>JACXTT010006407.1_pt1 | contig 16777 bp, 15 predicted proteins | sample 9270951 | NCBI WGS metagenome assembly JACXTT01 (sample SAMN15532306, study PRJNA645909) | rock metagenome | isolation source: weathered quartz diorite | place: Puerto Rico | collected 2017-06-21 | reverse complement strand
CCAGCACCAAGCACGATCGTCGTCCGCTGCGCCATCGCTGCCCCCAATCGTCGTCGCCGATCAGGACGACTTCGACCTCTGACAACCGGTCCCTGCGGACTACCGACTCGGGACACTAGTGCCCCTTCAGGTAATGCTGCCTCGTTCCTCGGGTGCGAGGAGCAAGCCAGACGAGGACGCAGGGAGCGTCAATACCGGACGGAAGTATTGGCGCGACCGAGGACGACGGCTGGCGCCGCTCATCGCGCGCGAGGGACCTGGATTGCATTGCCTGAAGGGGCACTACGTCACTTCTTTCGGCAGATTGAACTGGATCGACTCCTCGGCAACCGTACGGTCCTCCACCGCGACCGGCCCGAGCCCGGCGAGCTCGTCGATGACCTGCTGGACGAGCCGCTCGGGCGCCGAGGCACCCGCGGTCAGCCCGATCGTACGCTTTCCGTACAGCCAGGCGGGGTCGAGACCCGTGTGATCGTCGATCAGACGGGCCTGCGTCCCCTCCTTTTCCGCGACCTCGACGAGCCGCACGGAGTTCGACGAGTTCTCGGACCCGACGACGAGAACGAGGTCGGACTCGCGCGCGACGGCCTTGAGCGCCTGCTGGCGGTTCTGCGTCGCGTAGCAGATATCCGCCGAGCTCGGCCCGGCGAGCGCCGGAAAACGGGCGCGCAACTCGTCGACGACGATGTCCGTCTCGTCCACGGAGAGCGTCGTCTGTGTCAGGTAGGCGACCTGCTCCGGGTCGTCGATCCGGAGCGTGTCGAGGTCGTCGAGCGTCTCGACGAGTCTGATCGACTCGGGCGCTTCCCCCATCGTCCCCTCGACCTCTTCGTGACCGTCGTGACCGACGAGGACGATCGTCTTACCGCGCTTCGCGAAGCTGCGCGCCTCGGCGTGCACCTTGCTGACGAGGGGGCAGGTGGCGTCGATGACGTCGAGGCCTCTCGCGGCGGCGACGTGCTTGACCCGGGGCGAGACGCCGTGAGCGGAGAGCACGACGGTCGCTCCTTCGGGCACCTCGTCCAGCTCCTCCACGAAGACGGCGCCACGCCGCTCCAGCTCCCCGACCACGTGGACGTTGTGGACGATCTGCCTGCGCACGTAGATCGGCGCGCCGCGTCGGCCCAGAGCCCGCTCGACCACTTCGATCGCCCGCTCCACACCGGCGCAGAACGAACGCGGCCCCGCCAGCAAGACCGTGCGCGGCCCGGAGGCTCGAGCCCAGTCCTCGAGCGCAGGTGCCGCCCGCCGCAGGGCCCGGAGCGCCAGGGCGCCGTCGAGCAGCGTGCGTGGGCTGTAGACGTTCCTCCCGCCTGCATCCGCGACCACTCTGAGGACGGCGAGAGGACTGTCGCGAGCTGCGGCTGCGAGCCATGCGGACTCCATGTCGACACCGACGATCCCTGCGTGCCCGGTCGCCGCGCGACGTGCGGTTCGCTCGAGGCGCTCGACGGAGAGGATCGTTCCGGTAACGCAGGTCAGGCCGAGCTTGCGCACGGCGTTTGCGAGGACTTCGGCGCCCGGAAGCTCATGCTCGCACCCGTCTTCGGTTCGTAGCGCCGACGCCACGACGACGTCCCCGGGGCGGAGCGCCGGATCGACGCCGCCGCACACCCCGGCGACGGCCAACGCGCCCATGTAACGGTCTGTTACAAACCGCCCGGCCGCGGCCTTTGCGCGCGCGGGCCCCATGCCCGTGCGAACGACGCTTGTCGCTGGGTCGCGCAGCCCTCGACGCAGGGCGACCGCCTCGAGGCGGAGAGGTGCCAGCACCAGGAGGCTCACGCGCGGCCCCCGTGGACGTAACGCCCCAGTGCGCTCACCGGGAAGACGAGCCGGTAGAGGTGGTAGTTGATATAGAAGTCGCCCGGGAAGCCGGTGCCGGTGAACCACGGCTCGTCCCAGCCGCCGTCGGGGAGCTGCATACGGACGAGCCAGTCGAGGCCACGCCTGACCGATTCGCCATGCTCGCCGGCCGCGTTGAGCGCGAGGAGCGCCCAGGCGGTCTGGGACGCCGTCGACTCGCCCCGACCGCTCCAACCCCGGTCGACATACGAGCGAAGGTCTTCGCCCCAGCCGCCGTCGTCGTTCTGGACACGCTCGAGCCAGGCAACCGCGCGCCGGACGGACTCGTGCTCGGGTGCGATCCCGGCCTCGACCAGCGCCGGCACCGCCGCACCCGTCCCGTAGACGAAGTTCGCCCCCCAACGGCCGAACCACGATCCGTCGGCCTCCTGCTCGCGCAGGAGATACTCGATCCCGCGCTCCACGGCCGGGTGGTGCGTCATCCCCTCCTTCGCGAGCATCTCGACGACGTGCGCCGTGACGTCGACGCTCGGCGGATCGGTCACCTCGCCGAAATCGCAGAACGGAAGCCTGCCAACGAGGGTGCGCGTATTGTCGGCGTCGAACGCACCCCAGGCACCGTTGCGCGACTGCATGCCGAGCGTCCATGCGGCCCCGCGTGCGGCGGCTCCGGCGACGCCGGTGTCCTGCTCCACGCGGCGCAGCGCCATCACCACCTCGGCGGTGTCGTCGATGTCCGGATACCAGTCGTTCTCGAACTCGAACGCCCAGCCTCCGGGCGCGAGATCGGGCTTGCGCACCGCCCAGTCGCCGTGGATCGTAATCTCCTCCGACACGAGCCAGCGGGCTGCACGCTCCAGGGCGGGGTGCGCTGCGGGCAGCCCGGCATCGGACAGCGCGATCAGCGCCAGACACGTGTCCCAGACCGGTGACTGGCAGGCTTCGAGCCGGCGGCCTTTCTCGTCGACGGTCGTGAAGCCGTCCAGCCCGTCGATCGCGCGCATCACGATTGGATGCTCGAGCGGGTAGCCGCGGAGCGTCAGCGCCATGATCGAGTAGACCCAGGGCGGCTGGATCCCGCCCCAGCAGCCGTCGGGCTCCTGGTGCTCGAGGATCCACCGCTCCACCTTGCGGAGCGCCCGCTTTCGCAGCACGCCCACCGGGCGTCGCTCGTACGCGTGCAACGCCCGGTCGAGCGCGACGAACGCCTTCGCAACCGGATCGATGATGGGAAGGCGCGACTGCGGCGGGCCGCCGACGCGAAGCTCGTCGAGCCCGATCGGGATCTCGTGCACTGGTCTGTAGGCCCACACGATCGTCAGAGCAGCGACGGTCTGTCTGGCCCAGCACGCGAAGTCGTAGAGGTTGAGCGGAGCCCACGGCGGCAGGTAGATCAGCTCGGGTGGCATCGCGGGCACGTGCTCCCAGGACCAGAGCCCGAAGAGCGAGAGCCAGATCTTGGTGAAGACGCGCGAGCGCTCGATGCCGCCCTGGTCGAGAACGTATTCGCGCGCCCGGCGCATGTGCTCGCCGTCCGCCGGATCGCCTGCGAGTCGGAGTGCCGCGTACGCCTCGATCGTCACGGAGTGGTCCGGCGGTCCGCCGAAGAAGGTTCCCCACGTTCCGTCGTCGCGCTGCCGCGACCGGATCCACTGCGCGGACAGCCGGGTCTGCTCGTCGGTGCGGATCCCCAGGAACTCGCGGAGCAGCAGGTCCTCGGCGTCCATGCTCACGTTCGTCTCGAGCTCGCCCTTCCACCACCCGCGCTCGTTCTGCAACGACAGCAGCCGCTCGACGGCCCGATCGAGCGCGGCCGAGACGGCGGCGTCGACGACCGGAGGATCGGCCACGCTGGTCACGCCGCCTCCAGGTGCCTGGTCTCGCTGGGAACGCCGAGCGCGGCACGTGCGGCGGCGACCCCGCTGCGCACGGCGCCTTCCATCGTCGCCGGCCAACCGGTGTCCGTCCATGCCCCGGCGAGATAGAGCGCCGGAACGCGTGTCACCGGGCCGGGTCTGTGCGCGGCATTGCCCGGAACGCCCCTGAACGTGGCGCGTGGCTCCCGCGTCACGAAGAACGACAGCACCTCGGCACCGCGGGCGGCGGGGAACAGCGCCGCGAGAGCGGGAACGAACTCGGCCCGCAGCTCGTCGACCGAGCGCGCGATGTAGGAGTCGGCGCCGGACAGCGACACGGCGAGGCACTGACCCTCGCGGAGCCCCGACGAGCTCGTCCGGTCGAAGACCCACTGCACCGGCGTCCGAACGCCGGCGGCGAAGCGGTGCTCGGTGACCGTCCGGTCGTACACGACGTGCAGGTTCACGATCGGCGAGACGCCGAGCCTGGTGAGGTCGACGTCGTCGGGCAACGCGCCCGGCGGCAGGAGCTCCATCGCGTCTTCGTGCGGCACGGCGAGGACGACCGCGTCCGCGTCGAGCGTGCCGGCGCTCCACGAGACGGCGACGCCGGCGCTCCCGGGTGTGAGCGCCGAGACGCGAGCCTTCGCGTAGACCGCGACACCGGTCTGATCGAGCGCGCGTTCCGCGGCGTCCCCGTGCAGCTGCTGGAGCGGCACGCGCGCATAGCCGACATCGGAGGCGTCCGCCGCCTCGAGCAGGCCGGTCTGGAACACCTTGGTTGCAAGGGCGAGCGACGCGTCGCGTGCGGAAAGGTTCACCGTAGGGAGCGTGATCAGGTTCCAGAGGGCCTCGACGGCGCCGGCGGACTGCCCATGCCCGTCGAGCCACGAGCCGAAGGTCTGCGCATCGAGTGCCGGATCGTCGAGCGAGAGCCGGCGAAGCGCGAGTACGGCGGGGCCGAGCCGCACGCGCTCGCGCGCCGACAGGTGCCGGAAGCGCAGCAGCGACGGGGCGAGGTGAAGCGGCGCCGGGAGCCCGCTACGGCGCAGCCAGGCAGCCTTCCCTCCCGGTGCGAGCACAGGTATCTCGAGCCGTGGCTGGAGAACGACGTCACCCTCGACACCGAGCCGCCGAACGAGGTCGCGGTACGCCGTGCAACAGCGCAGGAACACGTGCTGGCCGTTGTCGAGCCAGAGACCCCCCTTCTCGACGGAGAACGTCGCGCCCCCGAGCCGCGGACGCGCCTCGAGCAGCGTCACGGCGGCGCCCGCCTCCGCGCACTCGAGCGCAGCGGCAATCCCGGCTAGACCGCCGCCGACGACGGCGACTCTCACGCGCCTGCTCCCACGAGGCTCCGCGCCGCTACCCAGCCCTTCTCCCAGCCCGGCAGGGACAGCCGCCCGGCGAGCACCGCCTCCGGCTCGCGCTCGATCCGGCGCAGCAGACGTCGGTAGATCCCCGCCATGGCGATCACACACGAGGCGCTCGGGCGGTCGAGCAGCGGCACGAGCGCAAGACCGCGCGCGTACCACTCATCCGCGCGCGCTGCCTCGAACCGGGCGAGACCGGCGAAGTCTCCCGCCATCGATCCGTCAACGACGCTGCAGTTGAAAGCGGCGAGATCCTCGAGCGGCAGATACAAGCGCCCGATGGACAGGTCTTCCCTGACGTCCCGGAGGATGTTCGTCAACTGGAAGGCGACACCGAGATCGTCAGCGAGCCCCATCGCGCGCGGGCCCTTGTCCGAGGCGCCGAACACCGCGAGCGAGAGGCGGCCGATCGTCCCGCCGACGCGCCGGCAGTAGACGACGAGGTCGTCGAAGGTCGGGTAGGCGGCGCCCTCGACGTCCATCACGGCGCCGTCGATCAGATCCGACAACGCCTCGCGGGGAAGCTCGTACCGACGGGCGGCATCGGAGAGCGCGATGAGCGCGGGGTCGGATTCCGGAGGAGCGTCGAGCGCGGCGACGTCGGCCCTCGCCCGTTCGAGCGCGGCCAGCTTCTCGGGACGCGAGAGCTCGCCGTCGGCGATGTCGTCGATCCGGCGCGCAAACGCGTACACGGAATACATGGCGGAGCGCCTCGAGGCCGGCAGGAGGCGCATGCCGTGGTAGAAGCTCGTCGCGCTCGCGCGCGTCACCTCACGGCAGTGCCTGTACGCCGCATCGAGCGAAATGGTCACCGCGCCTCCCGCAGCACACACAGCGTCGCCGCCGCTCTCGACCGGCCACCTGCTCGCGGGATGCGGCGCAGAACGTCGTAGCCCGAGCTCTCGACCGCATCGAGCGCCGCGCGTCCACCACCAACGTACGCGGCGATGGCGAGGCGGAACCGGCCGGAGAGCGAGCGCACGAGGGGCAGACCTCCGTCGAGCAGCTCGCGAGCCCGCGCCACCTCGAAGGCCATCAGCTTCCGGAACGGCTCGCTCGGCTGGACGGTCGCGATGTCAGTCTCGGTGACGCCGAACCGGTGCAGGTCCTCCTGAGGCAGGTAGATCCGCCCGCGACCGTAGTCCTCGCCAACGTCCTGCCAGTGCTCCGCGAGCTGCAACCCGGTACAGACCGAGTCCGCCCAGCGGATCCGCTCGGGTGTCGCCGCACTGAACGCGTACAGCACGAGCTCTCCAACCGGGTTGGCGGAGAGGTCGCAGTACGCTGCGAGGTCGGCCCAGGTCGCGTAGCGCGCCACCGCCTGATCCTGCCGATTCGCCTCGATCAGCCGGAGAAACGGGTCGCGGGGCAGCGAGAGCTCGGCGACCACGGCGGACACGCGCTGGAGGAGTGGGTGCTCGGCCCGGCCGGCGAACGCGCGGTCGAGATCGGCCTCGATCCAGTCCAGCAGCGCGGTGCGGTCTCCCGCGTAGATGTCTCCGGCATCGTCGACGAGCCGGGCGAAGCCGTAGATCGCCTCGAGCCGGCGCTGCACGGCCGGGGAGAGGAACCCGAGCGCGACGGGGAAGTTCTCCCGCGCAGCCTTGGCCAGGACTTCCTCGGCTGGCGGCGCGCCGGACGGCGAAGCGGCCGCCGCGGCCGCGACGGCGAGCCCGCCCTCGGCCATCACTCCCCCGAGACCTGGATGAAGACCTTGCGGGGCCGCGCGCGGTCGAGCTCGCAGAAGAAGATCTTCTGCCAACGGCCCAGCATCGGCCGACCCGCGACGACGGGGATCGCCTGGGACGTCGACGAGAGCAACGCCGCGCGCAGATGCGAGTGGCCGTTCGGGAAGTCGGCCGTCTCCTCCTCGATGCCCTCCGTCCGGATCGCGAGGTCGTCGTGACGGTAGTAGCGGCCGGTGGGTGCGAGCTCGTCGAGCAGCTCGCAGAAGTCGTCCATGAAGCCGCTCTCGGGCTCGTTGATCACGACGGCGCAGGTCGTGTGCGGTGAATAGACGACGACGGTTCCGTTTTCGACCTCGCTCTTCGAGACCGCGGTCATGACGTCGTCGGTGATGTCGATGAACTGGCCGCACCGCTCGGTTTGCAGATCGTGGTTCTCGAACAGATGCTTCATCGCGTCGCTCCAGGGAGCCGGATATGTGCCCGGGTTCCTGTCATGGGTGAAGAATCCTGACACATTGCGCCCGATCCGAGAAATCATGCCGTCAGGCCGCGCCGCGCGGGGGCGCAGTTCCCGTGGTATCAGCAACTCACAACAGGGGACCGCCGAGGTGGATCCACGCGAGCTGCAGCCGGTAGCCGAGGCGCTCGTTCACACTCCGCATCGCGACGACATCAACCCGACCTCTTCAGCTTGCCGTGACGCTTCGCATAGGTCTCTCCGAGCGAGAAGATCCAGAGACCGAGCGGAATGCAGGCTGTGCCGATCACGAGCAACGGCCAGACGTCCACCCAGGCGACACCGTTGCCGTCGAGGATGGAGTGCCGGATTCCCCGCAGCGCGTACGTCGCGGGCGAGATCCTCGAGATCCACTCCATCCACGCCGGGAGCACCGAGACCGGGTAGTAGACCCCCGAGACGACGAGCAGGAGACCCTGCGCCACGAAGCCGAGCTGCGCGCCCTTCTCGGGTGAGATCAGGGGGAGAACCGCGGTCATCATCCCGATGCCGAAGAACGACACGCTCGCCACCGCCAGGACGATCAGCGCGGCGGCGAAGTTCGCCTGGCCCAGCGAAAGGCTGAAGAAGACGGCGACGACCACGAACAGCAGCACCGCCCGGACGAGCCCGTAGAGCACGGCGAAGAGGCCGCTGCCGCCCAGGTGCATGGCGCGCGAGAGCGGTGCCATGAACGTGTACTCGATCGTCCCTTCCCACCGCTCCCACGCCACTGTCTCGGTGATGAACTCGAAGATGATCCCGAGGTACGCCCAGACGACGGCGCCGATCAGAAGCGTCGTCGTCGCCCGGTTGACGTCGATCTGACCACCGGTCGCCTTGATGCCCTTGGCGATGAACACGATCGTCAGCGTGTTCGCAACCGTCCAGAGAAAGAACGCGAGGTCCCACCAGATGTAGCGGCGAGTGAGATAGACGTTCCGCTCGACGACGCCGCCGAGCCCGATCAGCTCGTGCTTCAACGACAGCGCCATTGCACTGATGCCCGCTCCGGCGCCGGCAAAGCCGGCACCTCCGCTCAATTTTGAGCCTCCGTCAAGCCTTCGGCTCATGCAAACACCTCCCGGTCGTCGTCGTCGTCCGCCTCGTCCTCGAACGTCCGGCCGGTGGCGGCGAAGAACGCCTCCTCCAGCGTGGTGGCGTGGTAGCGGCGCTTGAGATCCGCGGCCGGCTCGAGCGCGAGCAGCCGACCCCGGTCGAGGATCCCGATGCGCTCCGCCAGCGCCTCCGCCTCTGCCAGATCGTGCGTGCAGAGCAGGATCGTCGCGTCGTGGACCCGGCGCACCTCGCGGATGAAGTCCTGCACCTCGAGCTTCGAGCGTGGATCGAGCCCGGTGGTCGGCTCGTCCAGCAGGAGCAGGACCGGGGACGTCAGCAGCCCGCGGGCGAGCGCGACCTTCTGCTGCATTCCGCGCGAGAGATGCTCCATCGGCTCGCCGCGTCGGTCCGACGGAAAGCCCACGCGCTCGAGGATCTCCGGGATCCTGTCGCGCGTCTCACGTGCCGTCATCCCGTAGAACCGCGCCGCGTAGCCGAGATTCTCGGCCGACGACATCTTCTTGAAGAACGACGCCTCGACAACCGCTGCACCGGCTTCGGCTCGGTGAAGACGTCGTGGCCGAACACGCGAGCCGTGCCGCCGTCGGCCAGCAAGAGTGTCGAGAGCAGGCGCACGAGTGTCGACTTCCCCGACCCGTTCTGGCCGAGGACGGCGACGCACTCGCCACGCGCGATCGTGAACGTGACATCGTCGAGGGCCGGAACGCGGCGGCGCGCGAAGCGGCCTGCCTTGCGGTCGCGCCTACGAAACTCCTTCCTGAGCGCGCTGACCTCGACAGCGGGGGCTCCGGCGGAGCGGCCGACAGCCAGTGGCACTACTTCGAGATTCGACATCTGGATGCTCCTTACAAACTGCTACGGCACGAAACCAGGACACGAAAAAGAGACCCGGGCCAGGCGGGCCTCGACAACGGGTGTCCTAGACGTGTGCCAGCATCACGACTCGAACCCTAGCACCGGCACCCGCTAGCGGCCACCCCCGCTAGGATGGTTGCTCGCGCTCGCCGCCGACGGCGAGACGCAGAGGCAGTGAGGCCTCAGGACTCCGACGAGTCCTGGGGTCTTTTTTGTTGGTCCGACACGAGGAGGAGAGGTATGACCCGCGAGATCCGAAGAGGCAGGTGGGGGCGATGACGAAGATCGAGGCCATCGTCGTGCGCGACCGCGTCGAGACCGTCATGGAGGCGGTCGAGGAGCAGACCGGCCACGTCGGCATCACCGTCATCGAGGCCGTCGGACACGGCCGGGAGAAGGGCATCACCCACGAGTACCGCGGCCGGATCTTCGAGTCGCGGTTCCTGCCGAAGGCGTACCTGATCTTCGTCGTCCGCGACGAGATCGCCGAGAGCGTCATGCACGCGATCGTCGACGCCGCCCACACCGGACACGTCAACGGGGACGGCATCTGCTGGTCGACGCCCGTCTTCGGGGTCACCCACAACCGCACCGGTCTCCCACTCGAGGCAGTTGAGTGACGTGGGGAAAACCATGTTTCCGCCACGGGACCCCTTCTTCTCGCTCGCGCATCGGAGTCAGGTGGCCTCGGCTCCCGCCGGGCAAAGCCCGGCTCCGCAGGCAACCGGCCAGTCAGCGAAGTGCTCACCGAAGCGCGAAAGGAGCGCGTGATGACGAACAAGGAGTTGTTGTACGCCGTCAGCACCGTGTGGGTGGTCGTCACCGCCGTCCTCGTGATCTTCATGCAGGCGGGGTTTGCGTTCCTCGAGGCCGGTCTGACGCGGATGAAGAACGTCGGCCACGTGGCGGCGAAGAACGTGCTCGTCTTCGCGATCGCGTCGGTCGTCTACTACCTCGTCGGCTTCGGTCTCGCGTTCGGCGACGGCGGCGGCGGGCTGATCGGCGGCTCGGGCTTCCTGCCGTCCGTGAACGACCTGCTTGCCATCGGCAAAGCACCGTATTCCTGGTTCGGCGAGATACCCGGAGCCGCGGGCTACTTGTTCGAGGTCGCCTTCGCCGGCGTCTCGCTGGCCATCGTCTGGGGCGCCATGGCGGAGCGCACGCGCCTCTGGGTGTACTTCGCCTTCGGAGTCGTCTTCACCGTCCTGTACTCGGTGGTCTCCCACTGGATCTGGAGCCCCGACGGCTGGCTGTTCGCGAAGGGCATGCAGGACTTCGCGGGCTCGACCGTCGTGCACTACCAGGGCGCGCTCGCAGGTCTGGCGGGAGCGCTGCTGCTCGGGCCGCGGCTCGGCAAGTACGGACCCGACCGGAAGCCGAACGCGATCCCGGGGCACAACATGGCCTACGTCACGCTCGGCGTGATCATCCTCTGGTTCGGCTGGTTCGGGTTCAACCCCGGCTCGACGCTGAGCGTCCGCTTCGGGGGCGTCGGCTTCTTCGCGTACGTGGCGATGAACACCAACATCGCGGCCGCGGCGGGCGTTCTCGGCGCGGTCGTGACCTCATGGATCGTGATCAAGAAGCCCGACCTCTCGATGATGCTAAACGGCGCCATCGCAGCACTCGTCGCGATCACCGCCTCGTGCGCCTTCGTCGCCCCCTGGGCCGCGATCGTGATCGGCTTCGGTGCAGGCGTGATCGTCGTCTTCGGGGTCCTGCTGGTCGAGAGGATCGGCATCGACGATCCTGTCGGCGCCGTTGCCGCGCACGGCCTGTCAGGCGTCTGGGGAACGCTCTCGCTCGGGTTTCTCACCGTGCCCCACCTCGCCGACAAGCTCGCCACCGGCAAGGGCGGCCTCTTCTACGGAGGCGGTTTCCACCAGCTGGGCGTGCAGGCGCTAGGGCTCGCCGCCGTGGGCGCGTTCACGTTCGGCGCGTCGTTCCTCGTGCTGCTCGTCTTCAAGCTGACGGTGGGTATCCGTACCGAGCCGGAGGTCGAGGCGGCCGGGCTGGACGTGTCCGAGCACGGCATGTGGGGCTACCCGGAGCTCTACATCCCCGTCCCCGGTGGGTACGGCACGGAAGGAAATCACGGCCCGAACGCACCCGTCGGGAACCCTGCGACAGCCGTGGTTCATGCGCTGGCCGCGACGGAGCCCACCGGCTAGGACGCTAGGCATCGAGGGGCTCCGCGACGGGGCCCCTCGATCCACCGCGGCGATCACCAGGGTAGGGCAGGTTCTCCAGCAGTCCAGCCGCCGTCGACGGGCAGGACCACGCCCGTAATCGCACTCGCCAGCGGGCTCGCCAGGAAGACGATCGCACCCGCGATCTCGTCCGCCTGGAGAATTCTGCCGAGCGGGATCCGGCTCGTCGCGGCCCGCCTGAAGGTCTCGTTCTCGAAGAACGCTGCGGTCATCGGGGTCACCGTGAAGCCGGGCGCCACGGCGTTCACGCGAACGCCGTGCTCGGCCCAGTCGATCGCCAGTGAGCGCGTCAGAGCCGCAACCGCTCCCTTGCTCGCCGTGTACGCGGCCTGGGAAGGCAGCGAGACGAGTGCCGCTTGTGACGCGACGTTGACGACCGATCCGGCGCTCGCCTTGAGGAGCGGGGCGAACGCCTGGCAGGCGTTCAACGTTCCGATCACGTTCACCTCGTAGTTGCGGCGGAAGTCGTCGGCCGGGAGGTCGTCCACCGGCTTGTTCTCGGTGAGGATGCCTGCGGCGTTGATGAGAACGTTCAGGCGGTCGAGCCGTGCCGCAAGCGCGTCGAGCGCAGAACGGTCGTTGACATCGATCGGCTGGTCGCCGGCGCGGTCTGCGATGTGCACGGTCGCACCGCTTGCCTCGAGCAGCCGGCAGCAGGCCGCCCCGATACCCGACGCGCCGCCCGTCACGACCGCGATCGTGCCGTCCAGTCCCCCGATCACGGATGCGATCATCTCGCAGATGGACAGCGCCAGGGACGTTTACTAGGCCTGACCGCGAAGGAGACGCGATGACTGCCTACCCACACCTCTTGAGTCCGCTTGAGATCGGCAACGTGACGGTACGAAACCGGATCATGCAGACGGCCCACGTCAAGCTCTGGGCCTACAACGCCGCCGACTCCGAACGGAACGTCGCCTACCAGGCCGCCCGCGCGAAGGGCGGCGCCGGTCTTCTGATCACCGGGAACCGCGTCGTCCACCCGACCTCGACCACCGGCTTCCCGCGCGTCGCCTGGGCGTACCGGCCGGAGGCGCTCGAGTCCGACCGTCGACTGACCTCCGCGGTCCACGAGCACGGCGCCTTGATCTTTGCGCAGCTGAACCACTTCGGCCTGAACGCGACGAGCGACTCCGCGGACGACTTCCGGGTTCTCTGGGGCCCGTCCGCGGTGAAGTCGCCGGCCTACGGGGAGACGCCGAAGGCGATGGAGCACGAGGACATCCGCGAGGTGGTCGAGTGGTGGGGCCGCTCCGCCGAGCTCACCCGTGAGGGCGGCTTCGACGGCACGGAGGTGCACATCTCCCACAGCTACCTGCTCCATCAGTTCCTTTCGCCGCTCTACAACAAGCGCGAGGATGAGTACGGCGGGTCGTTCGAGAACCGCCTCCGCTTCGCACGCGAGGTGATCGAGGAGGTGCGCACGCGTGGCGGCAACGACTGGGTCGTCGGCGTCCGGATCAGCCTGACCGACTTCGTCCCGGGCGCCCTGGACGTCGAGGACGCCATCCGGGTCGCCCAGCTGCTCGAGGCCGACGGGCGGATCGACTACGTGAACGTCACCGCCGCCGGCTACCACAACATCTGGAGGGCGATCGAGCCTGCGGACGTACCCGACGGCTATCTCGTCGACCTCACCGCCCTGCTCAAGGCCAGCCTGCCGGACATGCCGGTGTTCACGGTCGGCGGCATCAAGGATCCGGCGATGGCCGAGGAGATCCTCGCCAGCGGCAAGGCGGACATGGTGGCCATGACCCGCGCCCAGATCGCCGACCCCGAGTTCGCAAACAAGTTGCGCGACGGACGCGAGGGCGAGCTCGTCCATTGCATCCGCGGCAACCAGGGCTGCATCGGCCGCGTCTTCAAGGGGCTGCCGATCACATGCACCGTGAATCCGGGTGCCGGGCGGGAGCGTCGTTTCGGCCCGGGGACGCTGTTGCCGACCGGCCGGCCCAGGCACTGGCTCGTCGCCGGCGGTGGCCCGGCTGGGATGAAGGCCGCCGCCGTCCTTGCCGAACGCGGCCATCGGGTGACGCTCATCGAGCGCGAGGAGGAACTCGGCGGCCAGGTCAACCTGATCCTGCGGACGCCCGGCCGTGACGAATTCGGCTGGATCACACGCGACCTCGAGTCGCAGCTCCACCGTCACGGGGTAGACGTTCGGCGCGGGACCGAGGCGACGCCCGAGCTCGTAAGCGAGCTCGGGCCGGACGCCGTCATGGTCGCGACCGGAGCGGTCCCCTCGCGGACCGGCTTCTCGAGCGTGAACCCGCTCGTCGACCGGCTCCCAGGCGCCGACCAGGACAACGTCCTCACCGTCTGGGACGTTCTGCTCGAGACGCGCCCAGTCGGGCGCCGGGTCGTCGTGCTCGACGACGACGGCAGCCGTTACGCCGCCGGTGTCACCGAGGTGCTCCTCGATCGCGGCTCCAACGTCGAGCTCGTCAGCCGCTGGCCGACGCTCTTTCCGACGACGCTGACCACCCTGGACATGGCACATCTCTACGGCCGGCTGCTCGGCAAAGGGCTCGAATACCGCCTGAACTGGTGGGCAGCGGGCATCGAGCGCGACCGTGTGGTGCTCTTCAACCTGTACACCGGGGCGCGGGACACGATCGAGGATGTCGACACGGTCGTACTGGCGACCGGCCCTTCCGCGAACGACGAGTTGTACCTTGCGCTCAAGGGCCAGTTCAGCAACGTTCGCCGGATCGGTGACTGCGTGGCACCCCGGAAGCTCGACCACGCGATCTACGAGGGCGAGCTCGCCGGCCGCGAGCTCTGGTCGCCGGAGGAGCGGTACATCTACGAAGGCGAGCTCGAGCGCGTCGAGGCACAGATCGCGGTCGAGGCGTAACCGGTTTCTCCAGACCGTCTCAGGCCTCGGACGGCGCTGCCACCGACTCCCGCCTGGCGCCGATGTTGTGGATGTCTGGCGCAACGAGCATCCAGACGGCGAGCACGAACGCGCTCGCGGCCATCGCGTAGAGCGTTCGGCGTTCGCCGATCAGCGCCAGTGCGGGACCCGTGAGCGCGAACCCGAGCGGCATCCCCGCGATCGAGCCCATCCAGTCCCAGGCGCTAACGCGCGAGAGCACCTGCTTGGGGATCTCCCGCTGAAGCGCCGTGTCCCAGACTGCGACGAAGACGCCGACGGCGAGCCCGTCGAGCGCATAGGCCGCGCAGATGAGCGCGACCGGCGCAGCATGGGCCAGCAGAAGCGGCGCGAGGCTCGTGATCAGGAAGATCCACGACGCGTAGAGGACCGGCCGGCGAAAGCGAATGAGCATCGAGGCGAGTCCGCCCAGCGCCATACCGGCGGCGTAGCTCGCGCTGATCAGCCCCCATGCCGTTGCACCGCCAAGCGAGTGCTGCGAGACGATCGGGCCGATGACGTCGAACGGCGCCACGTAGAGCATGAGGAAGAGCGAGACGTTGAGGATCGTCATCCACACCCAGCGACGAGCCTTGACCTCACGCCAGCCGACGGCGAGCTCGTGCAGGAACCGTTCGCGCGTCCCACGGCTCGCGGCACCGACTCGCATGAGCGAGAGCGCGCACGCGCTGACGGCGAAGGAGCCGCCGTCGACGGCGATCGCACTGCCTGGACCGATGGCGTCGACCAGCACGCCGCCGACCGCGCCGCCGACGACGGCCGTGAGGCTCCGCATCATCCCGAGGAGCCCGTTCGCTCGCGGCAGCTCGTGATCGGGGAGGGTGGCCGGTATGAGACCCGTCGACGCCGGCGAGAAGAACGCCATGGCGACGCCGTAGAGCCCGTAGAGGACGATGAAGGCGGCGAGCGGAGCGTGACCGGTGAGGACGAGCGCCGCGAGAACGCCCTGTATGAGCATCCTCGCTCCGTCCGCGACGAGCATGACCAGACGGCGGGACAGCCTGTCCGCCCACACTCCGCCGACGAGCAAGAACGCGACCAGCGGCAGGGAGCCGGAGGCGAGCACGACCCCGAGACCCGATTTCGAATGCGTCTCCTCGAGCACTGCGAACGACAGCGCCACGGCGAACAGACCGTCACCGAACAGCGAGACGACCTGACCCGTGAAGAGAAGCCGGAACTCCCGATGGCGAAGCGCGCCCACCCGGCGAGTCTAGGAGGGTTTGGTGAAACGTCGTTCGTCGTCCGGCGCGGCCCGACGGGACAAGCGCCGTTTCGCCAGACCCTCCTTGGGGCCGGGTCTGCACCCGGCCCCTGACGACTGGCCTCAGCTCAAGGCAAAGGTGACGACCACGGATGCGGTCGTCTCCTGCGGACCGGGCACGACGGGTGTCGTCGCGGACGCAGCCGCTTTGTCGAACGTGAGCGGCACGGGTGCGGCGCCACCCTCGTTGATGGAGGTCACCTGCCCGACCTTCGCACCGGCAGCCGCAGCCAGAGCATCGGCGTGCTCGCGGGCGTTCGCAACCGCTTCGGCAAGCGCCTTCTTGTAGAGCGTGTCCAGGTCGTCGGCGAGTGGGGACGGGCCGTACACCTGGTTCGCACCGGCTTCGACGGCGGCGTCGATCGTCGCCCCCGCGGCGGTATAGGTGACCGTCGCCGAGACGATGTTGTCCGCCGTGTAGCCCTGCAGATCCTGGCTGTCGCCGAAGACCGCGGACAGAGAGACGGTCTGCGTCTGGATGTCCTTCGCCCCGGCGCTCTGCAGCGCCGCGATCACCCGCCGCATCTCGGCACTGTTCTGCGCGAGCGCCGCCTTCGCCGTCGGCGCCTGCGTCTGCACCCCGAAGGACAGCGTCGCACGAGTCGGGGTAGACGTCGCGGTTCCGGTACCGGTGACGGTGATCGTCCGCGGGACGGCCTCGGTCGAGCCCGCCGCGTGCGAGCCCTCCGGGCGGGCCACCCCGGCGACGGCGGCCGCGCAGAGCAGTAGTGCTGCGACGATGAGCATGCGTTTCATCGAGTCCTCCGTGTCGGTGTCGTCGCCACAGATACGCCGCTGCCGGCGCCCGGCGTCACACCGACGGCGAGGCGAAGCCTCGGCCCCTATCTGAAGCGTGACTTCGCGTCTTCGAGCGCAGCACGAACTCCGCCGGGGCCCGGCCCAGGCCTCGGCGCAGCCTCGGCGGGCGGATCGAAGCTGCCGTCGCGCACGGCGGCGGCGACCTGCTCGTGCGCATCACGGAACGCCATCCCCTCGCGAACGAGCAGCTCGGCCGCATCCGTCGCGAGCAGCAACGGGTCGGACGCCGCCTGCGCCAGACGTTCGCGGTCGACGTCGAGGCCGCTCACGAGGACGACCAGTGCCTCGAGCGCGCTGCGCAACTCGCGCCGCGTCGCGAAGACAGGTGCCTTGTCCTCCTGGAGGTCGCGGTCGTATGCGAGCGGAAGCCCCTTGACGGTGGCGAGGAGCCCCGTCAATCGCCCGATCGCCGTTCCGGCCTTGCCGCGCACGAG
>JACXTT010006406.1_pt1 | contig 16779 bp, 15 predicted proteins | sample 9270951 | NCBI WGS metagenome assembly JACXTT01 (sample SAMN15532306, study PRJNA645909) | rock metagenome | isolation source: weathered quartz diorite | place: Puerto Rico | collected 2017-06-21 | reverse complement strand
CCCGCCCCGCGGCGCCGGCGGCGGCGCCGCCCCCGGGGCCACCCCGTCCGGCGCACGAGATAGCGTACGCCGAGCTGGAACGTCTCCTGTCCTCCGGCATGCTGGAGAAGGGCCAGGTGAAGCAGTTCTACATCGAGCTGGCCGAGATCCTCCGCCGGTATCTGGCGGCGCGCTTCGGGGTCGAGACCTTCGAGCGCACCACGTCCGAGGTGCTCGAGGCCTTGCGCGCCGTCCGCCTGCCGGTCCGCCCGCTGGCGGCGACCGCCGATTTTCTCGGGGCCTGCGACATGGTCAAGTTCGCCCGGTACGTCCCGGCGGCGGACGAGACGCGCGCCACGGTGGAGCGCGCCTATCGATTGATCGACGAGACCAGGACCGTGGAGGGCCCGGTGCCGGTGGCCGCGGGCGCGGCCGGGGGGGCCCGATGACCTTCAGGTTCGCGGCGCCCACCGCCGGTCTGGCCTGCGCGCTTCTCCTGGCGGTCCTGGTCTGGCGGCTGGTGCGCGCGCGCCGGCAGCGCGCCAGCCTGGTCTTCCCGATGACGGCGCCACTGCGCGCCATGCCGCGGAGCGTCGCGGTCCGGTTGCGGCACGTGCCGATGGCGCTGCGCGTCGCCGGTCTGGTGCTGCTGGTCGTGGCGTTCGCCCGGCCCCAGACCGGCCGGCACGAGGAGGAGGTCCTGACCGAGGGGATCGACATCGCCCTGGCGGTGGACATCTCCGGCAGCATGAAGACGGAGGACTTCAAGCCGAAGAACCGCCTCGAGGTGGCCAAGGACGTCGTCGCCCAGTTCGTGCGCGGGCGGCGCAACGATCTGATCGGTCTGGTGGTGTTCGCCGCCAACGCCTATACGCGCTGCCCGCTGACCCTCGACTACGGCGTCCTGATCGACCTCCTGTCGCAGGTGGACATCACGCCGCGCGAGGAGGACGGCACCGCCATCGGCATGGGGCTGGCGACGGCGGTCTCGCGTCTGAAGGACGCCCGGGGGAAGAGCAAGGTGATCATCCTGCTCACGGACGGACGGAACAACCGGGGCCAGATCGACCCGTTGAGCGGCGCGCGACTGGCGCAGGCGCTGGGGATCAAGGTGTACACCATCGGGGTGGGGACGGAAGGGGAGGCCCCGTATCCGATCGACGACCCGATCCTCGGGAGACGGTACATCAACGTGCAGGCCGATATCGACGAGGAGACGCTGCAGCAGATCGCCGCGGCCACGAGCGGACAGTATTTCCGCGCCACCGACGCCCAGGCGCTGAAGCAGATCTTCACGACCATCGACCGGATGGAGCGGACGGAGCTCAAGGTGCGGGGCTACACGCGTCATACCGAGCAGTTCGCCTGGTTCCTGTATCCCGGGGCGCTGCTCATCCTCCTCGAGGTGAGCCTGGCGGGAACCGTGCTGAGGACGATCCCGTGACGCCGCGGCGGCCGAATCCGACAGGGTCGGGGAGGGATTGATGCGCTTCGGCGCGCCCGACTATCTGTGGCTCCTCCTCGGGATTCCGGTCCTGATCGCCCTCCTGATCCTGTCGTTCCGTCGCCGGCGACGGGCCCTGGAGACCTTCGGCGAGCTGCGCCTGCTGCGCCGGCTGTCGACCAGCGCCAGTCTCGAGCGCCGCGTGATCAAGGCGGCGCTCCTGGTGGCGGCGGCCTTCTTCCTGATCCTCGCGCTGGCGCGGCCGCAGTGGGGGGCCGGCCTGGAGACGGTCGCGCGGCGCGGCATCGACGTGATCATCGCCGTGGACACCTCGACCAGCATGCTGGCGGAGGACGTCAAGCCGAACCGGCTGGCGCAGGCCCGCGCGGCGGTGTCCTCGTTCATCGATCTGCTGCACGGGGATCGCGTCGGTCTGGTCGCTTTCGCGGGGACCGCCTACGTGGCCTGCCCTCTGACGCTCGACTACAGCGCCGCCGACATGTTCGTGGATGTCCTGGACACCGATCTCATCCCGATCCAGGGGACCGCCATCGCCGAGGCGATCCAGAAGTCGATCGGCGCCTTCCGCCAGGGGGAGCGCCGCTACAAAGTGATGGTGCTGATCACCGACGGCGAGGACCACGAGGGAAACGTGGCGGGGGCCGCGCGCGCGGCGGCCTCGGAAGGGATTACCATCTACACCATCGGAGTCGGAAGCCCGGCCGGCGAGCCGATCCCGCTGCGCAACGCCCGGGGGGACATCATCGGGTATAAAGAAGATAAGGCGCATCGCAAGGTCACCAGCCGGCTGGGCGAGGGCGACCTGGAGTCGATCGCCCTGGCGACCGGCGGGAAGTACTTCCGATCGACGCCGGAAGGGATCGAGCTGCGGCGCGTCAACGAGGAGATCTCGCGGATGGATCAGAGGACCCTCTCGGGACGGACGATGATTGCCTACGAGGAGCGTTATCAGATCCCGCTCGGGATCGCCCTCGCCCTGCTCGCGCTCGAAGCCGCCCTGGTCGACCGGCGCCGCACGGGCGCTCCGGCGGCCGAAGCGGGTCGCGGCCAGGAGGCGGCATGAGGCGCGCGGCGCTCTGGGGTCCCTTCTCCTCGAACGGCTGGTTCTTCATCGCCGCGCTCCTGGCTCTGGCGTCCGCGCCGTGGGCCAGGGCCGACGAGGCCGCCTCGAAGAACAACCAGGGCAACCGTCTCTACGACCAGAAAAAGTACGACGAGGCCCTCCGGCTGTACACCGACGCGCAGGCGTCCCGGCCGGACGCCTCGGAGCTGCACTACAACATCGGCAACGTCCTGTTCCGCAAGAAGGAGTACGACAAGGCCGTGGAGGAATACCTGCGCGCGCAGGCCGCCGCCAACCCGGCCCTCTCCGAGGCGGCCACCTTCAACCGCGGCAACGCGCTGATGCTGCAGGGGCGGCCGGAGGACGCGATCAGCGCCTATGTCCAGGCTCTGCGGGCGCGCCCCGACGACGCGGACGCCAAGCGCAATCTCGAGCTGGCCCTGCGCCTGCTGCAGCAGAAGAAGGAGCAGCAGCAGCAGCAGCAGAACAAACAGGACCAGAACCAGCAGCAGAACCAGCCGCCGCAGCCGCAGGGAGACGGCGGCGGCAAGCCGCCTCAGCAGAAGCGCCCCGGGGAGATGAGCGAGGACGAGGCCCGGCAGGTCCTGCAGGCGCTGGCGCAGGAGGAGAAGGAGGGGATCAAGAAGCACGCGCGGGCCGCGGCCGGCGATCGCCGCCCGCCGGAGGAGGACTGGTGAGCGCCCGTGCCCCGGGGAGACCGGGGGCGCGCGCCGTGGTTCGCGCCGGCATCGCCCTGGCGATCGGTCTCGTCCTGGGAGCGGAGCCGGCACGCGGCCAGGAAGCCAGCGTGCGCGCCCAGGTCGATCGAACGCGGGTCGACGAGGGCGCGCAGGTGGTTCTCACGGTCGAGGTCTCGGCCGCAAACCTGGGTGATGTGGCGCCGCCCGACGTCTCCGGCATCGTCGACTTCGACATCGTGGGCGGGCCGATGAGCTCGTCGCGCTTCCAATGGATCAACGGCAGGACCTCCGCCACCAAGTCCTTCGCCTACGTCCTGCGCCCGCGCAAGATCGGCAGCCTGACGATCCCGCCCCTCGGTCTTCTGGTCGGCGGCCGGACCTACCGCACCGGCTCCATCGAGGTCGAGGCGGTCCCGGGAGGAGGAGGGTCGGCGGGTCAGCGCGGAATGCTCCCCGGCCAGGGGCTGCGCGGCGGCCCGGGACAACAGGGGGGGCCGGCCGTGGGTGGTCCGGGCCAGCCGGGGAGCCCGGGGCGGATGGGCACTCCCGGGCGGGCTCAGCCTCCGGCCGAGGCGGCTCCGCAGGTGACGGTGGTCGCCGATGTCGAAACCCGGAACGCCTACCTCGGGCAGCAGATCACCCTGCGGGTCCTGCTCGACACCCAGACGGAAATACTCAACCTCGGGATGAAGGACACACCGACCTTTCCCGGGTTCTGGGCGGAGGAGATCAAGCTCCCCGAGAATCTCGAGATGAGACGCGTGCAGCGGGGCGCCGAGGTGTACAACGAGTACACCCTGATGAAACGGGCCCTGTTCCCGACCGGCAGCGGAGCCCTCACCGTGCCCGCCATGACCTACCAGATTCAGGTGCGGCGCCGCAGCCAGGATCCGATCGAGTCCTTTTTCTTCACGCCCACCGAGACCATCAGCCGCCGGACCGAGCCGATCACGATTCGCGTGGAGCCGCTGCCGACCGCGTCGCGCCCGCCCGATTTCTCGGGCGCCGTCGGCAACTTCTCGCTGGCGGTGAACGCCGACCGCAAGGAGACCCGCGTCAATGACGCGATCGGGATCAAAGTGAAAATCGCCGGCGAGGGGAATCTGAGCGCCGTGACCTCTCCGCCCCTGGCGGAGCTGAGCGATTTCAAGGAGTACGCACCCAAGGTCACCTCGTCGTCCTCGGTGGTCGGGGAGCGTCTGCGTGGCGAGAAGACCTGGGATTACGTCCTGATCCCGCTCGCGCCCGGCGCCCAGACGATACCGCCGGTCACCTTCTCGTTCTTCGACCCGCGCGCCGGGCAGTACCGCACGGTGTCGAGCGGCGCGATCCCGATCCAGGTCGCCCGAGCCGCCGACGGCAGCACCGGCACGGGCGGGACGTACGTCGCCCAGAGCGACGTCCGGCAGCTCCGGAAGGATATCCACTTCATCAAGCAGGCCGGGGAGGGTCTCGCCGATCGGTCCCGGCTGTTCTACCGCGCGCCGATGTTCATGGTGCTGCTGATGCTCCCGGTGGCGGCCGATCTCGGCGTCTACGTGCTCACCCGCCGCCGCGAGTCGCTGCAGGCGAACGCGCGGCAGCGCCGCGAGCGCAGGGCCCGATCCCAGGCGCGCCGGCGTCTCAAGGACGCGCGCCGCCGCCTGGCCCCCTCGACCGCTCGCGCCTTCTACGCCGAGGTGGCGCGCGCCCTCACCGAGTACGTCGCGGCGAAATTCGACGCCTCGGCCGCCGGGCTGACCCGGGATCGGATCGAGGAGCTGCTCGCCTCGCGCGGGGCCGGCGACGAGGATCGCCGCGAGTTCCACCACTGTCTCGAGGCGTGCGATTACGCGCGCTTCGCGCCCACCTCCTCGGACGAGAAGGAGATGAAGCGGGCGCTGGAGGCCGCCGAGGAGATCCTCGTCCGTCTCGAGCGGTCCTTGACCGCATGAGGCGGAGTCGGATCGCGCTCGCGGGCCTGCTGCTGCTGTGCGCCGCCGCCGCGACGCGTCCGGCGCGGGCCTCGACGCCCCGCGAGCTGTTCGAGACGGGCAACAGCGCCTACGAGCAGGAGCGGTTCAACGAGGCGGCCTCTGCGTACGAGAAGATCCTGGGGTATGGCGTCAGCGACCCGCGCGTCCTGTACAACCTCGCGAACGCCTACTTCAAGCTGGGCAAGCTGGGCGCGGCGATCCTCTATTACGAGCGCGCGCTGCGTCTCGACCCCTCGGACACCGACACGCGCGACAACCTGGAGCTGGCCCGCGGGATGATCCGTGATCGGGTGACCGAGTCCGAGGTTCCCTACCCAGTGAAGGTCGTGCGCGATCTTCTGGACGGCCTGTCCACCAACCTCATCGGCGCCGTCTTCCTGCTCGTCTACCTGGCGGACGGGGCCCTCGTCGGCCTCCTGCTCCTGGCCCGCGGACCGACCCGCCGGCGCGTCCTTGGCTATTGCGCCGCGGCCCTCGGCGTTCTGGCGCTCCTCGGCGGGGTCGCTCTGGCGTACAAGATCGAGCAGGTGACGGCCGCCCGGGCCATCGTGATGGAGGACAAGGTGGACGTCCTGAGCGGTCCGGCCGCGGACAATACGGTGCTGTTCACGGTCCACGAGGGGACCCGTCTGGAGGTGCGCAACCGCCGGGACGGCTGGTACCAGGTGAGCCTGCCGAACGCCATGAGCGGCTGGGTCCGCGCCGGCTCGGTGGAGCAGGTGTGATCGGCCTCTACGTGCACGTTCCGTACTGCACGGTGCGCTGCTCCTACTGCGATTTCTACCTCGTGCCTTCGCGCGGGCGCGACACCGGGTCCTACATCGACGCGCTGTGCGCCGAGATCGCCGGGGCCCCGGTCGCGGCTCGGGCGGCCGACGCGGTGCACTTCGGCGGCGGCACCCCGTCCCTCCTGCCACCCGCACAGCTGGCGCGCGTCCTCGTGGCACTCGGCTCGCGCTTCGTCCTCGAGAACGAAGCCGAGATCGCTCTGGAGGCGAACCCGGAAGACATCGACGCGGCCCGACTCGAGGAGTGGGTTGCCGCGGGCGTGAACCGGCTGTCGGTCGGCGTGCAGACCCTGGACGACGCTCTCCTGAAGATGATGCGCCGCCCGCACGACGCCCTCTCCGCCGTCACCGCCCTGTCCGCGGCGCGGCGATCGGCGGTGAGGAGCCTGGGCGCCGACCTCATCCTGGGTCTGCCGGGGCAGACCCCCGCCCGCGTCCTGGACGACATCGCGCGCGTCGCGGACCTGGGCGCCGACCACGTGTCCCTCTATCTCCTCGAGGTCCATCCGCGCACGCGCCTCGGGAGGGAGGTCGCGCTCGGGCGGCTCCGACCGCTGGACGACGAGACCGGCGCCGCCCTCTACGAGGCGGCGGCCGACCGCCTCGAGAGCCGCGGATACGAGCACTACGAGATTTCGAACTTCGCCCGGCCCGGCCACCGCAGCCGGCACAACACGAAGTACTGGACCGACGAGGACTATCTCGGCTTCGGACCGGCGGCCCATTCCTACGTGGACGGGCGGCGCTGGTCGAACGCGGCCCGTCTCGACGAATACCTGGCGCGGGGCGGGGCCGGAACGCGCCGCATCGTCGACGAGACGCCCCGATCCACACGGGCCGCCGAGGCGCTCATCGCAGGTCTGCGCCTGGCCGAGGGCGTGGATCTGACCCGGCTGCGCCTGAGGTACGGCAGGGATTTTTCCGCGCCGCCGCGCGACGGCGTGGCCGATCTCGAGATGGCGGGTCTTCTGGTGGTGGAGGCCGAGCGCCTGCGGCTGACCCGGCGGGGACGCCTCCTCTCGAACGAAGTGTTCGAGAGGCTGGCCGTCTAGTTCACGTAGCCCAGCGACCTCAATCGCTGCCGCTGCTCCGGCTCCAGATCCTCCGGCAGGACCGGGCCGGCCGGTCCGTAGTCGACGAAGCGCTCCAGCTCGCCGAACAGCCGCGGCCGCGCCGCCCGGTCGGCCGCCTGACCGTCCAGATCGTGCATCTCGCCCGGATCGTCCCCCACATCGTAGAGCTCCACGATGTCGCCTCCCGGTCGGGGAACGTGGATCAGCTTGAAGCGGCCGTCGAACGCCGACGACCATTTGCCCGCCGGCCCCTTGATGTAGAAGCGGCGATTCTCCGGATGGATGAGCTGGAAATCGCTTTCGGCGAACACCGTGCCCCGCCCGGGGGCGGGCGCGTACTCTCCGACGTCGCGATCGCGCGCCGCGCGGGCAACCAGGAGCGGCCGCCCGTCGACCCCCTGCAGGCGCTCGACTCCCAGAAGCGAGAGGATGGTCGGCGCGATATCGACGTTCTCGGCGAGCGCGTCGAGCCGGACCCCCGACGCGACGCGTCCCGGGAAGCGGATGATGAGCGGGATGTGCAGGGTCTCCTGGTACAGGTACTCGCCGTGCGCGAAGTAGTAGCCGTGCTCCCCGAGGCTTTCGCCGTGGTCCGCGGTGAGCAGCACGAGCGGTGCCGCCGGCTCGGGCGTCGCGAGGGCCTCCAGCAGGGGGCCCAGGGCGGCGTCCACCTGGGCGATCTCGCCGTCGTAGAGAGCCCGCACGTGCTCGACCTGGCGCGCGCTGAGCCGGTTCTCGAAGATGACCTGACCCTTGGTCAGCCGTCCGGCGTCGAGATCGTCGTAGAGCGTGAACGGGCCGCTGAAACCGGGATCGAACATCGTGTCGAAGGGCGGGTCCGGCCGGTAGGTCCAGTGGGGATCGAGATAGTGGACCCAGAGGAAGAACGGCTTGTCCCGGGGGCGCGACCCGAGCCACTCCAGTGCCGCCCGGGTGATCGACCGCGCCGAGTCGCCGTCCCAGCGCTCCGGCGGGTTGTCGTATCTGTCGAACCCCTGCTCGAATCCCTGACCCGGCTTCAGGAACAGGTTGGAAACGAAGGCGGCCGTGTCATACCCCTCGTTCCTGAGGATCTCGGCCAGGGTCAGGTTGGCGGGCGCCAGCGTCGAGAACAACCCGCGCGCCCCGTGCGTCTTGGGGTAACGCCCGGTCACGATCGAGGCGACCGCCTGGGTCGTGCGCGGAAGCGTGGTGAAGGCGCGCTCGAACAGAGCCCCCTCCGAGGCCAGCCGATCGATGTGCGGGGAGGTCGGCCGAGGGTAGCCGTAACAGCCCAGATGATCGGCGCGCAGCGTATCGATCGTGATCAGCACGACGCTCGGCCGAGGGGCGTGGGGACCGCACGCGGCGAGGCACAGAACGGCCGGGACCAGGAGACGGGGAGCGATCACGCTCCTGGATTATAGCGCCTGCCCCGGGACGCATCGTGTACGATGGTCGGATGACCCAGAACAGCGGACGTCCGGGACCCGGAGCCCCCGTCGATCTGCGCTCGGACACTGTGACGCGACCGACCCCCGCCATGCGGCGCGCCATGGCCGACGCGGAGGTCGGGGACGACGTTTTCCGGGAGGATCCGACGGTCCGGCGTCTCGAGGAGATCTCCGCCACGGCCATGGGCAAGGAGGCAGCGCTGTTCGTTCCGACCGGGACGATGGGGAATCAGATTGCGGTGAATGTCTGGACCCGGCCCGGACAGGAGGTCATCCTCGAAGAGCGCAGTCACATCTTCAACTACGAGATGGGAAACATGGCGGTCTTCTCGGGAGTCCTGCCGCGCCCGCTGCCGGGTCGCGACGGGTCGCTCACCGTGGAGGCGGTTCGCCGGGCGATCCGCCCCCCGGTCTACTACCTGACACGCACCGGTCTCGTCGCCCTCGAGAACACGCACAACATGGCGGGCGGGACGATCTTTCCTGCGGCCGAGAGCGAAGCGATCGGCGCCCTGGCGCGGGCCGAGCACCTGCCGACCCACCTTGACGGAGCCCGCATCTTCAATGCCGCCGTGGCGCTCTCTTGCGACCCCGCGACGCTGGTGCGGCCGTTCGATTCGGTCATGTTCTGCCTGTCCAAGGGGCTGGGCGCCCCGGTCGGCTCGATCCTGGCGGGCCCGGCGACCTTCATCGAGGAAGCCCTGCGCGTACGCAAGCGCCTGGGGGGCGGCATGCGGCAGGCGGGGGTGCTGGCGGCCGCGGGCATCGTGGCCCTGCGGGAGAACATCGAACGGCTCGCAGACGATCATGCCAATGCCCGTCGCCTGGCCGAAGCCGTGGCGGGGATGCGCGGCGTGTCCGTAGACCCGGAGAGGGTCCAGACGAACATCGTTCTCTTCGCGGTCGAGATCCCCGGCGTGACGGCCCACGAGGTGGTGCGGAGCTGGAGGGAGGAGGGGGTGCTCGCCCTGGCGATCGACGAGCGCCAGGTCCGGGCGGTCACCCATTATGAGGTGGATTCCTCCGGTATCGACCGGGCATGCGCCAGTCTCTCCCGGATCCTGCGTGACGTGCAGCCGGCGTCCTGACCCAAAAAAAGGGCACCGCCACTGGGGCCGGTGCCCGGGCTCGCGTCCGTTTTCGGTTCAGGACGCGGCGTGCTCCTTCTTCGGATCGGCCGGTGCGGTGGACTCGGGGGAGGCGTCCTGTACCTTGATCCTCTTCGGTCTCGCCTCCTCGGCCTTCGGCAGCACGACCTCGAGAACACCGTCCCGGTAGGTCGCCTTGATCTGCTCGGCGTTGATCCTCGTCGGAAGGACGAAGCTCCTTGAGAACGAGCCGTAGAAGCGCTCGAGACGATAGGCGTTCTCGGTGTCGACCTCGCGCTCCTGCTTCTTCTCCCCGCGCAGCGTGAGCGTTCCGTTCTCCACGCTGACGTCGATATCGTCGCGGCCGACGCCTGGGATCTCCGCCCGCAGGACGACCCGGTCTCCCTCCTCTTCGATGTCCACGGCCGGGAGCCAGCCGCCGTTCGTTTCAACCGGCCCGAGCCGGAACGTCGGGTCCTTGAACATGCGGTTCATCCTGTCGGAAAGGGTGGCGAACTCTCGCAACGGTTCCCATCGGATCAGACTCATCATTCTTACCTCCTCCTTGATGCCCGAGCGGGCTGTGACGCTGCCTAATCTATAACTTGATAATGATATTGTCAAGTTTTATTAGCATATAATACTTATGTATTATTTCTATTGTATTTTGAATGGTTTAGCATAGTATCTCAAGGCAACAATGAAATTTTTAGGTAAATGCTGCATCCCTGTTCGGCCAATGCCCCGGATAGAGACTGGAGCGTCTCCCGGAGTACCCACGCCTTGATCGCCCGCCGCCGCTGCACTAGAATCCCCGCATCTGCACCGCAATTCCCCGGGAGCCTGGATTGGATTTCGAGCTGAACGAAGAGCAGAAGCTGACACGCCAGACGGTTCGCGAGTTCGCCGAGAAGGAGATCGCGCCGCGGGCCCTCGAACTGGACGAAAGCCAGGAGTTTCCGCGCGATCTGATGCGGAAGCTGGGTGACATGGGGATGCTCGGTGTGTTCTTCCCCCCGGAGTATGGCGGCGCCGGCCTCAAGGCGATCGACTACGTCCTGATCATCGAAGAGCTGGCCCGCGTCGACGGATCGATCGGTCTGTCGGTGGCGGCGCACAATTCCCTCTGCTCGAATCACATCTTCGTGGCGGGGACCGAGGAGCAGAGACGGCGCTTCCTCGTGCCCCTGGCGCGCGGCGAGAAGATCGGAGCCTGGAGCCTCACCGAGCCCACGGCCGGGAGCGACGCGTCCGGCACGCGCTCCACCGCGGCGCGCGACGGGACGGATTGGGTCCTGAACGGCAGCAAGACCTTCGCCACGCACGGCTCCGTCTGCGATCTGGCGGTGGTCTTCGCGGTCAGCGACGCCGGCAAAGGGAAGCACGGCATCTCGGCGTTCGTCCTCGAGAGGGGCATGCACGGATTCCGATCGGGAAAGAAGGAGAACAAGATGGGGTGCCGCGCCTCCGACACGGCGGAAATCGTCATGGAGAACTGCCGCGTCCCGGGCGCCAATCTCCTGGGCCGCGAGGGTCAGGGCTTCATCGACGCCCTGCGCATCCTGGACGGGGGGCGCATCGGGATCGGGGCTCTCGGTGTCGGAATCGCCCAGGGCGCCTTCGAGCAGGCCGTGGCGTACGCCAGAACGCGGCACCAGTTCGACCGGCCGATCGCGGATTTCCAGGCGGTGCAGTGGATGCTGGCCGATTCGGCGGTGGAGATCCATGCGGCGAGACTGCTGGTTCAGAGGGCGGCGTTCCTGAAGGACGCGGGTCAGGAGGTCACGCGGGCCGCCTCGATGGCGAAGCTGTACGCCTCAGAGACGGCCGTGCGCGTCGCCAACCGCGCCGTGCAGATCCACGGCGGCTACGGTTACGTCAAGGAATACCCGGTGGAGCGGGCCTACAGGGACGCCAGGATCTGCACGATCGGCGAAGGCACCTCCGAGATCCAGCGTCTGGTCATCGCCCGGCAGATCCTGGGAGCGTCGGCCGAGCGGACCTCCTGATGGAGGATCTGGCGCGCGCTCTTCTGGCGGGGGACGCCGCGGCCCTGGCACGGTCCATCTCCCTCGTGGAGGAGGGCACCCCCCGCGGCGAAGCGATCCTGGCCGAGGTCTACGGAAGGACCGGCCGCGCCCCCGTCATCGGCATCACCGGCCCGCCGGGCGTCGGCAAGAGCAGCCTCGTCAACCGCCTGGTCTCGGTGTACCGCGCGCGGACGGAGCGTGTCGGCGTGGTTGCGGTCGACCCGAGCAGCGCCTTCACCGGCGGCGCCATCCTGGGGGACCGCATCCGCATGCAGGAGCACACGCTCGATCCGGACGTCTTCATCCGCTCGATGGCCACCCGCGGCCGGTTCGGCGGCCTGAGCCGGGCGACGCGGGACGCCGTGGACCTGATGGACGCGGCGGGGAGGAGCCCGATCCTGATCGAGACCGTCGGGGTGGGGCAGGACGAGGTCGACATCGTGCGCGTGGCCGACACGGTACTCGTCGTCCTGACACCCGGGCAGGGCGACGATATCCAGGCCATCAAGGCGGGGCTCCTGGAGATCGCGGATCTGTTCGTCATCAACAAGGCCGATCACGCGGGCGCCGATCGCCTGGCCTCGGATCTCGAGGGGCTCCTCGCTCTGGGCGAGAGGAGCGATTGGACGCCGGCGATCGTGATGACCGTCGCGACGGAAAGCAGGGGAGTCGACGATCTGGTCGCCGCGATCGATCGACACGCGGCGTTCCTGCGTGCCGGAGACGGCCTCGAGAAGCGGCGACGCGCGGCGACGGCGACGCGGCTTCTGGAGATTCTCCACCATCGCCTGACGACGGGCGTCCTGGCGAGCCGCATCGGCGAGGCGACCCTCGAGGGGTACGAGACCCGTCTGATGCGCCGGCAGATCGATCCGTACACCGCGGCGCGCGAGATGCTGGAGCGACTCGGGAGCCAGACCGGCGCGGCGCCGGGAGACGAGCGGACGGCGGTGCTCGATCATCTCGGCATCGCAGTGCGGACGATCGAGGAGCGCGTGGCGCTGTATCGCGACGTGCTCGGTCTTCCGTTGCTCGGCGTGGAGGAGGTCGCCGGCGAGGGGGTTCGGGTCGCCCTGCTGCCCGCGGGCGGGACGCGCATCGAGCTGCTCGAGCCCACCGGGAAGGGCACGCCCGTGGCGCGCTTTCTGGAGACGCGCGGCGAGGGCATCCACCACCTGTGCTTCGAGGTCCGGGATCTCGGCGAGGCCGTGGAGCGGTTCCGGAAGGCGGGTCTCGAGATCGCCGGGGCCGCAGGTCGCCGGGGCGCGGAGGGCTCCCGGATCGCGTTCATCCATCCTCGGGGCACGGGCGGCGTGCTGATCGAGCTGCGGGAGAGGTGCAGGACCGAGTCGGAGTCGATGCCGTGAACAAGGTCGTGAGCGACGCCGACGAAGCGGTCCGGGACATCCCCGACGGGGCCACTCTCATGGTCGGCGGCTTCGGTCTGTGCGGCATCCCCGAGAACCTGATCGCTGCCCTGCGCCGCAAGGGGACGGGACAGCTCACGGTCATGAGCAACAACGCCGGCGTCAGCGATTTCGGTCTCGGTCTTCTCCTGCGCACCCGGCAGATTCGCAAGATGATCGCGACCTACGTCGGCGAGAACGACCTGTTCGAGCAGCAATTCCTGTCGGGCGAGCTGGAGGTGGAGCTGCTGCCGCAGGGGACCTTCGCCGAGAAGATCCGCGCCGGCGGGGCGGGCGTCGCGGCCTTCTACACGCCCACCGGGTACGGCACCGTCGTCGCCCAGGGCAAGGAGACCCGCCGGTTCGGCGATCGCGACTACGTCCTCGAGACCGCCCTGACGGCGGACTTCGCCCTCGTCAAGGCCCATCGTGGCGATCGCCTCGGGAACCTGGTGTACCGCAAGACGGCGCGCAACTTCAACCCGATCATGGCGACCGCCGGGCGGATCACCATCGCCGAGGTGGAGCATCTGGTGGAGCCCGGCGGCATCGAGCCCGAGCAGGTGCACACACCGGGGATCTTCGTGAGCCGTATCTTCCAGGGGACCGGTTATGAAAAGCGAATCGAGCAGAGAACTCATCGTCCGGCGGGCGGCCGCTGAGCTTCGGGACGGCTACTGCGTCAATCTCGGCATCGGCATGCCGACGCTGGTGGCCAACTACGTCCCGCCGGGACTTCACGTCATCTTCCAGTCGGAGAACGGTATGCTCGGCGTCGGCCCGTTCCCTCTCGCCGGGGAGGAGGACCCCGATCTCATCAACGCCGGCAAGCAGACGGTGACCGAAACCCCGGGCTGCTCCTATTTCAGCAGCGCCGATTCGTTCGCGATGATTCGCGGCGGCCACGTCGACCTCACGATCCTGGGAGGGCTGGAGGTGGACGAAGAGGGCAACCTCGCCAACTGGATGGTCCCGGGCGTGATGGTGAAGGGCATGGGTGGCGCCATGGATCTGGTGGCGGGCGCGCGCCGCGTCGTCGTCATGATGACCCACACGACGAAGGAAGGGGAGCCGAAGATCCTGCGCCGCTGCCGGCTGCCGCTCACCGGCGCCCGGGTCGTGGACCGGATCATCACCGACCGGGCGGTGATCGACGTGGAGGCGGAGGGTCTCGTCCTGCGCGAAGTCGGCCCGGGCACGAACGTCGAGCAGGTCGGGGCGTCCACGGGGGCCCGCCTGATCCCGGATCCCCGCGGAGTGGGCGTGATGCTGGCCGCCGGATGAGGGCTCCCGGACCGCTCGCCCCGGGCTCTTTCGTCATCGCCTATCTTCAGAACCCGCGCGATCGCTTCTGGGGCCTCCTGCGCTCTCTCGATGCCGCGGGGCTCGTCGTCGAAGGCATCGATCTCAACTCGTTCGATGACTGGGTGCGTCAGGCCGCGGAGGGCGGGGAGGGCCTGGCCCTCTCGGTCGTGTTCTTCCCGCTCCTGCGCGTCGAGAAGCTGCTGCTCGATACCGAGAGCGGCGGCGTCCCGTCGATGGCGATGCGTTTCGAGAGCCGGGTGGGTCGTCCGGTCCTGGAGTACCTGGGTCGGACGTCGTCCTAACGCGCCCGGCGCGCGGCGTCGGGGCGCCCGATGGTCGAGATCACACGGTCGCGCCCCGTCTGCTTGGCCAGGTAGAGCGCCTGGTCGGCCTTCTCCAGGAGACCCTGGATGGTCCCGGGGTAGTCGGCGGGGTAGGCCGCGATCCCCACGCTGATCGTGGTCTTCAGGAGATCGTCACCCACCCGCACCTCGAGGTTGCTGATGCGCGTGCGGATGCGCTCCGCGATGCGCGTGGCGCCGTCCAGATCGGTCTCCGGGAGAAGGATGCAGAATTCCTCTCCACCATACCGGCACGGGATGTCGGCCGCGCGCATGGTCTCGCGGATCACCTCCCCGACGCGCTGCAGGTATCGATCGCCCGCCAGGTGACCCATGCGATCGTTGATCTCCTTGAACGAATCGAGATCGAGCATCAAGGCGGTGAACGTGCTGCCATAGCGCCGGGCGCGCGCCTGCTCCTCGCTGAGCTTGCGGAAGAAGAAGTCGCGCAGGTACAGCCGTGTCAGCTGGTCCACGGTCGCCATCTGGAAATTGCGGGCGTTCTCCAGGGCCACCGCCGCCTGCTGCGCGATGGTGGTGAAGACCGACAGGTTGTCGACCGAATACGCCCCCGGACGCGGGCTCTCGACACACAGGACCCCGATCGCCTCCCCGCTGAAGATGAGGGGCGTGGACATGATCGAGCGGATGTCGGACGCCAGGATGATCGGGGCGCACTGGATCGAATCGCGATCCAGCTCGAGATCCTGCACCAGGAGGGGCCGCCTGGCCTCGACCGCCCAGGCCGTGAATCCCTGACCGACCGCCCGCTCGGAACGCGGCAGGACGACACCCTCGCGCGCGACGTACTCCATGTAGGACTCGTGCGGCACCCTGTGGTAGAGCGACAGGAACAGGTGGGGCGCGTCGAGGATCCGCTGGACGTGACGGCTCACTTGGGCGAAGACGATCTCGGGGTCGAGGCTGGTGCTGATCTCCCTGCCGATGGTGTTCAGGATGCGCAGCTCGCGCGAGCGATCCTGCAGCTGCTCGTTGGCCTCGCTGAGATCGTTGCGTGCCTGGTTCAGCTTCTTCAGAAGACCGCTGCCGAGGAGGATGGTGGTCGCCAGAGGAAGAAAGCCCCAGATCCCGGCGGCGGCATACAGGAGCGCCAGCCCCAGCGTCAGGGGCATGGTGAACACCTCGAGGGAGGTGAGATAGCGGAAGTAGGTGACCAGGTGCGGCCACACCGGCTCACCCTTCAGCAGCATCGCCATGACCATGATCGCCACGTTGGTCAGGTTGTACGCGAGGAACAGCGCCGCCACCGACAGGACCGTGCCCCACGTCAGTGTGTGGAAGTCCCAGTATGTTCCCAGGGCGATGGAGAGGGATTGACCCGCGAGCGCCGTGGTGACGAGACCTCCGGTGTTGAGGCTCAGCACCTGCAGGAACGGGCTGCGCCCGCGCGCCTCACGCGTGCGCAGGTGGCATCCGAGGACAGCGCCCCCGAACGCGACGGCCATCGGCAGCGGTCGAGGCAGGACGCACAGGGCGGTCATCAGATATGCCATGTCCAGGGAGATCGACAGGCTGGCCCGAGGATAGATGGAGAAGCTGAAGTACCACGCGAAGCCGATGAACATGGAGAAGACGATCACGGGGAGCATCTCCGCTCTCACGAGATCGCGGGCCGCGAAGAGATCCCAGCCCACCATCGCGGCGGCGCACGCACCCAGGGTGTAGACGTAGGCCTGGAATCGCCCCTCGCGCCGCTCAGACGCCTTCTGCTGCTCCAGCTTCTCTGCGACCATCAATGTCCCGGCGACCGACACACGTCCCCCTAAGTCCTTGAGAGATCTAATCTAGGTGCGCGGCCCGGGGGGCGCAAGGATGCCCGGCCGGTCGCTTCGAGGGGCGCACACGCGCGGCGGGTCGGGAGATTGACAGTCTCCACGGCAATCCCTAAACTGCTCCGGTTCAAGCCCTTGCCCGGATGGCCCCACGCGGCGGCGCGCTCGGTCGCCGCGCAGGAGTGGTCCGGGGCTGGAGGCGCGCGTGAGCGGACGGCTTCATGAGACGCTGGTGCTCACTCTGCCGGTCGATCCCGATCTGTCACGTCTGACCGGGCTGGTGAGCACCCACTTCTTCCGGCAGAGCGGCGTGGGCGCGGCGGCTGCGCGGCGGGGCG
>JACXTT010006405.1_pt1 | contig 16779 bp, 19 predicted proteins | sample 9270951 | NCBI WGS metagenome assembly JACXTT01 (sample SAMN15532306, study PRJNA645909) | rock metagenome | isolation source: weathered quartz diorite | place: Puerto Rico | collected 2017-06-21 | reverse complement strand
GAGGCCCACGCGGAAGCCGTGCTCCAGCAATTCACCCACGGACCGCACGCGGCGGTTGCCCAAGTGGTCGATATCGTCGGCGCGGACGGGAGCGACCTCGTTCACGTCCTGACGGGTGGTGTCGTACTTCTTCAGCTTGAGCAGGTAGCCCACGGTGGCGACGAAGTCCGTGCAATCCAGCGTGCGCACATCGAGGCCGGTGGTGAGGCTCAGCTTCGCGTTCACCTTGTGGCGACCCACCTTGCTGAGATCGTACTTCTGGCCGTCGAAGAACATGCCGTGGAGCAGCTTCTTGCTGGACTCCAGCGTGGCGGGCTCGCCGGGACGGATCTTCTTGAAGAGCTCCTTGGCGGCCTCTTCGGGATCCTCGGTGTGATCCTTGGCGAGGGTCTCGGTGTAGACCTTACCCGTGGGATCGCCTTCGGGGAAGCAGACGAGGAAGTCGGTGACGTTGTTCGCGAGGAACATCTCGAGGTCGGTCTGCTTGAAGGGCTCGTTGGCCTCCATGAGCACCTCGCCGGTGTTCATGTTCACCACGTCCTGCAGCAGCACGGCGCCATCAAGGATCTCGCGTTCGACAGGCACGTCCTTGATGCCGGCCTTGTGCAGCTGATCCACAATGCGCTTGGAGATGGCGCGACCGGCCTTGACGATCACTTCCTTGCTCTTGGGATCCTTAATGTCCTCGCCCAGCTTCTTGCCGGCAAGGAAGTCGCCCACAGAGAGGTTCAGATGCCCCTTCTTCAACGAGAAGGCAGCAGGCTGGTAGAAGCAGGAGAGCATGCCCGCGTTGTCGGCGAGACGCTCATCGAAGAGGCCGAGGGCGCGCATGAAGGTGCTGCCCAGAAACTTGCGCTTGCGGTCGATGCGGGCGTACAGCAGACCCTTGGAATCGAGCTCGAACTCGATCCAGGAACCACGGTAGGGGATGATCTGCGCGCTGTAGAGGCTCTTGTCGGAAGCAATGGAGAAGAAGACGCCGGGGCTGCGGTGCAGCTGGCTCACGATCACGCGCTCGGTGCCATTGATGATGAACGTACCGCGGTCGGTCATGATCGGAATGTCGCCGAAATAGACTTCCGACTCCTGGCTCTGCTTGAAGCGGCGGTTGCCCTTATCGTCGCGGTCGAACTGGTTGAGACGCACGCGGATCTTGAGCGGAGCGGCCATGGTGGAGCCACGCTCCACGCACTCTTCCATGCTCATCTTCTGCTTCATGCCGACGGGCTCTTGGCACACGTCGCAGATGGTGGCGGCGTTCTTGTTGCGGGTACCGCACTGGGGGCAGTCGACCGTGGGATCCTTCGGGTGATCCGACACGATGTGGTGAGCGCAGGTCTTACAGACGGTGCGCAGGTTCTCGAGACCCTGGTACTTCTCGCACTTACAGGCCCAGTGGCCCACGGTGTAATCGAGGAACTCGACTTCCAGCGTGGCGTCGGAGCCATCGGCGTTTTTCCCGTTGTGGACGGGGAACATGCCTTCGAACACGGACTTCAGGCCGCGCCCTTCCCGCTCCGAATGGAGCAGGTTCATCTGAAGGAACTCGTCATAGGAGCGCTTCTGAATATCGATGAGGTTCGGGATGGGAACCAGAGACCGAATCTTCGAGAAGGAGTGCCGCTGGCGGTAAATGTTCTGCTGAACGCTCATGGATCGCTCCAGACGAGTGGGCCCGGGAGTGAAGATTCCGGGTAATGCTGGGATCAAAGAATCGGGGTAGCTACTTCAAGCCGCTTCTGAACAAGCGATGCGCACGCATGCCGATGGCCGGCCGTCCACGCGCATCGCGAGGAAGCCGGTCCGCAGAGGCTGGGGGTGCTGCGCGGAGAAGTGATCAACCGAGGCCTTCGGAGGAATCCCCCGCCCTCCGACAGGGAGGAGGGGGCAAAGAAAGAATCGTACCGCTTCAGGGACAGACAGGCAAGGCGTAAGATGCCTGAGCATCCTACGCCTTGCTTTTTCCTGACAAGGATCGATCTTACTTGACCGTGACCTTGGCGCCGGCAGCTTCCAGCTTTTCCTTGATCTTGCCGGCCTCTTCCTTGGAGACGCCTTCCTTGACCATCTTGGGGGCGCCATCGACGAGGTCCTTGGCTTCCTTGAGGCCCAGGCCCGCGACGACTTCGCGGATGGCCTTGATGACGTTGAGCTTGTTGGCTCCGCCATCGGTGAGTTCGACGTTGAACTCGGTCTGCTCCTCGCCGGCAGCGGCGGGGGCAGCGCCACCGGCCGCGGGGGCAGCCATGGCAGCGGCGGAGACGCCGAAGCGCTCCTCGAGGGCCTTGACCAGGTTGGCCAGGTCAAGAACGGTCATGGATTCGATTTCAGCGATGAGCTGATCAGCGGTGAGAGCCATTGTGGCCTCCTGAATCGTGAAACAGGTTTCGGATGTCGTGAACGGGGGAGAACCCTATTCGCCGGCCTTTTGCTTGCGGATGCCCTCGAGGGCGACCGCCAGACCGGAAATGGGGTACTGCATGAGGTAGAGCAGCTTGGAGATGAGGACTTCGCGGCTGGGCAGATCGGCCAAGGTCTGAATGTCCTTGAGGGCGATTTGCTTGCCATCCATCACGCCGGCCTTGAAGGAGGCGGCGGGATTTTCCTTCAGGAAGGTGTTGACGGCCTTCGCCAGAGCGATGACGTCTTCCTTCGTGGTAGCCACGGCAGAGGCGCCCTTGAAGGCGTCGGCCAGAGGCGCGAAAGCGGTTTCCTTGACGGCCAGGCGCAGCAGCGTGTTCTTGCTCACACGGTACTGACCCTTGCCATCGCGGATGCTCTTGCGGAAGGCGGTGTCCTTATCGACGGTCAGGCCCTTGAACTCCAACACCACCGCAGAGGTAGCGGCAGCGAAGGTTTCTTTGAGCTCGGCGACTTCTAGGGTCTTTTGATTGCGATCCATGGTCAGCCTCCTCACTTCTCAGCAGTGGCGAGGGACACGGAAGGACCCATCGTGGAGGCGAGGTGCATCGCCCGCACGTACTTGCCCTTAGCGGCAGAGGGCTTGGCCTTCTGCACGGCCTCGATCAGGGCCTGGGCATTCTCCGTGAGCTTGTCCACACCGAAGGAGAGCTTACCCACGGGGGCGTGGATGATGCCGGTCTTGTCGACACGGTATTCCACCTTACCCGCCTTGATCTCCTTGATGGCCTGGGCCACGTTGAAGGTCACGGTGCCGGTCTTAGGGTTGGGCATGAGTCCGCGAGGACCCAGCACCTTACCGAGACGGCCGACACCCTTCATCATGTCCGGGGTCGCCACGAGGGCGTCGAATTCGAGGTAACCAGCGGCGATCTTCTCAACGAGATCGTCTCCACCCACCACTTCGGCGCCAGCGGCTTCGGCTTCCTTGATCTTTTCGCCACCTGCGATCACCGCCACACGCATCGTCTTACCCGTACCGTGGGGAAGAACGATGGTGCCACGGACCATCTGGTCCGCGTGGCGAGGATCAACTCCGAGGCGCATGTGCACTTCAACCGTCTCGTCGAACTTGGCGAAAGCCGCGTCCTTGATGGCGGAGAGAGCTTCACGCAGCTCGTAGGGACGATCTTCGATCTTGGAAGCGGCAGCCCTGTACTTCTTGCCAGGTTTTGCCATTGTTGCTCCTGTCTTAGATCTCCCGCGAATACGGTCGCGGTGACCGGGGTGCCCCCACGTCGGGAGCACGCCAGAACTTAATAGCCTAACAATCCTTTAGGGGCCGTGGAACAGAAAAGTTCCATGGCCCCTAAAGGTGAAGGACTAGTCGATGACTTCAACGCCCATGGAGCGGGCGGAACCAGCGATGGTCTTGATGGCGGTCTCGAGGGAGCCAGCATTCATATCGACCATCTTGACCTTGGCGATCTCTTCCAACTGCTTGCGGGTGATCTTGCCCACCTTCTGCTTGTTGGGGGTCGCGGAGCCCTTGTCCAGGCCGATCTTCTTCTTGATCAGCACGGCAGCGGGAGGGGTCTTCAGGATGAAGGAGAAGCTGCGGTCGGCGTAGACGGTGATAACCACGGGAAGGGTGGTGCCCTTCTCCACGGAGCCCACGGACTTCGCGTTGAACTGCTTCACGAATTCCATGATGTTCACACCATGCTGACCGAGCGCGGGACCGACGGGAGGAGCGGGGGTCGCTTCGCCGGCGGGGAGCTGCAGCTTGATGTATCCAGTGATTTTCTTGGCCATGGTGGCCTCCTATGTCCCGCGGGGGATTCCGGCACATGCCGGCGACCGCCGCCTTGAAGGGCCGAGGAGTTAGGACTCCCCGCGCCTGGTGGTAGAAAAAGGTCCCGGACGCGACCGTCCAGGACCTCATAGTGTACAGGAATTAGCGCTTTTCGACCTGGATGAAATCCAGTTCGACCGGGGTCGAACGGCCGAAGACCGTCACCATCACGCGGATGGTGTTGCGCTCCTCGTGAATCTCGTCCACATCGCCCTCGAAGTTGGCGAAGGGGCCATCGATGATGCGCACCTTCTCGCCCTTTTCGAAGTGGTACTTCGGCTTGGGCTTCTCCTGGGTCTCTTCCTGGTGGTTCATGATCTGGCGGACTTCCTCATCCGTCAGAGGCGTGGGGCGCTTCTTGTTGGCGCCCACGAAGGACGTCACCTTCGGCGTGTTACGCACCAGGTGCCAGTCCGCGTCTTCCATCTCGCTATTCGCGTTGACGGCGATCTGAACCAACAGGTAGCCGGGGAAGGACTTGCGCTTTTTGAGCACGCGCTCCTTGCGGCCATCCTTGCCAACCTTCATCTCTTCGTAGGTCTCCTCGGGGATCTGAATGTCCCCGAAGAAGCCCTGGCGATCCTCCATGAGGATGCGCTGGCGGAGATGCTCCATCACCTTGGCTTCATAGCCAGAGTAGGTGTGGATGATGAACCACGCGAGCTTTCGCGCCGGGGCAGCCATTTCCAGCTGGGTGACCATCTGCTCGGTCATGGAACCTCCGATCACTTGTGGGGGAGAAGGTAGCCGAAGCCCTTGGAAAGAAGCCAGTCAGCGCCGTAAAGGAAGAATCCCACAGCCACGGACACCGCCACAACCGTCATGGCAGAGGACCAAACCTTGTCCTTCGCCGGCCAGTCGACCCGGTTCAGTTCGTCGCGGAATTCCTTGACCTGCTGCTTGATCGTGGAGATCACAGGGTGCCTCGAGGATGGGAAGCTTCGGAAAAGCCTGGCCCCGGAACCGCTGGTACCGGGGCCGGTGTGGCAGGGGAGACAGGGTTCGAACCCGCGACCTGCGGATTTGGAGTCCGCTGCTCTACCAGCTGAGCTACTCCCCTGTGGAAACCGCCCGGCGTGCCGGAAGCCGTAACGCCGGGCGGGATCCCTGGTACCGCAGAGCCTTACTTGGCTTCGCGGTGAACCTTCACCCCACCGCAGAAGCGGCAAAACTTGTTGAATTCAAGCTTCTGGGTGGTGGTTCGCTTGTTCTTGGTGGTGCTGTAGTTCTTGCGCTTGCAGTCTTGGCACTGCAGGTGAATGATTTCGCGCATGGAACCCTCCTTTGAGGAGCGATATCGAGGCTATTAGGCCAGGATGTCGCTCACGTTGCCGGCGCCCACGGTGCGGCCGCCTTCACGGATAGCGAACTTGAGGCCCTTGTCCATGGCGATGGGGCAGATGAGCTCCACCGTCAGGGTGACGTTGTCACCGGGCATCACCATCTCACGACCAGCCTCGAGCTCGATGGAACCGGTCACGTCGGTGGTACGGAAGTAGAACTGGGGGCGGTACTTGTTGAAGAAGGGGGTGTGGCGTCCGCCCTCTTCCTTCGTCAGCACGTACACCTGGGCAGTGAACTTGGTGTGGGGGGTGATGCTGCCGGGCTTGGAGAGCACCTGGCCACGCTCCACGTCCTTACGCTCGATGCCGCGGAGGAGGATGCCGGCGTTATCGCCCGCACGACCTTCGTCGAGGCTCTTGCGGAACATCTCGACGCCCGTCACGACCTTCTTGACGGTGTCCTTGATGCCGACGATTTCGATTTCCTCACCGACGCGAACGATGCCCGCCTCGATACGACCGGTCACCACGGTGCCGCGGCCGGTGATGGTGAAGACGTCTTCCACGGGCATGATGAAGGGCTTGTCGACGGCGCGAGCGGGGGTGGGGATGTAGGCATCCACCTGGCTCATCAGCTCGTAGATGCACTGTACGTCGGCGTGGTCGAGGTTGCCACCCACAGCGGCGTCGAGGGCGGCGCGAGCGGAACCCTTGACGATGGGAATCTCGTCGCCGGGGAAGCTGTAGGAGGACAGGAGATCGCGGATTTCCATCTCGACCAGCTCAGCGAGCTCGAGGTCGGCGATGTCCATCTTGTTCATGAACACGACCATGGCGGGCACGCCGACCTGGCGGGCCAGGAGGATGTGCTCACGGGTCTGGGGCATCGGGCCGTCGGTGGCGGCGACCACGAGGATGGCGCCGTCCATCTGGGCCGCGCCGGTGATCATGTTCTTCACGTAGTCAGCGTGACCGGGGCAATCCACGTGGGCGTAGTGCCGATTCTCGGTCTGGTACTCGACGTGAGCGGTGTTAATCGTGATCCCGCGGGCCTTCTCTTCGGGCGCGCTGTCGATCTGGTCGTAGGCCTTGGCCTCGCCACCGAACTTCTTGGAGAGCACGAAAGTGATAGCAGCGGTTAGCGTCGTCTTGCCGTGATCCACGTGGCCGATGGTGCCGATGTTGACGTGGGGCTTTGAACGGTCAAATTTTTCCTTGGCCATGTGGACCTCCGGGTTGAAAGAAAAAAAGAAGGGAACTGCAAGGTGTTGCGAAGTGGAGCCCACAACCGGGATTGAACCGGTGACCTCTTCCTTACCAAGGAAGTGCTCTGCCACTGAGCTATGTGGGCTTTGTTTCGTCCGCGGGAGCGGAGGAAGCGAGCGGGAAACGGGGTTCGAACCCGCGACATTCAGCTTGGAAGGCTGACGCTCTACCAACTGAGCTATTCCCGCAGTGCAACCGGGGCCTAGGTGGCGCCCCGGATGGTGGTGCCGAGAGAAGGATTCGAACCTCCGTAACGCGTTGCGTGGCAGATTTACAGTCTGCTGCCATTAACCACTCGGCCATCTCGGCATGCTGTCCAAAGAACCCGGCCAATCCCCCTAAGGGGCGGCCTCTGTCGGGCGTCCTGGAAGGCAGGGCTTTCCTGACAGGGAACTTCGAGGTTACCACGAACCGTCTCCGGCTCAAGTGGAAACTTGAGTACTTAGGCGCCGCCGCGCCGCGCCAGCACCCGGAAGAGCACCACTGCTGCAGCCGCGGAGACGTTCAGGCTCTCCACCCCGCCGGGCATCGGAATGGCGAGGCGGCCATCGCAGCGCTCTGCGATCTTTTGATGGAGTCCTTCTCCTTCGGAACCCATCACGAGCACCGTGGCGCGATCGAAGGGCTCTGCAAGGTAGTTGCCGCTGCCTGGCCCCGCATCCAATCCGTAGATCCAGGCGCCGGCATCCTTCAGATCATCCAAAGCGCGGCCCAAGTTCACCACTCGCACCACCTTCACACGGGACGCCGTTCCCGCGCTGGCGCGGATGACCGTCTCGTTGATGGCTGCGCTGCGCCGTTCCGGCAACAGCACGCCATCCACGCCCGCGGCAGCGGCGGAACGCAGGATCGCGCCCAGGTTGTGCGGATCCGTCACACCGTCCAAAGCCAGCACCAACGCAGCATTCCCGCGTTCGGCCACCGCGGAGAGCAGGCTGGAGAACTCCGCATAGCGGAAGGCCAGCGCCTCTCCCACCACGCCCTGATGACGCTGCCCTTGGGCGCGCCGATCCAGGCCCTCTGTGGGTTCGCGGTGGATCACCACGCCGACGGCCCGAGCCGCTTCGCGCAATGCCGCGACGCGGGCCCACACCTGCGGAGCGATCCACATGGTCTGAAGCTCACCCTTGGCCAGGGCCTCCTCGCAGGCGTGGGGGCCCAGCAATCGCATCAGAAAGACCGACGGAAGCCGAGGGACAGAAGGTGTCCGACGCCCTCGTAGCGCACGAGGGCATTCGAAGAGCGGAAGCCCAGAGCTCCCCAGCTTCCGGCCAGATCCTGGCGGTCCTGCTGGCGGAGGTAGTGGTACTGATAGCCCAGAGAGAGTTCTCCGCCCCAAATCTTGTAGCCCGCGCCACCGCTGAAGGTGGACTGGGCGCCCGTGGCGAGGAGCGGATTGCCCTTGCTCGCATCGAGGGAGGAGGACTCCAGAGCCAGGCCCCCGCGGAGGGTCCAAGACTTGGTCATCGCGACTTCACCCAAGATGAAGAGCGCCTTATTGGATCCGCCCTCTGCCATCTGGGAAGGAGCGCTCACGGTGCCAGAAGGTGTCTGCAGGGACGCGAAGGTGGGCAGAGACGTGCCACCGAAAGTGAGGCGCACATCCGCTTCCCAAGTGAAGAGCTGATTCACGCGCTGACGCACCCCGAAAGTGAGGCGAGAAGGCAGCTTCAAGTCGCCAGATCCTTGCTGCACCTGGGACGAGCCCATCAGCGCGTTGGCGCGATCCGCGGCTCCAACGACCGGAAGGCTGTAGCCGTCGTAATCGTAGACCGTGAGACTGCCGTGGGTAGAAGCCTCAGAAATGATCGAGGTCTTCACACCGCTTTCGTAAGACGCGCCGAGGGTCCAGCGGGTGCTCAGGGCCCAGCGGGCGCCCAAGGTGTAAGCGGGCACGATCTTGGAGCCCTTCTCCCGCAGCTGGAACTCAGTCACATCGGTCACGGGGTTCGAGGGGCTCGACGCCTGAGTGGGATTGAGCGGCACCGCAGCGCGTAGTGTGGATCCCATCTCCAATTCCACGCGGGTGAAACCGAGCCCTGCGCCGAAACTCAGTTCGGGGCGACCCTCGGGCGACCAACCCAGCTGGGCTTCCACACGACGCCCCGCGATGGATAGGCGGTCTCCGAGGAAGCGCGCATCCGAATCGCGCTTCAATTCCACCTGCCGACGGAAGGGCTGATCCACGATCACGCCCAAACGCAGACGGGGGTTGATGGTCCAAGAGGCACCGCCTCCCAATACGAAACGGTTGCGATCGTCACTGTAGGACTTGTGCTGGTTGCCCTGCAGGGTGGAGAAGGCCCCTTGGCTATCCCGACCCAGAGCCAAATGGGCCGAAGCCGCGTCTTGGAGCGTGGTCAGCAGGGCTGGATTGAGCGAAGCGGCTTCCAGACTGCGCCCGAAGGCCACACCGGCGCCGGCGCGAGCAATGGTGATGGGATCGGATCCCTGGGAAACGACGGTCTGCGCAAGCAGGCCCACCGTACCCGTCGCCAGAGCCCCGCCCACTTTGATCCAACGCTGCGTTGCCATGTCACTCCCGAAGCCGATGTCTTTGTGTGGCCTGAAGCCGGGATAGGTTCAGGGCCAAAGGATCTAGTGTCGCATGGGGACGCCAGACTCCGAAGACCGCAGCCGCGAACGCAGGGGAATCAGGGGTCTCCCAGAAACCGCACGAGGATCCGGTCCACGATTTCCCAGATTTCGCTCAGGGCCGCCACCAGCATGACCAGCCCAAAACCCAAGATGATCCCCCTGCCCCAGGCACCGAGGATCATTCGACAGAGTGTCGGCCAGGCCCACATCGCCCCAGGCAGCCTCAGCCGCCCATACAGCGACAGCGTCGCCAGCAGCATCCCGCCCCAGAGCAGGTAGAAGAATCTCAGGCAGCGGAGGGTGGTATCCCATCCGAAGGAACGGGGGCGCGAGGGCATTAACTCAGCGTATCGGATCGCCCGGCCCAACGCACGGGCCGGGCGATCGAGAGAAGGCCTAGAAACGCTTTTCGACGATGCGCCAATCGATGAGGGGCTTCACCGCGTCGACGTACTTGCCGCGGCCCGTGGCCATGTAGTCCTTCACGTAGGCGTGCTCCCACACGTCCACCACGAGGAGGGGCGTGGCGCCGACTGGAATGGCGTTCTCGTGATCCTGGAACCAGGCGTTCATAAGGCGGCCGGTGACGGGATCCTTCATCAAGGCGGCCCAGCCGATGCCGGTCATCGTGCAGGTGGACTTGAAAGCGGTCCACCAAGCGTCATAGGAACCCCAGGTGGCCGCGATGGCCTTCTGCAGCGGGTGCGTGGCGCTGGGGCCGGCGGCGCTGTTGGAGAGGCCCTCGAAGTAGAGCTCGTGGAGACGCATGCCGCTGAACTCAAAGCCCAAGCGGCGGCGCATTTCGTTCACCATCTGCGTCGTGGCCTTGCCCTCTTTCTCCGCGCCCTGCACATCCTTCAACAGCGCGTTCGTGCGGGTTACATAGCCCTTGTAGAGCGTCAGGTGCTCAGCGAGAAGCTCCTTGCTGAGGCCGGTGAGGCCCGAGCCGAAATCGAAGGCGCGGGCGGCGTAGTCCTCGGTGGAGTGGGAAGGCGCAGGCGTTTGCGCGGCCTGGCCTGAGCCGAGGCCCTTGGCGTTCAGGGCGAGGCCGGCGCTTCCGGCGGCAAGGGTTCCAAGCAGGGTTCGACGATCCATGGGACCTCCTTCACAAAGGGAATGAAGAATCCAGCCTAACCCCGGAAGGTCTGCCAACCCAAGCGCAGGATTAATGCGGAGACCACCAAGGAGAAGAAGATCCGAAGGAAGGCTGTACCTCGTTTTAATGCAAGGTGAGCGCCAAGGTAGCCCCCCAAGCCATTTCCCACCGCCATGGCCAGAGCCACCGCGGGAATCCAGCTGCCCTTCCAAAGAAAGAGGGCCGTGCTGGAAAGGTTAGAGGCCCAATTCACCGCCTTCGCCATTGCCGAAGCCCGCAAGAAGTCAAACCCGAGCACCGCGACGAAGCTGAAGATGAGCAGGCTGCCCACGCCAGGGCCGAAAAACCCATCGTAGGTGCCAAGGCCAAAGGCCAGGGTCATGCTGAGCCCGCGCTGATGCGACAGGCCAAACTTGGGCGCGTGCACCTGCCCCAGATCGGGTTTCAACAGCGTCCACGCCAGCATGGCCACCAGCAGCACGAGCATGAGCGGGCGCATGAAGGTTGGATTCACGCGGTAGGCCAACGCCACACCAAAACCCGCGCCGCAGAGACTGCAGAGCACCGGCCCCAGCAGATCGCGCCAGCCCAGCACGCCCTCTTTCAAAAACTTCGCCGCGGCGACAGACGTGCCCGTCACCGATTGCACCTTGTTGATACCGAGCAGCGCGGGGTAGGGCGTCCCTGCCGGAAGGCCGAGGGCCAACGCGGGTACGGAGATCAAGCCGCCACCGCCCACGGCGGCGTCAATGAAACCGGCGAGAAAGGCCGCGCCGGTAAGCAACAGAAGGGTGGTGAGGGAGAGGCCCAAAGGCAGGGCGAACATCCCCCCGCCCTCAGATCTTCATGATCTCGGCTTCCTTGTGCTTCAGCGCCTCGTCCACTTCCTTGATGTGCGCGTCGGTGAGCTTCTGCACATCCTCGGTGGCCTTCTTGGCGGCGTCTTCGCTGATGCCGAGGGTCTTGTCCTTCTCCAGCTTCTTCACATCGTCGTTGGCATCGCGACGCACGTTGCGAATGGCGGTCTTGATGTCTTCCGCCATCTTGTGCGTGGCCTTCACGAGTTCCTTGCGGCGCTCTTCTGTGAGGGCGGGGATGGGCAGGCGGATCACGTTGCCGTCGTTGCTGGGGTTGAGGCCCAACTGAGCCTGCAGGATGCCCGTCTCGATGGCCTTGATGGAGCTCTTGTCGAAGGGCTGGATCTGCAGCATGGAGGGATCCGGCACGGTGACGGTACCCATCTGATTGAGAGGCACGTGGGCGCCGTAGTACTCCACCTGCACAGAATCGAGGATGGTGGCGTTGGCGCGGCCCGTGCGAACGGTCCCGAGCTCCTTCTTCAGCGTCTCCACGCTGGACTTCATGCGCTTCTTGGCTTCGTTCAGGATGCTATCCAGGGACATAAGGAGACCTTCCAGCGGAATGTCCGTTGTATCCCGGAATGGCGATCAAATCTAGCCAAGGTCCTTTCGGCCAGGGTAGAAAAGGGCGGCCGAAACCGCCCCAAACCCAGTCATGGCGCCCCTTCGAGGGGCCTTCCCAGCGGATCCCGGCTCACGCCGTATTCGTCCAAGGGGAGCAGCACCCCTTCCCCCAGGGGATCACCGCCCAGGGACTCGATGGAGGCCGCGCCCTGGTAGGCCCATTGGCCGTGCTGGCCAAGATCCAGACCCGCCACTTCCTCGGATAGATCCACCCGTAGCGGCGTCCACAGCTTGATCAATCCGAGGAGGAGTCCCGTGGCGCCTGCGGAAAAGCCTGCGGCCGCTAGCACCGAAAGGGCCTGCACCCCGAGCAACCTCCCTTGCCCCGTGATGAGGCCATCCGCACCTGACGGATTGACGGCTTTCGAAGCGAAGACGCCCGTGAGCAACGCGCCGAGGATGCCCGCGACGCCATGGCAGCCGAAGACGTCCAACGCATCATCCAACCGGCTTCGCGAGCGCAGCCAAAGCGCGCCGTAGCTTCCGCAGGCGCCGATCCCGCCGATCACGAGCGCCCAAAGCGGCGCCACGTATCCCGCAGCAGGCGTAATGGCGACGAGGCCAGCAAGCAATCCCGTGGAAGCCCCCACCGCGGAGGCCTCACCCCCCAACACGAGCTCCAACCCCATCCACGCGAGCATGCCTGCCGCACCTCCCGCGAGCGTATTCATCAAAGCCAGTGCCGCGATGCCGTCCGCCGCGAGCGCGCTGCCGCCGTTGAACCCCAGCCAGCCGACCGCCAGCAGTCCAGCGCCAAGCAATGTCATGGGCACCGAATGGGGAGGCAGGGCGGCGCGGCCATGATCGCGCCGGGCCCCGAGCATGGCCGCAGCCACCACCGCGGCAGCTCCTGCGCTCACATGCACCACGAGCCCTCCTGCGAAATCGAGGGCGCCGAGCTGCTTCAGCCATCCCGCCTCCGACCACACCCAGCGGGCGAGGGGATCGTAGACGAGGGCACTCCACGCCAAGGCAAATAGCATCCACACGCGAAAGCGCATGCGCTCCACCACCGCACCGCTCACGAGCGCCACCGTAAGCAGGGCGAAGATCCCCTGGAAGGCTGCGAAGAGCAGATGGGGAATGCCAGAGGCATACGCGGCATTCGACGTAATGCCCACGCCGTGGAGGGCGAACCAAGCGGCGTTCCCAAGGAAGCGTCCGCCCGGTCCGAAGGCCGCGCCATAGCCCCAGAGCACCCACTGCACGCCCACGAGACCAAGCATGGCGAGGCTCATCATCCACGTGTTGAGCAGGTTCTTCCCTCGCACCAGACCACCGTAAAAGAGGGCGAGGCCCGGAAGCATAAGCAGCACGAGGGCGGAGGAAACGAGCACCCAAGCGGTATCTCCGGCGTTCATGAGGCCACCTCCTCCTTCTCCAGCCGCAGGGCGGCATGGTTGGTCTCGCCAGTGCGAATGCGGATCACCCGCTCCAGCGGTTGGATGAAGATCTTTCCATCGCCCACTCGGCCCGTACGGGCCGCGTCCATCAAAGCCTGGACGACGGATTCCACTTGTTCATCCTGCACGGCCACTTCCACTTTCACGCGTTCATGGAATTCCAGCACCACGCTCCGCGCACGGAGCTGCTGCACGAGATCGCGCTCGCCGCCGTGACCCGCAGCGCGGGTGAGCGTGAGACCGGACAAGCCTTCACGGAACAGCGCTGCCTTCACAGCGCCGAGACGCTCGGGACGAATGACTGCGGTCAGGAGTTTCATCCCTCACCGCCTTCCTCCCTCGTCCGTTCGAGCTCGGCGAGGGTGTCGGGAGAAGGCATGGGTTGATCGTTGCGTTCTTCGTTCATGGGGAGCTCCTAAAAGGCGGAGGGGCACGCGGTGCGTGGTGCGCCGCGTGCCCCTCTGCAGAGTGGAAAAGGGACTAATGGAACTGCGCGGCTTCGGTGCTTTCTTTCAAGGCGAGGGTGGAGGCCTGGCCGGCACTGAGGACTTCGGCCACCTGATCGAAGTACCCCGTGCCGACCTCGCGCTGGTGCTTCGTGGCGGTGTAGCCGTCGACCTCGGCGGCGAACTCCGCCTCCTGCAGTCGGGCGTAGGCCGTCATGGCTTCGGTGCGATAGGCGTTGGCCAGTTCGAACATGCCGTGGTTGAGGCTGTGGAAGCCCGCCAGGGTAATGAACTGGAACTTGTAGCCCATGGCGCCCAGCTCCCGCTGAAAGGTGGCGATCTCGGCGTCGCTCAGCTTCTTCTTCCAGTTGAAGGAGGGCGAGCAGTTGTAGGCGAGCAGCTTGCCCGGGAACTCCGAACGGATACCCTCCGCAAACTTCTTCGCTTCGTGGAGATCGGGCGTGGAGGTCTCGCACCAGATGAGATCCGCGTAGGGCGCGTAGGCCTTGCCGCGGGCGATGGCCATGTCGATGCCACCGGTGATGCGGTAGAAGCCTTCAGGCGTACGCTCACCCGTGAGGAAGGGCTGGTCGCGCTCGTCGATGTCAGAGGTGATCAAACGCGCGGCATCGGCATCCGTACGAGCGATGAGCACCGTGGGCACCTCAAGCACGTCGGAGGCGAGGCGCGCCGCGTTCAGCGTTCGGATGAACTGGCCCGTGGGAATGAGCACCTTGCCACCGAGATGACCACACTTCTTCTCTGAGGAAAGCTGATCCTCGAAATGCACACCCGCGGCGCCGGATTCGATCATGCCCTTCATGAGTTCGAAAGCGTTGAGGGGGCCGCCGAAACCGGCTTCGGCATCCGCCACGATCGGGAGCAGCCAATCGCGCTTCGCACCACCTTCCCCGTGCTCGATCTGATCCGCGCGGAGCAAGGCGCCGTTGAGACGCTTCACGAGGGCCGGCACGGAGTTGGCCGGATAGAGGCTCTGATCGGGATAGGTCTGGCCGCTGAGGTTGGCGTCTGCCGCCACCTGCCAGCCGGAGCAGTAGATGGCCTTGAGCCCGGCCTTCGCCATCTGCACGGCCTGGCCACCGGAGAGCGCGCCTAGGGCGCGGGTCGGTTCGTCCTCGTGGAGCTGTTCCCAAAGCTTGCGCGCGCCGAGCTGGGCCAGGGTGTATTCGATCTTCACGGTGCCGCGGAGCTTCTGCACTTGCTCGGGGCCGTAGGGTCGCTGAATGCCTTCCCATCGACGGCCGAAGGGCTCGTGATCGAAGGTGGGGATACGAAGCCAAGCGTTCATGCAATCTCCTGAAGAGCAGGCAGGGTGAGCAGTAGGGGATAGGCGGAAAGGGTGAGGAAGGCGGGCGGCATGGGCGCGGTGACGAGGTCCTCCAGAAGCTCCGATGCTTCGAGGTAGCGGCCGTTCTCAAAGGCCTGGCCTCCGATCTCCACGCGCACTTGCGCGAGGGTCTCCTGTACGAAGCGGTGGAAGGTGGTGCGGGAGAGCACTCCGAGCCCTTCGACCTCCGCTTCGAAGCGGAGCCAGTGCCACAACTGCATGCGGCTGATTTCCGCCGTGGCGGCATCCTCCATGAGTCCGTACAGCGCCACGCAGCCGTTGCCGCGGAGCCAGGATTCGAGATAGCGAAGACCTACTTTGAGGTTGTGGCGCAGACCCTGCTCCGTCGGCACGCCCTTGGGCAAGGCCAACAGGTCGTCAGCGGTCACCTCATCTTCGGGAATGAACGTCGCAGCGGGAACGTCCTTGAAGATCTCCAAGGCCACCGTCACGAGAGCGGGGTGGGCGACCCAGGTGCCGTCGCAACCGTCCTGCAGTTCGCGCTCCTTATCGAGACGCACCTGCTGAAAGGCGCGTTCCGTGGCCTCGGGATCATCCTTACGGGGCACGAAGGCCGCCATGCCGCCCATGGCCAGCACGCCACGGCGATGGCACACCTGCACGAGCCGCTTCGCATAGGCGCGGAGGAAGGGAAGCGTCATCGTCACCTGTCCGCGGTCGGGCAGCAGCGCGCTGCCATCCATGCGATGCACCTTAAGCACGCTGAAGAGGTAGTCCCAACGGCCCAAATTCAGACCTGCAGCGCGGGTGCGGAGCTCAAAGAGAATCTCGTCCATCTGGAAGGCCGCGGGCAGCGTTTCGATGAGCACCGTCGTCTTCACGGTGCCGAGTTCGACACCCAGCTCCTCCTCGATAGCGTTGAGCACGCGGTTCCACCAGCGCGCTTCGAGGTAGTGCTCCAGCTTGGGCAGGTAGAGGTAGGGGCCCGAGCCCTGCTCGAGGAGCGCCTTGGCGTTGTGGAAGAGAAAGAGTCCCGCATCAAAGAGGCCCGCCGCGATGGGCAGGCCATCCACCACGAGATGCTGCTCCTCCAGGTGCAAGCCTCGGGGGCGCACCATGAGCACCGCGCGCTTCGTCTTCAGCTCGTAGACCTTGCCGCCCTCTTCATGCCGGAGGTTGCCGCGCACTACCTCGATGAGGTTGCGCTGGCCATCGAGCAGGTTCTCCGGCGTGGGCGCCAGGCTGTCCTCGAAATCGGACATGTGAACCTGCGCTCCGCTATTCAGCGCATTGAGGAGCATCTTCTTTTCGGGAGGGCCCGTGATCTCCACGCGGCGATCCTTGAGCTCCTCCGGCAAAGGCGCCACCTTCCACTGCCCTTCGCGGATAGGCGCGGTGCCGGGATAAAAGGCAGGACGGAGGCCGGAGTCGTAGCGCACCTGGCGTTCCTTGCGTTCCGCAAGGAGCACCTCCAAGTCGTCCTGGAAGCGGCGCGCAAGCCCCGTGAGGAAGGTGATCGCCTCGGGCGTGAGCAGCTGATCGTCCCCAGGCCTCTGAGGAAAGGTCCAGCGGGCGGAAGGGGCGGCGGGGAAGGTCATGGCATCTCCTGGGGTGGTTATGAGTCAAAGATTGACTTAGACTTTGAAAACGCAATCACCCGTTGGTTTGATTGGGGTTA
>JACXTT010006404.1_pt1 | contig 16779 bp, 17 predicted proteins | sample 9270951 | NCBI WGS metagenome assembly JACXTT01 (sample SAMN15532306, study PRJNA645909) | rock metagenome | isolation source: weathered quartz diorite | place: Puerto Rico | collected 2017-06-21 | reverse complement strand
AAAAAACAGCAAATCGCCTGCTCAAGCGGCTTGCGAAACTCGGCTATTTAGTTACGGTGACACAAGTTCCCACTCCGCAGGCGTAGTAGAAGAGCCGGAACTCTTATTTTCGAGAGAGCTCCCACCTACACAAATATGTGGGTTGATTGGACGAAATGGGATACGTATGATTCTTAGACAGCAGTAGCCCGAGCACCGTTCATTCGAGGAGAAAAGATGCTCAGAATCACCAAGACGCGAATGCATGCCGTTGTACTGGGCGGCTTGCTCTTGATCGCCGCAGTTGCGACGGCGCAGCGGCCCGAAAAGAACATCTCGCGGGGGCGTCATCCCAATCTTGCCGCCGCCCAGCGTTTGAGCCAGCAGGCCTGGGACAGGATCGTCGCGGCCCAGCAAGCTAACGAATGGGATCTGCAGGGTCACGCCCAAAAGGCCAAGAATCTCTTGGATGAGGTGAATCGGGAGCTGAAGCTTGCTGCGGAGGCGTCCAACCGCACCGGCCGATAAACGGCTCGGCGGCACCGGCTCGCTAGCCTTGATTCGAGAAGGTGGGCGGTGCGAACCAGACGGGCGCGTTTCCGAGGTATTCAGCTCTTCCCAAGGAGGGTCGTGCGGAACTCATCGGCCGAGGCGAACACGCCTTGGAAAAGCGTGCTGGTGGATCGCTTTGAGAAGTGCAATGTTGAATCCTCCCTCTATGGGATTCTAGAGGAGTTCGTCGACTCGGGCGGTCGTGTTGGCTGCTTTTAAGGCAGTCCGGCCGCGATAAACCAGTATCGGTACCACGCTGCCCGTTCTCGTCGACTTCCTTTTTGAGAACGAGTCCTATGGACAAATGCGAGCGCAAAACCGCGCTACAATGTCGGGACAAGGCATTCCCGAAAGCCGGCCGCCCGTGCCCACCGCGGACAAAGATCGAAGACTCAATGACGCGATGTCGCCCCGCCTGTCACGTCGCGGTTTCACTGCATTCGCCGCTGCCTTCACTGCTGTGACCGGCAACGTGTCCATGGCGAATTGATAAATCATGCGGCGATGGAAGTCTCGAACAACCAGATCATGAGACACACTTTTTCTGCGCCGCTGGGCAAGGTCATGGCCGAGTACCAGGATTACCGTGACCGTAACCGCGTCTTGTTCAGCCTGGATGAGATTGCGGGGAGAAATGAATCAGGGAAAGATTAGGATCGGAGGTTGCGAATCGATGCCACACTGACACAGGAGGTGATTATCATGCGTCGATTAATTCTGTTCGGTGCTGTCGCAATCGGCCTGACTGTAGCTACAGCTGCCGCGAATGCAGAGACCAGCCGCTCAATTTGGTTTGGCCATTGGGGACAAGTCTGGGGCACATTTTACTTTCTGACCACGTACCCCAACGGTAACGTAATACCGACGCTCGTCACGTATCATGTCGATGGTACGATTACGGGCTCGGACGGCAGCATGTTTGGCGCCATGCCTACGGCGACAGTGCGGATCACTCCGTTGCACGGTGTTTGGGAACGAACGGGATTCCAAAGCATCGGAGGCACCAGCTTGTACCTGGTTTTTAACGCCACTGGGGGGCTGATTGCATTGGGGCGCGCGCGTTCATCCTTGCAGTTCGCCGACGACTTCGAGAGCTTTCAAGGCAAGATGTTCGTCGAAATGCTGCCCTGCGCCGCTAGCCCACCCGTGAGTTGCCCCGATCCGCTGGACCCCGCGGCGAAGTGGGTGCTGGCGAACCCCGCACAGCCGAAGGATGGGTTCCCCCGTGACCGCTGTGCGCGTGGCTCGCGTCCCAGCCGGTCCGCTCCAGCCGTAGTAGCCCGCGTGGTTTGCGGCTCAAAATGCGTGAGATGCTCAATCTTGCTCAAAATCTGTGGGTGTTGAGCAACGGCTAACCTCTTGATACATCGGGTGTCATCGGGTTGGGACGTTGAGCATTTTGCTCAAACGCTGACGACCGGCGACCAAGATCGGGTCAGGAGCCGCGCGGCACTCCGAAGCCGGGTCAAGACTCACCGAGTACACACCACATCGATGGTCTGCTCGGCTGCCGGCAGTTGCGCCCTCGCCGCAGCCTGGCGCGCCTCCTCCCGAGCTTGCGCAGCTGCTGCAGCTTCGCGCCGGTCAATTTCTTCCTGGATCTTCGACATGAACATGCGAATCTGGTCCGGCCGTAGTTTGTTCGGATCAGCGTCCCATTCAATCTGCGCGAACATCCCCAGCTTGATGCCCGAGGACTTGGAGGTGAGTATCAGCTACCGTCTACCCGAGGACATTATGAATGGATTGGTTGCGGGGGATGGATTTGAACCACCGACCTTTGGGTTATGAGCCCAACGAGCTACCAGACTGCTCCACCCCGCACTAGCATTCTAACGCACGCTTCAAGGCCCGTCAAACTTGAGTTCCAGGTTGTTGCCTTGTTCCGCTGCTGCGTCTGGATAGGTGACCTCCTCGCCGATCACTTGGGCGAACGTGGTCAACGTGTGCAGTCTCGATTGCGTTGCGCTTAGGATCTCGATCGCTTCGATCCCACGTGCTACCAGTGCATCGGCGATCAGCGACCGGTGGCACCGCCAGGGAACCGCCTCGGCGCACATGATGCAGGCCGGAGCATCGGCAGCCAGTTCGATCAACTGCAATAGGCTCTCTCGAAACTCGGGCGTCTGCATGTAATCCGCATAACCGCGAAATGATGCGTTTCGCCAGCCGGTGTTGATGGAATCTTTCTTGGCGCGGCGAAGGCCCCCGAGGCCAGCCATGTGCGTATAGAGGATGCCGGCAGACTTTAAGCTTGCAGCCAGATTTTCGCGATTAAACTGTGGATTGCGCCGCGACCCTGGTGCCGTTCGGACGTCCACCAGTCGCCGGATTCCGTGCGCACGAAGAATACCAATGAAGTCGCCGATCGTGTGCGTGGAATGGCCGACGGTGCTGATCGAGATCTTCGCTGGCGCAGCCACGCTACTTCAACAACTGGCCGAGAGCCGGCAACGGCACCGCACTCTCCTTCAAGGCCGCGTCATGAAACTCCTGCAATCGGAACGCTGCGCCTTTGCGCTTCTTGTAATCCTCGCGAACGTCCAGCCAGCCCCGCCATCCGACAAAGTAAGTCGGCAACTGGCACGAGGACAATTGCGCGCGCTGCAGCTTCGCCGTGGCCTCTTCTTTTTCTTGGAACGTGTCGTTGATCATAAGATCGAGCGCTTGTTGATCGGTCATGCTCATGGTCTGGAGCCGAATGTCGAGGATCGCATTCGCGATGGCGCGCAGCAACTGCTTCATCAGCGTCAGCCGCAGTTCGACGCTATTGTTCAAATAGCCTTCATCCGACATCAACTGTTGCGCGTACACTCCCCAACCTTCCACGTAGGCTCCATTGCCGTATATATTTCGCAAAATCCGCCGCGACGTGGGCTCAACGTCATTCGCAATTTCCAATTGCACGTAGTGCCCGGGCATTGCTTCGTGGATCGTGATTTCCTGCATCCCGAAGGAGTTGTACTCGCGCAGCTTCGATTCAATCCGATCCTTCGGCCAATTGGGTGGAATCGGCGTGACCCAATAGAATGCTCCCAACTGCGGCTCCAGTGCGGGCGCCGGATTAAATCCCGCCACCGCATAGATGCCGCGCATGAATTCGGGCGTCGGGATCACTTGCAAATTGCCGCGCGCGGGCAGCGTGACCAGATGTTTTTCGCGAATGAACGCAGTGGCCTGGTCGAGTGTCTTGCGCGCCTCGTCCATGTACGTTTCCGGAGTCGCGTGCTGCTGAGCGATCTTGTCCAAGGCTGCGCGGACCGAGCGGGGCGCGGCCAGTTTGGTCATTTCATCCCGCACGCTCTTCAACGTCGCCTCCGCCTCCGATAACACCTTCTCGGGCGTCTTTCCGGACACCAAAACATGCTGAAATTTCCGGTCGTACTTGTCTTTCCCTAGTCTCCAGTCGCTGGTCCGCCGCGATAGCTCGTCTTTCAAATACTTATTGAAACCGCGCAACGCATCGAGGGCGGAAGTCGCCGCCCGATCGAAATCGGCTTTGACCGCGGGCGGCGCCTTGGCACGAAGTGTCTTGTCGATCAGATCGATGTTGCCGGCATTTTCCTCCTGCGCCACACGATTCCAGACCTCCGGCGCGTCAATCAGGTTCATCCTGGCTTGCTCGATCAACGCTGGAATCTTGAACATGCGCTGCACGATGTGCCGGTACCGCGTCTCGAGCGGCGCGTATTCGAGCACGAATGGATTGAAGAGCGCGTTGCCGATCAGTTCCACGTAGACAGTCGGGTTATGGCGCAGGCTCTGAATCCGCGTCAGGTCGAGCAGAGTCAGTTCCACTTGGTTTTGGATGATCTGATAATCGGCCTGGTCCTCAGCGCCGAGTGAGTCCTGTTTGATCAAAGCCAGCCGGTTGCGCATGCCGGAATAGAATTGGCGCTGCTCCTGGATTCCACCCAAGCTGAGGTCGTCGAGCTTTTCATCCAACCTTATGCCGTGGTGCTCGTGATACCCGGCCGACGTGGCGTAGACCGGCGACAATGCCAGCGAGCCGTACACGAAGTCCTCGGTTAGTTTCGAAAAGTCCTGACGTTCTTCGGGCATCTTGCAACCTGTCATGAATAAGACGCAGGGTACAAACCAAACCGCCAGTTTAAATGGTCGCTGCATGAACTTTCTCCAAATCGCCGGCCTCTCCGAACTTCGAGCCTTGAAGGCTCGGATCGATGTTACGCAGCAATCCTGTGAGCACGCTTCCGGCGCCGACCTCGATGAAACGCGTCACGCCTTCAGATGCCAGCTTGCGGATCGATTCCGTCCAGCGTACCGGATTAGGCACCTGCTGGAACAGGCCTTCCCGCGCGTCGGCGCCACTGTGAATCAGCCTGGCCTGCCAGTTGTTCACCAGGGGAACCGCCAGATCACGAAATTCGGTCGCCTCGAGGTCGGCGGCCAACTTGTCCTGCGCCGGCTTCATCAAAGAGCAATGAAACGGCGCGCTCACTGGGAGCAACAACGCACGTCTCGCTCCAGTCGCCTTCGCCAACTCGATTGCTCTGGCTACTGCGCCGGCGTGTCCCGCAATCACGATTTGATCGGGAGAATTCAGGTTTGCCGCGCTCACTACTTCCCCTTGCGCTGCTTCGGCCAAGACCGAGTCCAGCTTGCCCTCGGGCAACTTTAGAATCGCAGCCATCGTACCCACTCCCGGGGGCACTGCCTCCTGCATGTACTTTCCGCGTTTGCGAACCAGCCGCAATGCGTCGGCGAACTCTATGGACCCAGCGGCGACCAGCGCCGAATATTCGCCTAAGCTGTGACCGGCGACGTAGCCGGGCTTCAAACCTTGCTCGGTGAGCACACGGAAGGCGGCGATCGAAACGGCAAGCAACGCCGGTTGGGTGTTTTCGGTTAGTTGAAGCTTCTCGGCTACGCCATCAAAACAAAGTTGGGTGATCGAAAACCCAAGTGCGTGGTCGGCTTCCCCAAAAACTTCACGCGCGACCGTGAATCGTTCGGCGAGGCTCTTGCCCATTCCGGCGTATTGGGAGCCCTGTCCTGGAAAGATGAAAGCCGTTTTCATAAGGAATCAAACAATCTAGTGTAACTTCTTACTGCCGTGCCGGAATCATTTCAGTAAAGCCGTTTACATTCTTTTTGCAATCCTTTGGCACTCCGCTTGCGTCAGTATTAGTGACGAAGGAGGAGGTATGAAGAATTTGACCCAACCTCAAACACACGGCCAATTCGAATCTAACGCATTTGTATATTGCCCAATCTGCACCCACACGGTTGAAGGGACGGTTGTCAGCAACGGAAAGGGCGCCAAAGTAAAACCCGGTCAAAAGTGCTCCCGCTGTTCGGCTTCTCTCGATCCGGGATACATCATGCGGCTGGACCGGGCAGCGTAACACTTCCGTTCCGTGCTACTTTGGTGTCGAAGCATGAAGCGGAAACAACTGCCCATTCCGGAGCCCGTGATTGATCAGAAACTTCTTGAGGAAGCGAAACGGGCGATCCAAGCCGATCAGTTGAAGCGGCTCGATAAGTGTTCCGTGTGTGGAGCAGCGTGTGCGCCAAATTCGGCCGAACCGCTTTGCTGGGTTTGCCGGCGCTTGAAGATCAGCGCCTGGCGTGATTCCGATCAGCAAACCGTTCAGGAGTAGAGAGCGCTCGCTCGTAAAGAAAAGCTCCGGCGGCTACGTCTTCCACTCCCAACCCAAGCGATTTGAAAACAGTGATCTGTGAAGGGTCGTAGTGTTGCTTTACATCTTTCAGCTCGACCACATTCGACCAATGATTGGCGAGCAGTAGATCGCCGGCTTCGATCTTCGCCTGCGCGATCGAGTCCGCCGCGATCAAATCGGCGCGTTGGATGAGATCGGCCGGCAATTCCCTCCGGTTTGCGATGTTCGATCCCATAGCATTGATCATGGTTCCCGGCTCGATCCAAGAGCTTTCTAAAACCGGGTCCTTCGAGTTTGTAGCCGTTACAACGATCTGAGCCCCTCGCACAGCTTGCTCGGCAGAATCTACCGCGATCACGGAAGATTCTTCCGCGAACTTTCGGCGCTTTTCCTCACTGCGGCTCCAGATGCGGACCGTCTTTATTGGACGTACGGCGCGAATCGCCTCCAGTTGCGTGCGCGCCTGAAATCCGGAGCCGATGATTCCCAAAGTCTCGGCGTGGGGATTGGCCAGCAGATCGGTCGCGTAACCGCTCGCAGCTCCCGTGCGAATCTGGCCGAGGTGATTGGCTTCGATAAGAGCGAGCGGCTGCGCTGTCTTGGCATCGTAGAGCATAAAGTAAAAATGAGCGCCGTAGCGAGGATTCGTGGAGTAGAACTTAGTTCCGAAATAGTTGCCGAACGCGCCCGCCATGCTGTGCAGCACGGAGCCAGTTTCCAGGATCAAACGGCGGCGTGGCTGATTTTGCGCGCGTCCTTGCGCCAGCGCCTCGAAAGTCCGCCGCATCACCGCGACGGCGTCTTTCATCGGCAAGAGTTCTTGAACATCTGCTTCGGAGAGATAGAACATGCAACCTGATTGTACGCCGGGGATGCCTGGCGGCTACTCTGTGGACGTAGCGCCGCGGCGTTGAGGTTGCGGCTTCGGCAGCGGCTTGCGCGGGAGCATCTCGTCGCGCGTTGCGGCGTTGTAGACGAACGAAGCCATGATCGCCGAAGCCTGCATCAGATCACCCGGCTGGATGTGATCGTACACATCCATATTCGAATGATGCGTGCGCGTGCTGTATTCCATCGGATCCTGGATAAACTGGAATCCCGGCAGCCCGACGGCGTCGAAGGACTGGTGATCCGTTCCGCCGGTGTTGCGAATCGTGATTGTCGTCGCGCCGAGATCCTTGAACGGCGCAAGCCAGGCTTCGAAGATCGGGCGTACCATGTCGTTGCCTTGCAAGTAAACCCCGCGAATCTTGCCGGTGCCGTTGTCGTAGTTGAAATAGCCGGCTAATTTGGCGTGCTCGGCGCCGAGTTTCATTGTCTCGCGATCGGCGAAGTGCTCTTTCACATAGGCGCGCGACCCGAGCAGACCTTCCTCTTCGCCGCCCCACAGCGCCATCCGGACGGTGCGGTGCATCGGGAGCGATTTTAGAATCCGCGCGGCTTCCATTACCACTGCGCTTCCGGCGGCGTTGTCAGTGGCGCCGGTGCCGCCGTGCCACGAATCCAGATGCGCGCCCAGCATCACGATTTCATCCTTCTTGCTATCGCCGGGAATTTCCGCGACCACGTTTACCGAATCCATAGTGTCTTCGAAAAACTGGTTCTGAATGTTGAACTGAAGCTTTACCGGAATCTTGTGCTGCATCAGGCGCTCGATGCGATTGTAGTGCTCAGGTGTCAACGCGACGGAAGCCAACGCGATTGGTTTCTTTGGATCGTAGGAGCCGCCTGAGGATGCAAATACAGTCCCGCCATCGCCGTTGTAACCATACGAGAGCAGCAGCAGGGCGCCCTCATCTTTCAGGAACTGCGCCATCTTTTCTTCAAACTTGCGCCGTTCCTCACGCCGCTGGCGCGCTTCTTCGGGAGTTGCCGGTGGCTGACCTGCCTGTGGGCCGCGCGGCCCAAAAACCCGGCCGGGCGTCGGCGCGAGCGCTTCGTTGGCCAATTCTGTTTCGCTGAACCGACGACCTAGCGCTGTGGTCGCAAACGCTACGTCCTTCGGCGCCATCGACAGGACCACCTTGCCCTTGAGCTTGCCTTTGTAATTTTCGAAATCCACTTCGGTTCGGATCACGGCCTGGATCGGCTCACCGGTGACTGTGCCGTCAGTGCCCGAGGTCCAAGCCAGCGGAATGCCGATCAAGGATTGATATTGCGGCTCGATCATGTGAGCCTCAAAATGCTTATTCGCCCAGCCTCGCCCGAACGGACCCCACTTCTCTTCATGAGCGGCGAGGCCATACTCGGTCATCCTTTGCACCACCCAGTCAGCAGCCGCTTTGTAATTCGGCGAGCCAGTCAGGCGAGGACCGTGGACATCGGTGAGATAGAACATGTGGTCCATCACCCTGGAGTTCTCGAACGCCTCCGACTTGATCCGGTTAACGATCGATAAATCGACCTTTTCTTCTGCGGCGAGAAACAGCGGTACGCTCACGGCCGCGAGAATAAGCATCACGCGCATGGTTTTGCGTTTGGGCATAGTTATAGTTTCACTGAAAATGTTAAGGCGTGTTGGGGCGACTCGCAGGTTACGCCTTCGGTACAATTTGATTTAATGTGAAAATCACCATCTCCAAGGAGAACTATCTCAAGGCTATCGCTGAGGCGGAGGGCGAAGGCGAGCCGGTGATCGCCGCTACTTTGGCGAGGTGGCTGAACGTCTCTGCTCCCGCCGTCACGATGGCCATTAAGCGGCTGAAGCGCGACGCTCTGATTCGCGTCGGCAAGGACGGCCAGTTATCGCTGACGTCCGCGGGCCGCGACATCGCCAATCGACTACTTAACCGTCACCATTTGATCGAGCGAATGTTGACCGAGATTTTCGGCATGGAATGGTACAAGGTCCACGACGAAGCCGAGCAGCTCGAGCATGCCGTCTCCGCCGATTTCGAGCGCCGGCTACTGGAGAGGCTCGGCACAGGCGGAGCCTGCCCGCACGGAAATCGAGTCGAGCGCGACACACCGCAGGACCGGCGCAACCGAGGATTGAAGCCGCTGGATGAGGCGCCATCCCAAGCCGACGCCACCGTGGTTAGCGTTTTTGAGCGCGATCGCCGGCTGCTCGAGTACTTGCACGGCATCGGAATTCAGCCCGGCGCGGTGGTCCGCATGCTGGCGTCAAATTACGACGAGACTCTGACGCTCAAGATCGAGGGCAAGCCGGTGCAGCTAGGCCGATCGGCCGCGTCAAAGGTGTGGGTCGAGGTGACGAAAGGCTAGCGCTCACTGAGTTCCAGCGTCGCCAGCTTCTGAAAATACTCGATCGTTTCCTTGAGCCCTTCTTCCAGACCGACCTTTGGCTCCCACCCTAGCACGCGCTTGGCCTTCGCAATATCGGGCTGGCGTCGTTTCGGATCGTCTTGAGGAAGCGGCTTGAACTCGAGCGTGGCGCTGGTTCCGGTGATGCGCTTGATGCGTTCGGCGAATTCGAGAATCGTCATCTCCTGTGGATTTCCGAGATTCACCGGAAACCGTTCGTCGGAAAACGTCAGCCGGTACAGGCCGTCCACCAGGTCGCGAACATAACAGAAACTGCGGGTCTGTGATCCGTCGCCGAAAACAGTCATCGGCTTGTTTCGCAACGCCTGATCAATGAAGGCAGGTACCACGCGGCCATCGTCTAACTGCATGCGCGGTCCATAGGTGTTGAATATGCGTGCAATGTTGGTGCGCAATTTGTGAACGCGATGATAAGCCATGGTCAGCGCCTCGGCATAGCGCTTGCTTTCGTCATAACAGGATCGTATTCCGACCGGATTCACGTTGCCCCAATAACTTTCCACCTGCGGATGGACCAGCGGATCGCCATAGCATTCCGAAGTCGACGTCACCATGAAGCGGGCGCCGTGCTTCAGCGCGAGCTCGAGCAGGTTTCGCGTTGCCGTGGATCCGGACTCGAGCGTCTCGATGGGATGCGCGAGATAATCGACTGGGCTCGCCAGCGACGCCAGATGTAGGACTCCATCCACGCGGCCGTCGAATTCGATTGGCCGGCACACGTCCCATTCCCGAAACTCGAACAGCGGGTTGCCGCTTAAGTGCTCCACGTTTCGCGAGGCGCCAGTGATGAAATTGTCGAGTCCGATCACGTGATGCCCCGCGGCAATCAGCCGGTCGCAGAGGTGCGAGCCGATGAATCCGGCGGCGCCGGACATTATGAATCGCAAATGTTCGCCCAATAGCTCATGGTACCCGAGTTTTCACGAAGGGCGGCAGTGGTCTGCGCTAAACTCGCAATTTATGATTCAACTCGCGTGGCCCGAAACCGCGCTGTTTCTGGCTCTTCTGGCAGCTTCGCTTTACGGCTTTGTTACGCGCTTCGGCCGCGTGTGGCGAATCGTCCTAGCGTCGAAAAAAGATCCAGACTTCAGCATTCAGCCGGTGGGACGTCGCGTTCGGGACTTTGTCTGGGAGGTGATGCTACAAGGAAAAGTGATTCGCCAGCGGCCGCTTCCGGGCATCGCTCACGCCCTGGTGTTCTGGGGATTCTGTGCATTTGCGCTCATAACCATCAACCATTTCGCGCAGGGCGCCGGTCTGCATCTGTTGTCGCGCGACGGAATGTTCGGGCAGTTTTATTTCGGTCTGGCGGCCATCTTCGGCGTCGGGGTCGCAATCGGGATCAGCGCTCTGGCGTTCCGGAGGTTTGTGGTTCGACCGAAGTGGCTGGGTCCGTTGTCGTATGAGTCCGGATTCATAGCGCTGCTAATTCTGATTTTGATGATCACCTACTTGGCGACCTTTCTGCCGGGTGCGGAAGAGAGCAAGCTGTTGTGGTGGTCACACACCTTGGCGCTGCTGGTTTTCCTGCCTCTGATCCCACACACCAAGCATCTGCACCTTTTACTGAGTCCGGCGACGGTTTTTTTGAAGCGTGACACGTTTAGCAAGATTCCACCGCTAGTGGGTGACGAGGACTTCGGGCTCGACACCGGCAAGGACGTTACGCAGCTTATTTCGCTCCAGGCTTTCAGTTGCGTCGAATGCGGACGCTGCACCGAGCATTGTCCCGCCGCGAATACAGGGAAGGTTCTTAATCCTAAAGAAATCGCCCTCGGCGTGCGCGGATTTCTGAACGAGTTTGGGCCACAGAACCAGGAGCCCTTGCTTGGGAAGCACCTTTCGCAGCAGGCTGCCTTCCAGTGCACCACGTGCGGGGCCTGCGAATTTCAATGTCCGGTGGGAGTGCAGCATCTGCCCGTCATTATTGGATTGCGGCGCGGCGCCGTGAACACCGGCAAGTGGGAAGACGAATACGGGACCAAGCTGTTCTTGAATCTGGAACGCAACGGCAACTCGCTCGGATTTTCGTCCACCGAGCGCGACAAATTTATTCAAAAGCAAGAGCTGCCCATCTTTGATGGCACGCAAGAGTACTGCTTGTGGCTGGGCTGCATGGGCGCATACGATCCGCAAGGCCGCGAGATCATCGCCGCGCTGGCGACGGTAATGCGGAAGCTGAACGCGAGCTTCGGCGTTCTACGCAAAGAGAAATGCACGGGCGATCCGGCGAGACGGCTCGGCAACGATCTTGCGTTCGGTCAGCTCGCGGAGAACAATCTCGAAGTTTTCGCTCAGAACAAAGTCGCCAAGATTGTTTCCATCTGTCCGCATTGCGTGCGCACGATGAGCGTCGATTGGAAAGAGTACGGACAAGCGCCCCCAGTCGAACATCACAGCGAATTCCTGGCGCGGCATCTGGACAAGCTGCCGGCGCAAACGACGAACGGCGCGAAGATCGTGTATCACGACCCCTGCTACCTGGGCCGGTATCGCAATGTCTATGATGCGCCTCGCGACGTGATCGGTCGGTTTGGTGAGGTGATCGATCCGCCGCGCGCGCGCGAGCGCTCGTTCTGTTGCGGCGCCGGTGGAGGACTCGCATTTCTCGGCGAAGAGAAAGGCCAGCGCGTAAGCGTTACGCGAGCCGAGGAGTTGGTTGCGACCGGCGCCGGCGTGGTCGGCGCAGCCTGTCCATTCTGTAACACCATGTTCCGCGACGCGTTGGCCGGAGTTTCCAAGACTCCACCGAAACTGATGGACATCGCGCAGATCGCGGCCGAGGGCTTCGCAGTCAGTAAATCTCCCAGCAGCCCGGCGTGACGAGTTCGAGCAAATGTCCGTCCGGATCTCGGAAATAGACACTGAATCCACCGCGCGGCCACGCGACGCGGCTCTCGATCGGCACGTTGTGAGCGCGCAGGTGCTCCGTCCACTTCACCTCATCTTCGGTGGCAATCGTGAAGGCCAGGTGCGTAGTGCCTTCGCCATCGTGCGGTGGAATTACACCGCCCGGGATCGTGATCGGCTCGGTGGTGCCATGCGTCCTGAAGAGCAGCAGGACCTGCTGGCTCGAGACATTGAGCGCGCAGAATCGATCGTCAGCTACGAGTTGGCGCAGGCCGAAGACGCGAACGTAGAATTCGATGGAACGCGCGACATTGTCGACGTACAACGATGTTTCAAGGATCCGGCCGAGCGGAGGCATTAGCTTGCTTCAATAGTACAATTGACGGCTCGTCGCGAGTAGAAAACGACTGCTAACGGTTCCATCTCCAGTTGCGAATCTCAGGCATATCCTCGCCATACCGAATAATGTACTGCCGGTGCTCGATGAGCTTGTCCCGCAGCATCTGCTTGAAATAAGCAGCGACATTGCCCAGACGCGCGACCCGGTCGACGACATCGCCGGCCAGGTGATAACGGTCGATGTCGTTCAGCACCGTCATGTCGAAAGGTGTGGTGGTGGTCCCTTCCTCTTTGTAACCGCGCACGTGCAGATTTGCGTGGTTGGCGCGCCGGTAGGTCAGCCGGTGAATCAGCCACGGGTAGCCATGAAAGGCAAAGATGACCGGCTTGCCGGCGGTGAAGATTGAATCGAATTCCGCATCCGTAAGCCCGTGCGGGTGTTCCGATTTGGGTTGCAGCGTCATCAGATCGACGACATTGACCACCCGAATCTTGAGATCCTCGAAATGTGTGCGAAGCAGATCCACTGCCGCCAGCGTCTCGAGCGTAGGGACGTCGCCCGCGCAGGCCATAACCACGTCGGGTTCGAAGCCCTGGTCGGTACTCGCCCATTTCCAAATGCCGATTCCGGCAGTGCAGTGCTTGGTCGCCGCAGCCATATCGAGCCACTGCGGACCAGGTTGTTTCCCGGCCACAATCACGTTCACGTATTGACGGCTGCGCAGACAATGATCGGTTACTGAAAGCAGCGTATTCGCGTCGGGCGGCAGATAAACTCGCACGACATCCGCCTTTTTGTTGACCACGTGGTCCAAAAAGCCGGGATCCTGGTGGCTGAATCCATTGTTGTCTTGCCGCCAAACGTGCGAGGTCAGCAGGTAGTTCAGTGACGCGATGGGTCGCCGCCATGGAATGTCCCGCGTGACTTTCAGCCACTTAGCGTGCTGGTTGAACATAGAATCGACGATATGAATGAACGCTTCGTAGCAGGAAAACAGACCATGACGCCCGGTGAGCAGATAGCCTTCGAGCCATCCCTGGCACATGTGCTCGCTCAAAATCTCCATCACCCGGCCGTCCGGGGAAACGTGATCGTCACCCGCGAGTATTTCGGCGGTTGAGGTGCGCTCCGTCACTTCAAGTACTGCGCCCAAGCGGTTCGACGTGGTTTCATCCGGGCCGAAAATTCGAAAGTTTGAAACGCCGGCATTCAGCTTCATAACGTCGCGCAGGAACTGGCCCATCACACGTGTTGCTTCGGCGTCGACCTTGCCGGGCCGCGGCACTTCGACGGCATAATCCCGGAATCCTGGAAGACGCAGGTCCTTGAGCAACAATCCTCCGTTCGCGTGAGGATTCGCACCCATCCGCCTGTCTCCCTCGGGAGCGAGCTCAGCCAGGTGCGGAAACAGCGTGCCGGCGTCATCGAACAGTTCCTCGGGACGATAGCTCTTCATCCAGGCTTCGAGGATCTGCACGTGGTCCGGCTTGGCCGCCAACTCGGAGAGAGGCACCTGGTGCGAACGAAAGGTTCCTTCCACCTGCTGCCCGTCGACGACCTTCGGGCCGGTCCATCCCTTCGGAGTACGCAGTACGATCATGGGCCAGATGGGCCGCTTCGAGAAGCCCTGGCTGCGCGCTTCGAGCTGAATTAACTGGATCTCGGCGAGAATCTGGTCGAACGTTGCCGCCAGGAGTTGATGGACTGCTTCCGGCTGATCGCCTTCCACGAAATAAGGACGGTAACCGTATCCGAGGAATAGATGCGTGAGCTCTTCGCGAGGCATGCGAGCGAGAACCGTTGGGCCGGCGATTTTGTATCCATTCAAGTGCAGGATCGGAAGCACCGCACCATCGCGGGCCGGATTCAGAAACTTGTTGGAATGCCAACTGGTCGCCAGCGCGCCCGTTTCCGCCTCGCCATCGCCGACCACGCAGCAGGCCAGCAGGTCGGGATTGTCGAATACAGCGCCATATGCGTGCGCGAGCGCATAACCTAACTCGCCGCCCTCGTGAATGGATCCGGGAGTCTCCGGCGCCACGTGGCTCGGTATCCCTCCGGGAAAGGAAAATTGAGTAAAGAGCTGCTTCATCCCTGCGGCGTTCTGCGGGATATTCGGATAGAACTCGCTGTAGGTGCCTTCCAGATACGTGTTCGCAACCAGCGCCGGACCGCCATGCCCCGGCCCGGCGACATAGACGACATTCAAGTTGTGTTTCTTGATTAGCCGGTTCAAATGCACGTAGATGAGATTGAGCCCGGGCGTGGTACCCCAGTGCCCCAGCAATCTCGGTTTGATGTGTTCCAGTTTCAGCGGCTCTCTGAGCAGAGGATTATCGAGCAGATAAATCTGGCCGACCGAGATGTAGTTGGTGGCCCTCCAGTAGGCATTCAGGAGTGCCAGTTCGGTGTCTGAGAGCGCTTTTTCTTTCGGGGAATTGTCGTGTATCAGTAGAGATGCGATCATTGACGGAGCCTCTTCAGGATAGAGTGCGAAGGCCGGCTCGAAAATCTCGTCAAAAACCTTAGGAACGGTTAGCGCTTACTCTGGCATGATTTCACAGGGGTTAACGTGCCAGATCTCAGACGCGTACTGCTGAATGGTACGGTCGGAGGAAAACTTCCCGGCCCGAGCCACGTTCAGGATGGCCTTCCTGATCCACCCCTTACGATCTCTGTAAGCGGCGTCCACGAGGTCTTGAGTCTGGATGTAATCGCGAAAATCGGCCAGCAGCATGTAATGGTCGCCATGGTCGAGGAGCGCTTGCGTTATAGGCCTGAAGATGCCAGGCTCCATCATGCTGAAGAAATCCTGACCAACCAGGTCGATTGCACGACGGATCTCTTCATCATTGTTGTAAATCTCGCGTGGATTGTAGCCAGCGCGTCGTTTCTCCACTTCTTGAGCGTTCAGTCCGAATATGAAGATGTTCTCCTCACCGACCTCTGCCATGATTTCGACGTTGGCGCCATCCAGCGTCCCGATGGTCAGAGCTCCATTGAGTTGCAGTTTCATGTTGCCGGTGCCCGATGCTTCGGTGCCGGCGAGAGAAATCTGCTCGCTGAGGTCGGCGGCCGGGATGATTCTTTCCGCCAGCGAGACCCGGTAATTCGGCAAGAATACGACCTTCAGTTTGTCGGAGACTTGAGGTTCCCGGTTGACGACCTCGGCGATCTGGTGAATGAGCTTGATAATCAGCTTGGCCATCGCATAACCGGGCGCGGCCTTGGCACTAATGATGAACGTACGTGGAGCGAGGTCGAGCGACGGTTCCCGCTTGAGGCGGCCATAGAGCACCACGATGTACAACATAAAAAGGAGCTGGCGCTTATATTCGTGCAGCCGCTTCACTTGTACGTCAAACAGCGAGTCTGCGGAAATCGGGATCCCAAGTTCACGCTCGATGTGCTTTGCAAGCGCCTCTTTGTTATTTCGCTTGGCCTTGAAGAACCGCTCTTGGAATCCAGCATGGTCGGCGAACGCCTCCAACCGGCGGAGTTGATCGAGATCGGTGATCCACCGCTCGCCGATCGTTTCCGTGATCAATTGCGCCAGCGCCGGATTGGCCTTGAGAAGCCAGCGCCGGGGCGTGATGCCGTTGGTTTTGTTGTTGAATTTAGCTGGAAAATACTCTGCGAAATCGCGTAGGACTACGTTCCTGAGAAGGTCGCTATGCAGTTTCGCTACGCCGTTGACCGAGCAGGATCCGACGATGGCCAGATGCGCCATGCGGACATGTTTTTCTCCGTCCTCCTCGATAATGCTCATGCGGCGCCGCCGGTCCGGATCGAGCAGATAACGGCAAGAGACATCGCGCATGAACCGGGCGTTGATCTCGTAGATGATCTGGAGATGGCGCGGCAGCAGCCTATCGAGCATGCTCACAGGCCACTTCTCGAGCGCCTCGGGCAAGATGGTGTGGTTAGTGTAGCCAGTCGCATGCGTAGTGATCTCCCACGCCTGGTCCCAACCAAGACCCTCGCGATCCATAAGCAATCGCATGAGCTCTGGAATGACCAGCGTCGGATGTGTGTCGTTCAATTGCATGAAGACATTGTCCTGAACTACATCCAATCCGTTGCGTTCCGATTTAAAACGCCGAACGAGGTCCTGCAGTGAGACTTAAA
>JACXTT010006403.1_pt1 | contig 16783 bp, 17 predicted proteins | sample 9270951 | NCBI WGS metagenome assembly JACXTT01 (sample SAMN15532306, study PRJNA645909) | rock metagenome | isolation source: weathered quartz diorite | place: Puerto Rico | collected 2017-06-21 | reverse complement strand
CACAAAAAAGATGAAAGCTATACAAAACTTGCAATTCAAGGCAATTCTCAAGAACATTTAGATAAAATTTTAGAGGCAGTGTACAGAGAGGGTGCTACCTCCAAGATCCAACAAGAGATCTTGCTTAAACCTGCATCAAAAAACATGGTAATGCCGGATGACTTTTACAGTACTACAAATAACCACACTGAAATTTTCCACAAGGGAAAATGGATTAAAGTAGAAAACATGATGATGGACAAGTGCATCGTAGTACAAGGAAATAGGGCATTTTGTACTCCTATAAGGGACATCAAAAAAGGAGACATGGTAATAATTGGTGAAAAAGGCATACGCGTGACTCCGCCAGAAAGACCACGAGAAGGAGTAAATCTATTCCAGTTTATGAGCAGTGGAAGTTCAAGTGAAAGACCAACACAACACATTGCAAGAAAAGTTGCAGAAGACATTTACAAGATAAAAAAACAAGGTGGAAAGATTGTTCTTGTCGGAGGGCCTGCAATTGTACATACTGGCGCATCAGACTCTATTGCGTTATTGATAAAATTAGGTTTCATTAATGCAGTTCTTGCCGGAAACGCATTGGCAGTTCATGACATTGAATATTCCACACTTGGCACATCGCTTGGAATGAATGTGCAAGACGGTACACTTGCAGTAAGAGGACATCGAAATCACATGCAAGCAATAAACTCTGTCTTCAAGGCAGGATCAATTCCTGAGATGGTAAAGAAAAAGACATTGACAAAAGGAATAATGTACGAATGTGTAAAAAACAAGATACCTTTCGTTCTTGCAGGCTCGTTACGAGATGACGGGCCATTACCAGATGTTATTACAGACATGACAATAGCTCAGCGCAAATACAAGGAGATTGTCAAAGACGCAAAACTTGTCATCATGATATCCACCATGCTTCATTCCATTGCAACTGGAAACATGCTTCCTGCAGATGTCAAAGTTATTGTGGTCGATATCAGCCAACCAACAGTTACAAAACTAATGGATAGAGGTACATGGCAAGCATTAGGCATAGTAACAGACGTTGGTGCATTTCTGCCGTTAGTAACACAAGAGATTCAAAAGTTAGCAAAACAGTAGAATTGATCCAAAGAGTGATTTGTAAAAATCTGTGCAATACTAACCAAGACATTTTATCATACTATCTAAACATGGTATGCACTAGATAATTTTTGTACATGGTTATTTTGTAGATGCAAATCCGTAATTTTTCATTATTTGTATAACTTTATCATCCTCGACCTGTTCAAAAGAGTCGTAAAATTCTCCAACGGCACCAAACACTGCAGGTTCATGCAATGTTATCACTTTAGACACTCTGCGCAGTCTGTCAACGGTATCTTTAGGTCCTACAGGTATTGCAACAATGATCTTTCTAGGTTGTTGTCTTTGTATCCATTCCAGTGCAACAAACACTGTAGAACCTGTAGCAATGCCATCGTCTACAATAATGACTGTCTTGTTTTTTAAATCATAATCAGTTCTGCCTCTAAACTTTGCCAGTCTTTCCTTTATCTTAGAAATCTGCTCTGCAATGCATTCGTCTAGATAGTTTCTGGTAATACCAAGTGTGTTTATCAGATCAGAGTTTGGAAAAAAGCTACCATCGTGGACAACTGCCCCTATAGCAAGTTCTGGGTTATGTGGTGAGCCTATCTTTCGTGAAATAATAACATCAAGTGATATCCCAAGTGTTTTTGCTATAACATCACCTATTACTACTCCACCCCTTGGGATGGCCAAGATTACTGAATCCCTTGGTACATTCTCTAGTTTTTTTGCAAGTCTTTGGGCGGCATCAACTCTATCTCTAAAATGCATTTTTGTTCATGTGATTTGAAAACAAATTACTGGCATATAGGCAGATCATGATTACTAAATTTTAGAATCAGTGAAACAATCCTGGGTGTGTTTTTGACTTGTATGTATATTTTCTGTAAAAGACAAGATACTAAGAACTTATTATTCATATAGTATTATGTAGAAGAATATCCTATGAAACTAAATGACAGAGTTGCAGTTGTTACAGGTGCCTCAAGTGACATTGGATTAGAAATATCAAAAAAGCTTGTAGAGGAAGGTGCAAACGTAGTTCTACTTGGAAGGGACATATCAAAACTGGAGAAAGTCAGAAAGACCGTCAAAGACCATGCTTCAAAAACAGTGGCACTTGCATGTGATATCACAAAAGAGTCTCAGGTGATACAGGTAGTAAATCAGATAATGGACCATTATGGAAAGATAGACATTTTGGTAAATAATGCAGGAATGATAACTGACCCAATACATTTTCATGAGATGACTGATGAGGATTGCAATTCATTGGTGAACACCAACCTATTTGGTACGTTTCGAATCACAAGATCAGTCTTGGTAAAAATGCTTGAAAACAAAAATGGTGGCTCTATAATCAACATAGGTTCCATTTCAGCAGAAAGAGCAATACCAAAGGTGCACTTGACGGTATATTGCACAACAAAAGCAGCAATAAACATGTTCACAAAAGGATTGGCAGTAGAATATGCAAGACGAAACATCAGATGCAATTGTGTAAATCCAGGAATAGTAAATGCAGGAATGATAAAGTCATATCTTGATTATCCAGAGGCAAGAAAAGCGCTAGAAGACAGACAGCCATTAAATAGAATTGGAGAGCCATCTGACATTGCAAATGCCGTAGCATATCTTGCGTCAGATGAAGCCAAGTGGGTCTCAGGTGTCATACTCAACATAGATGGCGGAAAATCAGCTTCAGAAGGATAGTTTCAACAAAAAATTTCCACGTATTGTTATTCTATTCTTTTGTAGATAGCTTTGAAATCTTCAGCAATTCGGTATGCCATATTTTCAAGATGAGTCACTTCAGTCATGTTAGATTTACCAAGACCTATCTGTCTCATCATTGTATTACACTTGTGTACTTGCATATGGTCTGCACTGTTGTCTTTACTTGACCATGCTTTGAAGCAGTCACTAAAGTCAAGACAAAAATTCAATATTATCAATTCCCATCCCTTGTTTGAAGTGGGATATCCAATACCATGAGATAACTCGCGAAATTCGTTACTTTTATCACTGAATAACATCTTTAGCGATTTTTCTGCCTTTTTTGGATCATAGTTGTCAAGTGCATTTGAGCCTTGCATGATAAGGCCACTAGGATATTCTATTTTAAGATGACTCTAGAAGAACAGCAGATTGTCAGTTCAATTTGAAAAAAATTATGAAAAAGTATAGAATCAAAATAGTATCACTGAAAACCCAGATTGTAAAGAAATCATAAAAAATCGCAGATTGTAATTTCAACCATACAATTGGAAATCTCAAATGATAACTAGGATCCATTTTAAATAATTTAATTACATAATATACACTGGACGGAAACGCGGGGTAATCACCCAGACGTGACGTACAGAGGTATGGCAGGTAAAAACACGTTTCCGCCTTTTTCTGTTCTAAATCAGTGTTGCAAATAAGACTAGATCAAAATCATTAATCGAGAATCTTAAATAATCACAAATCAAGTTCTAACTATTGCAGACTAGATTACTAATAACATTGTTAATTACAGTAGGCATATTTGCCTCCTATCCCGTATTTGCACAAACAAGTCCAATAACTGTGCAAACAGACAAGGCATCATATGCAGATGGGGATAACATGATAATTTCAGGAACAGTGTCTAGCCAGCTAAATATTCCCATATCCATAGTTATTCGAAATTCTCAAACTCCTGTCTATATTGCTCAAACAACTGCTGATCCTACTACGAACACCTACTCAGTACAAGCAGTTGCAGGCGGAAACCTATGGAAAAACCCTGGAACTTATGAAATTGATGTAACATATGGAGGACCAGATAAAACTGCTAAAACAACATTCCAGTTCACTAGCACCTCACAACCTGCTAGCAACCAGACAGCATCACCAAACCAAACACAGGTACCTGTTCCAGAATTTGGCCCAATTTCTGTAATGATATTTGCAATATCCATACTAGTTATAGTGATGTATGCAAAAGTTGGCCCATTTTTTAAAATTTAACATACAATAATAACAATCAAAAATAATTTTACATTGTTGACGTAAAAATTTCCAATAAACACTTGGTGTAACGGGGATTAAACAATCACAAGTATAAGAAAATTGTAATTAGCGCAGACAAAAATCAATAGTTTCTTTTTATACATCGCTGTTGTAAAAAATACAGGACAGAAGAACAAATGAGTTCACCCCAGGTCATCTATGAACATCTCAAAGGTGTCAGAGAACTAAAAGTAGCAAAAATAATGAAAAAACCTACATCTATTGACTCTACATTTACAATATCAAAAATAATAGGAGTATTGGTAAATTCAGATTCTTATGATGCATTTTGCATGGAAGGGAAAGATGTTTTAACCATAAATGCACGAGAACTTTTAGGTATCAAGGATATCGAAAATACAAAGATACGAACGTTATTACGAAAGATTCAACCTCTTTCTAAAAATGATACCATTGAAAAAGCGGCCTCAATTTTATCACATTACAGAATGCGTTCTGCACCTGTTGTAGAAAAAAACGAGATAATTGGCATAGTAAATGGCAAAGACATCGTAGAACTGTTACACAAACAAGATTTGAGATGGATATCTGCAAATAACATACTAACTGCAGACCCAATAACTGCGCACAGTAGTGATTCTCTTGCAACTGCACGAAAAATCTTGTCAACAAAAAGAATTGATCATCTTCCCATAGTGAAAAATGGCAAAGTTACGCAGGTCTTGACATCTATGCACCTGCTTCAGGTGATAAAACCAGGGGAAAGACTAGGTGAAGGACTCCGAGGATTGAATCTTAAAAAGAAATATCAATCTCAGATTGGAAACATAGGAAGCACACGTATTCCAAATTTGAATACCAATTCTCCACTTGGTGCAGTGATAGAGGCCATGCTTAAAAATGACACTTCGTGTTGTTTACTCACATTATGGGGACACATACATGGTATCATAACATACAAGGACATCATAGACATACTTGAATCAAAGATACCAAGCCAAGTTCCATTGTACATAGTAGGCCTTCCTGAAGATTATAGCAGCTCTGAGATCGTCAAGACAAAGTTTGATAAAATTATTCGAAATCTTACAAAAGTATATCCAGAAGTAGAACAGGCCAAGGCAGCGATTAAAACAATTCATAACCCACAAACCAATCAACCTCACTATCAAGTATCAGTCAGAATATCTAGCCCGTACAGGACATACAACTATATGGAGACTGGATGGGATCTGTCAAAGATCTTTGATTCAATAGGTGGCAAGGTGATTCGAAATCTGTCGCAGCGAAGCAAGAAACGTTGGAAGACTACAATTAGAAAAATAGACAAACATGAGATCTTTTAGAGAGTAACAGTTCGTTTCAACTCTATTTTCATACTGAAGATATCATATTTCTCAAGTTTTAAATTAAGAACGATACCATTACATCTCATAATGCAGCGAGACTTACAACTAACCTTTCGAATGGCAATAAGTTTTTTTGTGCTTACGTTGATCTATCTAGCCTTTTTGAGTTTTATTGCCATGTATTTTGGATTAGGCATACTTCCTATTTCTATAATAGCCGGATTGATGATAGGAGCGCAATGGTTCTTCTCTGATAGAATAGTATTATGGAGCACTGGGACCAAAATTGTCTCAAAAGAAGAATATCCAGTATTGCATCAAATCATAGAAAACCTTGCTCATAAAGCAAACATTCCAAAACCAAGAGTAGGAGTCATGTCAAGCGATGTTCCAAATGCATTTGCAACTGGAAAAAGCCCAAGAAGCTCAGTAGTTGTGGCAAGTACTGGAATAATGAAAATTCTAGATAAAGATGAGCTTGAAGGAGTATTGTCTCATGAGCTTACTCATATTCGAAACAGAGATGTCACTATCATAACTCTTGCTAGCTTGTTTTCAACAATAGCATGGTATCTGATGCAGTCTTCCATGTTTAGTTCTATGTGGGGAGGCTATGGATATGGTGGACGACAGCAGCAAAACAGCAGTGTCTTTGTTGTGTTAATCGTGGCAGGAATAGTTTGGTTTTTGAGTTTTCTTATCATCAGAGCAATTTCACGATACAGAGAATTTGCTGCAGACAGAGGTGGTGCATATCTTACAGGAAAGCCAATGAATCTTTCTCGCGCATTGATGAAGATAAGCGGAGAAATAAAAACTGCACCAGTACCACAACTCAAAAAAATAGAAGGGATGAATGCGTTTTTCATCATTCCTGCAATATCTGGTCAAAGCATAGCCCAGTTATTTTCCACACACCCACCAATTACTGAAAGAGTAAAGCGCTTGATGCGAATTGAACAAGAACTGCGCAACTCGGACAAACTCGGAATTTAGATGTAAAAATTATTAGTATGTTAAAACGGCATTCCAAACACATCAATTGAATTTGATTAGATTGTCTTGTGATTTCCTAGAGTACAAAATATGCACAATGTGTAATATTTGCTCCAAATGTCTCTTGTACAGCCGCATTTGCAATCACATTCTCGCAGTTTCAAGTTGTCATCATATGACTTTGCAGGACTTATTTGTGTTATTATATCTGAGAATCTAGTGAACTATTGTAACAGGACATGTGGCATGCTCTGTAACATGTCTTGCAGTACTTCCAAATCTTTTAAGTGACGCAATTCCAGTCATCCTTCTGCTTCCCATCACAATCAGGTCAGTCTTTGATTTTTTTGCTTCTTTGAGTATTGCGTTTGAAACATCATCGTGAACAATTTTGTATGTTGCCTTGGCTCCCTCTTGCCTGCATTTTTCTGTGACATTTTGCATATCTTTCTCGCCCTGGTCTTTTAGAGATTTTACAACTTTTTGATAATTCATTGCAGCAACACCTGAAAATACCGAGTCACTTACAGGGTAATAATCTGGAACTACCATCAAGAGTTTCAAATCAGCATTAAAATTTCTAGAGATATCTTTTGCAAGATCGAGTGCTTTTTTTGAAAGAGGTGAGCCATCATATGGCACCAAGATATTTTTTATCATGATGTTACTCCTTTGTCAGTCATACAACAAAGAGGAATTCAATATTATTAAGGGATTCACATATTATCAAACATGACTTTTATTCTATGGCATGGTATAACAATGAAATTAAAAAATTCTAAATTGCCTGCTCGTTTTCTGCACCAGTTGTTATATCTACAGCACGAGATAACCTGTACATGAATATCTTACCAACCTTGGTGTGGCTACGAATGATATCAACAGTTTCGTTTTCATCCTTGTCCTCTACTATGACTGTTAGAATGAACTTGTCTGTAAATTCCGGAATGAATGTCTCTGTTCCCTTGGCAGCATGAAGTGCAGGACCCACCATTTTTCCCCTTCCTCGTACTTTCATGACTGTGATTCCGCCAACATGTATTTTTTTTAACGCGTCACTGATTGCACGAATATCATTTTGAGGAACGATTGCATCGATACGAATCATGTATATGCACCATTAGAAATTTGGTCTAAATAATATTTACTAGAATACATCCTAAATTGCTTGTTCGTCTTTCTTTGGTGTCTGGATGTCATATGCTTCTGAAATTTGGGTGACAAATATTTTGCCAAAACTTGATGATTCTCTGATTGCATCTATTATCTCGTTTTTCTTTTCATCTGCAACTACTACTTCTAGGATGAATCTCTCGCCAAATTCAGGGGTAAATACCTCTGTTCCTTTTGAGGCATGTATTTCATGGGCTATGGTTTTTCCTCTGCCCCAACCTTTGTATGCAGTGATTCCACCAACAGATAATTTTTTTAACGCGTCACTGATTGATTTTATTTGGTTTTCTGGAAGTATTACTTCAATCTTTAGCAAGATGCAAGAAAATAAAATGCGGTATTAAAAAATCTTATGGAAACATTTTTGATCGACAATATCCAAACAAAAAACAAATTTTTTTATACTCCATCTTTTCTAGAATAGAAATCTTGCCAATTGATACAGGTGATACCGCCTGGATGCTCATAGCTTCCAGTTTGGTATTGTTGATGATCCCCGCATTAGGGTTGTTCGAAGCCGGATTATTACGACGAAAAAATACTGTATCAATTTTCATGCAAATCTTCTTTGGATTAGCAATTCTCAGTGTAATGTGGTTTACATTTGGATTTAGTTTATCATTTGGTCCTGACACTGGAATGGGTCTTACTGGAAATATGGACTGGACATTCCTCAAAAATGTTCCTTATGATTCAGGTCTGCATTATGCACCAACCATACCAGGTGTACTGTTTGCAAAATTCCAGATGATGTTTGCAGTAATTACGCCACTACTTTTAACGGGTGCAATTGCAGAGAGAATGAAGTTTAGCGCATATGTCATTTTCATTGTAGCATGGAGTGGTCTGATTTACTATCCACTAGTTCACTGGATATGGGGAGGCGGCTGGCTTGGCCAGATGGGAGTAGTAGATTTTGCAGGAGGCATAGTCATTCACACTAGTGCTGGAATGGGCGCGCTTGCAGCTGCCATTGCACTTGGAAGAAGACTCAACTATGGCCCATCAATCATGATCCCGCACAGTATTCCAATCGCAGTTTTAGGTTCGTCATTATTATGGCTAGGATGGTTCGGATTTAATGCAGGAAGTGCACTAGCGTCAGGAAGTCTAGCTGGAAATACCATAATTAACACACACATTGCATCTTCAATTTCTGCATTAATTTGGGTAGGCCTATCCTGGATGAGAACAGGAAAACCAAGTGTAATTGCTGCAATCAACGGCGCAATAGCTGGACTTGCAGGAATTACACCAGCATCAGGATATGTGAGTGTCGAACACGCATTTGTACTTGGAATAGCAATAGGAATTGGCTCATACCTGGCAGTCTTGTTCTTCAAGGAGCACTTGAAGATAGATGATGCACTAGATGTAAGCTCAGTTCACGGTGTTGCAGGAATAATTGGCTCATTAGGTATAGGTGTATTTGCAAGCTCACTAGTAAACCCAAGCGGTCCGAACGGATTGTTGTTTGGACACCCACAACAATTACTCATCCAAGCAATAGGAGTAGGAGTTGCAGGAGTGATGGGATTTTTCGGTACACTTGCAATAATGAAAGTAATAGACAAGTTGATTGGAATCAGAGTTTCACCCAAAGTTGAAGAAGCAGGCTTGGATATCGAAGAGCATGCAGAACGTGCATACTCTGACGAAGATGAATTTGGCAAGATGTAAGTTATTTTCAAGAGTTACTGATCCAAAAGAAAAGTCAGGAGTTGCCAGTTTAACGGACAAGGTGGAGAGGTGAATCTCTCCTAGGAAGACAATCTCTTTCTTAGAATATCCAGTGTAGTTGCAGGGTCTGCTTTGCCTTTTGTCTTGCGCATAACTTTGCCAACTAGATAGTTGATAGTATCGGGGTTTTGTTTAGCTTCTGCTACTGCTTTTTGTTCTTCTTGGAATACTTCATCAATTATTTTTTCAATTGAGCCTGTATCGCTTACATGCCCCAAGTCAAGACTTGATATCACATCTGCAAGAGATTTTCCCGTCTTTACCATCTCTTGGAGTGCAAGTTTGCCTGAATTTCTTGTGATCTTGTTTGTGGTTATGGCATCAGCCAAGTCAGAGATGTGTTTTGATGTGACTTGGAGTTCAAGTTTTTTCTCTCTAGTATCAGCAAATCCCATCAAATCAGTTGTGATGATATTTGAGACTTCTTTTGCGTTTTTATCATTGTGCGACTGGTCAAACAAGTCAGAATAGAATCTGTCCGATGATAACACATCTGCAACCTGTGCTGGAATTCCATATTTTTTTATGTATCTTTCTCTTTTTGCAACAATGCTTTCAGGCATTTGTTGTTTGATTTTTTCAACAGACTCGTCTTTGATGACAACTGTAGGAATGTCAGATTCTGGTAGATAGCGGTAATCTTGTTCTTCTTCTTTTGAACGTGCTGATACCGTTATTCTTCTTGCCTCATCCCAGTGTCTTGTCTCTGCAACAACTGCAATTCCTCTCTCAATGAGGCTTTGTTGTCTTGTGATTTCAAAGTGTAATGCCTTTTCAATATCCCTAAACGAGCCAACATTTTTTATCTCAACCCGGTTTCCATCCCCTTCTGAGATGTTGCCATCTACTCTCATTGCGCCCTCAAGATATGGGTCTGAGATGCCAATGTTTTCAACAAGATCTGCAAGTACATTCAAGAATACACGTACCTGTTTTGGGGTCTCAAAGTCTGGCTCGGTCACAATCTCAACAAGGGGGGTTCCTGCTCGATTGTAATCCACCAGGGTCAGCATTGATTTTCCTTCATAGACAAGCCTTCCTGGGTCTTCTTCAAGCTGGATTCGTCTTATTCTAATTTGTTTTCCTTCGATCTCAATCTTTCCATCAGAGCCTATACTTGTAGGGCCATATGCATTGTACTGTGTTATTTGGAAATTTTTTGGCAAGTCAGGATAAAAGTAATTTTTCCTAAAAAATCCAATCTTTTCTGGAATCTTACAGCCAAGTGCAAGTGATATCATTGAAGCTTTTTCTACTGCTTTTTTATTTAGCATCGGTAGTGAGCCTGGAAGACCAACACATACTGGACAGATGTTGGTGTTTGGTTCTAGATTTCTGTATTCTGCCTTGCATGAGCAAAATAATTTGCTTGCAAGCTTTGTAAGCTGGCAGTGTATTTCAAGACCAATCTTTGTCAAAGTGGCACCTCCGGAAGTTTTACTGTTTCTTGTAATGCATATGCTGCTTGGAGTAGTTGTTTTTCTTCAAAGGAATTTGCAAATAATTGTATTCCAATTGGCAGCCCTGAGCCTGATATCTCAAAAGGAACTGAAATTGCAGGAATTCCGGACAAGTTTGCAGTGATTGTATTGATATCAGTGAGATAGAGCTTGAGAGGGTCATCAATTTTTTCGCCAATTTTAAATGGCAATATTGGCATTGTCGGAGATATTAGATAATCTACTTTTTTGAAGGCTTCATCAAGTTGTGCCTTTATCATTGCACGAACCTTTTGTGCCTTGAGATAATATTTGCCATAATAACCTGCAGATAACACAAATGCGCCAAGCAGCATTCTTCGTGTAACTTCTGGTCCAAAGTTGCTACGGACCTTGGCAACATATGCCTTGAATTCGTATCCTTCAGTTCCAAAATCAAATCCATATCTGAGGTTATCATATCTTGCAAGATTACTGCTTGCCTCTGCAGATGCAATGGTGTAATATGCTGCTACAGAGTGCTCTATTGCATCAAGCGATATTGGAATACATTCGGCTCCAAGGCCTTGCAGTTTTGATATTGCACGATCTGTAGCAGAGGCAACTTGCTTGTCTACTCCATCTCCAATCATTTGTGATATGATTCCAATTTTTTTGCCAGAAATTCCTACTGCAATGTCTTTTGTATAATCAATCTTAGCGTTATTTATGGTGGTGTCATCATGTGGGTCGTGTCCTGATATTACATTTAGCAACAATGCTACATCTTGTACGGTTCTTGCCATTGGGCCTACTTGTTCGATACTGTTAGAGTATGATACCAGTCCATATCTGCTAATTAGGCCATAAGTTGGCTTTAGTCCCACAATGGAGCAAAAACTTGCAGGACTTCGTACAGAGCCTCCAGTATCAGAGCCAAGTGATGCAACACATTCTTTGGCGCTAACGGAGACTCCACTTCCTCCTGACGAGCCTCCTGGAACATATTCTTGGTTCCAAGGGTTTTTGCTTGGGCCAAAATAGCTAAACTCGGTAGTAGATCCCATTGCAAATTCGTCAAGATTTGCCTTGCCAATTATTATTGCATCTTCAGATTTTAGTCTAGATGTCACTGTAGCATCATATGGAGAAACAAAGTTCTCAAGCACTTTGGATGCACATGTTGTTTTGAGTCCTGCAGTACAGATGTTGTCTTTGATTGATATTGGCATACCAAAAAACAATCCAACTTTGGCTTTTGATCTTATTTTTTTATCAATCTCTTTTGCTTTTGCAAGTGCGTTTGTAGAATCTACCAATATCAATGCATGTACCTTTGGCTCGACTTTTTCTATCCTATCAAGTGTCTTTGCTACAAACTCTTCTACTGAGATGATGCCATCTTTTGCTTGCGATACAAATTCTGTGGCAGAAATTTCAAGGTTCATTTAAACCATTTTTGGTGCACGGATGAAGTTGTTTGGATCTTTTTTCAGATGGTCTATCAGGGAATCACTATATGGGATGTACTTGTCATCTCGTAGTGATTCTGCATCAACTTGTCTTCGCAGTATATCATCAGAATTAAATTCTACACTGTCAAGTCTGTCAAAATATTTTATTATTTGTTCTACTTGTTTGATGTATTTTTCAGGCTCTTTTAGATCAACTTTTACCAAGTCGCCAAGATGCTCTATCTCTTTTTTATCTACCATGGTACCATCACTAGGGTGTAAGTCTATCTACGTCACGAGGATAAAAGGTGGCATCTCGAATATTCTCAGTACCTGTGAGGGCCATCATCAGTCTTTCCAGTCCTATTCCACATCCTGCGTGAGGCGGAACTCCATAATCAAATACTCGCAAGTGGTAATCAAATGCATCTAGCTTGAAGCCCTTGTTCTTCATTCTCTCCTCAAGTTCTGTTCTTTTTTCTATTCTTGTACTGCCAGAGGACAATTCCAAATCTCCAAACATCAAATCAAATGATTCTGATGTTTTATCATTGTCATTTTTTGCCTTGACGTAGAATGGTTTTGGAGCAAGAGGCCAGTCCTTGATAAAGTAAAATCCTGCCAAGTTTATTTTTTTGAGTTGGGATGGATACAAGTCATCACCCCATTTTGTCGTGGCTCCAGCATTTTGCATCTTCTCTACTAATTCAGTATAGGTGTATTGTGGAATTTTATCAGGAATTTGCGGTACGTTGTAATCTGTGGTTTTGATTTCATCACAATAGTTTCTTACAACATTGATTGCCCTTTTGATGATATCTTCAATGTGTAACATGATATCATTATAATCTGAGAATGCTTCTTCAAGGTCGATAGATATTGCTTCAGAGAGATGTCTGTTAGTTCTTGATGCCTCTGCACGAAATATTGGCGCAATTTCAAACACTTTCTCAAAAGATAATGTGAGTTGTTCTTTGTATAACTGGGGGCTTTGTGCCAAGAATGCTTCCTTGTTATAGTAAAATATAGGAAACAGTGCAGCTCCGCCCTCTGTTGCAGTTGCAATCATTTTAGGGGTGTTAACTTCGAGGAATTGTTTTTCATACAGATAATCTCGAATTGATTTTAGGACAAGGCTTCGCATCTTAAAGACATGTTGTAAAATATTTCGTCTAAGGTCAACTGCGCGCAATTCAAGTCTTGTGTCAATATTTGGAACTGTCTTTGTCTGCCATGTAAAGGGGGCAATTTTTTCAACTTGGGAAAACACCCGCAATTCAGTTGGGGATATCTCTACTCCTCTTGGTGCCTTTGGAGATGGTTTTAGTGTTCCCTTGACTGCAATTGTTGACTGCTCTTTTAGCTTGACAAGTGTTTCTTTGATTTCATCTGGACATACTCCAGCTTTTGCGGTAATCTGCATCTGACCTTCCTTGTCGTTTAAGAGCACAAAGACTAGGTTTCCATGGTCTCTAACGCTAGATATCCAGCCCATTACGGTCACTTGTTTTCCATCCATGGAAGGGTCCAATTGGTTGGAATAGACAGTTCTGCGCCAATCTCCAAGCTCTGTGCCTATCATCTTTTCATCAAATGTGTTTTACTTAGTGTTAATTTGTGTTACCATAGGGCATATTTTTTCCAGAGTTTGGCAAGATCAGTGATGTCTATTGGTAATATTGGCCGTGGAATCCAAATGGGATGTGGTGTGATACTTCGGCTCGTGCCAATTCTTGGAATGTTGATGCGTTCAATACTAATAAAAATGATCTTGAATGTGTCGCATCAAGAACAACTGAAAGTATGACTCCATCATCTTCTTGAGTGCTGTTTGGTGTAGGAACAAAGACTGGCTCTCCCGGGTAACATTCATTCGCAGACCAACTCTTTGTTGTCTTTTGTTTGATATCTATCTTGATCAATTGGTTTGAGAAATCAGAAGTGCCGTAGGTAGATATCCCATATACAAAGCGATATTCTTTAGAATTGTATTTTGTATAATTGATACGTGGAAGCTCGATTTGCTCATTTGAGATGGTTTCATATTTTACATTATTTTCCTTTAGTGATATAGTGTATCGCCTTAGGTGGCTGGATGGTATAGTCTTGATTTTTTTTCCTTTGAGGACGTCAAGATACAATGACTGTATGATTGATGAATCATCATATGCTATAACATCAACTTGGATGAAATCGTCTTTTTCAAAAGAGTTTACATGATGAAATGCAAAGAAAGGTTCTCCTGTAGGAGTGCCTACAAGCTTGCCAGTTTTTCTGTCAAATATTAGAAATCTTGTTCCTCGTTTTGGTTCCCAGGTAAAATTTTCAATGAATGGTTTGCCACTAAGCAAAAGATCAAGAGGTTTTACAACCACTGGAAATTCTGTCAAGATGATATAATTTTCTGTCAGACCAAAACTGTGCATGTATGCCGGATTGTCTACAGGCATGTAACCAAGTAGTGTCCTTGAACTAGAACCGTCTGGAATAGCATACACGTTGTAGCTGCTAGAGCGTGAGATTTTGGTAGTATAATTGACCAGCTCGTGTTTTATGAAATCACGGTGTGGGTGTGCCGTAGTTACTGTAGAGTCCATCTTGTCATCATATGAGAATACGCCCATGGTTTTGAGAGTTTGAGGATCAAATTCTACCGGAAGTGGAGTCTCGGTCATTGCAACAAACTTTGATGCAATTTTTGTTATGTTCACATTTGCATTATCTGTGAATTGGTTTGAAAACATGGACGACATTTTTTTGAATATGGAGCGACATGGGTCTGTTGCAAATTCTTTATAGTTAATTTTTCCCGTAGATTGTGCCGAGTCAAATGCTTGGCTTTTGAGAAATTTGTTGGCATACGATACTTGGCCATTTTGAAAAGAGAATTTGTGAAGCATTGCAAAACCGTCAAACCAGTGCTGCAGATGCTCTTTTCCTGCTTCAAATTTAGCAGGCCCGTTTCTTATCAGAGTGCCTGAGAGCCATTGAGGGATTGTACCCTTTACTGGTAGAGAATTAATCTCAATTTCTTTATCAAGTGTGGAAAATCCAAGTTGAAATTTGCCTGACAAGATCTGAGATTGTATGCATATACTAGGTAAACATTATGTTTTGATTAATTATTTCATAAGAGTCATATCTTCAAAAATGTATAAGCAAAACCATGATTGATCTGTATCGATTATTGCCAGAAGAGATTGATGATCTAGTGGTACAGTTAGGTCAGCCTCGATACAGAGCAGACCAGCTTTTACATGCATTATACCATGACTCTCCAAAGAAAATCTCTGACTTGCATCAGATTCCATCATCCATGAGAGAGAAGATAACATCATCAGGATATACGATAGGGCCAAAAGAGGAAGTACATCGCGTCGTAAGCGAGGACGGCAACACTACAAAACTACTTCTCAAGTTTGATGAAAATACCTTGATTGAGACGGTACTTATGCAGTACAGCCAATCTCAGGACAAGACTTTACCACGGTCAACAATCTGTGTCTCCACTCAAGTGGGTTGTCCCATGGGATGTGTCTTTTGTGCAACAGGTCAGATGGGTTTTGAGAAAAATCTACATGCTGAAGATATTGTTTCGCAGGTAATTCATTTTGCAAGTATTTTACAAAAAAGAGGAGAACATGTTACGAATCTAGTGTTTATGGGAATGGGTGAGCCTCTTGCAAACTATGATGAGACAATTCGTGCTGTCAGACTTTTGACACATCCCCGTGCATTTGGTTTAGGACAGAGAAATATCACAATCTCAACAGTAGGAGTCATACCAGGAATCGACCGTCTTGCAGATGAAGATCTTCAGGTCAAGCTTGCCATATCTCTGCATGCACCAAGCAATGAATTACGTAAAAAACTTGTTCCAACTGCAGGACCACATTCTGTTGAAGATTTGCTAAATGCTGCAAGACGTTATTTCAAAAAGACAGGACGTCGTGTAACTTTTGAATATGCAGTAATTGATGGAATAAATGATTCAAATCAAGTTGCGTCTGAGCTTGTAAATCTTTTACACGGCAATGGTGCTCATGTGAATTTAATTCCAATGAATCCAACAGCTGGCGGGTTTAGTCGTCCTGCTAGAAAAAGAGTACTTGCATTTCAGCAAATACTTCGAGACGGAGGAGTAAATTGCACAGTACGTGTAGAAAAAGGAGTAGAAATTTCAGCTGCTTGTGGCCAGCTACGAACCGATGCGATAACAAATAGAGTTCAAAACCTCTAAATTCAAAAGAAGAATATTGGAATACGTGGTTCTCTCAAACAAGGAAAAAACTATAGTGATTGTGTCCCATTTGGTCTCTCTATATTCTGAAAAAGCAGAAGAAGGCAATATTCCACAAAACCAATCTGTGATTGATTTTATTATAAAAAACATACCTGTACAATACAAAGCAGATCTATCCATGGATTTGATCGATGATGTCTTTGCCTTTATTGGTAGTAGACCCATGGAACTTTCATAAATAACCACAAAAATAGGTGATGGTATCATGACATCAGTTGCAACTCTTGGCTCACACTGCGCACTTCAGGTTCTCAAAGGTGCAAAAGATGAGGGTTTTAAGAC
>JACXTT010006402.1_pt1 | contig 16784 bp, 5 predicted proteins | sample 9270951 | NCBI WGS metagenome assembly JACXTT01 (sample SAMN15532306, study PRJNA645909) | rock metagenome | isolation source: weathered quartz diorite | place: Puerto Rico | collected 2017-06-21 | reverse complement strand
CGGAAAACACCGTTATTGCCGCCAACAAAAATACCGGGCATACCCTGCTTACCTCGCTTGAAGCAACAGTTGGGAAGCTCACGGTAACCGGGGCATATAACTATATCGATGAGCGGTTTTCCAATTCCAACCGGAATGGATTTCTTAACCGGGTGTATGAAAACGCCCTGCTCACTCCTGTTAGTTTTGACAATACCGAGGGCACCCTTACCGACTCCCAGCAAAGAAGCTACAGCAACGCGGCCGATAACCCTTTCTTCCTGCTGGACAATAATGGCCATTTCTTTTTTCAAACGCACCAGACGGGCACATTGAGCGTTGGAAAAACCAGCGAACATTTCCGGTTTAAACTAATACAGTCGGTGGAAGGGCTTCACCAAAACAGCGATGAAGGATACAAAGCGGGCACTGCTTATTTTGTAAGCGGGGTAGCCATAAACCGGGCAAAGAACGACGCGAATTATTTTCTCGATGGAAACGCTTCGTATAATTTCCATTACTCCGACGATTATCATTTATCGTCGGTTGTTACCATCAATTATGTTTATGCCAATAACCGTTCTTCCATCGATTACCATCCCGGTAGCGCTTACCATTACCAGCGTTCATCGAACGATTTTTCGCTGGCTTATAATACCCTTTATAACGGGAACAGGCTGGAAGCGGCCCTGAACCTTGCCAACAAGTTTTATGTTTCCAATACCGCCGGTTCCGGCAGCTTCTTTCTGCCCGCTGTTTCCGGCTTTATACGGTTTGATAATGTTTTTGATTGTGATGCCCTGGGCGCCAAGCTGAGTAGCAGCTATACGCGTTCCTTCAATGAATTGCCCATCAACCAGTCTTTTTCTCAAACCGGATTATTGCAGTATTCCACGCAGCAGGCCTTCCGCTATTTCCCGGTTACCGAAATACCGGGTTTCGGTAACCTGGCGCCCATGCAACATACCGACTGGACAGGAGCACTGGAGCTGTATTATAGTTACCAGTTGAGCTTTCGGGCCGAAGTATTTACGCGAACCACTGCAAATGATGTTTTCCCGGTGCTGCAAAACGGGCAACCGGTGCTTAAAAACCTAGCCAGTCATCGCAATAATGGTGTAGAGCTGGAGGCAATAGTTACTTCCACTATTAATAAAGCCCATCTCAGCAATGGCATTTCTTTTTTTGCCAACCGGTCTAAGGTAACGGAGGTTAAAGATGGTTATGATTATACCCCACTGGCCGGGTTCATTGATGTGCACAAAGCCCTTGTAAAAGGAGAGGCGCCGGGTGTGATAGTGGGAAGCAGCTATCTTAAAGATGCGCGCAATACTATCATTATCGGCACAGACGGTTTTCCGCTGGTCAATACAACACCTGCTGTTATAGGCAACCCTATACCTGATTTTGTTATTAAAACAAGCCATAACCTGGATTGGAAAAACTTTACGCTGGCACTGGATTGGGAATGGAAAAAAGGAGGCTCCGTATGGAATGGCACCCAGGCGGTATTGGATTATTATGGCCGCTCCGCCAATTCGGCCCGGCTACGGAATACCACCGGCTATGTTTTTGCCGGTGTAATGCCCGACGGGCATCCCAATACTATACCCGTAAATTTTTATGACCACACACAGCCCGTGGAAAACAACCGCTGGACAAGATATGGGTACAGCGGTGTTGCGGAGGCGTATATTCAGAAAGGGGATTATGTACGGATAAACAATATCAGCCTGCGTTACAAACTACTCAGCAGGAAATACATTCAAAACATTGTTTTTACCGTATATGCCGGCAGCATACTTGTATGGACCGCTTATAAAGGAGCAGATCCCAACCAGTTGTTGTACGATCAGGCCGGCACCAGCGGCCTGGATTTTTTCAATCTTCCTTCCACCAAAACCTTCGGATGCAGTGTATCCGTTCAATTTTAATGGTATGAAAAAAAGAATAATACAACACGTTATTTTACCGGCGCTGGCATGTACATGGATGCTTAACGGCATTGCCCAGCTTCCTTCCTATACCGCTGCCAAAGAGAAAATATACGTGCATGCAAACCATGTTTTTTTTAAACCAGGCGAGACCGTGTATTTCAAAATATACGTAGTGAATGCAAAAGACCAGACGCCTTCCCGCCTGAGCAGGGTGGTGTATGCCGAGCTTATCAACCCCGCGGGCAATGTATTGCAAAAACTCCACTACGAGGTAAAGAACGGCTATGCCACCGGTTCATTCGATTTCGGCGAACAGGCGGCAGGTGGCATCTATAAAATAAGGATGTACACCAACTGGATGCGCAATGAGAGCGACAGCAGTTTTTTTGTAAAGGAAATCACGCTGCAGAAGGTCATTGCTCCCCGGCTGCTTATGAAACTGGAATTTCCACAAAAAGGCTATGGTGCGGGAGACGAGGTAAGGGCCGATTTTTCCATGCGCAACCTCAGCGATGAGCCTATAAAAAACTATCCTGCCAGCTATACCGTATCCATTGGCGGGGAGGTGATACAAACCAGTGCATTTAAAACCAATAGCGAGGGAAAATGGCAGTTGGCATTCACGCTTCCGAAAACGTTAACCACCAACGACGGGTTATTGAATATTACCATTCATTATGATTCGTACACCGAAGCCATATCAAGAAGCATTCCTATTGTACTGAACAAAATTGATGTCCAGTTCATGCCCGAGGGGGGAACCTTTGTTGCAAGCATTGCCGCCAATATCGCTTTCAGGGCGGTGAATGAAAACGGGAAGCCGGTGGACATAAAAGGAGAAGTATGGGATAACGGGGGCAATAAGATTACCGCATTTGAAAGCTACCAGTTTGGCATGGGAAAATTCCCCTTTACCCCGGAGCAGGGCAGGCTATACACCGTAAAAATAACCAGCCCTGCCCACATAACGCAGCAGTTTGCGTTGCCGATGGCTGCAACGTCGGGTGTAGTACTTAATTTATTCAAAGCGGGCAATCATATCATTGCCAGGCTGGTTTCTACCGATGAAGGGCGGGTAAGGCTGGTGGGGGAAACCAAAAGCGCTGTTTATTTTGCAAAGAGCCTATTGCTTAAAAAAGGCGAGAATACGGTTGAAACAGACGAGCGGCTGTTTCCCGCCGGCATTGCACGGTTTACGCTGTACACGGCCGATAGCCTGCCACTGGCGGAACGACTGTTGTTTTTAAACGAAACCCGGCAGCTACGGGTAAGCATCAGCACCGACAAGCAAAAGTACCTGCCCAGGGAAAAAGTGCAGCTGACTATAAAAACGACCGATGAAAGCGGGCGGCCCGTTCCCTCCAATCTCTCACTGGCCGTAGTAGATGATAAATTATGGTCGTATGCCGATGACAAGCAGGACCATATTCTTTCCTGGCTACTGATGAGCTCCGAGCTAAAGGGGAAAATAGAGGAACCAGCCTTTTATTTTAAACGAGAAGAACCGAAGGCCATACCCGCGCTTGACCTTGTTATGCTTACACACGGGTACCGGTATTTTGATTATATAGCAGACGTGCAAAAAGAAGGGAAGCTGAAGTTTTCGCCCGACCAGCAAAATATACTGAGCGGGATGATTACAGACAGTAAAGAAAACCCCGTTAAAGCCACCGTTTTCTTAATTACCGCCGTGCAGGGCGGTAAAGCCACCCGGCTTACAACAGGAGATGATGGGTTATTTTTCTTTTCAGAGCTTAGTCCCGGTACCAATTACTACCTGCTGGCAAGAGCCGTGCATAAAAAAGAAAAAATACGCATCCGGGTAGTGCAAAACGGGATTGGGTATAACCCGCTGAAGGCCGCTGCGTTCCGGCAATTGCCCACCAGGGCCGCCAATGAAATAGTGCGCAACGCCATAATTACCCACGCGGCAGCGGAAAAGCAAAAAGCGTTTGCCAAAGCAGCGCCGGGGACAAAAAATGCAATAGGAGTTGGATTAAACGGTAACAACGCACTTGACGAAGTAGTAGTAACAGCCTATGGAACAGTGACAAAAAGGCTTATGACCGGTTCCATCACTACAATCTATGCAAAGGATATTCCTGCCAATAATATAGTGGATGCCCTGCAGGGAAGGGTGCCGGGCATTATGATAGTCGGGAATGCCAACCCGTTGGACCATCAAAAGCTAGCTATCCGTGGAGCGGGTACGATTAACGGTGGCGGCGAACCGCTGATTGTTTTGAACGGCATTCCGATGGAACAATTCCGGCTCAACGCATTGAACCCTGCCGATATAGAATCCGTTACCGTTTTAAAAGACGGCAGCGCCACCGCCCTATATGGCAGCAGGGCTGCCAATGGTGTTATTATTATTGAATCCAGGAAATACCGGAACGAGCGAATACGTATACACGCCGGCAGTCAATCCTATTATGAATCCCAGTTTGTGCTGGTGGGCGGCCAGGAATATGCAGTAGCCCGGAAGTTTTATGCGCCTGCCTATTATTCGCTGGATGCCCCGGAAAGAACCGATTTCAGGGAAACCATTTACTGGAACCCTGTTGTACAGACCGACAGGAACGGAAGCGCCACGGTGGAGTATTACAATTCAGATGCCACTACTACCTTCAGGGCCATCGCGGAAGGCATTGGGTACAATGGCAGGCCCGGCAGGGACGAACATACCTATGCCGTGCAGAACGTCACCACGGTTGACGCTAAAATACCGCCCTACCTGACTGTTGGTGATAAAGCATTAATACCGCTGGTGATTAAAAATAACCGGGTACAAAACCTGGATATAGCTATCCGCCTGCTGCTTCCCAAAAACCTGGAAGCCGGTGTTTATACCGATTCTCTTACAATGCTCCCCAACGGTTCGCAACAGGTATTAATACCGGTAGAGGCACATGATGCGCTGAGCGGCACGATGCAGTTTATTGTTGAAAGCCGGTTTGGAAAGGAAACGCTGGTGCTACCAGTGGTGGCCAGTAATAAAGGCTTCCCGGTAATAGAAACTTTTTCGGGCAATACATCCGGGCAGCACGAATTTAATATCAATAAAATGGCGCCGGGCAGTTTGCATACCAGCCTGAAACTATTTAAAAATATAGAGGGACAGTTGCTGGATGGGATTGAATCCATGCTTAGAGAGCCGTATGGATGTTTTGAACAAACCTCGTCCAGCACCTATCCTAATATTTATATATTGAAATACCTGAGAGCATCGGGAAAATCCAATCCCGATATTGAAAAGACTGCGTTAAAATATATAAAAGACGGGTACAAGCGGCTGATTGGTTATGAAACGCCGCTACACGGTTTTGAATGGTTTGGCCATACCCCGCCGCATGCAGCACTAACAGCCTATGGCCTGCTGGAGTTTACCGACATGCAGGAATTTATTGACGTAGACCAGCAAATGTTGGCCCGCACCAAAGACTATTTGATGAGCCAGCGCGATGGCGAGGGTTCCTTTAAACATGCCAGGGGCGGGTACGACCAGTTTGCGTCCGTGCCCGACCGAATTGCCGATATCTATATTGTGTATGCGCTTACCCAGGCAGGGGTAGGTCAGGAAATCCAGCCGGAATACCACGCCGCGGTAAAAAAAGCACTGGTAAGCAACGATGGATACCTGCTGGCTATGATGGCCCTGGCCGCCAGCAATATGAAAAACGAAGCGGATTACGGGCACTTGATGGACGCACTGAACAACCAGTACCAAAAGCTCAACCTTGCTTCGGAAACCAGCGTGGTTAATTCAAGGGATGCTTCCCTTCGGGTGGAAACAATGTCGCTCTATGCATTGGCCTTAATGAGAAAAACATCTCCCAACATAGGGCTGATTGCAACGCTGGTTTCAAAAATACTGGGTGAAAAAACCTATTACGGTTATGGCGCTACCCAGGCCACTGTGCTTGCGCTGCAGGCTATTGTGGGGTATTCCAACCTGGCGGGCAGGATGCTGGAAGATACCAGAATGAGCTTTACGCTTAACAACGGTGCTGTAGCCGATAATAACGATCTGCTGCCCGGAATGAAAGAAGGAAAGAACGTGTTTGCCGTGCATTACGACGACGAAAACAAAACGATTCCCTATAGCCTGGAAATAGCTTATAATACGCTGACACCACCCAACAGCCCCAAAGCCGAATTGGCGCTAAGCACCCGGTTAAGCACCAGTACAGCCCGTGTAGGTGAAACGGTACGCATGGACATAGAAGTGACCAACCTGAAATCAACCCTTCAGCCGATGGCGATTGCAAAAATAGGTATCCCGGCCGGGCTGGCTATGCAGCCCTGGCAGCTAAAGGAGATCATGGAAAAAAACCAGGCAGCCTATTACGAGATTTTTGACAACTACCTTGTTTTTTACTGGATGGGATTTAAGGCCAATGAAACCAAAAAAATATACCTTGACCTGAAAGCCGAAGTGCCTGGTACGTATACAGGTAAGGCCAGCAATACCTACCTGTATTATACCCCCGAATATAAAAACTGGAACGACGGCACAGCGGTGGAGATACGGCCATAACGCTATTTAGAGCGTATGCCATACCTTGAAGGTATGGCATACGTTTGCGATTACTGCGTCGTTCTACGCTACATACTGCTAATAACCGGAGTTCTGTGTTAACTGGCCACCGGAAAGATCAATCTGCGCCTGGGGAATGGGGAAATACTCATTCTTATTGGCGGTGAAACTGCCGGTTGACAAATCGCCGGTAATCTGCCGTTCAAACTGGAAATACGCGTTGAGCGCCTGGGCGGCAATGCCCCAGCGCGCCAGGTCAAAGAAGCGGTGCCCTTCGCATGCCAGTTCCAGCTTACGTTCAAAATAGATGGCCGGCAGCGCATTGGAAGCAGTAAAATAGCCGGGGGGATAAATGGCAATTTTATAATTGGCCGCGGGCGTAGCAGAAAATCCCGCCAGCGGGTGGGCGTCATCGATATACTTATGCAAAATATTGGCCGGGTTGGCGGCCCTTGCCCGTACAAAATTAACATATACTTCGGCCTGTGCGTAATTGGCAAGCTGTGCTTCACATTCTGCCGCCATCAGCAGAACATCGGCAAAACGAATGATACAGTAGTTGATGGCCGAGCCGGGGGCCCAGGTGCTTTGATCGGAATAGGTGCCCTGGGTAGCCTGCCAGTACAGGTTTTTCTTGTTGGAGTAAGGGCCGGCGGAGCCCTGGTCGCGAATCCAGTTGTTACCGGGGTGCAGGCCCCAGTCGTGCACCGGGATACCCCTGCGCGCCACCGTCCAGTCGAGCCTGGGGTCAATATTGCCGGCATCGGGCGTAAAGGGATCGCCGGAAGATAATCCCTGGTCATTGGCTATGCCATGCGCATTATAATCCAGCAGGTAAGGCAGGCCGGTAGGATCGGTGCGGTAAGAATTGGCCAGGTCTACCGAGGGCTGGAAAAAGCCGCAGCACCTGAAGGGGCTGTTGTACGGGAAATTAAGCATATCGCCGCCGTTGGCATTGGCAATGGAATTGGTGCCGTCGTTGGCGGTCATCTGTATGGCAAAAACAGATTCCTTACTGTTTTTGGTAGCCGCATCAAAGTTGTCCTCAAAACGATCCGTAAGGCCGTACGACAGGCCATTGGAGGTTACACCACCGTCGCCCGCGCCACCATAGGCAGAAGGGATGATTTTATCAAACAGGGCTTTTGCCTGCGTGTATTTCTTTTCATACAAATACACTTTGGCGAGGTAGCACATGGCCGCCCATTTATTTACTTTGCCTACAGCAGGTTGTGTAGCCGGCAGGCTGTCGACCGCTACCTGCAAATCGGCTTCTATTTTTGGAAATATGTCGGCCTTATTGGGTTGTTTAAAATCGGTGGTGGTTTCATCAATCCAGGGCACCATTTTAAAAAAGCGCCTCAGATCAAAGTAATAATGCGCACGGAGGAATTTTGCTTCGGCTGAAATTTCAGTTCTGTCGGCCGCTTTAATGGCAGGCGATATAGCAAGGGTGGCTAATACCGTGTTGGCCCTGCTCACGCCTTCGTATAAGGCCTTCCATTTATTGTTAAAGAAACCATTGGAAGCCACTTCCTGTGCGTTGGCAATGGGAACGATGGGCGGCTGGTCGCTGATGCTGCTTCCTTTGTGCGAATCGCCACCGGCCACGCTGCCATAAATCCAGTTGGAGGGAGATGTTTCCCAGGGGTTTCCGCCGCCGATGGCGGTATTATTTTGCCCCTGGCCGTCGAGTGCGGAATAAGTTGCTTCCAGCAAGCCATTTACTCCTGCTATATTATTGACCTGGGTGGATACCAGCGCGCCGAGGGCCGGCTTATCGAGAAAATTTTTGCAGGCCCCGCTAAACAGTGCCGCTGTGCACGATACTACGGTAACCAGGATGGAATATTTCTTAAGGTTCATTGTCATCTTTTTTAATCGTTAGCGATAAGGTTAAAAGGTAATCTGTAGTCCAAACAAATACTGGCGGGGGTTGGCATACGAGCCTTCGTCTACACCAAAATCGGTGGCCGGTATTTGCACGCTCATGGGATTAACGGAAACTTCAGGGTCAACACCGGAGTACTTCGTGATGGTAAACAGGTTGGCCGCCTGTACATAGGCCCTTATACGGCTTATGCCGGCTTTGGCAAGCCCTGCAGTACCGAAGGTATACCCGAGGGTTATGTTTTTAGCCCGCAGGTAGGAACCCTTTTCTACGAAATAAGAGTTGGGAACAGTGTTGGTGCTTCCGTTGCTGCCGTTAATAGCATCCTGGATGGGCGCTTTTGCATTTTGATGGATAGGCGTCCACGAATCATAAAGCGCGGTTTTGCTGCTGGCCGCACCGGGGAAGGAAGCATAGAAATCAGTCCACCATTTTATGTTATTCCAGATATCATTTCCATATACCCCGTAGAGGAATACACTAAAATCAAATTGCTTGTAGTCCAGTCCCAGGTTGATGCCATAGGTAAACTTAGGATTAGGATTGCCGAGAAAGGTTTTGCTGTTATTGTCTATCCAGCCCTGCTTTGACTCATCGGCATAGCGGAAACGGCCAATACCTTCATCTGCCTGGTAGGTGGTAACGGCGCCCTTGGACGCCAGCTTTGCGGCGGCATCGGCAGTAGTAATATCGGCCTGGCTGTTCCAGAAGCCAATTATTTTATATCCATAGAATGAACTTACGGGGTGGCCCACAGCATTGCGCACGATAAAACTGCCGTTAAAGCGCCTGGAGTCCACATCGAAATATTGTGAACCATTGGCATCAATCTGCTGTATTTTATTGTTGACGGTGGTAAAAGTAAGCGTACCAAATAGTTTGAGGGATTTGGTGATATTGGTATGCCCGTCTATCATAAGGTCTATACCGGTATTCTTCATACGGCCTACGTTATAAGCCGGAACGGTTGCCGCTCCCTGCGTGCCCGGCAGGGTAATCTGGTACAAGAGGTCTTTTATGCTTTTATTGTACCAGTCGGCGCTCAGGGTAAGTTGTCCCTGCAGCACGGTAAGGTCAAAACCGATATTGGCGTTGCCATCCTGTTCCCATTTGGCATTGGGGTTGCCAATCTGCGACTGGCTCAGGCCATATACCAGCGAATTGCCGGTGCCGCTTTGATCATAATACGTGGTCTGCTGGTTGGAGCCAAAGAGGGTATACGAGTTGGTGCCGAGCGCATTGAACTGGTTGCCCATGATGCCATAGGAGCCGCGGATTTTCAGGTCTGTTATCCAGCGGGCATTTTTGAGAAAGTCTTCCTGCGAAATACGCCAGCCGGCGCTGATGGCATAAAAGTTTCCCCAGCGGTTGGTAATGAATTTGGAAGAACCATCGCGCCGGAAGGTAGCACCGAGCAGGTATTTTTCCTTAAACGCATAATCAGCCCTGGCAAAATATGACAACAGGCTTTCGCCCGAACCTACGGGAGCTTTATAGTTGGGCGATGTAGGATCGTAATTGATGATGGGGTTACTGTTGCTATAATTGGTCTGGGAACCTGAACCGGTAGACAGGTTGACATAATTGGGATCGTTGGAGAAAGAGCCGTAGGTAACGCCGCCCAGGTTATGGTTGATAAATTCATAGGATTCCATACCGGCTACCAGCTTTACATTGTGATCGCCTTTTGTCCAGTTGTAGGTAAACGTGTTGGTCCAGGTCCAGTCGTACCCATTGTACGCCGTTTCTTTATAGGAAGGGATGGTATACTGGGGTTCTGCATCATAAAAATCGGGTACCCGGTAAAGATGATTCCACCCGTTGTAGTATTCACCGCCGAAGCTGCTGCGGAAGCTGAGGCCTTTTAACAGGTCGGCTTCCGCGTATATATTTCCAAACAGGCGGCCGGCAAGCCCACGGTCGTTGGAGGTGGTTTGCTGAATGGAGACGGGATTCCTGGGGTTGTTTAACCCCTTGGGAGCCGAACCCGCATAATTGCCCTGTATATCGTATACCGGTATAATGGGGTTTTCGCGCATGGCATAGCCGATGGCGCTGCCTTCCACCAGTATACCCCCATTGGCCTGCGGGTTTTGTATGAGCGAATACGCCAGGTTTTCGCCAATACGGATACGGTTGTTGAGCTTATACGTAGTATTGGAGCGGATGGTATACCGTTTAAGGTAAGTATTGATCAATGTGCCCTGCTGGTCGAAATAATTGAGGGAAAAAAGATACGAGCCCTGGTCGGTGCCGCCCGAAACAGATATGTTGTGCTGCTGTATGAGCGCAGGCTTAAAGATTTCGTGGTACCAGTCTGTACCTGATTTATTGGCTTGCGCAACCTGGTAATAGTTGACACCGGTAGGATCTGCATTGTACAGCGCCGGGTTTGCCGCAGGGGAACCGGAAGGGAAACCACCGGTATAGGTAACACCGCCCGTGGTGCCGCTTACCAGGTAATCGGGAAGCACGGGCGATGCGCCAAAGCCATAAATATTATTGCCCACCGGTTTCTGGTTCGTGGGATTAAGGGTGTTATAATTCTGCCCGGCTTCAAAGAGCAGTTGCCCGTATTCCGTAGGATTCAACATATGCAATACGTTTCCGCCCTGCGGAACCTGGGTACCATAAAACCCATCGTAGCTCACTTTTACTTTGCCGGCGCCCCTGCGGGTAGTGATGATGATAACGCCGTTGGAGGCCCTTGCTCCATAAATGGAAGCTGCACCGGCATCTTTCAATACCTGCATGCTGGCTACATCGTTTGGATTGAGGTCGCTTACATTTTGTGTAGGCACGCCGTCTACCACGTACAAGGGCGTATTGTTGCCAAATGAGTTGGAACCCCTGATGTGTATTACGGGAGCCTGGCCCGGCTGGCCCGAGCCAAGCACGGAAACCCCTGAGGCCTGGCCCTGCAGCATGTTGACCACGTCGGGAACAGGTTGCTTCCGGGCATCCTGCAGGTCTACTACGGCTACCGCACCGGTAAGGTCTTTTTTCCGCTGGGTAGCGTAGCCGGTTACCACAATTTCATTCAGGGATACAGGAGATGAAATCAGCACGATATCGCCTATAACCGTTTTGCCGGCAAGCGGGATTTGTTGTTTTTCAAATCCCACTACCGAAATCAGTAAAACGCTGTTGTCTGCAGGCGCATGAATGGAAAAAGTACCGTCGGTAGCGGTTTGCGTGGCCAGTTTTGTTCCTTTTACTTCTATTGTTGCTCCTGCTATCGGCTGCTTATCGGCACTGCTCACAATTCTGCCGGTAACTGTTTTTTGAGCGAGAAGCTGTTGGGTGGAGATGAGGAGAATGACAAGACAGATTGCCCTGGCAAGCACGTTAGTTTTACAAGACATGTGATAAGGTGTTGAAAAGGTTTAATGATTACTATATTAACGCAACAACATAAAGTTGATTAATAAAGTTACATGCAAAAAGTACTTTTTTAACAGACCGTAATACTTTTAAAACGTTTTTTATCTTTTATGACACTAACACGCATGTGCTTTTTTGTGTTTCATTTTAATGATGAAATACAATATTAAACATGCGAAGATTAACGCGTTAGTAGTTGTAAATAAATTTAGGCTATAGAAGCTACTACATGTTTTTCCCTAAATAGACTAAGTTTTTGTTGTAATTATGCTGCCGGTATTAATGCCATTTTAATTTTATAGCGGTAACCATCAGCTGATGGAATACCGGCAAAAAAAACTTATCTTCCTGTTAAATGAAATATACTGACTTTATAAAAAAACTTGATCATAAGTCCAACCGGCAGCGGTTTGAACTAATCATTGGCTGGCTGAACCAGCACCAGATGGCTTACCGGCGGCACGAATACTATACGGGCGTTAATCTTGTAGTTGATCTTGGCAATTCGCCTCAAAGAATTGGCATAAGCTCGCATTTTGACGCGGTAAACGGCAGCGGGGGCGCCAATGACAATGCTTCGGCCATAGCGGTTTGTCTTGATATTATTGAGCGGTTTAGCGCAAAAAAGGAGGAGAAGCCGGCACTGCGGATCTTTTTCTTTGATGAAGAAGAAAACGGGCTGAAGGGTTCCGCCGCCTATACCAGGCAATACGGGGTAGCCGATCTTACCGGTCTTATTAATATGGAACTGGTGGGCATGGGCAATAAGTTTGCCTTATGGCCGGTGAATCAAAAACATACCGGGAGGCTGCTGCAAGCGTTCGAGCAAACAGCCGCGCGGAAGGATATTGCGGCTGCCCGGTTTGACAAAATCATTACCAATACTGCCGATCATTTGTCGTTTCGCAATGCGGGGCTTAAAGATGCGTTTACCGTTACCTGTATATCCGACAAGGACATCAGGGCCGCCGATTTATATTATAAGGCCCTGCAACAGGGCGCTCCTACGGCATCATTGTATGAAATATTATACCAGGCCCCGGTTTTTACGCATTACCACCAACCCAGCGATACCTGGGAAAAGTTAACGGACAGGACCATGGCAATGACCGCCGATGTGATTTGGGATACCATCACCGGCCCGGCACAGGGTTAACAGCTTATTAGCTATAATTTACAATCCTTTAGTAAATACGGGGCACAATTTTGATTCAAAGCAGGTGTAATTCATCATGAAATAAAAATCACCTGACATGAAAAAGAAGCATTTAGTAATACTGGCATTGATAGCCGTGCTGGGCAGTACGTTAAGCGGATGTTATTGTGAAAGATACCATGCCCACTACTATCATCATCACTACTACCGCTATTAATCGTGACCGGCGCGCCGGGTTACCGGGTTAAAACCCGTTTGGCAGGAATAAACCAGTATAAACAATAAGGATTACAATGTAGTAATCCTTATTGTTTCCAGCCATTCATACTGAACAGCCGCGGCATACTGCTGCAGGATTTGTACTCCCAATTCCAGCATACGTTGATCTGAATAACAGCGCGTGAAAAATACCTATAAAACAGCGCGGGTTCTTTAAAATGTTCAACTTCCCGGGAAAGCTGTCGCCTGGGCGACATAAGCCAGCCCGGAAGCGGTTTATTTTTGCAGGGAAGAATTTTGCCGGGAATCGGGAACAGCTGTATTAACCGTTTTATACTTATAACATGAAGAACCTGAAAGTCTTCCGGATGGGCCTTTTAATCAGTTTTCTTGGGTCATTGCCGTTGGGCACCATGAATGTTACAGCTACTCATATTGCTGTGAGCCAGGGCGCCCGGGCGGGGTTTATTTATTCGCTTGGGTCGATGCTGGTGGAAGCTTTCTGCGTATACCTTGTGTTGCAGGCCATGAATTGGGCCGACCGGCAGCGCAGGTTTTTTCGCTTTTTTGAATGGGTTGCGCTGCTATTATTATTCGCGTTATCCATTTCCAGCTTTGTGGCGGCAATCCGTATGCGCGGGTTTGAGGCTGCATTGCCGGCCACGATAAAATATCCTTTTTTTACGGGCATGTTCCTGAGCGCCACCAATCCCCTGCATATTATATTCTGGCTGGGATGGAGTACCGTGCTGCTGAATAAAAATATCCTGTTGCCCAACCGGGGAAATCATCATGCCTATGTGGCCGGGATTGGTATCGGTACCCTCATGGGCTTTGCGGTATATATACTGGGCGGAAGTTATTTTGTTCGTCAGCTAAAGACCAACCAGGACGCAATCAACTGGGCTATCGGTATTATATTATTGGCTACCGCGTTGATACAACTGTATAAAATGACGCTTTTACCTTTACGGGCGAAGTACCGGCAGGCGTAAGCGGCTGGGTAGGGACAGGGAAGTTTTTAAGGCTGTAAGCAGATTCAAAATGATAGCTGCCGGGGCCGATGGTATAAATGGCTTCGCGTATATCCTTTCCCACCGGGCCAACAGCCGGGTTATTTTTTACCGGCTTGCCTGACTCCCTGACGGATGAAAGATTGTTTGCAGGCAGGTATAAGCGCGCACGGGTATTGGCAGGTACCTCAATATCCGCCCTGAACTTACCGGCTTCACATTTCCAGTCGATCGCTATTTTTCCATAGCCGGATTCAAAAAAACCTTTGGCAGCAGTAAGGTTTGTAGCAGGGTCTGGCTGCGGGGCCAGGATAAATTCCCTGAACCCGGGGTGGGCGGTATCCGGCTGTATGCCAAGAACAGATTGAAATAGCCATCCGCCCACAGCGCCTCCACAGGAAGGCATCTGCGCACCCCCGCCACCCCAGTCTTCCTGTAATACACCGGCTTTGACCAGGGTATTCCAGCCGGGATAATCCTGTTGGTTGATCATTTTATTGGCCAGCGCCGAGGCATGCTTTTTGGCCAGTAGCTGCAGCAGGAAGTCCGTAGCCGTAAACCCGGTGCCGATATGGTCACCGCGCAGGTGTATGGCCTCTTCCAGTCGTTTATATACCAGCGCTTCTTTTCCTTCGCGCACTATTCCCACCGCCAGCGGCAACACCTGCGCCGTTTCGTTATTGGCGCTGTCGCCGTAAAGCCCCGTGTAAGCATTGAAATAACGGCTATTGAACCGCGCTTTTATTTTTGCCGCCATTTTATCGTATAGAAGGGCATCGCTCTCTTTTCCAAGCAGCCGCGCCGTTTTACCCAGTATAACGGCATAGTAATACCAGGCGGTCATGGTGGTTACCGGGGTTGGTACCGCATGCTGGTTCCTGGTAAAAGGATTGTTCCAGTCGCCCGCCCCGTTCCAGATAATCATGCCTTCCCTGGCGGCCGCCGAATCGAGGTGCTGCGTAAAATAAGGATAATCATTCCAGTTCCTTCCTTCGCCCGCATTGGCCATCCTGTTTAGGAAATTCACGTAGCTACACATAGACGAATAGCCTTTTTCCAGCAGGCTGCGATCGCCATAAAACTGGTAATACTGCCAGGGCAGGAAAACAATCATACCGCTCCACCACGGCGAATTCCAGTCGTATACCTGCCGGTGTGTCATGGGCACAACGGACCCGGTATAGCCCTGCTCATCCTGGTTGTCGGCCATATCCATCCACCAGCGCCGGTAAAGGCTGCGGGTATCCGAAAAGCAGGACGCCGTATAGAACATATTCTGCACGTCCTGCGTCCAGCCCTGTTTTTCCCGGTTGGGATCGGCGGGAATATCACTGATATAATTGCGATGGGTGCGCAGGGTTACTTCATACAGGTGGTTGAGCCAGGGATTGGAACAAGTGAAAGCGCTCCTGTTGTCCAGGTCGGCAGCCACGTATTGTATGGCTATATCGTTTGCCGACAGGGAATCACGAAGGCCTTCCACCTGCAAATCGGTGGGCCCCGGCTGCAGGATAAACCTGGGCGACAGCGTTGCAGGGCCGTCGGCGACGAGGATATAGGTAAGCTTCGCCATGGAATAGCCCGGGCCGCTACCGGTGATGACTATCTGCTGCCCGGCCCGGCCGTTGACTTTAAGGAGCGGCCAGCCTACGGAAGCTGTTTCAAAATAAGCGTGGTTGCCCGCCACCCGTACCGGCTTTATTACATTGTTTATCCTGACGAGCGGCCCTGTGCGGGCTACCAGCCTGCCGCCCGGCGGTTGCAGCGTGCCCGCCGGCAGCCAGTTGCTGTCGTTGTACGAGGGGTTGTCCCACCCCGCTTTGAGCAGGCGGCGGTCTTCCGTATATCCCTGCCATACATCGTTAAAAACGATTTCGCTGCGCGCCCATTTCCAGGAAGTGTCGGTGGCTATCAACCGGCGGCTGCCGTCGGTATATTCAATATCGGCCTGCAACATAAAACCGGGAGGCCCGTTCCCGTTATGCCGCTGCCCGAAACCCAGCGAAGGCGTGCTGAAAAAACCATTGCCCAGTACAACGCCTATCGTATTGTCTCCCTGTTTCAGCAGCGAGGTAATATCGTAGCTATCATACATGATCCGTTTGTAGTAATCAGTAAACGGCGGGGTTAATACCTCACGGCCCGCTTTCAGGCCGTTGATCGTAATATCCATCATACCGAGCGCCGCGGCGTACAGCGTAGCCTGCCGGATTGTTTTACTTACAGTAACCGTTTTACGGAATGCGGGGGCCGCCGTGGAAGAGCAGGCATCCACCGGGCAGGTATCCCCTTCGTATTGCGAAGGCATGCCGTCTACCAGGAAGGGCGCATGACCATGATCCCACGCGGTTCCGTATTCGCGTGTAAACCTGCGCATCGCCACATTAACGCCGCCGGAAATAACTTCCAACTGGCGAACAATGGTTTGTTTCTTTTCCTGGTTGGGCAGGATTTGTAACCGGATATAACGGCACCGCACATGGCTAACGGCAAAAACCGGCAGCGCGCTGCCATTGAAAGAATAATCCGTTGAGCGCTGGTCGGCCAGTATGGTAGTATGCAAAAAATTAAACTCACCCGACCCCATAATCACAAAGCGGGCGGGAAAGCGCTCCCGCTCATACGGCACCAGCCGGATGGTATCCACCGGCAGGACCGCCCCAAG
>JACXTT010006401.1_pt1 | contig 16785 bp, 10 predicted proteins | sample 9270951 | NCBI WGS metagenome assembly JACXTT01 (sample SAMN15532306, study PRJNA645909) | rock metagenome | isolation source: weathered quartz diorite | place: Puerto Rico | collected 2017-06-21 | reverse complement strand
CACGGGTCACCCAACACGATTTCGTCATTCATGAGTTCCCGGCGCGGGTCGCAATCTACCTGGTTTTCGTCGATGCTTTCGTTCTCCGACAGCGGCCCGCCGGTGCCGTCCGGCTTCCGCGCGTCCTGCATGTTGACATTGCCTTCCATCCACTTGCCTTGCGGCAACCCTTTCAGCGTCAGACAGCGGTGATAGCCGTTCGTCAGACTATATATCTGGACGCGCAGCACATCCGCGCCCTTCAAGTAATAACGAAAGCTGAGGTGCGGCTTCTTGCCCATCGGCGGGCCGGGGACTGGATTGAAGACGACGGCGGAGTAGAGTGTCTTCATCTCGCCTTGCCGATCGTCGAAGTCCTGCGTCAAGGTCGCCCGGCACGCGCGCTTGCTGCCGGGCGGGACATTGGCGGTTTCCAGTCGGCCCGACAGCCACCAGCGTTTCTCGATGTCGGTCTCGAAGTCCTCGAAGGCATGAACGCGGTTCGGGAATCCACCGCGCTCGACCATCTTCGCCTCGTTGACAATCCGCCCCGACGGCAACGACTTCGGATACGCTTTCGCCAGACGATCGACGAACCAGTCGAGAAACTCGTCCTTCTTGATCGACATGGCAACGCTGGCATTCGCCGGCCTGCCGACTTCGACTTTCGTGAATCCTTTGTCATCGACAACGAGATGCAGATTTTCCATCGGGCAGAACTGCTGGGTAAAGACCAGCGTCACAGCGACCGGATCATACAAGATCGGCACTTCCTTCTCCTGCCAGAGTTGCAAGATCGCTTGCACCGACAGCGTCAGGATTGAGCCGGCGTCGAACAGTTTCTTTTGCCGGGCAGTGTCGAGCTTGAGCATCGCTGTCGCATCCAGAGGCGCAACAACCAGAGGCACACCGGACTTGAAGACGGCCTGGGCGGCCTTCACGTCGGCGGCGATGTTGTATTCCGCTTGCGGCTTCGAGCCGTCGTCGTAGCCGCGCCGCACGGAGCCGCCCATGATGACCAACCGCTTGATCATCTGCTTGGAGTCGGGATACCTTTCGAGAAGCGCGGCGATATTGGTCAACGGCCCGACCGCGACGATGGTCAGCTCGCCGGGGTTGGCCTTGAGATGCTTGTAGAGAAACTCCGGCGCCTTCTCCTTGGCGGGCTTCGGATCACGGAAGTAGACCGAGGCGTGATTGCCATACTGGACCTGCCAGTAAGGGAGCGGCTTGGTCGTCTTCTCGGGCAAGCCGGCGGCGACCGGAATCTTGCCGCTGCCGACCGCGGTGAGGAAGCGGCACGCCATCTGGGCGCGCTTGTAGGAATCCTCGCCGACAGTGGTGACGCCGCGCAGCTCCAGTTCCGGACTGGCGAGGACCGCGGCGAGGGCGAAGGTGTCGTCGATATCGTCGCCGATGTCGAAATCGAAGAGGATCGGAATCTTCGCGGGCTGCTGGGCAGTGAGCGGGCCGGCCGATAGGGAGACGACTAACAATGCAAGCAAGATTGTTCGGATCATCGGAACCTCCGTGGTGCAGGCGGCTCGCCTGCACCGGTTTTGCCCTGTGCAGGCGCGCCGCCTGCACCACGGTAAACATCTGATACAATAGTGAACATGATCCAAGCCCGTTCTGCAACTGGAATCAGTGTAACTTTTCACGGCGCCGCCCAAACGGTCACCGGCTCCATGCACCTCCTGGAAACGCCCGACGCGCGAATCCTCCTCGATTGCGGCTTGATGCTCGGCCAGCGCGACGACGTGCATCGGCACAACAGCCAATTCCCGTTTGCCGCTTCCTGGATCGATGCCGTGCTCCTGAGCCATGCCCACATCGATCACTGCGGCAACCTGCCCAACCTGGTACGGCAAGGCTTCACCGGCCCGATCTATTGCACGCCGGCGACGCGCGATCTGATGGCGATCATGCTGGCCGACTCCGCCAAGATCCAGGCGCAAGACGCCGCCGTTGCGCCGAAGATCGACGAATGCAGCACCGCCCTGCTCTACACTGGCAAGGAAGTGGCGCAAACACTCGAGCAATGCGTGACGGTCCCCTATGGGACCACGCAGGAGATCGCTGCCAAAATGCGTTGCCAGTTCCATGACGCCGGCCATCTGCTCGGCTCGGCGATCATTGCCGTAACGTGTGATGTCGGCGGTGAGACGCGAACCATAACCTTCACGGGCGATTTGGGTCGCGATTCGCTGCACTTCCTGGGCAAGCCGGCCCCGCTGCCGCCGTCGGACATGGTGATCTGCGAATCGACCTACGGCGCGCGCTTGCATCAATCGGCCGGCGCGCTCAACCAACGCTTGCACGAAGTCGTGAAGCAAACGATCGAGCGCGGCGGCAAGGTGCTGATGCCGGCGTTCAGCCTGGGCCGGGCGCAGATCGTCGTCCACTACTTGCGCGAATCGATGCGTGCAGGCCGCCTTCCCAGAGTGCCTCTCTATGTGGATAGCCCGCTGGCGACGCAGATCGCCCAGGTGTATCGCAAGCATCCCGGCTGTCTGGCGAGCGGCGTCGCCGACACCATGAACGATCACGAAACGGTCCATTATGTCTGTGACTTCCAGGAGAGCCGCGATCTCAGCATGCGGAAAGGGCCGTGCATCCTGGTGGCGTCCGGCGGCATGTGCGAGGCAGGGCGCATCATGCACCACCTCGAAAAGAACCTCGACGATCCGCGCAATACCGTCATGCTGGTAAGCTACCAGGCGCCGGGCAGCCTCGGTCGCCGAATGCTGGAGCGCGGCCCCACCGTGCGCGTCCGCCGTAAGACGTGCAACAAGTGGGCGGATATCATCGATCTCAACGGCTTCTCCGGGCACGCGGACCAGCAGGACCTGGTGCGGCACCTGCGCCCGCTCGCCGCCAGCCAGCCGCGCGTGCGTCTGGTCCACTGTGATCTGGAGCAGGCGAGCGTGCTGGCGTCGGTCTTGCGCGACGAAGGGTTCGAGGACGTGGCAATCCCACAGCGCGAAGACAGCGCGAGCTTGGCGTGAGCTGCTTGCGGCTTGAATCAGGTACTCATCATGACCCAGGACGATCGCTTCACCGGCATCGATCAGGCGGTTCCGCTGCCCGCCCTGCTCGGTTACCTCAACTTCGCCGAAGGCCGATCTGATACGCGAGTTCAGAGGCAGAGCCCCGACGCCGTCACGACCAAGACCGGCAACGAGTTGAGGAACGAGAGCGAAACACGGTTCCTGAAACAGCTTCACGACGCCTATGCATTCCTCGTCGATCACGACTCGACCAGGCCGTGGGAGGACCTGCACGACCTTCTCCTGACGCGTTTGCAAGCGCTGCAGCAAGCCGGCAGCGCCGCGTTCGCCGACATTTCCCAGGCGGAGGGCGTTATCCGGCGCGCGTTCGCCGACGTCTTGCCGGCTTATCGAGCCCATCATCGCGATCTTCTGGCGCATCAAAGCGAGGCCGACCTGTGGCAGCCTTTCTTCCTGGCGCGGGTGTGCGAAGCGGTGTTGAGCCAGCGCGGCCCCTGGTCCGAGGTTACGCGCATCGTGCAAGGATCGCTCAGGCAGCTCAACGATTACGTCGGCCATCGTCCGGTCGCCGTCCTGGAAAACGAACGCCGTGGTGAAATCTACGACCACGAACGCCTGTGCCCGATTCCGCTTTACCTGCGCGGTGCCGGCGTCGCGCGTGGGAAGTACCACGACCTCGTCGAACTCGCGCTCAAAATCCTCCACGACACGCCCGAGGGAATTCGGCTCGACTCTTACTTCGATCTGTATCTGCTCGACGAACTGGCTCTCGACCCGCGCGCCTATGATTTCGGCCATCCTGCCGACAAACGGCCCAACTATTGCTTCGGCGAATGGGACCCGCACCTGCTCGACAATCAGGCACGCTATCGCCGCTTTGTCGTGCGGCAAATCCTGATCGATGGACTCTGGCGGCGCTGGCAAGACTCTGGTCTCGACCGCGCCGAAGCGCTCTACGAATCGGCCGCGGTCCTGGCGGGCACCATTCTCATGGCGTCCGGCGTGTGCGGTTCTGGCCCACAAACGCACGATTCGACTGTCACCCTGTCCACGCTGGTGCCGCGCATCGCGAGATATCGCGAGGCGTTCTACGCCCAGCTGCTGCCGACCGTGCCCGGCGCTCATGGCGATCGGCTCAAGAAGGAGGCGAAGCTCCTCAAACAGCCCTTCGGCGGCGTCCGCCAGGCGCTCAACCAGTACCTCGCCAACCAGCGGGCCCTGCAACTCCAGCAACGGCAGCTCGCCCTCTTGTTCGCGGAGATCGGCTATCCCGACGCCGCCCGACGCCAGGTCGCACGCATTCCGGTCGCCTCCGTGCGCATCCTCACCGACATGCAAATCTTGCTCACCACGGGCAATCTCGGCATCGATCAGGGCCGCCTCGACGCAGCCGCCAAGCAGCTCGGCGTCATCGAAGACCTGCTCAAGCGCGGCATCGCTTGCGGCGCCCTCGTCGATCCGTGGAATATCCTCGGCTTCGGCGGCCAGTACCCGCGCTTCCAGGCCCTCGAGGACAGCGTGCGCGACGCGCGCATCGACGACCTCATTCACCTCATCGATCAGTTCTTCGACCTTTACGGACGGCTGCTGAGCGAAGGCGCCTCCTCCGGCACGTTCAAGCCCGACAAGGACCTGGCCAAGGAGATGCGCCGCCTCGCCGACTGGTGGGACCGCTTCGCCACCACCACCGTCAGCGACATCGACCACGTCCACGGCAGCGAGGCGACCCAGTCGGCCGAACATGTAGCCCGGTCGTTGGCGCGATGGCGCCAGCGCGGCGCCGGCACGGCCGACCTGGCGTTCTGGCGTGAACAGCTCGACGGCTTTCGCACCGCCAAGGCGTTCGCCCTCGTCGTCGATGCCCTGCTGCACAAGCAAGATTTCCGCGCCGCCGCCTCGCTGCTCATGACCTGGCTCAGCCAGGCCGAGCAAGTGGCTCTGGTCGAAGGGGATCATTCCTTCCATCAACTCGCGCTGCGCTGGATGCTCGGCCTCGGCCTGGCCGCCGGGGAGCAAGAGTCGAAGAAGCCGTTGTTCGAATTGACCGTCAAGTTCTTCGATTACCTCGAAGCCAATGCCGAGGAATACTGGCTGGTGCCGCGCCTCGATATCCTGGGCACCGGAGAGCTTGACGATAACGACAACGTGAGCGACCAGGACCGCGACAAGGACGACGAGGAGGAAAAGGAGAGCATCTACAGCGCCGCCTATGAGGAGATGACCTACCAGGATACGACCGACGACGACGTGGAAGGCGAAGTCCTCGATGTCATGCCGCGGAAGGATTTCGATCTCCTGCACGAGGCCGAGCGTCTGGAAGGCCGGCTGCAATTCCTCTCGACGCTGGCCCGGCTCTGGAACGTCGCGTCACGATTTCTGCGCGAAGCGCCGGCCGGCACGGTGGCGCGGCTCGACGCCGCACTTGCTGCCTGGCTCGAGCGCTGCGGGCAAAACGAGAAGGCCCTGCGCGGCCTGCTCAACGACATCCACCAGCACGACGTGCCCAAGCCAGGCGGCGCCTTTGAAGCCATGGTCGAATACGATCGCCACCGCAGCACGAAGGAACGGCTGCTGAATCAGGTGATTGCGACGTGCCTCGACTACGCCCTGGCGGTGGGCGCCCTGCGCGGCCTGGCCGGCGCGACGGAAGGCAACGACGGCGCCGTCTGGCAGCCCTGCGCCGTGGCGCTTGAGCGGGCCATGATGCGCGAGGACCCCGACGCTGCTCGTCTCATCTTGCCCGAATTCATCAGCGGTTTTCGCCAAGAGCCGCTCCTCTACACTCCCCTCTCGCACGGCGGACATCCGCAGCTGATCTTGCAAGCCACCCTCGCCCAGACCATGCTGCGCGGCCTTGTCCACAACCTGCCCAAGCAAGGGCTGATCCGCGAGACCTATCAGCTCCTCCGTTTGGCCCGGTCGATCGAGGCCAACCAGACGCTCGCGGGACCGCGCATCACCGAATACGACCGCCTGTTTCAGATCGGCCTGCAAGCAGCAATCGATGCCTTGGTGGATGCGGCCCGGCGCGAAAACATCGAGCCGACGCGCCTGGTCGATGCTCTTGAGTCGGCCGTCGAGCCGTTCGCCGTCACCTGGCGCGATCACAGCCAAACCTTGCGCGTCGCCACGCTCGAATTGATCACGCACGACCGCGAATGGCTCAAGATGACCGACTTCATCAAACGCTATGGCCGCGATTTGTTTCACGCCAAATTCCTGGCGATGGCGAACCTGCGCGGCATCCTGCTGCGCGGCGTTGGCGCCTATCTGAAGGACCTGCAAGCCGAGCCCGACCCGCTGCACCCGCTCAAGCTCATCGAAGATCTCGATCACGGCATCGCCCGTGACGAGGCCGAGCGTATCCTGCAAGTCATCTTGCAGACGCTGATCGAGAACTACGATCACCTGCGCGATTACAATGCCACCACCACGCAATCGGACTACGGCGACAACCTCCATCGTCTCTTCGATTACCTGCGGCTCAAGGCCCGTTATGACCGAGCCGCCTGGCTCTTGAAGCCGCTCAACCTGGTCCACGAAACGCTGGCCCGGCGCGACGGCGCCACCGCGGCGATGTGGCGACAGCGCGTCGAGAACATCACGAGCGAATCGGCCGAGAAGTATGTGCAAGAGCTCGTCAAGCTCGAAAAGACCCACGGCATCCGCCTGGCGACGATCCGCGATCGACTCGAAGAGCGCTTCGTACAGTCCCTGGTGCTCGATCGGCTGTGCGCCTTGATCGAGCCGGCCCTCGATCACGCGCACGAAGCGCTCGGCCAGAACGAGATCGGTCCGCTGGAGAAAGAGCTGGAACCGTTCGCGACCACGCCGAGCGGCGTCGGCCTGGACGTGCCGCCGTGGCTGGTGCGCTTGCAGAACGAGCTGGAGCGCGTGCGCACGACGCAGTCAGACCTGGGCAACCTCGCCGAGACGATGTTCCATGTGCCGAAGGTCGCCGTGCCCTTTGAGTCGCTGGTGTTGCAGTTAAGCGACTGGGAGAAGAGGAGCCGAGAGGAGGAGTAAGGGGCGGGGCTTCGTTTAGCGCCAGCGTGAACATTCAATGACGGAATCCATCAGGCGGGCCCTAAACGAAGACCGGTCATCTTTTGGCCGCGTCCCCCTTCAAGGCATCCGCGGCCGCGTCGGTGATTTGCTGCTGGACTTGCTCGCGGACCTGGCGGACGCCGTCGTCGATGCGGTCGCGGGAGGATTGCGGGATCCAGCTAACGACAATGTCAGTGCCGCGGGCGAAGCGCGGGGCGAGGATCGACTGGTCGAACCATTCCTTGAAGATTTGCAGATCGAGGGCGGCCATCACGCCGCAAACGCAAGCCGCCAGTGCCGCCATCTTGGCGGCCCCCAGGAGCGCGCCGAAGACGCGATCGACCATTTCGAGTTTGGCGGCCTTGAGCGCGTTGTGGATCGCCCGCGTTATCAGATAGAGAACGAAGTACACCATCAGGAACACCGCGATGAACGCGATCACTCGGTCCACGGCCGGGCTGACATCCTTCCATTGTTCGCCAAGCCAGTGGGCAACCGGGGTGTTCGCCAGGATCGCCAGGTAGATCGACAGGGCCAGGCTGACGACGCGCGCAATCTGCCACAGCAGGCCGCTGCAGAAGCCCATGGCGGCGCCGACGCCGAGTACAACCAGAATACTGATGTCAAGCCAGTGCATGTCGGTACGAATTCCCCCCCTTTCACGTTAGACGAAGCGTATCCCGCGTGCAATGCGCAACCGGAAAATCGCGTGCGATTCCGCGGCCGGTTGTGCGAATTGTGCGGGCTCGCGCGTCTGGTGAATTATTCGCTCGAAACGGCAAAAAATTCACCCCCCTTGGCCAAAGGAGGTGCCCAATGAAACCGCGGCCGACAACTCTTTGGCGCCAAATAGCTTACGCCGATTCGTCGCGCACATAGACAGACACCCCCGCCGCAAACGAATCCGCCACGACCGAAGGATGGAAAAACAAAACCAACCTTGCGTTTTCTTGACCCGCCCGCCGATTTTTGCGCTCGCCAGACAAGTGGGATTGCGGTATGATGCCAGCACCCCTTGAGACGCTGGATTTCGCGCAAGTTCAAGCCCGCCTTGCGTTATCACCGTGAACAGAGACAGCGTCCCTAGCGCCCGCACAGGAACCTTTACCATGAGACAAGCTCTAACTGCTTTGATAGCAATGACTTGTTTCATCGCCTGCGCCTGGCAGCCGGCCCAGGCTCAAGTACCCAAGACGGTCAGCGTCGGTTTCGTCAACAAGACCGAGATGAACGTCCACGTCAAAGGCTATACGATCGTCAATGGCGTGCAGCGCGGCGGGGCGATTTTTCAAGTCGAAAAGAGCGGCGGTCTCGGCTTCGAGAGCAACGTCCCCAACGGGGTACGCTACTATACCGTCTACGACACCAACTTCAAGATCCTGCTGCGCGACCATGCGGCGCCGGTCCAGAACCGCAATTTGTCCCTCCTGATCGTGCCAGTGCCGGGGCAGCCGAATCGGGTGATGATCGTGGCGGGACCGTAATGATTCCAAGTGTCCACTCCAAGGCGTCCTGCACGGGACGCCTTTTTTCGTGGGCGCACATTCAAGCCGCGGTAGCGGAACTCTCACGAGTTCAACTAGAGATCTTTATTCCGCAGCCGATCGCCGCACGCCAATTTGCTGATTGCACATCGCCGCCGACAACGATAGATTGAACCGATTGCATCCTTAACGAAATTTCACCTTCGAGCGATCATGAGCAATTCGGTCGAAAAACCGACGAACGTGCGCTATGGCGTTTTGGGGTTCGCTTGCGCCTTGGCCACGATCACTTATCTGGATCGCGTTTGTTTCGGAACCGTGGCGTCGAACATAGAAAGGGAGTTCGACCTGACGGAGACGCAAAAGGGGATGCTGTTCACGGCATTTGCATTTGCCTACGCGGTCTTCGAGGTGCCGACCGGCTGGCTCGGCGACAAGTACGGCGCCCGCAAGACGCTGATCCGGATCGTATTGTGGTGGTCGATATTCACCATGCTCACCGGATCGATTTACCCGACGCCGGACCCGTTAGTCGCGTTTGGCTTGCTTCTGGCTGTCCGCTTCCTGTTCGGTGTAGGCGAGGCGGGGGCATATCCCAACATCGCGCGGGCGTTTCACAACTGGTTCCCATTTCAAGAACGCGGTTTCGCCAAAGGTACGGTCTGGATGGCGAGTCGCTTTGCCGGCGGCCTCACCGCCTTCATCGTGTACGCCCTCATGTATGAAACGGTGACGCCGGACGGCAAGCAAGAGCATTGGCGTCACATCTTCTACATCTTCGGCGCCCTGGGCGTTGTTTGGTGTGTCTTCTGGTGGTGGTGGTATCGCGACAACCCCGCGGAAAAAGCAGGTGTCAATGCCGCGGAGGTGGCCCTGATTCAGCACGGCACGCAGCAGCACGAAGACAAATTGGTAGTGCCCTGGCGAAAGCTGCTCAGCAGCGCTAATTTGTGGCTTCTGTGCCTGATGTACTTCTGCGCCTCGTACGGCTGGTACATCAACATCACCTATTTCACGGGTTACCTGAAAGATCCGCTGGGCATTGAAAAGGGCACGGAGAAATGGACGAGCCAATTTTGGATCGCCGGCCTGATGGCCGGTTTACCGCTGCTTGTCGGCTCGGTGTCCTGTTTGATCGGCGGCTATGCGACGGACTTCTTCATCAAGCGGACCGGCAATCGGAAATGGGGTCGGCGCCTGTTCGGGATAATCGGCCACGGCCTTTGCTCGGCTTGTTACTTCGTGGCTATACTTTACATGAAGAGTCCTTGGACATTTGTGCTGCTGATCGCCTTTGCCGCATTCTGGAACGATCTGACTATGGGCGCCGCCTGGGCGAGTTGTCTGGACATCGGCAAGCGGTATTCGGGTATTGTCGCGGGTTGCATGAATACGATCGGCAACCTCGGCGGTGCGCTAGCCGGAATTCTTACGGGCAAAATCCTCGACTGGCATACCGGCGAACTCGAACGAGGCACGGCAGCCTTTGACGCGGCCAAAAATGAAGGCTGGACTATCAACATATTCCTTTACGGCGCAGCTTATGGTCTCGCGGGTTTTTGTTGGTTTTGGTTCGCTCCAACCAAGCCGATTGACGATGGCGACGCTCACTGAACCCTGTTTTTTTGTCGCCGCGCCGTTAAGATGACAACAGCGCTCGCGCGATGATTGTATAACCGAGTATTTTCTGCGAGCGCGAAGCCGCAAGCGGCGGAAACATTAGCGAGGATTCACCATGGCCAAAGGCGCCGGAAAAGCACGCAAGAAGCTCCCCAAAGCGCTCGCCGTCGTCAATGCCGACAATTGCACCGGCTGCGAGGCGTGCGTCGAGGTCTGTCCGGTCGATTGCATCTACAAGGTGCCGGGCAGCGAATTGCCGACGCTGCAGAGCTTCGTCGATATCGATCTGGACCGCTGCATCGGCTGCGACCTGTGCGAGCGCTGGTGCCCGTGGGACGCGATCGACATGGTCAAGCCGACCATGATCGCCGACGCGGTCGCCGTCAAGGGCGGGCCGGCGGATTACGTCGCGGCCAATCAGGACAAGCTCAACGCGGCGGCACGCTCGATTCAGGATCTTGCCCTGGAGCTGGCGGCGGCGCCGGCGAAGAAGTAACAACGATCCTGCCCTCAGCGCGAGCTTCGCCGGCAACCCAATAATTGGTAGGGTCTCCATTTGACTATTTCGTGGCGGCAAGATTCCGATCTTGCCGTATACGGCGGGAATCATCGGCAAGATCGGAATCTTGCCGCCACGAAACTGAGACACCACCGGACTTACGGCAAGTTTGACAAATGTCGGCAAGCGAGGGCATTCAGCATCCCTCGCTTGCTCGTCGGGTTGGCATCCTATCTCCTGTCGCGTCGTCCGTTACGCGCAACCGCCAAGCGTCTCGTTCTGCGCAACCGAGAATCGCACGCAACTAAGAGAGTTCACTTCGCCGGCTCCGTGACACCCCGGAAGGCATCGGTGCGGAACGGCGACGCCGGCAGGCCGTCGCGATTGTATAGTCCACAGATCGGATGGTTCGCCCAACCGTAGCGGACCGCGATCGGCTCAGCCACTTTTTCGCTGGAGACAACCACCGTATCTCCCTTGATCTCCGCGGAGGCCGGGTGGAAGACCTTGTCCTTGCCGCACACCGTGAAGCCGACCGCGTTCGAGGAATCAGCCGCTTCGACGTTGACGCGCCAGGCGGAGGCGTTCTTGGCGTTCCTATTGTTGGACGGCGTGGCGACAATCAGCTTGCCGACCAGTCCGCCGCCGATGTGATCGAAGGTGAGGGTCGCCTTGTTGCCGTCGAACTTCACCGACTTGTACATCGGGCCGGAATAGACGACCTTCTCGCCGTAGGTCTGGGCGCGGGCGGCGAGAGCCAGGCGTTCGCCGATGGGGCGCTTGGGGACCGGGTGGATGTCGGCCTCGTCGCCGCAGTCGGTGATGACGGCCATGCCGGTGTTCTTGAGCTTGAGGGTCATGGTCTGGGCTTCGCGCAGCTCGGCCCAGTTGCTTTCGCCGGGGACTTTGGGCACGCCGCCGAAGGGGGCGAGTTGGACGAAGTAGAACGCCAGGTCGGGATTCTTGAAGTCGGCGCGCCAGTTCTCGATCATGGCCGGGTGCATGGAGCGATACTTGAACGCATTGCCGGCGTTGCTTTCGCCTTGATACCAGATGGCGCCCTTGACCTGGTAGTTGAGCAGCGGATGGATCATGCCGTTGTAGAGTTGGGAAGCGCCGTTGGGATTGCCCGCCTTCGGATTCGCGGGGGCCTTTTCGTAGGGGGCGAGGGCCGCTTCGCTCATCCACGTCTCGATGCGCGTGCCGCCCCAGCTCGTGTGGATCAGGCCGACGGGGACCTTCATCTTCTCATTCAGGTGCCGGCCAAAGAAGTAGCCGACCGCGGAAAAGCCGCCGACGGTTCTCGAGTTCGCATCGATCCATTTGCCGGCGGTGTCGGTCTGCGGCGAGGTCAGCGGGCTTTTCTTGACGGTGAACATGCGCAGCATCGGGTTGTGCGGCGCGGAGGTGGCAGCTTCTTGGTCCCCCTTGTTGCTGCCGTTGACGGATTGCTCCATGTTCGATTGCCCGGAGCAGACCCACACCTCGCCGACCATGACGTTCTTGTAGGTGATCATGTTGTTGCCCTGAATGCCGAGCACGAACGGGCCCCCCGCGTTGCCGGTCTTGAGGGTCGCCACCCAATTGCCCTTGTCATCGGCTTTGGTCCGGACGGTCTGGGCGGCGCCGGTGGCCGACTCGTCAAACATGACGGTGACGCTTTCGCCCTTGTCGGCGGTGCCCCAGATTTTCACGGTCGATTTCTGTTGCAGGACCATGCCTTCACTGCACAGTGCGTGCGGCTTGACGTCGGCCCGCGCGAGCGCCGGCGTGATGCCGACGCCGAGGATGAGAAGCAGGATGCGGACTTTCATGAACGGTCTCCCTGGTGCGATATTCGATTTTCGTGCCACGGTTGGCTATGATGGCGTATCGGCGGGCAAAGATCAAGGATCGAGTGGCAAAAATGAGACGCCGCTTGGGGCTTAGCGTTCGCGCGGCGCCATGCGAGCGCTAAGCCCAAAGCGGCGAAGTATGCATCAATTCACGCTCGGCTGCGCCTGCGACAATAATCGCCCCGCCTTCACGACGCCGCCTTGCAGCACCGCCAGGAAGCGCCGGCGATCTTCGAGAATCGCGATGTCGCCGAGCACGTCGCCCTCCACGATCAGCACGTCGGCGAGCTTGCCGGGCTGGAGTGTGCCGAACTCATCGCCGCGGCCCATGATCTCGGCGCCGGTCCTGGTCGCGCAGGTGATCGTCTCCAGCGGCGAGAAGCCGACGTGCTTGACGAAGAATGTCAGCTCCTTGGCGTAGGTCCCGTGCGGGGTCCAGGCGAAGCCGTAATCGCCCCCCATGCCAAGTCGGCCGCCCGCCTTGAGCACGCGGCGCGCGCTCTCGGCGCCGGCGTCGAGCGTCTCCTGATGCCCGTCGATGACGCGCTGCGACATGCCGAACTTCGGCCCAAGCTTGATGCTGGCGTATTCGAATTGCAGCGCGGGAACGATCGGCGTGTTGCGCGCCAGCAAAAGGTCGAGCGTCTCGTCGTCGATGAAGGTGCCGTGCTCCAGCGTGTCGTAGCCGGCCAGCAGGGCGTTCTTGATCCCCGCGGTCGCCCGGCAATGGCCGGTCACCTTGAGGTTGTGATTGTGCGCGGTGGCAACGACGGCGTGCATCTCGTCATAGGTCATGCATAGCGTGTGATGATCGTTGGTGTCGGGCGCCGCGGCATCGCCCGTCGGGTAGGTCTTGACCCATTCGACGCCGTCCTTGACCAGCTTGCGTACGGCCGCACGGGCCTCGTCAGCGCCGTTGATGAGCAGGACGAGGCCTTCCATGCCGAGCTTGCGAAAGTCGGGGTTCCAGTCCATGAGCCCGCCGACGCCGCAGATTTCGCGGCCGCTCGCCGCGAGACGTGGGCCGGGGACGAGGTCGCTCTCGATCGCTTTTTTCAGCCAAACGTCGATGTTGAACAGGCTGCCGCCGGAGCGCGCCGCGGTGTAGCCGCACTCGAGGGCGAGCTTGGCGTTGCTGGCTGCTAGCAAGGTGACGTATTCGACAGGATACTTGATATCGAGATCTTCGAGAGCGGCGACGTTGAAATAAGTCGGATGAAAGTGGGCCTCGACCAGCCCCGGCATGATGGTGCCGCCTTGCGCATCAATGCGGCGCGCGCTGGGCGCGGTAGGAGGCGCTTTCGCGGCGGGGCCGGCGTAGGTGATTCGTCCATCGACAATGTGCAGCGCCCCGTTCGCGATCGGCACGGCGCCGCTGCCGGCGATCAATTGGCCATTGTGGATGATCAGAGTTCCTGGTGCGGTTTTCATCGGCATGCCTTACTTTCGTAGGGACAAGCTGCCAGCTTGTCTCTCTCTGTTGCAGGGACAAGCTGGCAGCTTGTCCCTCTCTGTTGCAGGGACAAGCTGGCAGCTTGTCCCTACGGCACTTCTGGTTTACACTGTTGTCGTCGAAGTCTCCACAAAAAACCGAGGTTTGCAGTGAGCCGAGTCGTCGAGCAATATGAGCGGGCGTGTCAATCGTTGGCCGGCGGCGTCAGTTCCTCGACGCGGGTCAACAAGGCTGTCGGGCATGCCATGTACTTCGATCGCGCCGAGGGCTGCCGGCTCTGGGACCTCGATGGCCGGGAGTATATCGATCTGTGTTGCAGCCACGGCGCGACCCTTTTAGGCCACGGGGATCCGCGCGTGCGCCAGGCGGTCGAGGCGGCGCTGAATCGTGGGGCGGCCTGTTCTTACGAAAATGAGCAGCACGCCGACCTGGCAGAGCTGCTGTGCGAGGTCATCCCGTGCCTGGAGCGCGTGCGCTTCACCGGGTCCGGCACCGAGGCGACCATGCACTGCATCCGCCTCGCCCGCGCCTTCACCGGGCGACCCAAGCTGCTCAAGTTCGAAGGCAACTTTCACGGCTATCACGATCAAGTGATGTTCGCCATCGGCACCCCGGCCGATCAGCTCGGGCCCGAAGAGAAGCCGAACGTGTATCCCGGCTCCACCGGCATGCCGCCCGGCTTGCAGGACCATGTGGTCCTGGTGCCGTACAATTGCGTCGATCTGCTGGAGAAGGCGTTTCGCGAGCATGCTCACGAGCTGGCGGCCGTCATCGGCGAGCCGATCTATTACAACGCCGGCTGCATCTTGCCGACGCGCGAGTTTCTGACGGCCCTGCGCGACTTGACGACGCGGCACGGCGTCTTGCTGATCTTCGACGAAGTGCTCAGCGCGTTTCGCATGGGCATCGGCGGCGCTCAGGAATATCTCGGCGTCACGCCCGACCTGTGTACGCTTGGCAAAGCGGTCGGCGGCGGGTATCCATTGAGCGTCTTCGGCGGCCGCAAGCAGATCATGGATCGCCTGATGCCGATCGGCGACTGCCAGCATTCGGGAACGTACAACGGCCATCCGGTGGTCGTTGCCGCGGCGCTGGCGGCGATTCGGGCGTATCGGGCGCCGGGCTTTTACGATCACATCCGTGCTGTTGCCGGGCCGCTGTTCGATGGCATCACGTCGCTGTTTGCCAAGCACGGCGTCAAGGCTCACGTGCAAGGCCTCGGCGCACGTTTCGGCATCTACTTCGGACTCAAAGGGGAAGCGCACAACTATCGCGATGCGGTGCAGCATCAGCGCGGGCAGATGCTGCGTTTCATCAAGGCGGCCATCGAGCACGGCGTCTACTTTCACGATTACGGCGGGGCGGCATGCCATCACGGCTTCTGCGCCGCCATGACCGTGAACGATGTGCAGGAGGTGCTGCGGCGATTGGACGCAGCGCTCGCCGCCTGCGGCTCAGCCCTCGCGTGACGCCGTGCAGGCGCTAAAACGAGGAATTGCATCAATACGGCTCCAGCCCGAATAGCTGCAGCCGATTGTTGGCGAGCGCCGCCAGCACGCGGTTGTTGAGCGGGGCGACCGCGAGCGACAATGGCGTGCCGCGCAGCTCCTCGTAGATGTGCAGGCAGTGGCCGGTCTCCATGTTGAAGACCCCCAGCCACGGGCCGGCGCCGCCGATCATGACGCGGATGCCGCCGCGGTCCGGCGCAAAGCAGCATGGAATCGAACCGACCCTCAACTTGATGTCGTTGATCGGCTTGCCGGTCTTGGCGTCCCAGTGGGCGATGACGAGATAACTGTAGCCCTGGGCAGCGATCGGGGCGGTGGTGGCGGTAATGCGGCCCCCCTCGTCGCTGAGGCGGATACAGGAGATCGGCATCTCCTGACCGGCGTAGCGCTTGATGCGCTCGCCGGTGGCGACCGACCACATGCAGACACGGCCTTGGTCCCCGCCGGCGAGGAGCTTGCTGCCGTCGCGCGAGAAGGTGACGTAGGTGACTTCTTCGTCGTAAACCTCGCCCCAGTCGGCATGTTCGAGGTCGCGGCGTTTGCCGGTGGCGAGTTCGAAGAGTCGAATACAGCCATCGACGCCGCCGCTGGCCGCGAAGTTGCCGTCGGGCGACAGGGCGACTCCCGTGATCTCGGTTTTGTGTGCGCGTATCGTCTTCTTCGTCTTGCAGCTCTTCAGGCTCCAGTAGCGAAGTTCGCCGTCCTCGTCGGCGGATACGGCGATCGGATCGGTCGTGGACATGGCGACGCTGGTGACCGGCGCGTCGTGATCCTCGAACAGGGCGAATTTCTTCTTCTCCTTCATGTTGACGACCAGCACGTCGTTCTCCTGACCGGCCAGGCCCCAATCCCCCTTGCAGCCATAGGCGATGCACGGCGCCTGTTCGTCGAGACGAATGACGGCGATGGTCCCATACATGCCAACGCCGATGTCGAGGTTGGCCCGGCCGTCGTCGGCGTCGAGTCCATAGCCGGCGCCGTCGTCCTCCTCGATGGTTTCCTTGGCGAAACGCGGCTGGGTGATTTCCTGGAGCGGAATTTCGTTGTCCCAGGTATCGGCCGCCGCGGATGCTGGTACACCCAGGTCCGGCAGTTCGATCTCATCCTCCTCCATCACCGCCACGTCAAGCTCGGGAGGCTCCTCCTCCAGCAGCGGCGCCTGGACCTTCTCCTGGCAGCCCGGGCAGCGCACGGTCTTGCCCGCATGTTCCGGCTTCACGCGCAGCTTCTTGCCGCACTTGCAGGTAAAACTTAAAGTCATAGTGCAGGTACCTCCCGCTCCGATTTTATGAATTCACGTAGGGACAAGCAGCTTGCTTGTCCCCTAAGTTCCGAGGGACAAGCAAGCT
>JACXTT010006400.1_pt1 | contig 16786 bp, 15 predicted proteins | sample 9270951 | NCBI WGS metagenome assembly JACXTT01 (sample SAMN15532306, study PRJNA645909) | rock metagenome | isolation source: weathered quartz diorite | place: Puerto Rico | collected 2017-06-21 | reverse complement strand
GTCGCCGCCCTGCCACTCCTTGCGGTAATAAGCGCCGAATACTCCCGTCCGCACGCGGCCCCCATCGAAAGGGTCAACAAAGCCGAAGCGATCAAGCCGACCGGCCGCGACTTCGTCCAATGGTATCTGTCCGGATGAGAAGAAGTCGTTCCGTCCCGCGTTTATCTTGAACCCCAATGCCTCTTTGTCGGTGATGCGACAGGTGTAATTGGCGGTAATATTATCCCGCTTGTAGCGTAAGGGGTTTTTGAAAGGACCGTCAGTCCGACTTGCTTCATATGCGATGAAGGAGTTGGCATTCTTCAAATAAGGGCTGTAAGCGAGGAATGACCGGAAGGTGTCAAATGACCCGCCCTGAATGCGCGCCGTGATCTGGTCAGGAAAGCTCTCCCTCAATCGGATGTGGACCACGCCTAGACCAGAGAAGTCGCCGTACTCGGCGCTGAATGGCCCGTTCAGGATATTGACCTCCTCAATCAGTTCAGGGGTGAGACTCTTCAACTGGCCGAGGTAGCCCTGTCCGTGACCTTGAGTTCCCTGATTCTGCTGGACGTCATCAACGAGCACTTTCAACCCGCCGCTGACGCCACCGTGATCGAGGTTGAACCCGAAGCGGCGAATCTCAAGCGACTTTCCGCCGCCTTCATGTTGACCTGCGTTGATGCCAGCATTCAACGTCTGAAACACCTGATCGTCCCTTGAGAATAAGGTGTTTTTGTAGGTCGCATCATCACGACGATCGATACCGGGATCGAGCGCGGTAGCCTGGATGACGACGCTTTCATGCACGAGAGGCAAGATGAACCGGACTTTAATCTCAAGCCCTTCCGTCGCGTCTCCCGCCCTTAAATGCTCTTCTGTTGGCGTGATGTTCTTTCCTTCAACTTTTAACATTAGTGGCCCATCGGGAACTATGAAACGGAACCTGCCGTTTTCATCGCTCAACGACTTCATCTCGCCGGAAGAGTACCGTACCGTCAGAGAGATTGCCGCCAGGGATTCATTCTTATCAGTGACGACGATTCCTGATAGGATGCGCGTAGAGCCCGTCTGGGCAGATGCCCGGTTAAGCATAAGGAAAGTCAGCCATAGGAGAACGAAAGCTCGGACGTACCATTTTTTAGTCTCGCAACTGATCGCTATCATCAGATTAGCTCCTACCTTGTTAGATCAATCGCTCGCCTGCACGTTGTATTTAGTCTCGCGTCACCGGCGGGTGTTTGTCACTGGAACAAGCCATCCACAAAGCCGATCTCGTAAATCATAAACATGCCGACGCCTATGCTGAAGATGCCCGTCAACCAGCGCAAGGTAAGATTCGCGCGGGCGAAGCGAGTGGCCGTGAACCGAAGCGGCAGGCTGACCAGCGCGCTCATCACCAGCATCCCGCCGACCGACCCGATGCCGAAGACGGCGATGTAGCCCAGCCCCGCGAGCGGCGAAGGTATAGTTGATAGGACCAGAAGCATCAACGCGGCACTCCCCGCAAACCCGTGAGCCATCCCTACAAATATGGGGCGCGCTCCGGGCCGATCGCCGTGATGCCAGTGACCCTCTGTTTCGTGCGACCGGTCATGCAGGTGAGGATGCAGATGTTTGCGGGCACCATGTCGGTGGGAGTGGGTGTGAACCCTGGCGCCGCGCAGGAGTTTTGCTAACGCGCTCGCGCCGAGCGCAACGAGCATCAGCGCAACGCAGAGTTCGAGGGCGAGCGACGTCCGCTCGCTGATCTCGACGCGTAGCAGAATAACGACGACTCCCGCGATAAGAAGTGAGACGGTGTGGCCCACGCCCCACAGCCCTCCCACGAGCGAAGAGCCGAGGATGCTTTTGCGCTCGCTCACGATGGTGGAAACTGCCGCCAGGTGATCGGCCTCGACCGCGTGCTTGAGGCCGAGAATAAAGCCGAGGCCGAGTAGTGACGCGGTTGAGACCGAAGCGTCCTGAGCCGCAGAGTGATTAAAGACACTGATCAGTCCGGCGAATGCTTTTCCCACATCAAGACCGGCTTGCGCGAGCGACTCATAACAGATTGCCGCCCCGACGCACGTGATCACGAAAGCGCTGAAGATGGGCAGGGCACGCGCGAAACGATTCGACCGATGAGAAAGCTTCATAAAGCGCCCGACGTATACGAACGCTAGCCCCACTCCTGTCAGCGTCGCCGCCAGTCCCATGCTGAAAGCGACTATCAGGACGAGGCCATAACCGACGCGCTGTAAAGAGATGGCCGACAGCAGAACGACGAGAGCGGACGGGCAAGGCAACAGGCCTCCCGATACGCCGAGCGCGAACAGGCTTCGCCAGGTGACGTGCGAGCCATCCGCGCCGGGAGGAAGGTGCGTGTGCGCCGCTCCACCATGCGAATGTGTCAGAGATAAAGCTTCATCGTGATCGCCATGTGTATGCTCTTCAACGTGATGCGGATGACCGACGAGTGAGCCGACATGCCTATGCGCATGCCCGTCATGCGTATGAGTATGATTTATCTCACTGCTCGTGGATTGGTTCAACGCGGCCCGCAGCCGGCGGATTAGTATCGTTAGCCCCACGGTCAGGACTAACGCGCCTGAGATCATGCTGAGGATAGGAAACAGGCGCTCCGGGACGACGTACTGCGACGCGAATAACGTGACGAGGCCGAGGGCGAACACGCCTATTGTGTGCGTGATCGTAACCGTCAGCCCGAGGAAGGCCGCATGACGCGCCGTCCCCCGTGACCCCACCAGGTAAGCTCCGACGACGGTCTTACCATGACCTGGCGAGAGAGCGTGCAGGCCGCCGAGCGCGGCGGCGATGAGTAAGCCCAACAGCGCCACGGCAGGGGTCAATTCGGGTACTGAAATAAGCTCGGCGAAGCGGTCGCGAGCGGGACCGAACTTACGGCCATCGCGAGTGAGCAGGGCGGCGGAGCCGGCGGGGACCGATCCATTCGTGATTGAGAATTCAGCCGTGCGCTCACTAAGAGGGGCGCTTAACATATCTTCTGGGTATGTTTTGAGCTCGTCGGTGACAGCGCTGCCGGACGCCGTGCTGTCGAAGATCGTCACGCCGGATGTGGGAAGCACAACAATCTCACGCCACCCGATGCGGTCACGATGGTTGCTATCCTCAAAGCGGATCCTGCGGGCGGCGCTTGTGTTTTCTAAGGTCAGCGCGATTTCTAACTCACATTCGATCCGCAAGGTGAAAAGCCCGCCCGCCCCAGTGGGAAAGCTGATTGTTTTCGCCGTAGGATGCAGCCTGATACGGTTGCCGTCAACAGTGAGAAAAATTCCATCAGCAAAATCTTCGACCGTCTGCTCCAAGTATCCTTCGAGGTTCGAACCGGATGGTTGATCCCCGAATTTGATGCCCGCGGCCTGCATCTCCTGGAAGGCGGCTATCTCTGCCATGTCTACGACGTAACGGATCTTCACTCTTTTCGCGCCGATCTCTATTCGGGCGAAGTGGTTGACGGTGAAGTTTCCGAGCGGGTGCGCAACTCCCTTTTCGGCCATCACGGCAACAAGGATTAACGCGACGAAAAATATAAACGCATAGGGTCCACGCATTGAAGCGGTGTGCGCTTTGGGCATAACGTTCCTCGTTTATTCCGAGTTTATTCCGAGTTGATTGTTCGCTTGGCGACATCTGCCTGAAGAACATCAATCGTAGGGTTGATCTTGAGCGCGAGCTTCAAATGTTTTACGCCATTTCTTCGGTTTCCGAGGGCGTTAAAGATCACCTCGGCATGATAGTAGATCTGCGCATCGCGAGTGCCTAGTCTCATCGCTTCGTCTATCGCTTCCTTGGCGTCTGATAGTTTGCCTTTTTTGAACAAGCACCAGGCCAGCGCGTCACAAGGTGTAAATGTCAGACCGCGCCGCCCGCTCGCGGTGCGTGATGGCCAAAGCTTCGTCGCTTCCTTATACCACCTCAACTCCACCAGAGCATCCGTCAACGCTCCATAGATGAGGTGATCTTCGGGCCTTAACAGTTGGGCGAGGCGTGCTACCTCAAGCGCTTCCCCGAAGCGGTGGTACGTGAGCAGGAGAGTCGCTTTTGATCTGATCGCGCCAACAGTCTCCCCAGAGGTTGGGGACGTAGATGGGCGCGACAGAGTTTCTTGTTTCGGCCGGTCAGCCATGGCTCGAATGCCGTAGACCGCCAGGCAGAGAGAAGAAAGCGAAATTAGCGCCGTGAGGGCGTGCTTGAACTTCGTTGGCTTCATTGCCATGTTTATCCCGACAATAGCGGTGAGCGATCCGAAGACCACTCACCACCCTGAGTTACGCTTGTGGATCATCATTTTGCTTGGACAACATCACCGTTGCACGTGATGCTCGTGCGGCTTCCATGGTCTCCACCCAATAGCCCTAACCGATTCGGGCTTGCGCTTGGTGGAATCGAGACGTTGAGACGCTGGTATTCATGCGGGAATCCAGTCGACGAAAAGTTCTGGAAGCCGGGCACCAACCCAGCGGGAATTCCCGTGCCGAAAATAGCTACCAGAGCATTGCGTGGCGGCGGGGGGATGTTGATCGTTGTCCCGCCCGCTGCCGGGCCCGCCTTAATTAACTTGGGAAGTTGTGGGTCGAGTATGAACGGGGCAAGCACCTCATCATTCTCCGGAGTTGAAGCGTTGAAAGCATCTTTCAACCCTGGCGGGATGACTACCTCGTTAACCAAAGGATTGCCAAACCGCGAAACCTGAGTGAATGGCGGGACCTGCCTGCCCCTGCTGTTGAATCTACCCGCTCGACCGTGGCCCAGACGCCGATCACGGCATTCGGGTCCAGCGGATCGTCGGTGTGCCCCGTTGCGAGTCAGCGTCGACATCGGGACTTCCCTTGCACAGGTATGCACGTTGAATCCTGCCAGGGTATAGATGAGATTGAAACTACTTGAGATTCTTCTTCTTGTTGTCACAAGTCGCGCATAACTCCTCCCAAACCCTAGTCAACCTGAGGTCAAATTCTAGGGGTTGTTCGGTGTTGACGTTAGTGCGTCCAGGCTATGAGTTCATTTTCGCTTCCACTGACCAAGATTACGTTGAGGCTCAGGAATTGGATTTGGTAACCCTAATAAGAAATATCTGGACGCAAGAAAAGAGAGCCTTCTGGTTAAGGCGCAAGCATCAGGCAGCCTAGATGCAACTGAGGTGCCCTACTCGGGGGCTTGGGTAACGCATTTCAGATAGAACTGGACCCGCGCGGCGAGTTCTTGTATGTGATCACTCAACGCGCAGACGCCTCCATCCCGCTGGGCGAAGGGAACACGCTGCACGTATTGAGAATCAACCCAACCGGGAGGGTGGCCGAAGCAGGTCAATCGCCGATCATGCTGCCTGTGCCACCAGGCACTCGGCCACAAGGTGTGGCGACCTTCTAGAAATCATGGGGCGAAGGTAACGGAGGATCCTGTAAGACCGTATTTGTGGTCAAAACCGAAACACAATCCCTCCAGAGGAGAGGAGGTTGTGCTGGCGGCTTCTCGAAAGCTGCACATTAAGGTTTGGGCTGCCGGAAACGAAATCGCGCACCTCGCCGCGAATGCTCAGAAAGCGAAGCAGATTCAAATCCAAACCGCCTCCAAAATCGAAGACGCCGCGATTGGTTCCGCGCGGTCCAAGATTGGGCTGATTGTCGATGCGAAAGGCACTTTCTTCGAATCGCCCGAATCCGCCTCCCACCACAGCATAAGGAGATATGTTTGAGTCGGGAAGAAACTTGACCTTTATCCCGGGAGTAATGAAGAGTGACGCGTAGTTACGCGGGACAGTAACGTTTGAAGATCTGAGATCCGCGCTCGGGGCGGCCGCAAATGGGACCTCAAGATGAACCGAAAGGGCCTTGAATCCCGCAAACCGATACGCGTAATTTGCGTAGTACGTTAGACCGGCGCCAATACGCACAGAGCCCGGTTGAGGTGACCTTAGCTCCCGGTCGCCTGTCGTGTTTCCGCCTAACAGCAGACCGATCTCATGACTTTGCGCTGAGGCGCTTATCGCGCCACCAAGAAGCAGTGCTGGTAAAATCAAAGCTCTAAGTTTCGTCATTAATCATTAATCTCCTATTCCACCATGCTTTGCAGTGAACTTCGGCCCGTAAGCAGCGATCCAGATTCGATAAGCGTTCTTGCCTCATCTTTGAGCAGCGACGATATCGAACGAGAACTTCAACTCGTCCTTGACCTTAATAGTGCCGCCCGCCACCGCAACCGGTTTGATGTTGTAGTTGGTTTGTCTCAAAGAGAACTCGCCACGCCCCCGTAAGCTGCCGTCTCCAAACTGTAGCTGGGCATTGATCGTCGCGCCGCGAGTGACTCCATGCAGAGTGAGATCCCCGTCAATCCTGGCCTGATACTTTCCCTCGTCAATCCTGGCCGCAGCGACGTTGGTGCTGTTAAAGACGATCTCCGGGTACTTAGCTGTTTCAAGCACCTCTTCGCGCATGGCGGACTGGATTTTTTGGCGGTCGGTCTCGCTCACCTTGTCGGTGACGGCAAGTGAATCGGCTCTAATCTGGAGTTGAAGTGAAGCTGGCTCCACGGTGCCGAAAGTGAATTGCACCGTGCCGGTGAAGTCGCGGATTGCAATGGTGTGATTGTGCCCGAATAAAGATAACAAGCCTCCGACGTATGCGCGCACGTTGAATCGGCTCTGATCCGCATCCACCTTGTAAGTGGCTCTGGCAGGCGCGGGAGTCGATGGCGACAGGACTGACTCTGCCGCATCCGCTCGGACAGCCTGTGGGTCTTCACTCGGAGAATGAAGGGGCAAGAATCCGTACTGGAATCCGTAAACGAAGAATGAGGCGGCTGCTGCGAAAAGCGCCACCCAGTGATACTCCTTCCGATTGCTCATAAAGTCCGCTTTCAAAGTGATAATCACTGTTCACAGGAACATGGTTGTTATCGATGAGAACACGATGAGATGGATCTCCCAGGTTGATCTTCCCGTTCTTCGTGCGTCGAGCTTCTTATCTGAGACGGCGAATAGTGATCTGCGCAACAGGGTTTCGCCAGTCCCGGCGAGCAGCCATCAGATCGCCGATTCCATGAATCCCAGCGTGAATATGGACAAATCCCTCTTCGCCGCCTGCGGGCATCCCGCCCCCGCCGGGTCCCCCGCATTCCGAAAAGAAAGGGCCCGGGATTGAGGAGCAAAGCTCATCATTTCTTTCGCTGCCGGCATCGTAGGCCGGAGAAAAAAGCGTCAGGGTAGTGTTTCCTCGTGGCCCTTCAACCCCGTTGACCGCAAAGAATCCGTCGTTTGTTGGGATCAACATAGCGGCGACGCTGAGATGGTCGAATGCTCCGGGCGCCTCAACGGTCAGAGTCACCGATTTCCCGGGATCTGTCAGGCCTCCAGATGAAACAACATCCTTGACCTCCGGCATCCCTGAAAGCAGGGTGGTCAGCGGCGCCGTATTTCCTTCCTCGGCTAAGGTCGCCAACTGGGTGCTCACCGCCTGTCCCAGAGTAAAGAGCCTGACTCCCTCTTTGTGACTGGCCACAAGAACGGGAGTAAATTGCTGCCCTCGCGTCAGATTGGTAATCGTGACCTCAAAGCGCGGTCCGTTCTGCGACGCAGACCCTTGTACCCCGGTGTCCTGCCCGACAGCAGGCGTGCTGGCTGAGGTGATGTTTTGGGTGTGCAGCGACGGACCAAATGCTGCAAGCGCCACTAGACAGACCAACAGGATGAAGCCTCTTTTTCTGGTTTTCATTTACTGAGTCTCCTCTTCCGTTTTGGTTCCGTTTGCTTCATTCGCACGTAAGGAAAATCGCGCGGGTAGTGTGTGTCGTGGGATACGGCTTGATAGCAGCCTCCCGCGTTCGATTTACTGACACCATCCCTACAAGAAATCGCGAGCGATTTCTGAAGCAAAAAGCGTCGACATACTGTTCAACAATCATAAGACAGGGTAAAGTTCCCACCTGGGAATAAAAAATCGGTGTTTGGGAAAGAAACGAATAGAAAATACACCTGAAACGCAAATACTAAAGATAAGGCGGGATTTTCAGCATCGATTTTTGAGCGATCGTCTTTCATTCGGTCGGCACGGTCGTCGGTGGATGGCATCTGTTCGCAGTTTCAGTAGATAGAGTTCCTCATGCCGGATTCGCCCATTATTGGCGCCGGGAATAAAAGGGCCCAATTCGAAGTGGTCGCCCTGCCCTTCACCCGATCGCTCTATAACGCCGCCCGGCGTTTAACCCGCAATCCTGAGGATGCCGGTGACCTGGTCCAGGAGACCTACCTGCGAGCCTACCGCACTTTTCTTAACTTTGCTCCGGGAACGAATTGCAAGGCATGGTTGTTTACTATCCTGTATTCGGTGTTCTTCAATAAATACCGCAAGGACCAGCGCGAACCCGAAGCGGTTTCGATTGAGGAATTGGAAGAGAGATTTCACCGCTGTCTGGCAAGTGAATGGGACGCGAATCGAGCGCTCAATCTCAACGAGGTCGCTTTGGAAGTAGATGAAGCGTTGAACCGGCTGCCCGAAGGTTTCCGTTCGGTCGTGTTGCTTGTGGATGTGGAAGAGATGTCATACGAGGAGGCAGCCGGTATTTTAAATTGTCCGGTGGGGACGGTACGCTCTCGGCTCTTTCGGGCGCGCAAGCTGTTGTTTATTGAACTACATCAGTACGCTCTGAAAAAAGGTTACGTTCAAAAGGCGAAATGACAGGCATGTCGTCAGAGACCCGACATTTTAAGCAAGAGATGCAGGAGCTGCTCGATGACCGGTTGAACTACGATGCGCGTCCGGAGGTGCAGCGCCATCTTGAATCGTGCCAGGAGTGTAAACGGGAGTTCGAGGCCTTGAGCTGGACCAAAGAGATTTCCCGGCAACAGTTCGAGCTTAAAGCCATGCCCGCGAAACTGGAAGAAAGCATTTCGAAGGCCTTGGACCTTGAAGACTGTGGCTCGCGCGTCGGGCTCTTTTCGCGGCCCTTCCGGTGGCCACCGCGAAGAGCGCTCCTGACTTACGGTTTCATCCTCGCGGCTGCCGTCGTCTTGGTGCTGTCCTATTCTATTCTACGAAAACCCGGGTTGCCCACTGAGACAGCGTCGTTGCCCCTGGCAGTCGCGCGGGATTATCGAAACTACCAGACTGAAACACTCCCTCTGAGTTTGGAGACCGGCAACGAGAAAGAGCTGGAAAGGTTTTTCTTGTCCGCGGGCATTGCTTTCGACACGCGAGTCTTTGACCTTGGAATGATGAACTATCATTTGCTGGGCGGTCGAATACACCAACTGATAGGCCGCCAGAGCGCCCTGTTCGTTTACCGTGGGAAGAATCGCCGAGTTCTGATCTGTCAGATGTACCCGGGGCACGCAACCGAACTACCGCCAGGCGGCGCCACCTTGCGCGAAGAAAAGGGAATCCTTTTTTACATCTACCGCGACGATGGCCTGACCATCGTATTCTGGCAGGAGGGAGCGGTCTTTTGTGTGCTGACTTCAGATGGTGATCCCGAAGAAGTTGTCCAACTTGCGGTTGCGAAGTCCGTCAAAGTTTAGCTTGCCGCCTTGATCCGCGGCAGCGGCTCTTCAAACGACGCGAGAGTCATAAGCCACGCGCCGGGAATGGCGGCGACATCGGCCCGGACCCCCGAGAGGTTCTTGCCGCGGCGTGTCTGTGGCTACTTTAGATGGCGGTCAAACTTGGTCCGTCCCGAAGGTCCTGTACGCCGAAGGGGGCAGGCCCGGCTTACTTCACTGCCATCGCCGTATCGCTCCAGCGGCACCGAGGGCGTGGGCTAGCTGCAACATGAGAGCGATCGCAACAAGGCCCCTTGCGATCGCATCTACTTCGTGGCTTCGGCCGATGACGGTATGACTATCAGCCCGCCGAGGGTGGTCTCAAACTCGATATCGTGTCCTAAAGACACGATTTGGGTCATAGCTTTCAAGACTGCAGCATAAGGTTTTCAAGCGCGATAGGAAGCTGCGTCGCGGTGCCATGATGCTCCAGAAGAGCGCAGTCGCCGTCGATGGCGATCCTTAAAGTGGCGATAGCGGGTCTCTAATCTACGCGCTGCTATGTGATGAACCGCTGGAATAAGACCACTCATGATCGGATATTAGTATCTGGGCAAGAGGTGGGGGAACCTTCTTAGGCTGTCTATGAATCCACTCTCCGACACGTCCGGTTTTGTCGAGCTCGTATCAGACGAATCACTGTGCTTTACTAACAGATCGCTAATGGAGGACCGCATCTTCGCGCTGCGGTATAGAAGGGAGTGCGCATGCTCTTCTCGGTTGGAGTTGGTCTCACTAATGCGTGTGATCTGGCTTGCGCGCATTGCTACAGAGATGTGGACAAAGTCGATTATCTCTCGATTTACGACATCAAGACCCTCTGTGAAAGCATTCCTCTGCGCGCGATTAATCTTGGAACGGGCGAGAACGCTCTACACCCAGAATTCATGCGGATCCTTGCGTATCTGAGAGAGCGCGAAGTAAAGATAACCATAACCTCGAATGGATACAGTATCAAAGCGCTATCTGATGAGGAGGTATGCTACTTTCACGATGTCGAGTTCTCACTCGATTTTCCCACTGAGCCCGAGCAAGACGAGTTTCGCGGTAAAGGCAACTGGCGCTTGATCGAAGAACAGATGGAGCGTTGCCGTCGTTTGGGCGTGAGCGTGGCTATTACCGCAGTGATGATGAGTATCAACTACCATAGGATGGCCGAGATTGCTCGAATTGCCGCCAGCCGCGGAGCGATGCTGCGGGTCAATGCTTACCAGCCTGTGAAGACCGATGCATTCACACTCTCCTACGAGCAGTTCTGGGCGGGCTATAGAAGCCTGTTCGCGGAAACAGAGATCAAAATCTGCAACGAGCCAATCGTGCGAGCGGTGCTGGGCCTGAACGGAAGCCGGTGTGGCTGCGGAGTCGAGACGGTAAGAGTTTCGCCGCGCGGAGAAGTAATGCCCTGTGTATACTGGCCCGGTAAGAAGATGACTCTCTCGGAGTTGCAAGAGCTTGGGACGGCAATAACAGAGAGCGAGCCGTTCGCTCAGACTCGCGTGATTCCTGAGTTCTGTCGCAGTTGTCAATTCGTCGATACGTGCGGAGGCGGCTGCCCCGGTCGCCGGATGCTTCGAGGCAGTCTCTACCAGCCTGACGAATATTGCCCGTTTGTTCGCGGCGAGACTATAAAACTTGAATACAAAATGACTGCGACCGGGGATTTGCCTAAAAGTGCAAGCGCCTGCACGACGATCGTCGCCGGAATCAGCTAGAAAAAAACCTGTGGTGTGAAAGACCAAGATATACCAAATGACCAACAACGTTACCGACAAAGACAATCGAGCGAGGCGCGCTCAGATCGCGCTGGCGCTTATGCGCGTGACGCTGGGTGCAATGTTTGTGTGGGTATTCTTCGAGAACAGAGGCAAGGGGTTGTATACGCCCGATGGCTACGCCGGACTGATCAATTACTACGCGACCGCGGGAACAGCTCCCGCATTCTGGAAGAGCATCATGCAGTTCATGGCGAGCCACTCGGCAGTAATGGGACCGGTGCAAGCCGTCACTGAAATCACATTTGGCGTGTGTTTGGTGTTGGGGCTGTTGATACGTCCGGTCGGGCTCGCAGCGTTTGCCTTTCTCGCTTCGCTGTGGATTTCCGAATGGGGGACGGCGTGGATCTGGGAGCTGCTTGTGCCGATGATGGCCGCGTTCAGTATTGCCCTCGGCGCAGCTGGCAGCAAATGGGGGATAGATGCCGTCCTGGCTCGGCGCTATCCCGATTCTCCGCTGTGGTAGTAACCTCTTTTCTGCGATGAAAGAGAAACGTGAGGTTCTAAATGCGCGCATGCGGCGTAGCGCCCACGCGCTGGGCATAATGGCAAAAGCTCCCCTGTCCGGCCAAGTCAAGACTCGCCTCGTTCCGCCGCTTACTCCGGATGAAGCTGCTGCATTGAGCTTGTGTTCTCTTCGGGATACTATAGCGAATGTGGCCGGCATAGCCGCCCGGCAAGGCGCAGATGCGGTCGTCGTATACACGCCCGTCGGTTCTGAGCAAACATTCGAGGACTTGCTCCCAAAGGAATTCAGTCTTCTTGCCCAATATGGCGCGTCTCTGGGCGAAAGACTTCTAAACGCGACCGAGACCTTGCTTGGCCTCGGTTACGAATCAGTATGTCTGATCAACGCCGATAGTCCGACGTTGCCGAGCGAGCTTCTCAGCAGCGCGGTTTACGCTCTCGCGCATTCGGGAGATCCTGTTGTGCTGGGTCCCGCCGAGGACGGGGGTTACTATCTCATAGGCTTGAAGCGCGCGCACCGGCGGTTGTTCAACGATATCGAGTGGAGCACCGCGAAAGTTCTCACGCAAACGCTCGCCCGCGCATCTGAGCTTCGTCTAGAAGTACACCTGCTGGCACCCTGGTACGACCTCGATGATGCGGGAACTCTAGCCCGCCTATGCGACGAGTTGTTTTCGGCGAATGGAGATCACCGCGCAAACGGTTACGCGGCGACGTTCACGCGTGATTACCTCGCGCAATTGATCGAGAAAGATGGGCGCGAACGCATCTGGCCGGGCGGTTTGTCTTCGCGCCCGGAGCCGGATCGTTGACCAGGCCTCAACTCAAAACGCGATTTACTTCTGTCGTCACCCAGGCGAATCTCGCACTTGTGGTGCTTGGCGGAGTGTTGTTTGTTCTGTTTCGCTATAGCCTCCACAGTCTGCAAGCCGACAGTCAGGGTCTGGACTACATTGTCTGGTTCATCAAGGTTGCTTTGATTCAATCGGGCGTTTACCTCGTCGCTGTGTGGGTGGTGTGGCGCGCGTCCGCATCGCGGTCAACCTTGCTAATCGTTCTGATCTTCGCAGCGCTTTTTCGTTTGACCATGTTGACGGCGCCGCCGCTTCTTTCAGATGACGTGTACCGTTATGTTTGGGATGGCCGCGTTCAAGCGGCGGGAGTCAATCCGTACCGATACGTACCCGCAGACGAGGCTGTGGCGCCACTTAGAGACGAAGCAATTTATCCATACATCAATCGTCGCGAGTTCGCTCCGACCATGTATCCGCCGGTGGCGGAGGGAATATATCTGCTGACGACGCGAATAAGCGAATCGGTAACTTGGATGAAAGCGACGATGGTTGGGTTTGAAGCGATCACGATGTGGGCATTAGTGGCATTGCTGGCTTCGTTCGGTTTGCCACGGCAGCGTGCGCTGATCTATGCGTGGCACCCGCTGATCGTTTGGGAATTTGCCGGAAGCGGACACGTTGACGCCGCGGCAATAGCATTCATAACTCTTGCGTTGCTTGCGCGCCGACGTGGTCTGGAAGCGGCGACGGGTTTGGCGTTGGCATCGGCGGCCCTCGTGAAGTTTTATCCGGCGATTCTGTTCCCCGCCTTCTATCGCCGCTGGAGTTGGAAAATGCCTGTTGTTTTCGGACTGACGGTGATCGTCGCTTACGTGCCGTACCTCACCGTAGGGGCTCAGGCTGTGCTTGGATATATACCTGGGTACATGGCCGAAGAGGGAATGCGAAACGGCGAACGATTCTTTATATTGTCGCTCGCACGCAGGTTGTTCTCGGTACCAGCGCTTCCAGAAACAGCCTTCCTCATCTTCGCAGGGTTCATTCTTGCCGGACTTACTCTTCGGTTTTTGAGGAGGCGGGGGCACACCGAGAGCCATTACATCGGGCGGGCTTTGACGCTTGCGGCGATATTCACAATCCTGCTTTCGCCCCGTTACCCTTGGTACTTCACGTGGCTCATCCCTTTTCTGTGCGTCGCGCCGTCAGCGCCGCTGTTCTACGTGACTTCGGCCAGCTTCATGCTTTACTCATTTTGGCTCGGCGAAGCGGAGCGGCGGCTTACAATTGATCTGGCGTTGTACGCTCCGCTTGTTTTCATCACTGCATTGACCTTTTGGTTACGGTGCGAGTCGAAGACGGCCGCCCGTGAGAAGCAGCCCTCGCAACTTGAGAAAGAACATGCCATGACAGCAACGACAGCTGAGGTACCAGTAAGAGTTCGCGTATCGGTTGTGATTCCTGCTCTCGACGAAGAAGCAACGATCGGAGAGGTGGTTCGCGCCGTACCACGGGATATCGCCGGCGAAGTGATCGTCGTCGACAATGGCAGTCGAGATCGCACGGTCGAACGCGCGCGTGACGCTGGGGCCCGGGTCGTTCGAGAGTCGCGACGCGGTTATGGCAGCGCGTGCCAGGCTGGCGTTCGCGCTTGCGCGTCGGAGTGCGATATCGTCGTCTTTCTCGATGGTGACGGCAGCGAGTATCCCGAGTCGATAGTCAAACTCGTCGATCCCATCCTAGACGGTACGCACGACTTTGTCATCAGCTCGCGCCTGCGAGGACGGCGTGAGCCAGGCAGCATGCACCTCACGCAGGTCATTGCGGGACGTGCGGCTGGTCTGCTGGTAGGGCTTTTATATGGGGTGTCTTACACAGACATGGGACCGTTTCGGGCAATTCGGCGCGGTGAACTCGAACGACTTGGAATGCGTGAAATGTCTTATGGCTGGCCTCTGGAAATGCAGATGCGCGCCGCCAAAGCCGGTCTGAGAATACTAGAGGTGCCAGTAGATTACCGGCGGCGTGCCGGCGGCGAGTCAAAAGTCTCAGGAACGGTACGCGGAACGATTCTGGGAGGTAGCCGGATTCTTATGACTGCGGCCCGTGTCGCGCTGGAACGGTCGTAAGCGAAACAGAAGTTAAACTGTACGCCCGTCATCACCGCATCAAGTGCTGGGAAAGGATGGCTAGTTTTTGATTATCTTGCACAGCGACATGTTAAGAGACTCGATTGCATTGGTGATGTAGACAGCTGCCGAACTCTTCGCGAAAGCCGAATATCGGAACTGCTATAGCCCAATTCGCTTTGGCACAAAAATCCACCCCAAGATCGGCCTGTCATTTCCCTTCGAGAATGCCCTCTTTGACCACCTTGAGCGACATTGGATCAACTCGGTCAAATACGTTAAACACTGGAAGACTCGGCGGAGCCATTCTTTTGATATCATCATAAACCGGAGGCGAAACCAGCAGGACATCTACCGAATCAATTAAGTCCTTCACTCTTGATTCTTCTGCAAGGATACAACATGGTATGCTGGATCGAATTCCGAGCTCGGCACTAAGCATCTCCCTGTAGAAGGAGATCGATTCCTGATCTCGGCAAATAAATCCAAAGCGAGAAGACTTATCGAAAGCATCCAGCGCTCGCCTGGTTTCGGTTGACATGTTAGTGATCAGAAAATCTATCTTGACCGTGATGTGTGCCAACGCATTACGAACCTCGGTGATGTGAAATCCGGTTGTTAGCACCGCCTTTATTCGCCCTTTGTTAGATTGTATCTTCTCTACTTCTTCTCTGAGTTCCTCCACTAGCACCGGTCTAACATCTAAGTCCAAGTGGAGCCTAAGCAGCTCAGAGATTTCCCTAATCTGAAGCTGATTGCATTCGGTAAAGACCACGATTTCTTTTGGGTTCTCTGAGCAGATTTCACTCAGCGACTGATCGAAAGTCCTCCTGATATCTTGCGGGTCGATATCATGTTGAAGAAACCGCCGAATTAGACTCTTGATTGAATCGGTCAAATCAGAATCATAGTCATTATTCCCCGTAGGGATCGAGCGCGAAGTCCCATGTCCGTTCGCGAAGGTTCCCCTGCCTCGTCCGCAGGATACAAGACCTTCTCGTTCAAGCTCCTTATATGCTTTGCGCACCGTTTCGAAATTGATCTCTAATGTCTTCGCTAAATCTTTGACGGTCGGTAACCGCTCTCTATTCTCAATTGTACCTGTCGAGATGTAGTACTTGAGCAGATCTTTGAGCTGCAAATAAAAAGGAACCTTACTGCCCTTATCGATGAACCATTTCATGGCTGCGATCCTCTTCTTTTCAGTGTTCTCTGGATGTCTCGCTCCTCCCCTTGTCCGCTGAACATCAAGGGTCCGCCCCTTCCGACCGAGATTGTATATATCTGTCAAAACTAGGTCAACTATTAGAAAACCTATCTCGATAGTTGGCCTAGATGAGCGTTCTAACCCTAACAAAGCTTGCAAAAAAGGATGAACCTACAGGTTTGCAGAATCTTTGATTAACTAACGCACATCTACTTGACTTATTAACCTATATTAATATACTAGTGAGCCCGTGCTGTCCGTTAGGGCATCGGGAAACCATTCCAACACTCACAAAGGAGAGGTCTATGAAAGCCGCTCGCTTCTTGATTTTGGTTCTGATCGCATCTTTGCTACCCGCGAACGCTTTTGCGCAGACTGCGACGACTGCGAGAGTTTCAGGCGTAGTGACGGACTCTCAAGGCGGCGCAGTTTCAGGAGCTACCGTCAAACTCATCGACAAAGCAACAAAAGCAGAGAAGACCGATGTTACGAACAACGAAGGCCGTTACATCTTTGCATCGGTCGATCCAGGCATCTATGATCTGTCGATCACCGTGCAGGGATTTCGCACGACAACGGTGCCCGACGTCAAAGCAGACATTACCAAGGTGGCTACCGTCGATGTTCAGCTACAGCCTGGTGGGACTTCTGAACAAGTCACGGTCACCGCGACTGGAGAGGTCCAATTGCAAAAGGACGATGCCACAGTCGGCAACGTAATCGAAGGCGATCGCATCCAGCGGTGGCCGCAAGTCAATGGTCAAGTCACTTGCTGGCTTTGGCTCCAACCGGCATTGCCCCCGGGAAGCGCAGTCCCAGGGTCACGCGGGGGGCGTTAACGCTCGAGCCTTTGAGCCGTGTGCTTTTCGGATCCGGTCGGCGCT
>JACXTT010006399.1_pt1 | contig 16786 bp, 19 predicted proteins | sample 9270951 | NCBI WGS metagenome assembly JACXTT01 (sample SAMN15532306, study PRJNA645909) | rock metagenome | isolation source: weathered quartz diorite | place: Puerto Rico | collected 2017-06-21 | reverse complement strand
CGCCGTCAACGCCGGCAGCGGAACCTGGTCGATGGACCCGGTCATCGCCGAGGACGCCGTCGAGGAGTTCCTCACCCACTCGGTCGCCAACCGGCGCTGGCCCGTGCCCGACGCGGAGCCGCTGGGCACGAGGTTCGGCGTCCCGGGCACCGCCTTCACCCTGTACGACGGCGCAACGGCGGGAACCCTGGACTGGTCGCGCGAAGAAGCCGGAGCGACAGACCCAGCCGGCGCCCTGCTCTGGCTCTACCGACGCCTGCCCGACGACCAGATGATCGGCGCCGGCACAGACGCGGGCGTGGTCGCCCGGTTCCGGGCGTACACGGCGACGGACTAGACGAAGAAGCTGATCAGCGCCACCACGCCGACCAGCACGATCACCCCGCGCAGCACCGGCGCCGGCAACCGGCGTCCGACGTGCGCCCCGATCTGGCCGCCGAGGATCGAGCCGGTCGCGAGCAGCAGCACGATCGTCCAGTCGATCCGGCCGGAGAACAGGAACACGATCGCGGCCGCGGCGTTCGCGCACGGAACGACCATGTTCTTCAGCGCGTTCTGGCGCTGCAACGTGTCCTCGAGGCCGACACCGAAGATGCCCATCACGAGCACGCCCTGCGCGGCACCGAAGTAGCCGCCGTACACGCCCGCTCCGAGGATCGCCGGCGGCACCCAGGGTGCGCCGTGCTCGGGTATTCCCCGACCGGCTTGCGCCGCGGCGCGGCGGGTGACCCGCGGGCCGAGGACGACCAGCACCAGCCCCAGCAGGATCAGCACCGGGACGATGGCACGGAACGCCGAGGACGGCAGCACGAGGAGCAGCACCGCGCCGATCACCGCACCGGTCGCCGAGGCCAGGCCGAGCCTGATGATGCGGTTGCGCTGCCCGGACAGCTCGGCGCGGTAGCCCCACGCTCCCGACAACGGCCCGGGCACCATGCCGAGCGTGTTCGACACGTTCGCGGTCACCGGCGGCACACCGAACGCCAGCAGGGTCGGGAACGTGATCAGCGTTCCCGACCCCACCACGGTGTTGATCGTCCCGGCCGCGACCCCGGCAACCAGGATCACGGCGCATTCGGCGAAGCTCACTCGGCGGGAGGCTCCTCAGCTGGGGGCTCCGCCGGAATCACGGGCGGCTCTGCCGACGCCGCCGACTGCGCCTCCCGCATCGCCGCCTCGACGCTCGCCTGCGCACTGGCCAGCGCACCGCTTCCGCCTACCTCGACCCGCTCGGTCGAGCCCATGTCGACCCGGGCCCGGCCGCCCTCGGCGTGCTGCGGGATGCCGGCCACCTCGTGGATGGCGGAGCCGAGCCCCTCGAGCGCCTTGGTGATCTCCGAGGGGATCACCCACACCTTGTTGGCGTCGCCCTCGGCGATCCGGGGCAGCATCTGCAGGTACTGGTACGCGAGCAGCGCCTGGTCCGGCTGGCCGTCGTGGATCGACTGGAAGACGGTGAGGATGGCCTGTCCTTCACCCTGGGCCCGGAGGATCGCGGACTCCCGCTCACCCTGGGCCTGGAGGATCAACGCCTCCCGCGAGCCTTCGGCGTTCAGGATCGCGGACTGCTTGTTGCCCTCGGCCGTGAGGATGGCGGACTGCCGCTCACCCTCGGCGGTGAGGATGATCGCGCGCTTGTCACGATCGGCACGCATCTGCTTCTCCATCGCGTCCTTGATCGACGGCGGCGGGTCGATGCTCTTGATCTCCACCCGGCCGACGCGGACGCCCCAGCGACCGGTCGCCTCGTCGAGCACCACCGAGAGTCCGCGGTTGATCTCCTCGCGGGACGTCAGCGACTGCTCCAGGGTCATGCCACCGACCACGTTGCGCAGCGTGGTCATGGTGAGCTGCTCGATCGCGGCGATGTAGTTGGCGATCTCGTACGTCGCCGCCACCGGGTCGGTGACCTGGAAGTAGATGACGGTGTCGATCGCCACCACCAGGTTGTCCTCGGTGATGACCGGTGCCGGCGGGAAGCTGACGACCTGCTCGCGCATGTCGATGACGTAGCGGACCCGGTCGATGAACGGCGTCACCACGTTCAGGCCCGGCTGCAGGGTCGCGCGGTACTTGCCGAACCGCTCGACGATGCCGGCACGCGCCTGCGGGATGATCCGGATCGTCCGCGCCAGCATCAGGATCGCGAACAGGATCAGGACGGCGAAGAACACGAACAGGAACGTGGTCATCAGGACTCCTTCGGTTGGATGCGGAGCACGTAGGCGGTGGCGCCCTTGATGGACACGACGTCGACCTGGGTGCCCGCCTCGATCTGGTCGTCCTCGTCGAACGGTTGCGCCGTCCAGACGTCGCCGCCGATCCGCACCCGGCCGGGAGCCGCGTGGGTCATCGGCTCGAGGACCAGGGCGCGCTTGCCGATCAGGGCCTGCGCACCGGTCATCAGCGTCGGTCCGGAGTGCAGCCGACGGATGATCGGCGGACGCACCAGGGCCAGCAGGCCGACGGCGACCGCGACGCCGATCACGATCTGGAACGCTGCGGACGCACCCGCGAAGGCGGCGATCATCGCGGCCAGCGCACCGCCCGCGAGCATGATCAGGATGAGGTTGGTGCTCATCAGCTCGAAGACACCGAGGGCCACGGCGATCCCGAGCCAGATCAGGGCCACATGATCACTCATGCTTCAGACACTATCTGTGCCGTGTTCGTCGGCGCGCGGAGTAGCGGTTGTCCTCGACGGAGAGCTGCAGCGTCACCCCGAACGTGGCCGACAGGTTCTCCGCGGTCATCACCTCACCGAGCGGCCCGGCGGCCACCACCCGACCGGAGCGCAGCATCAGGACGTGCGTGAAACCGGGAGGCACCTCCTCGACGTGGTGGGAGACCAGCACGATCGCCGGCGACAGCGAGTCGGTGGCCAGCACGCTCATGGTGGAGACGAGGTCCTCGCGACCGCCGAGGTCCAGGCCCGCGGCGGGCTCGTCGAGGATGAGCAGCTCGGGGTCGGTCATCAGGGCCCGCGCGATCTGCACCCGCTTGCGCTCGCCCTCGCTGAGCGTTCCGAAGGTCCGCTCCGACAGCCGTCCGGCGCCGACCTCGACCAGCAGGTCGTGCGCGCGGTCGTGGTCGAGGTCGTCGTACGCCTCGCGCCACCGGCCGATCACGCCGTACGACGCGGAGACGACCACGTCGCGCACCAGCTCGTCGCGCGGGATCCGCTCGGCGATCGCGGCGCTGGTGTAGCCGATCCGCGGACGCAGCTCGAAGACGTCAACCGCCCCCAGCGTCTCACCGAGGATCGAGGCCCGACCGGAGCTCGGGTAGGTCTGCGCCGAGCACAGCTGGACCAGCGTGGTCTTGCCCGCGCCGTTGGCTCCCAGGATCACCCAGCGATCACCCTCGCGGACCGTCCAGCTGACGCCGTCCAGCAGGACAGCCGCTCCCCGGCGGACGGTGACGTCGGCCAGATCGAGGACGGTGTTCATGATGTGGCCAAACCTAGCGTGACTACCCTCGTGCCGTGCCGGTCATCCCCACATCACTGCCGCGATCCGCGTCGCTGGCCCTGTGGCTCGGTGCGTGCAGGCGCGGGCTGGTCGGGCCGGACGACTTCGCGGCCGCGGTGCGCGGCGAGGATCCGCAGCACCTGGTGGTCGGCTGGCCGGACACCGACGCCGCCGGGTTCACCCTCGACCTGCTGCCCGGACGTGTGCGGGCAGCGGGCACGACACAGCTCTCGCTGGCCCTCCCCGTCGCCGGTGACCCCCTCGGACTGAGGGGCCCGGCACCGTTCAACACCGACGCCCTCGACGCCGGGGAGGCACTGGTGTTCACGGCTCCCACCCGGTCCTGGGGCCTGGTGCCGACCACCGACGCCCGGACCGTGGTGTGGCAGGTCCAGCCCGCCGACCCCGCCCCGCTGCTCGACCCGGGCGAGGCCGGCCGCACCCTGCGCCAGGTCCTGCTCGAGGTCACCGGCGAGCTGGTCCGCCTCGACGTCGCCAGCTGGCAGCCCGAGATCCCCGACCTGCTGCTCAACCTGCAGCACCGAGATGGCCTGCCGCTGCCTCCCGGTACCTCGGCCGAGCACGTCGACGCGCTGGAGCGCGCGCAGCTGTGCAACGAGATCGTCGAGCTGGCGCTGGGCGATGACGGTGGTGCCGTGTCGGCGTACGAGATGGAGGCGCGACGGCGCTGTCTCACCGAACTCGACCGCGCGGCCCGGCGCACGATCGTGGCGGTCTGCTCCGCTAGCCTCGGACCGACATGAGCGACCCGTACGGCGCCGACGAGCTGCCCAAGACCCTGCTGATCACCCTCACGGGCAAGGACCGTCCGGGGGTCACCTCGAGCGTCTTTACGATGCTGGCCCGGTTCAGCGTCGAGGTCATCGACATCGAGCAGATCGTGCTCCGCGGACGGCTCATCCTGGGACTGCTGGTGAGCGCGCCCCGCGACTGGAAGCCGCTGCGCGATGCCGTCGAACGGGTTGCCGCCGAGCTGGAGATGAGCGTCGAGGTCGAGCGCGGTGCCGGTGACAACCGGCCGCGCCCGGACGGCCGCAGCCACGTCACCGTCCTCGGTACGCCGCTGCGTTCCTCGGCCGTCGCCGCGATCGCCGGCCGGATCGCCGACGTCGGCGCCAACATCGACCGGATCGAGCGGATGGCGCGCTACCCGGTCACCGCGATCAACCTGCACGTCTCGGGCACCGACCCGGAGAAGCTGCGCGCCATCCTCGCCGCCGAGGCCGCCCACCAGGGCGTCGACGTCGCGGTCCAGTCCGCCGACCTGCTCAGCCGCGGGATGCGCCTGATCGTGATGGACGTCGACTCCACGCTGATCCAGGGCGAGGTGATCGAGATGCTCGCGGCGCACGCCGGCTGCGAGGACGAGGTCGCCCGGGTCACCGATGCCGCGATGCGCGGCGACCTCGACTTCGGCGAGAGCCTGGCTGCGCGAGTCGCCCTGCTCGAAGGCCTGGACGCCTCCGCCCTGGACCAGGTGTATGACGACCTGGTACTGGCACCGGGCGCCCGTACGACGATCCGCACCCTCAAGCGCCTCGGCTACCGGTTCGCGATCGTGTCCGGTGGCTTCTCCCAGATCACCGACCGGCTGGCGGCCGACCTCGGCATCGACTACGCCGCGGCGAACGAGCTGGAGATCGTCGACGGGAAGCTCACCGGCAAGGTGGTCGGCGAGGTGGTCGACCGCGCCGGCAAGGCACGGGCGCTGCGCCGGTTCGCGGCCGAGGTCGGCATCACCGAAGCGGCCACGATCGCCATCGGTGACGGCGCCAACGACCTGGACATGCTCAGCGCAGCCGGCCTCGGGATCGCGTTCAACGCCAAGCCGCTCGTCCAGCAAGCCGCGGACACCTCGGTCAACGTGCCGTACCTCGACACCGTGATGTACCTGCTCGGCATCAGCCGGGAGGAGATCGAGGCAGCAGACGCCGCTGCCGGGATCATCACCCCGGCACCTCCGCTGGTCTGATCAGCGCGGGGTGTGGAAGGCGCAGATCCGCGCCTCGCCCACCTCGAGGTTCGACCAGGCACCGCTCACCTCGAGGACGCAGAACGCCGACGTCGGGAACCCGGCGCTGACCCGGTCGAAGACCTCCTGGTCGGCGGTGCCGTCGTCGAGCAGGTGCACCAGGTAGGCCATCGTCGGGTTGTGCCCGACCACCATCACGGTCGCTGCGTCCGCCGGCGCGGTCCGGATGATCTCCAGGGCGCCGTCGGTCCCGGCGCCGTACAGCGAGCGGTCGACGACGGGTTCGAGGTCGCACCCGCTCCCCGAGGCGAACCCGGCCCAGGTCCCCCGGGTGCGCGCCGCGGAGGAGACCACCGCGTAGTCGGGCAGGTAGCCCTCCCCCGCTGCCCAGGAACCGGTGGACACCGAGTCTCGCTCGCCCCGCGGAGCCAGCGCCCGGTCGTGGTCGCTGGCCGCGAACTGCTCGGCCTTCGCATGCCGCATCACGATGAGTCGCTTCACTTGGGCACCTCCGCAAGTCCGTACCAGGCCACGATCCCACCTGCGGCCAGCAGTGCGGCACACAACAGCTGCCCGGACCGGAAGCCGTGCGTCAGCGCCACCGGGTTCCGGTAGTCGTCACCGCTGAGCCCGACGACGGCGGGAAGCGCCGCCACCGCGAGCAACGACCCGGCACGCGCCACGGCGTTGTTGATCCCGCTGGCCACGCCGGCGTGCCGGTCGGGAGCCGCGGCCAGCACAGCCGTGGTCAGCGGCGAGACCAGCATCGTCAGTCCCACCGCGAAGAGCAGCATCCCCGGGAACACGTGCAGCCCGTACGACGCGTGCTTGCCGATGAAGGCGAGCAGCACGACCCCCGCGGCACAGACCAGCGGGCCGACGCTCATCGGGATCCGCGGGCCGGTGCGCGCCGCGATCGTGGCGGCGCGCGAGGAGAAGAGCAGCATCGCGACGGTGAGCGGCAAGGTCGACAACCCGGCACCGAGGGCCGAGTAGCCCGCGGTGACCTGGAGCTGCAGGACGAGCAGGAAGAGCACGGTGCCGAGGGCGCCGTACACCAGGAAGGTCATCAGGTTGGCCGCGGAGAACACCCGCGACGCGAACAGCTCGGCGGGTGCCATCGCACCGGGTCGCCGCTCCAGCAGCACGAAGGCAACCGCCCCGACAACGGTGACGACGGCGATCAGGACGATCACCGGGGCGGACAGGCTCCGCCACGACGTCAGCACGAAGGTGAGCAGCCCGAGCGTCGTGGTCCCGACGATCGCGCCCGGGACGTCGAACGGCGCTACCTCCTCCTCGTCGCGCGACTCGGGCACGAACCGACCCAGCAGGAGCACCGCGACGCAGAGCGGCACGTTGATCGCGAAGATCCAGCGCCAGCCGCCGTGCTCGACCAGGAACCCGCCCACGAACGGACCGATCGCCGTGGTGACACCGGCGAAGCCCGCCCAGCGACCGATGGCCGCGGGCCGGTCCTCGGGGCGGAAGCTGGACTGGATCAGCGCCAGCCCGCCGGGGACCAGCAACGCCGCGGCGACGCCCTGGAGCACCCGGAACGCGATCAGCTCCAGCGGCGACTGGGCGAAGGCGCAGAGCACGCTGAACGTGCCGAACCCCGCGACGCCAATCAGGTACACCCGCTTGCGGCCGTGGCGGTCGCCGAGCGAGCTGCCGACCAGGATCAGCGAGGCCAGCGCCAGGAGGTAGCCGTTGAGCACCCACTGGATGTCGGCGAGCCCGGCGTGCAGGTTGTCGCCGATCGTGCGGGCGGCGATGTTCACGACGGTGCCGTCGAGCATCGCGATCCCCGACCCGATGATCACGGTGGCCAGCGTCAGCCGGCCTCGGTGCGAGCGGAGTTCCATCACTCCCGAACGCTACCGGTCAGGCGCCCATCGCGTGGTAGCCGCCGTCGACGTGCACGATCTCCCCGGTGGTCGCCGGGAAGAAGTCCGAGAGCAGCGCGACCACGGCGCGGGCCGTGGGCTCCTGGTCGGTGTTGTCCCAGCCCAGCGGCGAGCGGGTCGCCCAGTTGGCGTCGAGGTCCTCGAAGCCGGGGATCGCCTTCGCGGCCAGGGTCTTCAGCGGACCGGCGCTGACCAGGTTGACCCGGATCCCCTGCGGCCCGAGGTCGCGCGCCAGGTAGCGCGAGCAGGACTCCAGCCCGGCCTTGGCCACCCCCATCCAGTCGTACGCCGGCCAGGCCACCGTCGCGTCGAAGGTCAGCCCGACGACCGAGCCCCCCGTCGACATCAGCGGCAGGCACGCCGTGGTCAGCGAGGCCAGCGAGTACGCCGAGACCTGGACCGCCTGCGCCACGTCCGGCCACGGCCCGGACAGGAACTTGCCGCCCAGCAGCGTCTCCGGGTTGCCGTACGCGATCGAGTGCACGACACCGTCCAGGCCGTCCACGTGCTCGCGGACGAGGTCGGGCAGCCGGGCCAGGTGCGAATCGTCGGTGACGTCCAGCTCCAGCACCGGCGCCTCGGCCGGGAGACGACCGGCGATCCGCCGGGTGATGCCCAGCGCTCGGCCGAAGTTGGAGATCAGCACGGTGGCGCCCTGCTCCTGGGCGACCCGCGCGACCGCGAAACCGATCGAGGAGTCCATGGTCACGCCTGCGACCAGGATCTTCTTGCCTTCGAGGATGCCTGCCATCAGTGCCCCATTCCCAGTCCGCCGTCGACCGGGATCACGGCCCCGGTGACGTAGCCGGCCTTCTCCGACGCCAGCCAGGTGACGGCGTCGGCAATCTCTGCGGTCGAGCCCATCCGACCCAACGGGATCTGGCTGCGGTAGGCAGCCTGCTGCTCGTCGGGGAGGACCGCGGTCATGTCCGTCTCGATGAACCCGGGCGCCACGACGTTGGCGGTGATCGATCGGCTGCCCAGCTCACGGGCCAGCGACCGCGCCATCCCGACCTGTCCGGCCTTCGACGCCGCGTAGTTGACCTGCCCGGGCGAGCCGAGCAGACCCACGACGCTGGAGATGAAGATGATCCGGCCACGGCGCAGCCGCAGCATCCCCTTGGCGGCGCGCTTGGCCACCCGGAACGAACCCGAGAGGTTGGTGTCGATCACGTCCGACCAGTCGTCCTCGGACATCCGCAGCACCAGCGTGTCCCGGGTGATCCCAGCGTTCGCCACCAGCACCTCGACCGGTCCCTGGTGCGCCTCGACGGCAGCGAAGGCGTCCTCGACGGAGTCCGGGTCGGTCATCTCGCACGGCACCGCGAACGCGCCCTCGGGGGCATCCCCCGATCGGCTGGTCACCGCGACCTGGTCGCCCTGGGCGAGGAAGGCCTCCGCGATCGCACGCCCGATCCCCCGGTTGCCACCGGTCACGAGGACTGATCTGCTCATGGCTCGACGGTAACCGCAATCTGTGGACTACTGCCAAATCAACTTGTGCGCGTGAGCGCAGCGAACAAGCAATCCCCGCATGTCTTGTCGGAGACCTACAAAATCGGGGTCAGTCGTCCTCGAGGCGGAAGCCGACCTTGATCGCGACCTGGAAGTGCTCGACGGCGCCGTCCTTCACCTGGCCTCGCACCTGGCCGACCTCGAACCAGTCCACGTGCCGCAGGGTCGTGGCCGCGCGCTCGATGCCGTTGCGGATCGCCTGGTCGATGCCTTCGGGGGACGTGCCGACGATCTCGGTCACTCGGTAGGTTCGATTCGTCATGCGGCAAGGATGCCACGCGGGCACCGACGTACGATCGATGGTGTGGGTGCGCGCAGGAGCAAGGATGATCCGGACGTCGTCCGGATCACGGCTGCGCCCGACAACCCCAGCGACGACATCGACCGCCGGCAGCGTCGCTACCTGTTCTCGATGGGCATCCGCACGCTGTGCTTCCTCGGCTCGGTGCTCACCGTGCGGATCCCCTGGCTCTGCGGCGTGCTGATCGCCGCGGCGCTGGTGCTGCCGTACGTGGCCGTGGTGATCGCCAACGCCGCGGCCCCACGCATCGAAGGGTCGGTCAAGGGTCCGGGAGTCTCCCCCGGTCCTGACCTGGGCGAGCTGGGCGGCCCGCGGTGACCGACATCTGCTCGGCCAAGTCCTGCACAAACGCCGCCGCCTGGGACCTGTGCTGGAACAACCCGAAGCTGCACACCGAGGACCGGCGCAAGGTCTGGCTCGCCTGCCCGGAGCACAAGGAGTCGCTGGGCGATTTCCTCGGTTCCCGCAGCTTCCTGCGCGAGGTGGCACCCCACGTCGACGGGGTCGACCGCTCGGTCTGACCCCGGTCAGCCGCCGATCGCGGACATCGGCCGGTCGGGCTGGAGGAACGTCGGGTCGTCGATCCCGTGGCCGGCACGCTTGCCGAGCATCGCGGCGACCCAGCGCTCGGCCAGCTCGGCGTCCGACGCGCCAGCTCGCAACGGGGTGCGCAGGTCCGACTCGGTGCTCGCGAACAGGCAGTCACGGACCTGGCCGTCGGCGGTCAACCGGACCCGGTCGCAGTCGCCGCAGAACGGCCGGGTGACCGAGGCGATCACGCCGACGGTCCCGGGTCCGGAGTCCACGACGAACTCCTCGGCGGGAGCGCTCCCGCGCGGAACCCCGGTCGGCGTGAGCACGAACGACCCCTCGAGCGACGCCAGGATCTCCTCGGCGGTCACCATGGCCTCGCGCGCCCACCCGTGCTGGGGATCCAGCGGCATCTGCTCGATGAAGCGGAGCTGGTAGCCACGGTCCAGGCACCAGCGCAGCAGCTCGGGAGCCTGGTCGTCGTTGATCCCGCGGAGCAGCACGGCGTTGACCTTGACCGGCGCGAGCCCGGCTGCCTGTGCCGCGGCCAGTCCGGCGATCACGTCGTCGAGCCGGTCGCGCCGGGTGATCGTCGCGAAGTCGTCGCGTCGCACGGTGTCGAGGCTGACGTTGATCCGGTCGAGCCCGGCAGCTGCCAACCCGCTCGCCATCCGGTCCAGCCCGAGCCCGTTGGTGGTGATCGAGACGTCCGGGAACGGGGCCAGGGCCTTGGTGCGCGCGACCAGGTCCGTGAGACCGCGGCGGAGCAACGGCTCCCCACCGGTGAACCGGACCTCGTCGATCCCGAGGCGTTCGACCCCGATCGTGATCAACCGGACGACCTCGTCGTCGGTCAGCGCCGCCTCGTGCGGCATCCAGTCCAGCCCCTCGGCCGGCATGCAGTAGCTGCAGCGCAGGTTGCACCGGTCGGTCAGGGACACGCGCAGGTCCGTGGCGATGCGACCGTGTCGGTCGATCAGCGGCTGCGTGTCCATCACCCGATCCTAGGGCGCTGCACGGTGCCCTCGGTGCGAGTGACCTGGATCACGCGGCTACTGTCGCCCGGGTGAGGTTCCTGTTCACCCGTCGCTGGGTCCTGTTCGCGTTGACCGTGGCCCTGCTGGCGTGGGTGGCGACCTTGCTCGGGCAGTGGCAGTTCCACCGGCTGCAGGAACGTCGCGCCGACAACAGCCTGGTCGCCCACAACCTCGCGAAGCCACCCGTGGCGCTGGACAGCGTGCTCCGGGTCGGCCAGCCGACGAACCCGAACGACGAGTGGCGTCCCGTCGTCGTCCACGGCACCTGGGACGACGGGCACACGATCGTGCTCAAGTACCAGCTCCGTGACAGCGTCGCCGGGATCGACGTGGTGACCCCGCTGGTCACCGACGCGGGGCCGGCGGTGCTGGTCGACCGTGGCTGGATGGCCACCGAGAACGTCGGGTCGACCCGACCCACGACGCCTTCTGCAGCCAGCGGCGAGGTCACCGTGATCGGCTGGGTGCGCGCCGATGCGACCGGACGCGCGGCCGACGTCTCCGGGCTCCAGACCCGCGCCATCTCCAGCGTGACGGCCGCCCAGGCCGTCCCGTACAAGCTGTACGGCGGGTTCCTCGACATCCAGTCCGAGAGCCCCGACCCCGGCACGAGCCTGGGTGCCACCAACCTGCCGGACGACACCAGCGAGGGTCCGCACTTCTTCTACGGCCTGCAGTGGTGGTTCTTCGGGGTCCTGGCCGTCTTCGGCTTCGGCTACCTCGCGTACGACGAGTGGCGGATGGCCCGCGAGGCGAGGCTCAAGGAGCTCGAGGCGTCACAGCCCGCGTGACATCCCGCCGTCGACTGGCAGCATCACGCCTGTGACGAAGGACGACTGGTCGCCGAGCAGGAACACCGCCGCCGAGGCGAACTCGCCGGGGTCCCCGTAGCGCCCGAGCGGGATCCCGGTGATGGCGGCCTCGCGGGCGGCATCGGCGTCGCCTGTCGCCGCGTCGAGCTCGGCAACGCGATCGGTGCCGATCCGACCCGGCAGCAGACCGTTGACCCGGATCCCGCGCGGTCCGAGCTCGTCGGCCAGCGTCTTGGCGACCATCGCCAACCCGGGTCGCAGCCCGTTGGAGACGGCGAGGTTCGCCAGCGGCGCTCGCACCGAGCTGGAGAGCACGAAGGCGATCGAGCCGGGTCCGTCCAGGGCGCTCGCCACAGCACGCGCCATCCGGACAGCCCCGACGAACACGGACTCGAAGGCCGAGCTCCACACCTCGTCCGGAGTGTCCATCACCGTCCCGGTCGGCGGCCCGCCGACCGAGATCAGCGCGCCATCAAGCCTGCCGAAGGCGTGCAGCGCCGCAGCGACGACGGCGTCCGCTGACGCCGGGTCGCCCACATCCGCCGCCAGGCCCGCGGCGCCGATCCGCTCCGCGGCCGAGGCCACCGAGTCGGTGTTCCGGCCGGTCAGCAGTACCGACGCGCCGCCGTCCCGGAGCGCGGCCGCCGTGGCGAACCCGAGCCCCCGAGTTCCGCCGGTGACGATGTAGGCCTTCCCGGCGACCGGCGTGTCCATCACACGCTCGCCGGGGCGAACTGGGTCGCGTACAGGTTGGCGTAGGTCCCGCCGAGGGCGAGCAGCTCGTCGTGGGTGCCGCGCTGCGAGATGCCGCCGTCCTCCACGACCAGGATCTGGTCCGCGTTGAGGATGGTGGACAGCCGGTGCGCGATCACCAGGGAGGTCCGCCCCTCCAGCGCCTTGTCGAGCGCGGCCTGCACGGCCTGCTCGGACTCCGAGTCGAGGTGCGCGGTCGCCTCGTCGAGGACGACGATCGACGGCGCCTTGAGCAGCAGCCGGGCGATGGCCAGGCGCTGGCGCTCACCACCCGACAGGCGGTAGCCGCGATCCCCGACGACGGTGTCCAGACCGTCCGGCATCCCGCGCACCAGCGTGGCGATCTGCGCCTGCTCCAGCGCGGTCCAGATCTCCTCGTCGGTGACGCCGGGCCGTGCGTAGCGCAGGTTCTCCCGGATGGTGTCGTGGAACATGTGCGCGTCCTGGGTGACGTACCCGACGGCGTCCTCGAGCGACTGGAGCGTCAGGTCCCGGACGTCCTCTCCGCCGACCCGGACAGCTCCGGCGTTGACGTCGTACAGGCGGGCGACGAGGTGGGTAATCGTGGTCTTGCCGGCACCCGAGGGGCCGACCAGCGCGACCATCTGACCCTCCCTCGCGCTGAAGCTGACGTCGTGGAGCACCTCGACGACGTCGCGGCTCTCGACCCGGGCCACGTTCTCGAGGCTCGCCAGCGACACCTCGTCGGCACGCGGGTAGGTGAACGCGACGTGGTCGAACTCCAGCGTCCCCGCCGTCGGCGGCAGCACAGTCGCGTTCGCCTTCTCCTGGACGGTGGACGGCAGGTCCAGCACCTCGAAGACCCGGTCGAAGCTGACCAGTGCAGTCATCACGTCCACCCGGACGTTCGAGAGGCCCTGCAACGGACCGAGCAACCGCAGCAGCAGGGTGGCCAGAGCGGTCAGCGTGCCGATGGTCAGGGACGAGCTGATCACCAGGTGCCCGCCGATCCCCCAGACCAGCGCGGTGGCCAGGGCCGGGATCAGCATCATGATGGCCGCGAAGATCCGGGTGATCAGCGCGATCCGCACTCCGTAGTCGCGCACCACCCCGGCCTTCTCGGCGTACTTGGCGTCCTCGTCCTCGCGGCGCCCGAACAGCTTGAGCAGCAGCGCGCCGCCGACGTTGAACCGTTCGGTCATCACGTTGCCGAGGTCGGCGTTGCTGTTCATCTGGGCCCGGGTCAGGGTGCTCAGCTGGCCGCCGACCCAGCGCGAGGCGAGCAGCAGGATCGGGAACAGCGCCAGGCAGGCGAGGGTGATCTGCCAGGACAGCGCGATCATCGCCACCCCGACGACCACCACCGAGATGACATTGCCCATCGTGCTCGACAGGGTCGAGGTGAACGCGCGCTGGGCGCCGATCACGTCGTTGTTGAGGCGCGAGACCAGGGCGCCGGTCTGGGTGCGGGTGAAGAACGCCAGCGACATCCGCTGCACGTGCGCGAAGACCTTCGTGCGCAGGTCGAAGATCAGGTTCTCACCGATGCGCGACGAGAGGTAGCCGCTGCCGACCCCCAACGCCGCGTCGAGCAGTGCCACGCCCACCATCGCGAAGGCCACCCAGGTGATCACGGAACCGTTGTGCGCCAGGATGCCGTCGTCCAGGAGGTGCTTGACCAGCAGCGGGGTCACCACGACCAGGGCAGAGTCGAGGATCACCAGCACCAGGAACCCGGCGATGAGCGTGCCGTGCGGCCGGGCGAAGCCTGCGACCCGGCGCAACGTGCGTCGGGTGAGCTTCTGGTCGACGACCGACGGGTCGGCGCGCATGGCACGCATCGCGGCCATCATCGGGCTCATCGCGCTCATCGCCAGCTCCTCATCGGTTCACGTCGTCAGCCGCCCGCGGCGAGCGCCCGGAAGCGCCGTACCTGTGCGGTTCGTTCGAGCAGTCGCTGACTGTCCAGGTCCTCGGTCGGCGCCGACTGCAGCAGGGCCGTGGTCTCCCGCACCGCTCCCGCGTTCGTGGCGAGCAGTGCCTGGACCAGGTCGTTCGTCGCTCCCGAGAGCTCTGCCGCGGGAACGACCGCGGTGGCCAACCCGAGGTCGGCCGCCTCGGACGCCGGGACCTGCCGGGCGGTCGCGCAGATCTCCAGTGCCCGTGCATAGCCAACAAGGTCGACCAGGGGCTTTGTTCCCGCGAGGTCCGGGACGAGCCCGAGGGCAGGCTCCTTCATGCAGAACCAGGCGTCGTCGGCCACCATCCGCAGGTCGCACGCGAGCGCGAGCTGGAAGCCGGCGCCGATCGCGTAGCCGTGCACCTCGGCGATCGCGATGAACCGCGGGTCGCGCAGCCAGGTGAACCCGCGCTGGTAGCCATCGATCGTGTCGATGACGTGCTGGTCGGAGGACGCGCCGACGTCGAGGAACTCCTCGCCCTCGACCCCGTCGGGGCTGAGCAGACCGAGGTCGAGTCCGGCCGAGAAGCACGGTCCGGCACCCCGCAGCACGACGATCCGGATCTCCTCGCCCAGACCGGCACCGATGGCTGCCAGGTTGTGCCACATCGAGGGCACCTGGGAGTTGCGCCGCTCGGGCGCGTTCAGGGTGATCGTGGCGACGGGGCCGTCGATCTCCAGCGACAGGCGCGCAGCGGCCAGGGTCTCAGCGTCAGGAAGCATGCCCAAACCCTAGTCGGGCGTTCAGACATCAGCGTCGTCTGGCGTGGTGCATGGCAAGGCGGAGGAGGGAAGGCGTCCTTCAGCGGAGCTTGCGGAGCGGACGTCGACCGACGACAACGCGGCCAGGTGCCGCGTCAGGCGAGGCTGATCAGGTCCAGGTAGTCCTCGGACCACAAATCCTCGTCGCCGTCCGGCAGCAGCAGCACCCGGTCCGGTTCGAGGGCCTGGACGGCGCCCTCGTCGTGGGTGACCAGCACGATCGCGCCCTGGTAGCTCCGGATCGCGGCCAGCACCTCCTCGCGCGACGCGGGATCGAGGTTGTTGGTCGGCTCGTCGAGCAGCAGCACGTTGGCCGACGACACCACCAGGATCGCCAGCGCCAGGCGGGTCTTCTCGCCACCGGAGAGCACCCCGGCCACCTTGGTGGCGTCGTCCCCGCTGAACAGGAACGACCCGAGCACCGTGCGGCGTTCGGCGTCGGTGAGCTGCGGCGCGGACGTCGCCATGTTCTCCAGCACGGTGCGGTTCACGTCGAGCGTCTCGTGCTCCTGGGCGTAGTACCCGATCTTCAGGCCGTGGCCCGGGACCACCTCGCCGGTGTCACCCGCGTCGACGCCGGCGAGGATGCGCAGCATCGTGGTCTTGCCGGCTCCGTTGAGCCCGAGGATGACCACCCGCGATCCGCGGTCGATGGCGAGGTCGACGTCGGTGAAGACCTCCAGCGACCCGTAGCTCTTCGACAGGCCCTCGGCCATCAGGGGCGTCTTGCCGCAGGGAGCCGGCTCCGGGAACTTGATCTTCGCGACCTTGTCGGCCGCCCGGACGCTCTCCAGCCCGTCCATCATCTTCTCGGCGCGCTTGATCATCGACTGCGCGGCCTTGGCCTTGCTTGCCTTGGCGCGCATCCGGTTGGCCTGCGCCATCAGCGTCTCCGCGGTCTTCTCGGCGCTGGCGCGCTCCTTCTTGCGCCGGTGCTCGTCGTTCTCGCGCTGCTGGAGGTAGTTCTTCCAGGTCATGTTGTAGAGGTCGACCTCGGCGCGGTTGGCATCGAGGTGCAGCACCTTGTTGACGCACCCCTCGAGCAGCTCGACGTCGTGGCTGATCACGACCAGTCCCCCGCTGAAGGTGGCGAGGAACTGGCGCAGCCACACGATCGAGTCGGCGTCGAGGTGGTTGGTCGGTTCGTCGAGCAGCAGGATGTCGGCGCCCGAGAAGATGATCCGGGCCAGCTCGACACGGCGACGCTGACCACCCGAGAGGGTCTTGAGCTGCTGGCCGAGCAGCCGGTCGTCGATCCCCAGGCCGGACGCGATCTGGGCCGCCTCGGCCTCGGCGGAATAGCCGCCGGCGGCGTGGAACGCGGCGTCGGCCTTCTCGTAGCGCTTCATCCCGCGCTCATGGACCTCGGGGTCCTCCGAGGCCATCTCCCGCTCCGCCTCGCGCAGCCGCGCCACCACGACGTCGAGCCCGCGCGCGGACAGGATCCGGTCCCGCGCCAGCACCTCGGGGTCGCCGGTCCGCGGATCCTGCGGCAGGTAGCCGAGGGTGCCCGAGTTCGTGACCGTTCCGGACGCCGGAAGTCCCTCACCGGCCAGGATCTTCGTCAGCGTCGTCTTGCCTGCGCCGTTGCGCCCGACGAGGCCGATCTTGTCGCCGGTGGCGATCCGGAACGAGACGTTCTCCATGAGCAAGCGCGCGCCGGCGCGTACTTCGAGCTTGGATGCGGTGATCACGGTGGGGGTCCTGGCGGTCGACTGGTACGGCGGGAATGGGCAGACGTCGACGCGACGTCAGCAGTCGGTGGCCGGGCTCATGCGACC
>JACXTT010006398.1_pt1 | contig 16786 bp, 14 predicted proteins | sample 9270951 | NCBI WGS metagenome assembly JACXTT01 (sample SAMN15532306, study PRJNA645909) | rock metagenome | isolation source: weathered quartz diorite | place: Puerto Rico | collected 2017-06-21 | reverse complement strand
TTACCTACGGAACCCCCACCTGGATATGGGAGGTGGTAGTAGATGGCGAGCTGTATGTACGTGCCTATAACGGTATAGCATCCCGCTGGCATAAATCGGCTGTCAAGCAAAAAGCAGGCAGGATATATGCAGCCGGGATGGTCAAAGAAGTAACCTTTGAGTCGGTTCGGGATGCCGAAACCATCAGGAAAATTGACGAGGCCTATCGTACGAAGTACGGCAAAAGTCCTTATATGGCCCACATGACAGGCAGTCGCGCACAATCGGCTACTGTAAAAATTATACCATGCTAATCTGATTTGAAGCCATTATATTCAATTATTTTTGCTTTTAAGCGCCTGATGTACGATCTTAGCCGCCATACTTGCACGGGGTGCTTTTTAACTGATGTTAAAGGCTGAGATAATACCCGGAAACCTGATACGGATAATACCGGCGTAGGGATGCATGGGCTTCAGTCAACATAAAGGCATATCGCTTTTTAAATATTAAAGCCTTGTTTCTGCACGATATTTTACGGTCAGAGGCAAGGCTTTCTTCATTTAAAATATTTTAATATGCTGCCTGAAAGAAAAGACTTTGGCCTGATGACAGAACGCCTCACCAACTGGCAGGGCCGCCAGGAATGGTTCTTTAACCGCGAACACACCGATACTTATGAGCAATGGTATGAAGGCCGCTATAAGCGTGCCGAAGTGTGGCAAAAAAAGGTGATGGCCCAGTTATTTAAAACAGACAACCGTGTGCACGAATTGCTGGAGTTTGGTTGCGGCACTACCCGTTTTACCCGTTGGTGGAACGAGATCGGCATTGAAGCCACCGGCGCCGACCTCTCGCCGTTTATGCTGGGCCAGGCTGTGCATCTTTTTAACGGCGACCTGGTAAATGCCGACTCGCATTTTATGCCCTTCAAAGATCACTCATTTGATGCCGTAGCCTTCATCACCACCTTTGAGTATTACCGCGACCCGGTACAGGTGATACGCGAAGCCGCCCGCGTGGGCAAACATGGGATTGCTTTTGGTATGATGAACCGTAACTCGCCTAAGGTGCTGCGCCGGCGTGTGCAGCAAATGTTTGGTAAAAATCCTTTTTACGTTACGGCTACTTTTTATACACCGGCAATGCTCATCAGCAAAATTGATGAGGCGCTTCAAGGTCGCCGGTATAGCTTACAGTGGACCTGCACCGGTTTGCCCAAGTGGTTCCCGGTACAACAGTGGAGTGTGCCAGCCGGCGACTTTTTCGGGTTGTATGTAAAGCTTTTAGATTAACGCACCATGTCACTAATCGGAAAAATTGATAGCGGCGGTTTTGAGCAGGTGATACTACCTCGCTGTGGGGCATACAGAGAGAATGTTGTGGGCGGACCGGCGTTTGGGGTAGATGTATCGGTGGTTGAGTTGCCCGGCAAGCTTGGATTGGCGATGACCAGCGATCCGCTTTCGCTTATTCCATCACTGGGTTTGCAGGAATCGGCGTGGTTATCCGTGCATTTAATGGCAAACGACATGGCTACCACAGGATTTGCGCCAATGTATGCGCAAATGGTATTGAATTTGCCGCCAACGCTGACCGCGGATGATTTTGAAACCTATTGGAACCACATCCACCAATATTGTAAACAGATAGGAGTAGCCATTACCGGCGGCCACACCGGAAGTATTGAGGGCCAAAATTCAACCATAGCAGGCGGCGGCACCATGTTGCTAACTGCGCCGCTCAATAATATTCGCCTGAGCCGCAATGCACAGCCTGGCAATGTAATTATTGTTACCAAGCAATGCGCCATGTCGTCGGCAGCTATACTGGCCATGAGTTTCCCCGAAACGGTGAAGCACAAGCTTGGTGCTGAAATCTACAGGCAAGGTTGTGAACTTTTCTACCAAACATCATCATTGACCGACGGATTAATAGCTGCTGCGGGCGTAGAAGTTACCGCTATGCATGATGTTACGGAAGGCGGGGTATTAGGCGCAATTTATGAAATGGCCGTAGCATCGGGTACTGGTGTGCGTATAATTAATGAATTACTGCCCGTGGGCCATACACAACAAGCCATTTGCAGTCTTTTTAACATAGACTACCGGTTTTGCATTGGCGCCGGCTCTATGGTTATTGCGACTACCCGTGAAGGCAGCGATGCTGTATTACAGCGCTTGCACGCTGAAAATATTGACGCAGCTGTAGTAGGGGAGTTCACCAGGCCAGAATTGGGTTACCAGCTTGTAGAAAATGACATTGCGTATCCGATACCTTATTACAGCAAAGACCCATACTGGGATGCATTCTTTAACGCCTATAAAAACGGATGGAACTAATGGAGAAACCTAATGCGATACATGGCGGTATTTACCTGGTACTTAACCCGGATATGGAGACCGGTTTGCTGTTAACTCGCCTGGCCGATGCCCTCGCCGGTGGCCTGCAGGCTGTACAGATATGGAACAACTGGCCACCCGGAGCAGCGCGTTTAGATATTATTGAAGCGGCAGGACGGCTTTGTAGGCAACACAATGTGCCGTTACTGATCAACCAGGAGTGGGAGCTGTTATTGCAGTCGCCGTGGTTGCAGGGCGTACATTTTGATCATATCCCTGCTGATTTTGACCATATAAAAAAGATCGTAAACCGGTCATTTCTCAGCGGCATAACCTGCTCAGGTAATCTGGATACGGTTGTATGGGCCAATGAAAACAAGCTCGACTATGTTTCATTTTGCTCCATGTTTCCGTCGCCTTCTGCCGGTAGTTGCGATCTGGTAATGCCGGCCACTGTGCGGCAAGCTCGCGGAATGACTAAGCTACCCGTCTTTGTGGCAGGCGGTGTTACACCACAAAATATCATCAAACTAAAAAAAGAGACCCCTTTTGACGGCGTGGCCGTTATTTCGGGCATTTTAAGTTCGGCTAATCCTCAACAAAAAGTAAAAGAATACCAGGCTGCGTTAACGCAGCACGAAAAATTTCAGCTATGAAACAAAAAACTATAGAAAAACTCTGCTGCCCATTTGATAAAAGCGACCTGCAATTACAGGTTCTTTCAAAAGATATCGAACACAACGTACTCGAAGGCATGCTTACCTGCGTAAGCTGTCAGCGCAAATACCCGATTGTATATGGCGTGCCCATTATGGCACCAGATGAATACCGGCAACCATCGCTTGAGCAGCCGATAATCAAACGCTGGCAAGTGGATTATAAGCTTGATACTGCCGTTGCATTGCATTGGGACGAAGATGAATAGTTTCCGGAATAAAGTTACACTCCGGTACGGACGGACAAAACTGATCTAAAACAACAAAAGCCCGCCGCCCATCTTTGCGATATGAAGCGCCGCGATTAAGGATTCGAAGTGGTTTTAGTCATTTGCTCTTTGACAGATGCAATAACACCAGTTATTCTGATACCATTCTTCTTAAGTACATCTTTACAAGCGAGCTTTGTTACCGGGGCTCGTTTTGTACCTAAAATTTTGCCTAAAAAATCCTCTAATGGTAGTTCTTGATTGGGACGATCACTGGGATAGATAACCATATCATAAATTGAATAACGATATTTACCATCTCTGCACTCCAATTTTACAAGAAATTTATCGTGCCAGGTTGTTGATAATCCGTAACTGAAGCTGGCATTAAAATGAACTATTCCTTTGCCAATTATCAATCCTTTTTCTTCATCCTGGTTCTGTATTGCATCGCTTGAGCTTTTGAAATAGTCGGCAAACCATTGTCTAGCATTTTTATAGAGCTCGGCCTTTGATTTGCCATTAACATTCACAACGCCGGTATAAATTATAGAACCTTTCTTATCAACCGGTATATTCATACCTATAGTATCTTTCTGAGCGAATGAAACTAAAGGAAGAAGCATAATGATTATTGTAATTATTCTTTTCATAACCAGGTTTTAAGGTTGATAATTTGTTTTTGAAGTTTTCAGAAAGCGTTTACGGTAATTCCGGCGTTTTAGGTACTCTTTTTTTGCCAAAATGAAAAAAAGCCTCTGATGAGGCTAATTTACTACTTTTTTTGTACCTGGGGCCGCGATTAAATCGTCGATTTTATCGTCAAAGTTAGTCAATCCAATATCTGGTCAATTCCATGGGTTAATTAACTGGGTTGTATTGATACCTTTAAAGTCAGTAATGGTATTTCCATTATAACGATACACGCCATCCGTAGAGCCAAACCAAATACTTCCATCAAAAGCTTCTATAACTCCGAAAATCATGGGTTTATTTGTTATTTCGGTTACCGTTGGCTTTTTATCAGACAAGGACTTTTCGTCATACCGGGAAAGTGCCCACCCCTGGCCAAAAGAACTTACTGAACTAGTCCAAATGTTTCCTTTTTTATCTTCGTAGATATAGCCAACAAACTTCTGCGTAAAATTGGTAAATGTATTACCGTCATAGCGCCAAAGGCCATCATACCCCCCCAGCCAAATATTGCCTTTTTTATCCTTGATTATCGAACGAACATTCGCAAAAGCTTTGCCGTCTTTATTGGTTATAACGGTAAATGTCTTTCCGTCATAAACACGGGCATAACCCCTTGTACCAAACCAAAGTTTTCCTGTTTTATCTTCAATGATAGCATTAACATCATTATGCATCCAGCTATCTTCCGGAAGTTGGTGTTGATAAACTGATACGTGAACAGAATCAGCAGCAGTAGCGGGTGGCGCTTCATTCATTTTAAAATTCCGAAAGGATTTTCCATCATAGCAGCTTGCTCCGCTTTCAGTGGCGAACCAAATATTGCCGGTTTCATCTTCATAAATAGAGGTAACTCCATTACCGGCAAGCCCCTCTTTGGTTGTAAAATTTTGAAAAGATTTCCCATTGTAATAATAAACCCCTGAGCCGATAGAGCCGAACCACAAGTTGCCTTTTCTATCCTCTAAAACAGAAAAGAAGCGTGCCGAACTTACTTTACTTGTGACATTAGTAAACGATTTTCCGTCGTATCGAAAAATACCTTCCCATGAAGCAATCCAAATGTTGCCCTTTCTATCTTGTATGATATTACGAGTGATTCGGGTAGGCGCCGCGGAAATGGTTACACCTTTGGCATTTTTTTGCTGAGCCAATACAGGAGAACAAATTACTCCCGCAAGCAAGATAATCAGGCCGGACAAAACGTGTCTTTTATTTTTCATTTCATATCAATTTGATTCAGCGAAATTACTTTGATACCTTTCATCCTGAGGAATTTGGATTGTAAATAAAAATGTAAACTTTGTAAATCAAATCTTGACAGTATGCCTGATAGCCGAAATCTCCTCCCCGGAAAACGCAAATATCTTTTAGCATTGATACTGCTCTTGTTTATCTCTGTAATCTGTGTGGCATTCGGTATAGAGGGTAGTAACGACTTTGATACAGCCAGGAGGGAAGTTTTACTCCGCAAGGTGGGAGATGAACTACTTTCACAATCGGGCGACCATACATCGAGGGTGCTCCCGGTAAAAAAGATCGCAGAAAATGAATACCAGATAAGTTTTGAAAAGGATCTTACTTTTCTGCCAGATTCCCTGGTGAACACTACCCAGCGTTTGTTGGCCAAAGACCCACTGGCACGTGATTACGTCGTTAACGTTCTGAACGGCGGTAACTCCGGTGTAGCCTATGGCTATGCTATATCAAAAAATAAAAAAAATGATATTATAGCATGTAAAGGAAGAATACAACCGAAAGCATCTTACATAATCGACATTAAATTCAAACCGGCAGGAATAATTACTGCAAAGAATGGATATCTCCTGGGCAGCCTGCCATTGTTGGCATTTGTTGGTTTCATTTTTTTGAGATCTGTTAAGCCGCGAAGGGCTTTACCTGACGATCAGTATACCGGTATGTTCACTTTGGGTTCGGTGTTGTTCGACGCGAAGAACCGGAAGCTCATAATAAATGGAAAGACAATAGACCTGACCGGAACGGAAACGCGTCTACTCCTCATTTTCGCGTTATCTCCTAACGAGACTATAGAGCGAAGCCGGCTGCAAAAAGAGATATGGGAAGATGAAGGAATTATTGTAGGGCGTAGTCTGGATATGTTTATATCAAAACTTAGAAAAAAATTGGAATTGGCTCCTGATAGCAAGATTGTTGTTATACGTGGCAAAGGATATAGGCTAGAAATTAGCTCTTGAGAAGAAGCATTATACTATAAACAACAAAGCCCGACACTTTCGCATCAGGCTTTTGTACCTAGGGCGGGAATCGAACCCGCACTCGCTTTAAGGCGAACAGGATTTTAAGTCCTGCGTGTCTACCAGTTCCACCACCTAGGCAGGTGATAAATACCTTTTAAAAACAAATCCCTTCTTTTGTTGGAAGGGATTAGAGCGAAAGACGAGATTCGAACTCGCGACCCCGACCTTGGCAAGGTCGTGCTCTACCAACTGAGCTACTTTCGCATTTCGCAAGCCACTATCGCGTTTGCGGAGTGCAAATATAGACAGAAAAGAATATTCTGCAAGAGGTAAAAACGAATTTTTTTCAAAAAAGTTATAACTCGCTGTTTTTCAAAATGTCAGAAATGATATCATTCTCATATCCGCGGCTTAAAGCGTACTGATGCAGCTTATATCTCTTTTTAAAAGGATCTTTTTCGCCTAAAATCCTTGCTTTTTTCTCCAGTATCTGGTTAAGAGTGCTTAAATAATCGTCATCATCAATCGTGTTCAGCGCTTTTTTTATCAGCACATCGGATACTTTTTTGAATTTCAGGCCCTGTTTTATCTTCTGTTTACCCCAGCCTTTCTGGTTAAATTTTCCCTGCACGTATGCATTGGCAAAACGCGCCTCGTTTAAAAAATTGGTTTGAATGAGCTGAACGATCAGGTTTTCGACCTGTGCGCTGTGCAGTCCCCACTCATATAATTTATCGCGGACTTCCTGCTGCGAGCGCTCCTGGTAGGCACAGTAGTGCTCGGCTTTGGCCAGTGCTGTTTTTTCGTCGGTTATGGGGGTAGGCTTTGGTTGGTCCATCAAATGCCAAAATTCGTTAAAAATTCTTCTATTGACGGAAATATAAGCAAATTCGTAGCATGCTTAGCAACCTCTATTCTATCCGCGAAGTACAGCAGATCATCAACGCCGGCGGCATTATCGAAACCGATAGCACCATCAGCGTTTTACTGACCGATAGTCGCCGTATTACTAACGGACCAGAAGGGTTGTTTTTTGCATTAAGCGGCAGACGAAACGGCCACGAGTTTGTTGCCGAGGCCTACGCAGCCGGGGTTCGCAATTTTGTAGTGACGCATCAAACGGAAATAAAAATGCCCGGTGCTAACTTCCTGCTGGTAGATAATGTGCTGGACGCCTTGCAAAAGCTGGCTGCTTATCACCGCAGCCGTTTTAATTTGGAAGTGATTGGTATTACGGGTAGCAATGGCAAAACCATTGTAAAAGAATGGCTGTACCAGCTGCTGGTTTCGGATAAAACGATTGTTCGTAACCCGAAAAGCTATAACTCACAAATAGGGGTACCGCTTTCAGTTTGGCAGATCACCGATAAGGATAACCTCGGTATTTTTGAGGCAGGTATCTCGACCATAGATGAAATGGAACGGCTTGAGGCCATTATTAAACCATCAATTGGGATTTTAACCCACATTGGTACAGCGCATGATGAGGGCTTTAAGGACCGCAAAGAAAAAGTGCTGGAAAAGCTGAAACTGTTTGTGCATTGCAAACTGTTGATCCATAATTACGATCAGCTGGTAGACTATAAAAAGCATATCCCCGTTAAAAATCGTTTTAGCTGGAGCAGGCGTTCCAACCAGGCTGATCTGTACGTATTTGCAGAGACAGTTATATCCAGGAACTATTACCTGCGCGCCAAATACCGGGGCAAGGAAATAGAGTGTTTAATCCCATTCATGGATGAAGCCTCTATAGAGAATGCTATTGTTTGCTGGGCCACGATGCTGGCAATGGGATACAGCCCGGTTGAGGCCGACAAAAGGATAGAGCGCCTCAGCCCGGTGAGCATGCGCCTGGAGTTGAAAAACGGGATAAACGACTGCTCTGTAATAGATGATTCTTATAACTCAGACGTGCAGTCGCTGGAGATCGCTTTGAATTTTTTGAATCAGCAAAATCAGCATCCTACACGCACGCTGATCCTTTCGGATATCTTTCAATCGGGCCTGGAGCAGAAGGTATTGTACAGGCAGGTGGCCGATATGATCAAGAGCAGGAAAGTGAACAAATTTGTCGGCGTTGGGGAGGCATTATCTGCTCTTAAGGATTATTTTACATTGGATAAGAAATACTTCTATCCGGATACTACCACTTTAATCCAACATTTGAATGAGCTGAATTTTGATAACGAAACCATCCTGATAAAAGGAGCGAGGAGTTTTGAGTTTGAGCGCATCAGCTCGGCATTAAGCCAGAAAGCGCATGAAACGGTGATGGAGATCAGCCTGAATGCATTGCTGAATAACCTCAATTTCTATAAATCAAAACTGAAGCCGGGTGTGAAGATCATGGCTATGGTGAAAGCCTTTTCATACGGCAGCGGGACGTTTGAAGTGGCCAATATGCTTCAGTATAATAAAGTGGATTACCTCGCGGTAGCTTATATCGACGAGGGGGTGGCCTTGAGGCAATCTGGAATCACACTGCCTGTAATGGTGCTCAATCCTGAACTATCGGCATTTGATAAACTGATCGAATATAAACTGGAGCCGGAGATTTTCAGCTTTAACCTGCTGGATGAGTTTGTGAAATATGCGCTGTCGCATAATCTAAGCAATTACCCGGTACATCTCAAGATAGATACCGGTATGCACCGTTTGGGTTTCGAGGAACAAGATATCGACACGCTGTGCGACCTTATCGAAGACAACCGGTTTATCAAAGTGCAATCTATTTTCTCGCATTTTGTGGCGAGCGATGCGCCGGAGCATGATGATTTTACTAAGAAACAAATCAAACGGTTTGAAAAAGCTTTTACCAAAGTTGAGAAGGCTCTTGGCTATAAAGTGATCAAGCACATTTCTAATACAGGAGGTATCCTCCGCTGGCCGTCAGCTCATTTTGATATGGTGAGGCTGGGAATAGGTTTGTATGGTATAGATGCATCCGTAGCAGCAGGTTCAGGTATTTTACAGCCAATAACCACTTTAAAAACCAGCATATCGCAAGTACGCAAAGTCGCCGCAAACGATACAATAGGTTATAGCAGAAATGGGAAGTTAGCTCATAACGGTAAAATTGCTACGGTCCGTATTGGTTATGCGGATGGTTATCTGCGTGCATTTGGTAACGGGGTAGGCAGGATGCTTATAAAAGGAAAATTGGTACCTACCATTGGCAATATATCGATGGATATGACGATGCTGGATGTGAGCAATGTAGATGTGCGCGAAGGGGACGATGTCATCGTTTTTAATGATCGGTTGACTATTGAAGAACTGGCCCGCGAGATTGGTACTATTCCCTACGAAATACTGACCAATATTTCGCAAAGGGTAAAAAGAGTGTATTTTTATGAGTAGAAACCTACCACTGCTATGAAGAAAATTGCCAGAGTTTTGCTGACCTATTTTGTTAAAGGATTGATCGTAGTTGTCCCCATCGGTGCGGCTGCCTTCCTGATCTTCTGGGGAGTCGCAAAAATTGATGAATCTTTAAACCTAAGTGGTATTTTTCTGACGGATAGCAAAGGCCAACCCATTTATATACCGGGATCAGGCATATTGACTGTATTGGTAATTATCATGGTAGTTGGTATCCTGGTTACCAATGTCATAACCGACCCGATCAAGCAATGGATTAACCGGTGGATAAACCGCCTTCCGATCTTCAAGTTTTTATATTCATCTATAAAAGATTTAACAGAAGCTTTTGTAGGTGAGGAGAAGAAGTTTAATGAGCCTGTATTGGTCGAAATTAATGAGTTCGGTTTAAAGAAAGTGGGGTTTCTCGTACAAAAAGATCTGGCCAAAATGGGCCTGCCTGGCGAAGTGGCGGTTTATTTTCCCTTATCTTACTCATTTGCCGGGCAGGTGGTGATCATATCATCCGAAAAAGTAAAACCAATAGACAGGGGCGCTGCTGATATGATGAAGTTTGTGATCTCCGGTGGTGTAAGCGGTTTAGATTAACGCAGCTTTTTAAGGCTTTTTATAACGATCGAGGTGCTGATAAACACCAACAAGGCCCCGAGTATATAAGGCGCACCCGGGAAATAGATAGATGAGCCTTTATGGGCAAATGATTTAAAGGTATAGCCCATTATTAGTGGTCCAATAATCAGACTCAGGCTGGAAAGCAGATTCAATCCTCCTTGCAACTCTCCTTGCTCGTTCTTTTGAAATTTACAGGTGATCATACTTTGTAGTGCCGGGCCCGATACCCCGCCAAGACAATAAGGTATCATGTACAAATAGACCTGCCAACCATAACTGGCAAATGCAATCAATGTTAGCCCTAAGCCGTAAGATAACAAGCCCCAGATAATGTTATTCTTCAACCCAAATTTTGGAATGAGCAAACGAATCAAACCTCCCTGTATACTGATGAGCAGCACGCCTATGAATATACCAAGAAAACCAACGCTGGTCATGGTCCAATTGAACTTTTCATATACATAAAAAGGCAATTGATACTCAACTGCCTTTTGTGCAATATAAACCAAAGTGAATGCAACGGCCAGCCATGCTAATGAGGCGTATTTGCCGAGATTTTGCATTGAACCAATTGGGTTCGCACGTTTCCATTCAAACTTACGCCGATGTTCAGCATCCAATGATTCGGGTAAAACAAATAATCCCCACAGTGCATTGAAGAGCGCGGCAGCCGCAGCAGCAATAAAAGGAAATTTGATATTCAATTCACCCAAAAATGCTCCGCCTGATATACCAATAATAAAGCCAAGCCCTGATGCCGCACCAATCAACCCAAAATTAGCCGAGCGTTTATCGCCTTCGCTCACATCTGCGATATAAGCAGTACCTGTTGCCATGGTGGCGCCGGTTATGCCTGCTATGGTCCGGCCTACAAACAACCAGAAGATTGATGGCGCAAATGCCATAAAAAGGTAATCGATGCTGAAACCGAATAGAGAGATCAATAATATCGGCCGTCTGCCAAAACGATCACTCAAGTTGCCGAGAATGGGCGAGAACAGTACCTGCATTAAAGCATATGTGAAAGTGAGCCAGCCGTTTATTTCAGATGCAACGGCGTTGTCGGTATGCCCCAGCTGTTCCAGTAATTTAGGAATAACAGGAATAATAATGCCCAAACCCAACACATCAATGAAGATGGTGACAAAAATAAATCCAACCGCAGCTGATGTTCTGGTTTTAGGTTTTATGCTCATAGTGGGTAATAAACAACATTCCCAATCACTGGAACGCTTAAAGCCCTGTTATATATTATATGGATAACAGGGCCAATATAGCATTAAAACTATTAAAATGTTTTAAACAAAATTCATGGCACGCACTAAAATACTGACGAAGAAGTATTAACAATTAAAGAATTAGTTCTTAAATTGCATTACCCTAAGCATTTGATACATTGATAGAAAAACATTTTTGTAAACGGCGACTTTGTTTCTTTGCCGGTTAATGGTTACTACTTAAAAATTATCCCATGAAAATCCTTAAATCCTTATTGGTTTTGCCAGCGCTGGCAGCCGTACAAATTGCGTTTGCTCAAGAACAGCATCTTAAATTATCTGATGAGTTCCCTTCAGCCGGAGAAAAGATCAACCTGACTTATAATCCCTCCGGTACCGTTACAGACGGTAAGAAAGACATTACCGGTACAGTGTTTTATCTCGATAATAAAAACTTTCCTGCTGACGATATCAACTTAAAGTCCGATGGTAAATTTTTAAAGGGAGATATTACCATTAATCCTCTGGCTAAGGCATTTATTATAAAAATCGCAGCAGAGAGTGGCATAGACAATAATGATGATAAGGGCTATATATTCCTGGTCTACAAAGATAAACAACCTGTGGAAGGTGCTTACGCAAGCAACGCATTTGCACTATCGAGTGGAATGGGAGGGTATTTAGCAAAAATAAAAAATGACTTGCCAAGGGCCGAAGAGCTGTATAGGAAAGAATTTGCTTTATACCCTAAAAGCGAGAAGGAATATGGATTTGGCTATTATAACATGCTGAGCAAAGAGCCTGAGCACAAAACAGAGGTAGATGCAAAAATCAGCAGCCTGGAGAAAAGTGACAACGAAGATGATCTTATGTTGGCTTCCAGCCTTTTGAGAGTTATCAAAAATACAAAAGCGCAGGATTCATTAAATGCTGCGATACGAACAAAATTCCCCAATGGTACCTTGGTTAAGAACGAAACCGGTTCAGCCTTCTTCAAAGAAAAAGACCCTGCTAAAAAGGATTTATTGTACCAGGCTTACATTAAGAAATACCCCGAAAATACCTCGGAAAAAAATACCATCCAGGATAATTTCAGATGGCAACTGGCCTCTGCTTATTTGGAAAAAGGCGATTTAGATAATTATCATAAATATGAAAGCCAGTTAAAGAATAAAACCAATCTGGCCGGAACCCTTAACAATGTAGCTTATGAGTGGGCAAAAAAAGGAGAGAGGCTAGACGAGGCGCTTAAAATGTCTAAGCAATCACTGGATATTATGTCGGCAGGTATAGCCAATTCAGTAGGTCAGCCATATGCTTCGCCGGTTCAAATGAAAAAAAATTATGAATACTCTTATGATCTGTATGCCGATACCTATGCTTATATCTTATTTAAGCAAGGTAAGTATGATGAAGCCCTTAAATACGAGCAGGCCGTGATAGACCATAGCAAAACTATTGATCCGGAAGTCGGAGATAATTACCTTCAGATACTTGGGGCGTTAGGGCAAACTGCCAAAGCAAAAGACTTTTCCGAAAATATGGTAAAAGATGGGCGTGGCTCTGAATCAATGAAAGCATTGCTGAAAAAGGAGTATGTTAAGGCAAAAGGTAGTGAAAGCGGTTATGACGAGTACCTGGCATCGTTAGAGAAATCATTTAAAGACAAGACGAGAAGTGAACTCGCTAAAACCATGATAAACCAACCCGCACATGATTTTACGCTAAAAGATCTGGATGGTAAAGCAGTTTCACTTGCGGATCTAAAAGGTAAAACTGTAGTTGTTGATTTTTGGGCTACTTGGTGTGGACCTTGTAAAGCCTCATTCCCCGGTATGCAGCTGGCGGTAAACAAATACAAAGACGATCCTAATGTGAAGTTCTTATTTGTCGACACCTGGGAAAATGGAGATAACTACGTAGACGGTGTGAAGAAATTTATAGCCGATAATAAATATACTTTTCATGTCTTAATCGATGAAAAGAATGCTGAAGGCAAGCAAGCTAAAGTGGTGAGTGCATACGAAGTGACAGGTATCCCTACCAAATTCATCATCGACAAAAATGGAAATATCCGGTTTAAATACATCGGATACTCTGGTTCTGCCGATAAAATACTAGATGAAGTAATTGACATGATCGATATGGCGCAAAATCCAGATCCGGTTGCCGTGGTACCAAACAATAGCGGAAGTAAAAGCAAATAATAAAAACAAACATGAGAAAAGAGGCGGCTGATGAGGCCGCTTTTTTTATGAGATTTAAAGTTTGATAATGTTTACAGAGTTTGTTCGTTTTAAAAACACCAATTAACCATAAACCAGTCACCGATGAAGAGTCTGAAATTTCTGCTTGTATTGTCTGGCATACTGTGTATACATCAGGTAAATGCACAACCTGCAACACGTCTTAAACTGTCTGTCTCGTATCCCGAAGCAGGACAAAAAATATCAATATCATACAGTCCCGTAGACTCTATTTTGCATGATAAGAAAATGATCAAAGCAACCGTGTACTTTATGGATTATAAGAAAATTCACGCTGTCCCCATCAAACTAAAGCCCATCGGCGATTCGTTGACCGGAGGGACTGTAATCGATAAAACATCAAAGGCTTTTTTCGTAAAGATAAGTTCAGGTGAAGAGGTGGATAATAACAACAATTCCGGCTATGTCTTTATGATTTATAAAGATGAAAAACCGGTAGTGGGCGCTTATGCATCAAAGGCTTATTTTTACTCAAGTGGTTTGGGAATGTCTTTTGCTGATGTTGGAACGGATGTAAAAGCCGGAGCCGGGTTGTACAAGAAGGAATTTGAATTATACCCTCAAAACAGTGATGAATATCAAAAGGATTATCTTGCATTATGGCCACAGTTGACTTCAATAGCATTTCGTGGCAATCAAAAAAATACTCACGTAGATACTATACCCGGAGAGCATTATGCATCAATCCCTTTGTTAAAAGCCGACCTAGTTAAGAAAATGCTTAATAAACCTGCACCGGACTTTTCATTGAAGGATATTGCGGGGAACAAAGTGTCATTGACGGAGTTAAAAGGAAAAATAGTTATCCTGGATTTTTGGGCGACCTGGTGCGGCCCCTGCAAGGCCTCCTTCCCTGGGATGCAATTGGCGGTAGAAAAATATAAGAAGAATACGGATGTGGAATTTTTATTTGTTGATCTCTGGGAAAACGGGGATTATTATGCTGATGACATAAAGAAATTTATAAATGATCATCATTACGACTTTCATGTTTTGCTGGATGAAAAGATCGCCGGGAGCAAAGGTACAAAAGTAGCACAACTATATGGTATCGATGCAATTCCGACAAAGGTTATTATTGATCGGAATAGCCATATCCGGTTTGTTTTTGCCGGCAATTCAGGTACACCAAACAAGATGTTGGATGAGGTGACTGCAATGATAGAGCTGGCCGATAAATCCGCTCAAAAACATAAGGCCAATTAAAAGTTTGGTTTCAAAACATATTTCTCGTAGAAACGGAAAATATGTTCAGTCGCTTCCTCGGCTGTATCAACTAAACGGTACAGATTCAAATCATCAGCGCTAATATTATGTTCCCGGGCAAGCATTGTTTCCTCAACCCATTTGAATAATCCGCCCCAGTAATCACGTCCCACAAAAACGATAGGGAAACGTGCGATCTTACCGGTTTGTATCAGAGTGATCGCCTCGAATGATTCGTCCATCGTACCAAAACCGCCGGGCAATATGATAAAACCCTGCGAGTACTTCATGAACATGACCTTGCGGATAAAAAAGTAGTCAAATTCAAGCAGTTTATCACGATCGATATATTTATTATGAAATTGCTCAAACGGTAGCTCGATATTTAAGCCCACCGATTTACCGCCAGCCTCGTAAGCACCTTTATTAGCAGCTTCCATTACACCCGGGCCGCCGCCTGAGATGACACCATAGCCTCGTTCGGTTAACAACCTTGCAGTGTCTTCAGCCAGCTTATAATATTTGCTATCGTTATGCGTGCGTGCCGATCCAAAAATGGATACACATGGTCCTATTTTAGCCAGCTTTTCAAACCCATCTACAAACTCGGCCATGATCTTGAATATCTGCCACGAGTCGGTAACCTTTATTTCCTGCCAGTTCTTATTTTCAAAAGCCTGTCTTATTTTATCTTCACCAGTCATGTTTTATTAAAACTATAATCTCTAAATACTAAATTCTAAAGGGCATATAATCGAAAATTGAAGCCCTGTGTTAAATCTGAAATCTTAAATCGTAAATCTAAAATCAGGACACTGTTTTCACTTCCTTTTTAGAAGAGGTAAGCCACAATCCAACAAAAGTAATTAATCCGTTTACAATGATGAGCTCATTGTCAAAAACATATCCTCCAAGCAGTTTCGCCGAGTCTGTGCTGAGGAAATAACATACTATAGGAGATATAACGCAAATAAACGGAACAAGTTTATCAGCCACTTGTCTGCGCTTCATGAATAGACCAAACGAGTACAAGCCCAATAGTGGCCCATAGGTGTAAGAAGCTACCTTAAATATGGCGCTCACTACAGCATCGTTGTTGATAGCGTTAAATACCACAATAGTCAGCAGCATCAGCACTGAAAATGCGATATGCACCCCATGGCGCGTTTTAACCATCCTAGAGCTGTTGATATCCTTGTTTTTTGTAAACCCTAAAAAGTCGACGCAAAAAGAAGTGGTCAATGCGGTGAGGGCAGAGTCTGTTGTTGCGAAAGTAGCTGCCGTTAACCCCAGCATAAACACCACTGCCGGAACCACGCCTAAATATTTTAATGCGATGGTAGGATAGAGGTAATCGGTTTTGGCAACTGTCACACCATATTTTGCCGCATAGACATACAGTAATGCACCTACGCTTAAAAAGAATATATTAATGATCACAAACACAGTAGTGAAGCTGAACATATTCTTTTGAGCCTCTTTAATGTGACTCATACTCAGGTTTTTCTGCATAAGGTCCTGGTCAAGCCCGGTCATGCCGATGGTGATGAATATGCCGCCCAAAAATTCCTTGCTGAAATGGAAATGGCTACTCAGGAAATCATTAAAAAAGAAAATTTTTGAATAACTGCTATTTTTAATCGCATTTGCCGCTTCAAAAATGCTCATATTCAAGCTGCGGCACATAAAAAACAATGATAGGAATACTGACGATACCAGGAACAAGGTCTGCAAGCTATCGGTAATGATAATGGTCTTTAAACCACCTTTAAAGGTATATGACCATATCAGTACGAGGCAGATTAGTACAGTTACCGCAAAGGGTATATGATAACTGTCAAAAATGAATTTTTGCAGAACGATCACCACCAGGTAAAGCCGGAATGATGAGCCTATGGTGCGACTGATCAGGAATATACCGGCGGCTGTTTTATAGCTCCATGTT
>JACXTT010006397.1_pt1 | contig 16792 bp, 16 predicted proteins | sample 9270951 | NCBI WGS metagenome assembly JACXTT01 (sample SAMN15532306, study PRJNA645909) | rock metagenome | isolation source: weathered quartz diorite | place: Puerto Rico | collected 2017-06-21 | reverse complement strand
AACGTCAAACCGGCCATCGGCTGGATCCCCGGTTAGGGATCTCGGTCTTCAGGTGCGCCGAGCCTGCGTCGCCGCGGCGGGAAAGGGACTCGGGTTCGCGTGCGCCAGGGCGATAGCGGACGAGGGCGGGCGGCTGTTCATCGTGTCGCGCGACGAGGATGCCATCAAGGCTGCCGCGACCCAGATCGGCGCTGCCGGCTGGCGCGCCTCCGACCTCGCCCTGCCGGGTGAACCAGAGATCGCGATCGAGGCCGCGGTGACTGTGCTCGGGGGGCTCGACATCCTGGTCGTCAATGCCGGCGGGCCACCACCAGGGACCTTCCAGTCGGTGAGCCTGGAGGGGTGGGAGGCCGCGCATCACCTCACTCTGATGAGCGCGGTCCGCCTCGTGAAGGCCGCCCTTCCCGAGTTGAAGAAGTCGGGCGCGGGCCGCATCGTCTTCATCACCTCGATAGCCGTGCGCCAGCCGCTGCCGAACATCCTTCTGTCGAACAGCTACCGCGCGGCCGTCACAGGTCTTTCCAAGACACTGGCCATCGAGCTCGGACCAGATGGCATCACGGCCAACTGCATCGCGCCCGGCACGATCCTCACCGACCGGATCCGCCAGCTCCACGCCGGCTCCGGGGACTTCGAGGAGAGCATCCGCCAGGCCGCGGCGGAGATCCCGGCCCGGCGCATCGGCACCCAGGAAGAGTTCGGCGCGCTGTGCGCGTTCCTGTGCTCCAGGCACGCGGGCTACATAACAGGGCAGACGATCGGGATCGACGGCGGCGCGCTCGTGGGCGTGCACTAGCCAGAACGCATACGATGCCGATCGTGAACATCAAGTTCGCGGAGCGCATGTCGCGCATCGGCACCGAGGGCGCTTTCGTCGTCCTCGCCAAGGCTCGAAAGCTCGAGGCAGACGGCAAGCGCATCGTCCATCTCGAGATCGGCGAGCCCGACTTCGCCACCCCAGACAACATCATCGAGGCCGGCATCTCCGCGCTCCAGAACGGCTACACGCACTACACGCCGGCCGCCGGGATCGCCGAGACGCGCCAGGCGGTGGCGGACTTCGTGTCCCGCACACTCAAGACGGACGTCGACCCGACCGAGGTCGTACTCGTGCCGGGTTCGAAGAACGTGCTGCTCTTCACCTTGCTCTCGTGCATCGAGCCGGGCGATGAGGTCATCATCCCGGACCCCGCTTACCCGGCCTACGCCTCGCAGGTGAACTTCATCGGCGCCATCCCGCGTTACGTTCGCCTGCGCGAGGAGACCGGGTTCCGGATGGACCTCGACGAGCTGAAGACGCAGATCACGCCGAAGACCCGGATGATCATCATCAACACGCCCCAGAATCCGACCGGGGGCATCCTCACAGAGGACGACGTCAAGACAGTCTGCGAGCTTGCCCAGGAGCACGACCTGCTTCTGGTCTCGGACGAGATCTACAGCCAGCTCGTGTATGGCTTCCATCACGTGTCGCCGATGTCCCATCCAGGTATGCGCGAGCGGACGGTGCTCATGGACGGCCTCTCGAAGTCGTACGCGATGACCGGCTGGCGTCTGGGCTACGCGGTCGCGCCTCGCGAGCTGGCGACGAAGCTCGAAACGCTGATGATCAACTCGTCCTCGTGCGCGGCGGGGTTCACGCAGATGGCGGCGATCGAGGCGCTGGCGTCCGATGAGTCAGAGCGCGCGGTGCACCGCATGGTCAAGGTTTTCGAGCACAGGCGGAACCTTGTGGTCGACGGTCTCAACGCGATCCCCGGCGTCCGCTGCGCCAAGCCGCAGGGCTCTTTCTACGCGTTCCCCAACATCGAGGGTACCGGCTTCGACGAGCGGGAGCTCGCCGACCGGCTGCTCACCGAGGCTGGGGTCGCACTGCTGCCGGGGACGGCGTTCGGGGACGGGGGAAGGGGCTTCATCCGACTCGCCTACACACAGTCGGAGGACGAGCTCAAGGAAGGGCTCAACCGGATCCGCGGGTTCCTGGAGAAGAACGGGCCGAAGAGCTAGGGCACCCAACATGGTGCTTTTGGTACCAATAACTCTGAACTTCTTCGCGCTGTGCGTGCTTTTGGTACCAAAACGCCGGGCTCGATTCGCAACCTATAGTCTTGTCAGCGATGGAAAACGGCCATCGTCTGACCCAACCGCTGGTCAGAGACAACGGCCGGCTCCGTCCCGCGAGCTGGGACGAGGCGCTGGACCGGGCGGCCGCGGGATTCGCGAGGGCCCGCGAGCAGGGCCCAAACGCCTTTGGCATGTTCAGCTGCTCCAAGACCACGAACGAGCTGAACTTCATCGCTCAGAAGTTCACCCGCGCGGCGATGGGCAGCAACAATGTCGACAGCTGCAACCGGACTTGACACGCTCCCTCAGTCGTCGGTCTGGCGACAGCGTTCGGAGCCGGGGGAGGAACCTCTTCATACCGCGAGGCTGAGGAAACCGACCTCATCCTCCTGTGGGGCTCGAACGCGCGGGAGACGCACCCGATCTTCTTCCACCATGTCCTCAAGGGCGTGCGTAACGGGGCGCGCCTGGTCGCAGTGGATCCCCGTCGCACCACTTCCGCGGAGTTTGCCGACGTCTGGCTCGGCCTCGACGTAGGCAGCGACATCTCGCTGGCCAACGCCATGGCCCGCGAGATCATCCACAGCGGCCTGGCGGACAAGGAGTTCATCAACCGCGCGACCGTGGGCTACGACGAATACGCACGCTGCGTCGAGGCGTATCCCCTGGAGCGCGCGGAAAAGGAGACCGGCGTCCCCGCAGCAGCGATCAAAGAAGTCGCGCACGCCTACGCGCGAGCCGACCGGGCGATGATCTGCTGGACGCTCGGCATCACCGAGCACCACAACGCCGTCGACAACGTCCTGGCGCTGATCAACCTCGCACTGCTGGTGGGCAAGGTCGGGCGGTATGGCTGCGGGCTCAATCCCCTGCGTGGGCAGAACAACGTGCAGGGTGGCGGCGACATGGGCGCGATCCCGAACCGTCTGCCCGGTTTCCAGGACGTCGAGAACGCCGAGCTGCGCGGCAAGTTCGAGTCGCGGTGGGACGTGAAGATCCCGGCCAAGCGTGGTTATCACCTGAGCCAGATGTTCGAAGCGATGGATCACGGGGAGATGAAGGCCGTGTACATCGTCGGCGAGAACCCGGCACGATCCGAGGCTGACCAGCAGCGCGCGGTGCGGCTGCTCGCGGGCCTGGAGCACCTGGTGGTGCAGGACATCCTGCTCACGCAGACCGCCGAGCTCGCGCACGTCGTGCTGCCCGCGGCCGCGGGCTGGGCCGAGTCCGAGGGCACGGTGACCAGCAGCGAGCGACGTGTGCAGCGAGTGCGCCGCGCTCTCGAGCCGCCGGCCGGCGCGCGGGATGACGTCGAGATCATCTCCGACATCGCGGCACGCCTCGGCCTGAGCTGGGGCCACCCAACTGCCGAGCAGGTGTGGGATGAGCTGCGCAGCCTCTCGCCGATGCACGGCGGAATGTCCTATCGGCGGCTCGAAGAGTTGGGCGGCATCCAGTGGCCGTGCCCGGATGAGTCGCACCCTGGGACTCAGTTCCTGCACGCGCGCTTGTGGCAGGACCCGATCGAGGGACCGCCGGCGCCGTTCAGCGTTGTCGAGCACGACCCGCCGGTGGACCAGCTGACGGACGAATTCCCGATCCGGCTGACGACCGGGCGGCGGCTGGACTCGTTCAACACGGGCGTGCAGACGGGGCATTACACATCGCCGTTGCGAGAGCGCGAGGCGTTGCTGCTTTCGCCTGCGGACGCCGCTCACCTCGGGATCACCGACGGCGAGGTCGTGCGCGCGAGCTCACGGCGAGGCTCAGTTGAGGTGCCGGTGCGCATCGAAGGCTCGCTGCGGCCGGGGCTGGCTTTCATGACCCTGCACTTTCCGGACCAGGTCTCGACCAATGTCCTGACCATCGACGCGACGGATCCGAAGTCGGGCACCGCTGAGTTCAAAGCCAGCGCCATCCGCGTGGACAAGCTGGGAGCTAAAGTCACCGCCTAAGTGGCGCGCGTCCGAATGTCCTGGCGTCTTCGCGGCCTAGGCGGCCGGGCGGCTTCGCCGCTGAAGCCTGCGTCAAGGGGCCCGGCGCCGCGTTGTCGCGCATCTGGCGATGCGCTCCTAGCTGCGCCACCCTTTCCTTGGCTCCGGCCGCCGATGCCGCGAATCCTGCTGCGGCCCTCGGGCGCGCGCCACTAGTGCAAATTCGCACCACCGGCGGACCCGCGACCGCGGAAGAGATCGCCGCCGTCGACTCAATCCTCGGGGCGCCGCACTCACTGTGGGAGGGGGGGACTCGGGCAGACGCTGACGACCACCTGGCGCGCGGGGGCCGCGAGGCGCGGTCACACCGCCACCTGCTGCTGCCTGTCCTCCACGCGCTGCAGGACCGTATCGGCTGGGTAAGCCGCGGCGGCCTGGAGTACGCGTGCCGGCGCCTCTCCGTGCCGCCGGCGGATGCGTACGGTGTGGTCACGTTCTATGACCGCTTCGCCACCGAGAAGCGCGCGCCACTCGCGGTGCATGTGTGCGACGACGTCGCGTGCAAGTGCGCGGGCGCGGACGCGCTGTGCGCGGCGCTCGAGTCGAGCTTCGGACCTGCCGGAGCTGCCGGCTCGCACAGCGGCGCGGCCTGGTACCGGAGCCCGTGTCTTGGTCTCTGCGACCGGGCCCCGGCAGCGCTGATCGAGCGCGCCGGCATAGGCCACGCCGAGGGCCGGCTCACGCGCGCCACGGCGGATGCGGTGCGCGGCATTCTGGAAGGCGGCGACTGGCCGCTGCAGGCGACAGAGAGCCCGGCCCAACTGCGTGGCGAGGTGCGCCTGCTCAAGCGTGTGGGCGAGGTCGATCCCGATTCTTTCGACAGCTATCGCGCGGCCGGAGGCTACGCGGCATTTCGACACGCGATCGAGCTCGGTCCAGAAGGTGTCATCCGCGAGCTGACCGACGCAAAGCTGCTGGGTCGCGGCGGCGCTGCCTTCCCGACGGGACGCAAGTGGGACGCCGTGGCGCGGACCCCGGCGCGACCGCATTACCTGGTCACCAACGCCGACGAGTCCGAGCCGGGAACCTTCAAGGATCGCGTCCTGATGGAAGGCGACCCCTTCGCCATCGTCGAGGCGATGACCATCGCCGCCCTGGCCACAGGCTGCGAGCAGGGATATCTCTATGTGCGCACGGAGTATCCGCTGGCGAGGCAGCGAATCGAGAACGCGGTCAAGCAGGCGCGCGCACACGGCTTCCTCGGTGCCGATGTCGCCGGTACGGGCTCGGCATTCGACATCGAGGTCCGGCGCGGCGCGGGCGCGTACATATGCGGCGAGGAGACCGCGCTCTTCAACTCGATCGAAGGCAAGCGGGGAGAGCCACGCAACAAGCCGCCCTTTCCAGTTCAGTCAGGCCTGTTTGGCAAGCCGACGCTCGTCAACAACGTCGAGACGCTGATGAACGTATTGGAGATCCTGACCGTGGGCTCGGCTGCTTATGCGGCGACCGGCACGCCGGACTCGACCGGCACGCGCCTTTTTTGCGTGTCGGGTAGCGTCCGGACGCCAGGCGTGTTCGAGGTGCCGATGGGTACGACGCTGCGCGATCTCATCGGCCGGGCGGGCGGCCTCCACCTGGGTCGCGAGCTGCAGGCGGTGCTGCTGGGCGGCGCGGCCGGATCGTTCGTGTCCAGCAGGCAGCTCGACGTGCCATTGAGCTTTGAAGGCACACGCGCTGCAGGCGCGACGCTCGGCTCGGGCGCGGTCATCGTGCTCGACGACGCCGTCGACCTCAACTCGATCCTGTTGCGCATCGCGCGCTTCTTCAGCCACGAGTCGTGCGGCCAGTGCGTACCGTGCCGGGTGGGCACCAAGCGGCAGGAGGAGATCCTGCACCGGGTGCTGGCCGGGCACAACGGCGAAAACCGCGCCACCGACATGGCCTTGCTCGGCGAGATCGCGCAGGCCATGCGCGACGCATCCATCTGTGGCCTGGGACAGACCGCCGCGAGCGCGATTCAGTCCGCGTTCGTGCAGCTGGGGGTGGTGCACTGATGGCCACCGCCTTCGTGGGCTTGCCGAAGCGCATGCTCGCCGCCACGATCGACGGCCAGGACATAAACGTGCCTGACGGTACGACGATCCTCGAGGCCTGTCGCGCTCTGCACATCGACACGCCCACGCTGTGCTACCTGGAGACGCTCACGCCGGTGAATGTCTGCCGGGTGTGCGTGGTCGAGGTCGAGGGCTCGCGCGTGCTGGTCCCTGCTTGCTCGCGCAAGCTCGAGACCGGCATGAAGGTGCACACCGACTCAGAGCGTGTGCGCCACAGCCGGCGGCTCGTGCTCGAGTTCCTCGCTTCGTCAGTCGACATGGATCTCACCTCGCCGCAGGTGCATGGCTGGATGGCGCAATACGGTGCGGAACCGAACCGGTTCGGGCCCCTGGCCGCAACGCTGGCGCAGCCGGTCAAGGTCGACAACGAACTGTATGTCCGCGACTACTCGCGCTGCATCCTTTGCTACAAGTGCGTCGAGGCGTGTGGCGTTGACGCGCAGAACACTTTCGCGCTGGGCGTCGCTGGACGTGGTTTCGACGCACATATCTCGACCGAGTTCACGGTTCCCCTACCCGAATCGGCGTGCGTCTACTGCGGCAACTGCATCGGAGTGTGCCCGACCGGTGCGCTGATGTTCAAGAGTGAGCACGACATGCGCCAGGCGGGCACGTGGAGAGAGGAGAAGCAGACCGTCACCGAGACCGTCTGTCCTTACTGCGGCGTGGGCTGCATGCTCGAGCTCCACGTCCAGGACAACTCGATCGTCAAGGTGACGTCACCGCTGGACCACAGCGTGACCTCAGGCCATCTCTGCATCAAGGGCCGGTTCGGTTTTCAGTTCGTACAGAAAAGGGGAGAGGGCGCCGGCTAGCTCAGCGGGATCGGAAGCAGGCTCACGTTGAGCGAGATGTGGTCCGCGAACATCGGCAGCCACGGCAGCGCGAACGGAGTGATCCGGATGTCCACCGCTGTGTTGGGCATGCGGTGCTGGATCCGGTTGCGCGCCTCACCCAGGCTGGTGCCGCGCAGCTGCATCGCCAGCGTGGTGGTCGAAACGTTCGGCACCGCGTAGCCCACCGCGGAGCCGGTGATCGTCACCTGGCCGTCGGGTGACACGGCTTCGATGGTGTAAGTGGTGCGCACCGGCTGCTCGGCGATGAGCTTGAAGCCGGCCGGGACCTTGTTGTCAAGCGCCGTACGCAGCAGAGCTTCAGCGTCGGACGACGCGAAAGCGACTGCGCGAACAGTGCCTGTCACCGTGACCGTGAACGCCGGCGTCTCTTCGCCGGCCAGGTGGTCGCTGGTGATCGCCAGCGCAGGCGCTCCGACGGTCGCGTAGGTCAGCGCGCCTGCATTGGCCTGGACCTGGGCTGCCAGGTCGGCAAGGGCCTTGACGCTCAACGTCTGGCCGGTCGCGTCGAGAGCGGACTGCTCGACCACGTGGGCTTTGCGGCCTTCAACGCCCCCGGCGATTGCGGTCGGGTTGTTCACGTGCAGATTCGATGGCATCGGCGTGACGATCACGGTCACGGTGTTCGGGTCGGTGTTGCCGGCGATGCCGGCGGTCACGGCGCTGATCGTCGTCGTCGATGATTGACCAGAGGACAGGATGTTGGTCACTCCCTGGGTCTTGTACTGGACTCCGTCAGTAGTCGCGACCACCGTGCCCGATGGGACCGTGGCGCCTCCGGGACACGCCGGCGAGCACGTGAACACCACCTGGCCAACGGCAGGGGTGGCGGGTAGGGGAAGGGCGCTCGTCGCGACCTTCGAGGTTTCGACCACCTTGTTGTCGAAGACTCGAGTCGTGAAGTCACTGCCGACTCCGCCGCCCGTGAGGGTCAGATCGGACTCGAGCCGTCGCGGCTCGATCGACAGCTTCACGATCGCCCGTTCCATGTAGAGGAGGCTGCCGAGTGCGGCCACGAGCACGATCGCGACCCCGAGCAGGTAGGCTCGAAGGAGCCGCCTCCCATCTTCGTCGAGCTGGGGTTTCAGGCTCATCTCTTGGCTAACGCCCCCGGGCGGCTATTCCAGCACAAGGCTTGCCTGCGTGGCAAGCCGATAATCAGTACATGCCGATTCAGTGGACTGATCGCCCCGAGGCCAACCTGCTGCTCGCGACCAACCCGCTAGCGCTTCTGATTGGAATGGTTCTCGATCAGCAGGTGAAGATGGAGAAGGCGTTTGACGGGCCATATGAGCTGCAGCAGCGGCTCGGCCATCTCGATCCACACAAGATCGCGGGCATGGATCCGGCCGCACTCGACAAGATCTTCCGCCAGCGGCCCGCGCTCCACCGCTTCCCAGGCAGCATGGCCCGGCGGGTCCAGGAGTTGTGCCAGTCGATCGTCAAGGACTACGGCGGCGACGCAGGTGCGGTATGGCGTGACGTACGCACCGGGGATGAGCTCGCGGCTCGCATCAAGAAGCTGCCGGGATTCGGCGACATGAAGGTCAAGATCCTGGTCTCGGTGCTGGCCAAGAAGTTCGGTGTCAAGCCTGCCGGTTGGGAGAGGCACGCGGCGAGCTGGCACTCGGTGGCCGACGTGGATTCGGCTGAAACGATGGCCCAGGCGCGGCAGGTCAAGCGCGACATGAAGGCGGCAAAAGCCAAGGCGTAGCTGATAGAGTCAGGCACCCGGTCCGGCCATAGGGAGTCGGGCGGGGAAAGACCAGAAGAGCGGAGAAGCAGATGAGAGAGTGCATTCCCACCCGGGATCAGGCTCGGGTGCTCGCGGAGAGCCACCGGCTGATCCCGGTCTACCGCGAAGTCCTCGCCGACATGTTGACCCCCGTCCGCGCCTACACGCTGCTGTGCCCGGCGGACCAGCCCGGATTCCTCCTCGAGAGCGTCGAGGGTGGCGAGCGACTCGCACGCTACTCGTTCATCGGCTCTCAGCCGGCTTCGCTTGACACTGGCGGAGGCAACCCGCTACCAGCGCTGCAGCGCGTGGCATCGGAATCGACAGCCACCTTGATGGGACTGCCGCGCTTCCTCGGCGGCGCGGTGGGCTACCTCGGGTACGAGTCAGCGCGCCATTTCGAGCGGCTGCCCGTCGCGGCAGGGACCGCGCCAGCCATGCCCGAGAGCGCCTTCGTCAAAGCCGAGGACATCGCCGTCTTCGACCACGTGACCCGGCGGCTGAAGCTGCTCACGATCCACCGCCCCGACCGCGAGGACTACGACGACGCGGTGCGGCGCATCGACGTGATGGAGCAGCGCCTCTCGGACGAGTCCGCACAGCCCTCACCGGCGGGCAAGGACGGTGTGCCGTGGGAGTCGAACATGTGCCCGGGTCGCTTCCACTCCATGGTCGATGCCGCACGTGAGCACATCCTGGCCGGTGACGCGTTCCAGGTCGTCGTCTCGCAGCGCTTCCGCAAGCCACTCGCGGCGCGACCCTTCGACATGTACCGCTGCTTGCGTGCGATCAACCCGTCGCCGTACATGTTCTTCGTCTCCCTCGGCGGCGGCCGCCACGTCGTCGGCACATCGCCGGAGAAGCTGGTGCAGGTCGAGGGCACGCGCGTCGAGACCCGCCCGCTGGCGGGCACCAGGCGTCGTGGGGCCGATTCGGCTGAGGACGCGCGTCTGGAAAAGGAGCTGCTGGCAGACCTGAAGGAGCGCTCCGAGCACGTGATGCTGGTCGACCTTGGGCGCAACGACGTCGGCCGCGTAGCTCGCGCCGGTACGGTCAACGTGGAGCGACTGATGGAGGTCGAGCGCTACTCGCACGTGATGCATATCTCCTCGACCGTGAGCGGCCAGCTGCGCGAAGGCTGCACCTCGCTCGATGCGCTGCGCGCCGCGTTCCCGGCGGGCACGGTGTCTGGGGCGCCGAAGATCCGGGCGATGGAGATCATCGCTGAGCTCGAGCCAGACCGGCGGGGGGTGTACGCAGGGTCGCTCGGCTACGTCGGATTCGGTGGCAATCTGGACATGGCCATCACGCTGCGCACCATCGTTGTCGCCGACGGTCAGGTGTACGTGCAGGCCGGGGCCGGCGTGGTGGCGGACTCGAGGCCGGAGCGCGAGTTCGAAGAGACGCTGGAAAAGGCAGGCGCGATGTTCAAGGCCGTGGAAATGGCGGAGGCCATGTAACAGTGTCCCGCCGCCGACGCTCTGCACTCATTCGCGGCCTGGACGGCCGGGCGGCTGCGCCGCTGAAGCCTGCGTCTGGGGCCCCGGCGCGGCGTCGTCCTGCATCTACCGATGCACTCCTGGCCGGGCCACCCCATCCTTGGCTCCGGCCGCCGATGCCGCGACTGATGACGCAGACCGCGACGGCGGGACACTGAAATGGCCGCTCGCATCGCGGTCGTCGACAACTACGACTCGTTCACTTACAACCTGGTCCAGTATCTGGCCGAGCTCGGCGCGGAAAGTGACGTCTTTCGCAACGACGAGGTGACCGTTGGCGAGCTCGCGAAATACCCAGGGGTCGTCATCTCACCGGGCCCCGGCACCCCTGAGGACGCCGGCGTTTCGACAGAGGCGATCCGCGGGTTGAGCGGCAAGTCCGCGATCCTCGGCGTCTGCCTCGGCCACCAATGCCTGGGCCAAGCCTTCGGCGGGCGTGTCGTTCGCAACGAGCCGGCGCACGGCAAGACGTCGTGGATCCGCCATGACAACTCGGGTGTGCTGGCCGGTGTCAGCGATCCGTTCGAGGCGACGCGGTATCACTCGCTGATCGTCGAGAAGTCGTCCGTGCCCGAGGAGCTCGTCGTCACCGCGTGGACCGCCGATGGCATCGTCATGGGACTGCGCCACGCGCGGCATCCGACCTACGGTGTCCAGTTCCACCCGGAGTCGGTACTGACCAAAGAGGGCAAGAAGATCCTGGCGAACTTCATCCGCCGGGCGGGTAGGACGGCCGCATGATCGACGCGATCGCCAAGCTGATCCGCTGCGAATCGCTCTCTGAAGCGGAGGCCGCGGCCGCCTTCGAGACGATCATGCGCGGCGATGCAACGCAGGCCCAGATCGCGGGCTTCGTCATCGCCCTGCGCATGAAGGGCGAAACGGTCGACGAGCTCACTGGCTTCGCCCGGACCGCACGCCAGATGTCGACACCGATCGACGTCGAAGGCGACTTGCTCGACACGTGCGGTACGGGCGGTGACGGGCTCGCGACCTTCAACATCTCAACGCTGTCCGCGATCGTGGCCGCCGCGTGCGGCGCCCGTGTGGCCAAGCACGGCAACCGCGCGGCCTCCTCGCTTTGCGGCTCGGCGGACGTGCTCGAGCAGCTGGGCGTCAAGATCGACCTCCAGCCGGACGGCGTCACCCGCTGCATCGAGCAGGCGGGCATCGGGTTTCTCTTCGCGCCGATCTTCCACCCGTCGTTCCGCTTCGCCGGCGGCCCGAGGCGCGAGCTTGGGGTGCGCACCGTCTTCAACGTGCTCGGCCCCCTGTGCAACCCGGCCGGCGCGAGGTTCCAGGCTCTCGGCGTGGCCGACCTGGCGCTCGCGGGCAAGATGGCCGATGTCCTCGTGCGTCTCGGCGTGGAGCGGGCAATCGTCTTCCACTCGGGCGACGGGATGGACGAGCTTTCTGTCGGCGCCCCGTCGCATGTGATCGAGATCGACGGCAGGCGCAAGGAGTACGAGTTGGACCCGGTCGAGCTGGGTCTCGAGAAGGCGCCCCTGGATGCGATACGTGGGGGTGGGCCTGAGCAGAACGCTCGCATCGCCCGCGAGCTCCTGAGCGGGGGCGATGGGCCGCGCCGCGAGGTGCTGCTCCTCAACGCCGCCGCCGCGCTGCGTGCCGCCGGCATCGCCAAGGATTGGAAGGACGGCATCCGCACGGCTGCCGAGGCAATCGACACCGGACGCGCCGGCGAGACGCTCGAACGCTGGGCCAAGCTCTCGCAGGCGTGACCTCGCGGCCGGACCTCCTCATCCGTCTCATCGCCGAGGCGGCGCGCGAGACAGAGCGTCGGCGGCGGAGCACCCCACCTGCACGGGTCGAAGAGCGGGCCAGGCGCTATTCGCCCAAGGACTTCGCCGCAGCGCTGCGGGGTCCGGGGCTGGCCGTGATCGCGGAGATGAAGCGCAAGACGCCGACCATGGGAATGCTTGCCGCCGATTACCGACCCGAAGTGATCGTGGCTGACTACATGAGCGGCGGTGCAGCCGCGCTGTCAGTGCTGACGCAGGAGGCGTCGTTCGGCGGTGAGCTGGAGCATGTCGCCTGGGTGCGCGCTCGCACGGACCTGCCGATCCTGCGCAAGGACTTCATCACCGATCCCTTCCAGGTGGTCGAGGCGCGCGCAGCCGGTGCGGACGCGGTGCTGCTGATCGTCGCCGCGCTCGAGCGTCGCTCACTCGAGCGGTTGCTGCGCCAGGCGGGCGAGCTCGGGCTTGCAGCTGTGGTCGAGGTCCACGACGAGGCCGAGACCGCAGCCGCACTCGAGGACGGCGCGGGGATCATTGGCATCAACCACCGCGACCTGCGCACGTTCGAACTCGACATGGGCCTGACCGAGCGTCTGCGGCCGCGCATCCCTGAAGACCGGATCGTCGTGGCCGAGAGCGGCATCCACAACTCTGCTGACGCGAAACGCATGCGTGAGGCGGGAGCGGACGCGATTCTGGTCGGAGAGCTGCTGATGCGATCGCCCGACCCAGCCGCATGCATCCAGGAGCTCGGCGCCGCCTAGGCGATCCATGCTCCGAGTCAAGATCTGTGGCATCTGTGACCTGCCAGGGGCTCGGAGCGTGGTCGAGGCGGGCGCGGACCTGATCGGCTTTCACTTCTGCGACTCCGCGCGGCGCGTGTCGCCCGAGGCGGCGAAGGCCATCATCGACGCACTCGACGTGCGGCCCAAGATCGTGGGCGTTTTCATCGACGAGGATCCGACCGTGGCCAGGCAGGTGGCTGACTTCGTCGACCTCGATTTGCTGCAGCTGCATGGGTCGGAAAAGCCGGGCTACGAGGCCGGCCGTCCAGTGATGAAGGTGCTGAAGGTGCGCGGTGACCGCGTGCCCGACGCGGCCTCGTGGCCGGACCCGATCATGCTCGACTCCTGGTCCCACGATCAACGTGGAGGCACGGGCCGGACGTGGACCTGGGAGCTGGCGCGAGAGCTGGTGCGTACGCGCAACGTGTTCATCGCCGGTGGACTCGAACCGGGTAACGTGGGCACTCTCGTGAGCGCCTACAAGCCGTATGGGGTGGACGTCTCGAGCGGGGTCGAGTCGGCCGTCCGCGTGAAAGACCCCGAGAAGATCCGTGCATTCATCCGAGCGGCGCGGGAGGCCACGTGAGTCACCCTGTGCGTGGCCGCTTTGGGCCATTTGGCGGTCAGTACGTGCCGGAGACGCTGATGGGCGCACTCGAGGAGCTCGAGAACGTCTGGCACGAAGCCAAGGCTGATCCGCAGTTCCAGCTCGAGCTGGCGGGTCACCGCCACGCATTCGTCGGCCGGCCGACGCCGCTCTACTCAGCGACCCGCCTGGGCGAGCACTTCGGCGGCGCCCACATTCACCTGAAGCGCGAGGACCTGTGCCACACCGGCGCGCACAAATTGAACAACGCGGTCGGGCAAGCGCTGCTCGCGCTCCGCATGGACAAGAAGCGCGTCATCGCCGAGACCGGCGCCGGGCAGCATGGGGTGGCAGTGGCGACCGTCGCCGCGCGGTTCGGCCTCGAGTGCACCGTCTACATGGGCACCGAGGACATGCACCGCCAGTCGATGAACGTGCGCCGGATGAAGCTGTTGGGCGCCGAAGTCAAAGAGGTGACGACGGGGTCCAAGACGCTGAAGGATGCGACGTCGGAAGCGATCCGCGACTGGGTCACCAACGTCCGCACGACCCACTACATCATCGGCTCGGTGGTCGGACCCCATCCGTACCCGGAGCTGGTGCGTGACCTCCAACGTGTCATCGGCGACGAGGCGCGCGAGCAATACCTGTTCGCGGACGGCAAGCTGCCCGACGTCGTGATCGCGTGCGTCGGTGGCGGTTCCAACGCCATCGGCATGTTCACGGCCTTCCTCGACGACAAGGACGTGGCGCTGATCGGCGTCGAGGCGGCCGGCGAGGGCATCAAGTCCGGCAAGCACGCAGCGTCGCTGATCGGCGGCCGGCCCGGTGTGCTGCACGGCGCGTACTCGTACCTGCTGCAGGACTTCGACGGCCAGATCATGCCGACGCATTCCATATCGGCCGGCCTCGACTACCCAGGCGTTGGCCCGGAGCATGCCTTCCTGCGCGAGTCGGAGCGCGTCGAATACGTGGCGGTGACCGACAAGGACGCGCTCGCCGCGTTCAAGCTCTGCACCAGGCTCGAAGGGATCATGCCCGCACTCGAGCCGTCGCACGCGCTCCACCACGCCGGCGTCGTGGCCAGGGAGTTCGGCCCGGGTGGGCGGATCCTGGTGTGCCTTTCCGGGCGCGGCGACAAGGATATGGACTCAGTTGAAGGCAGCTGAGAAGTCCCGCCTCGAGTCTGCCTTGCGCGCTCACGGCGACCTGAAGCTCGTGCCATATCTGATGGCGGGGCACCCGAACAAGAAGCGGTCGCTGGAGGCCGCGAAGAAGGTCGCGGCGTCGGGCGTGGCCGCCCTCGAGCTCGGCATCCCACACTCCGACCCGCTGGCCGACGGACCTGTGATCCAGAAAGCCGGCCAGACCGCTCTCGAGCACGGCATGACGGTGGCCGCGTGCCTGGAGCTCGCCGGCGCGGTCGCCCAGGACGGCGTACCGGTTGTGCTCATGTCCTATATCAACCCGATCCTCGCCTACGACGCCAGGCGGTTTGCCGCCGAGGCCGCGCAAGCGGGCGTGTCTGGCGTGATCGTGCCGGACATGCCGGTGGAGGAGTCGGAACCGGTTGCCGGCTGGCTGCGAGCCGCATCCCTTGACACCGTCTTCATGGTCGCGCCGACCACGTCGCCGGCGCGGATGGATTCCGTTTGCGAGCGCTCGAGCGGCTTCGTGTATTGCGTCACGCTCACCGGCATCACAGGCGTGCGCTCCGACCTTCCGACGGGGCTGGAGGAGTTGATCGGCGAGGTGAAGAGGCACACGACGCTGCCTGTCGCCGCGGGCTTCGGCATCTCGCGGCCCGAGCACATGAAGGCGCTGCGTGGCGTTGCCGATGCGGCGGTGGTGGGCAGCGCCGTGGTGGCCGAGATCGACGCCGGTCGCGACCCGTCGACGCTCATCAAATCCCTCTTGAAGGCATGCCGGTAAGAGGCATCCGCGGCGCGACAACCGCGGCCGCCAACGCGGCCGACGCCATCATCGAGGCCACCGATGAGCTGCTGAGGCAGTTGATCATCGCCAACGAGATCGACATGGAGGAGATCTGTTTCGCCTTCTTCACGACGACCTACGACCTGAACGCTGAGTTTCCGGCTTACGCCGCCCGCCGCATCGGCTGGGTGGACGTGCCGCTGCTGTGCAGCCACGACATGAACGTCACTCTGCCGAACCCGCGAGGCGTGCCGATGTGCATCCGCGTCCTGCTGCTCTACAACACCAGCAAGCCGCAGTCCGCGATGCGCTTTGTCTATCTGCGAGGTGCGCAGGCCATCAAGGCGGACCTGGATTCCTGGAGGTCGCAGCTGCCCGCGAGATGATCATCGTGATGTCGCACACGGCGACAGATGCCGAGGTCGCGGCCGTGGTGGACCGCGTCCACGAGATCGGCCTGAAGACCGAGCTGTCGCGTGGCGAGGAGCGGACGCTGGTCGGCGTCATCGGCGCCAATGCGTACGCATACCGAGAAGCCTTCTCACACCTCAGCGGGATCCACGAGATCATCCCGATCACCAAGCCCTTCAAGCTGGCCAGTCGTGAGTTCAGGGCGGCGAACACAGTCGTCGACGTGGACGGTGTGAAGATCGGGGGCGAAGAGGTGGTCATGATGGCCGGCCCCTGCTCGGTCGAGGGCGAGGAGATGCTGCTCGAGACCGCGCGCCACGTCGCAGCGCAGGGAGCGAAGGTCCTTCGCGGTGGTGCTTTCAAGCCGCGCACATCGCCTTACTCATTCCAGGGCCTGGGCGAGTCGGCGCTGAAGATGATGGCCGAGGCGCGCGACGAGACTGGACTCAAGGTGGTGACCGAGGTCGTGTCGCCCGCCGACGTCGAGATGGTCGCTCGCTACGCAGACATCCTCCAGCTCGGCACGCGCAACATGCAGAACTACGCGCTCCTGCAAGAGGCCGGCCGTTCAGGCAAGCCCGTACTTTTGAAGCGCGGCATGTCGTCGACGATGGAGGAGTGGCTGCTCGCGGCCGAGTACGTGCTTTCGCAGGGCAACCGCGAGGTGATCCTGTGTGAGCGCGGCATCCGTACGTTTGAGACGGCGACGCGATTCACGCTCGACCTCAACGCGGTGCCGCTCGCCAAAGAGTTGTCGCACCTACCGGTCGTCGTCGACCCGTCCCAGGCGACAGGCCGGTGGTCGCTTGTGGCACCGATGGCGCTCGCCGCAGTCGCGGCGGGCGCGCACGGCCTCATCGTCGAGGTGCACCCGACGCCGAACCAGGCGCTGTCCGACGGGGCACAGTCGCTGGACTTCGCGGCCTTCGACCGGATGATGGCCGACCTCCGGCGGCTGCTCGGGGCGATGGCCAAACAGCTCGCTTAGTGTCGCGACACTAGTGGACTGTAACGGCCGTTTCGGGAGCAGATGGCGGCTGAGACCGGCGACGCCAAGGCGCGGGTGGCGAGAGGAGGATGGCATCGATAGATGCCTGACGACGATCGCCGGGGCC
>JACXTT010006396.1_pt1 | contig 16796 bp, 15 predicted proteins | sample 9270951 | NCBI WGS metagenome assembly JACXTT01 (sample SAMN15532306, study PRJNA645909) | rock metagenome | isolation source: weathered quartz diorite | place: Puerto Rico | collected 2017-06-21 | reverse complement strand
CTTGATGTGGGAGTAGGAGGGCTCTGCAGAGCCCGACCCGACTGTTCGCCAGCTGGTCGGTCCGCCGCTGCCGGAAAGACCTCCTACGGAGTTCTTTAGTCTAGGAGAATTGATGAAACGAATTGATTGCCTGCGCTCGATCTATACCCGGCTCGAAAACTGCCTGGTGGTGACGATCATGGGCGCGGTCGCGGCGGAGTTGCAATCCTTGGGACACCGTCCAAATTTCTTCTATTTGCAACACGCGATGGGATTGGCCTCTTCGACTGGTTTGGGTTTGGCGCTCTGCCTCCCCGAGCAGAAGATTGTAGTCTTCGATGGGGATGGATCGATTCTAATGAATCTGGGCAGCCTGACCACGATGGCGCGCTACCGCCCGAAGAACCTCGTCCACGTCATCTTCGACAATGAGAGCCTGCTCTCGGTGGGTGGATTTCCGACTGCCACATCGACCGGAACGGACCTGGAAGGAATCGCCCGTTCAGCGGGTGTTCCACACGTGACTACGGTCAATGGTATCGAGGAGTTCGAGTCCGCTCTGACTAGCGGCATAACGGACACTGATCTCACCACGATAGTGGCCAAGGTCGAGCCGACGGGACCAACGGCTTACGTCACCGATCTAGGGCTCCTCGAGAACCGATTTCAATTCCGGCGATACATTCAGTCGCTCTCTCGTTAGGGTGCAATTTTGAGCGCGTCGTCCATGACCACTTTACTCACTCAACTGATCGAGCAACTGAATACCGGGCGGCTGCGCGTCGTGGATCTTACCCAGCCGCTGGGCCCGGCGACCCCCTTGCTTCCGCTTCCCAGCCAGTGGAACAACACCCCCGCCTTCCGGATTTGGGAATTGTCTCGATATGACGAGCGTGGGCCCGCTTGGTACTGGAATGCATTTGAAACGGGCGAACACACAGGCACTCACTTTGACGCTCCCGTTCACTGGGTGAGCGGGAAGGACCTGCCTGATAACACGGTTGACCGGATACCACCCAAGCTCTTCGTTGGTCCGGCTTGTGTCTTGGACGTGTCGCGTGATGTGGAGAGAGATGAAGACTTCCTCCTTACTCCGGATCGGGTCCTCGCATGGGAAGCTCAGCACGGTCTGATCCCTAGGGGTGCTTGGGCGCTCTTGCGCACCGGTTGGTCGAAGCGAATGAACCCGAAAGAGTACATCAACGCACGAGAGGATGGGCCGCACACTCCCGGTTGGTCTAAGGAATGCTCTGAATTTCTTGCGAGAGATCGCGACGTGTTAGGTGTGGGTGTGGAAACCGTGGGGACCGATGCCGGTCGCGCGGGCAGTTTCGATCCCCCTTTCTCGAATCATTACGTCATGCACGGCAGCGGTAAGTTTGGATTAGCCAGTCTCTGCAACCTGGACCAGCTACCGCCGACGGGCTCCGTAGTCATCGCTGCGCCACTAAAGATAGTCGGTGGCTCCGGCAGCCCCTTGCGCGTAATCGCGATCGCCCCATCGGTCAATGAGTCAACGGATCAATGAGGCAATGTGTCAACCGCGGCGGTGCTATCCCTCTTCCGTGTAAAGCCAAGCGCCTATGACAGAGGCAATGGGCACCTCGAACAAGCCCCAGATGGCCCCGATCACAACGACCCGGGGAGGGAAGATGGCTATGGGGAGCTGCCCGACTGCCGAGTAGAAATAGGTCAGGAGCCAAACGATCATGCCGGCCCAGATGGCAGTGCGGGGTCCAGGACCGTACCTCGGTCGAATAGCCGCATAAACCCACAGGGTCACGATACCCAAGAAAAATCCGAGCACGACAAAGATACCGATCGCCGATCCCCCAATCGGTGGCCTATTGAGCGCCTTCATCGCCTCGTCCCACTCGTTTTTCAGCAGGTAGCCGTTGAGAATGAACTCACCTATGTTAATCACCAATCCAGTGACGAGTCCTGCAAGGATTACCCGCCCTACACTGATTTTCCCCATGTCAAGCCTCCATGAAAATGCAGACTAAACAATCGACCCAGAGTCGAACTACAGAAAACCAAACTCGCCCGGAAAGAAGCTACCTCGAATCTATCACACTCGTCGGCCACGTCAAACGATGATTCGGTTGTGATGTTGAGGCTGGCTGGGCTAGAGTTAGAATATCCAGATGGGCTACCGAAGGGCGCACCTGACTCGAAGCGCGCAGACTGGACTCGGCCCGTTCCGGGTATCGAGACACCGGCATTGGTTCGGAGCGACCTGCTGAGAGGAACTGCGGGTTGTCTGCCCGAAGTTGTGAATGGAGCACCTTGAGAGGGGAAGACTGTGAGTAGGCCAAAATCAACTTATTCAATTATTCAAGCGTTTTCAGTCGGCCTGTTGTTGGTTCTAGCCGGCAGCGCCTCGTTTTCTACCGGGCTCCTATCGGGCCAAGGGGAGAAGACCGAGAGGACTGAAATTCGAGAGGACCGGGAGGCCCGCGACAAGTGGTTTCTTTTCCAGCGGACTTATCCCTTCGATTCAATTCCGATCGACGCGCGACGAAAGGCGTGGGAGGCCCGTCCCCGTAGTCAAATCCTACCGCTCGCCTTGGGGGCAAGCTGGCGGGCGATTGGCCCAGCCGCGACCGTGTCGTATGTACCCGATAACTGGGGAAATACGAGTGGCCGAATTAACGCCATCGCGATTTCGCCATTGGATTCTCAACTCGTGCTAGTGGGCAGCTCAAGCGGCGGCATCTGGCGATCGACGGATGGTGGAATGAATTTCAAACCGGTGACCGATGATCAGGTGGATTTGTCAGTCGGCTCAATAGCGTTCTCCAGCAGTAATCCTGCAATTGTCTATGCGGGCATGGGAGGTGACTTCTTGGGCACAGGCGTCTTGAGATCGACCGATGCCGGAATGACTTGGAGGCGGATCAACAACAACACGCTCGCCCAGCGCGGTCAAGGATCGAAAATCGCCGTCGATCCCACCGATTCGAATCGTGTCTACCTGGCGCAATTCGCGGCCCAAGCCGCTGACGGTAATGTCTTTTCCAGCGCTTTCCAAATCTCCCTTGATGGAGGGATCAACTGGAGGTCGACACTTCGTGGCTTGCTGGAAGACTTGGCCATTCATCCGACAAACCCGCGGATACTCTACTTGGCCATAAGCCGTGTGGATGAGCCGGGCAACCGGCCCGCAGGACTCTATCGATCAATGGACGGGGGGAATACGTGGAGTCAGATTTTCATTGGCCCTTTCGATCCTGGCAGATATCCTCACTTCAAGATCGGAGTGACACACGCCGAGCCCCAGACGATCTACCTTTATGCCGGCGGTTTCATTGGGAACTCCTTCAGTACTCACGTGGAGGTGAGTACAGATGGCGGAATGACGTGGGAGGACCGTGGCGAAACGAAACTAGAAACGGGGTTCGACGCGACCTATTTAGCGGTGAACCCGGCGAACGCCAGCGAGCTCTATGTGGGTCATCGGGACCTGTATAAGAGCGTAGATGGTGGCAGGACCTGGGCCAATCTCAGCCTGAACTGGACTCCTAACAACATCTTCACTCCGAATCGGGCCAAGATGCACATCGACCAGCACTCGCTCGCCTTCCTGCCCGATAACTCATCAGTGATCTATGTCGGCAATGATGGCGGCCTATCGAAATCGTCCGATGGCGGCATGTCATTTGACTCACTCAACGGCTCGCTTTCCTTAACCCAATTCTACGCCATCGGACTGCATCCGAATGATCCGGCTGTCACCTACGGTGGATCACAAGACAACGGCTTCCAGCGCCGACTGCGAGATTCCTCCCGCTGGCGAGAGCTGATCACCGGTGATTACGGAAGCTGTGTATTCAATCCTCTCAATCCCAGCTTGGTCTTCACGAATTATATCTTCGGCAGTGTCTTTCGTTACGACGACAGGACTGATCGGTTCGCTACCATCGGTAAGAACAGCACGTTTGGCGAATCCGAGAACAGCCCGCGCATCGCCTTTCTGGCTCCAATGTCCGGTAATGGGGTGGATGCGGCAGTCTACTTCGGGACATGGCGGGTTTTCGTGAGCACCGATTTAGGAAATTCGTGGTCTTCCCCCTCCGGGACCACGGACCTGACGAAGGGTGTCACGCGCAGCGGCGCAGATGTGCTTTCGACCATCGGCATCGGGCGCTCCAATCCTGCGGTCATCTATACCGGGTCCGCACAAGGCAGGGCGATGGTCAGCATTGATGGGGGCAGGAATTGGAAGGACGTCACCAACGGGCTGCCTAATCGGTTTATAACTGGCATAACCATGGACGGCACAAATTCAGCCACAGCCTATTTGTCCGTTTCCGGATTTCGGTCGGGTCACGTATTCAAAACGATAAACACCGGCGCGACCTGGACGGACATCAGTGGGAACTTGCCCGATATCCCATGTAATGCGCTTCTCGTTGACCCGCTCGACCCTACTACGATCTACGTGGGAACCGATATTGGGGTATTTCGGTCGACCTCCGGTCGAATCGCTTGGGAAACATTCAACAATGGAATTCCACCGGTGATCGTGCGCGGCTTCACTTCCCATGCATCCGGACTGATCCAAGTAGGAACACACGGACGAGGAGCCTATGAGTTAATCCGGGGCTGACCGCGCGACCGAGTAAGCCGCGACGGATAAGGAGGCGCGATTCTATGACTCACACGTTCGAAGAGCTGAAGCTGAAAACGGTGGCCGAGCTCCGAGAGATAGCAGCGGGCATCGAGCACGAAGCCCTCTCGGGATACACCCAGCTGAACAAGCAACATTTGCTGGCGGCCCTGTGCAAAGCCCTCGGCATCGAAATGCACGCCCACCACGAGGTGAAGGGCGTCGACAAGGCCGGGATCAAGGCGCGGATTAAAGAGTTGAAGAAGCGTCGGGAAGATGCCCTCGCGGCCCATGACCACGCCCAGCTCAAGGCCGTGCGCCGAAAGATTCACCACCTCAAGAGAGAAATCCACAGATTTACGGTCTGACCGATGATTCGAATAAATCGCCGGGTTGTAAACTGAACTATTTGACTCGCGCTCGACGGGAGGGCGACGCATCCTCTCTGACTTGGCGGTCTATGTGGTTCCAACCGCGCTTCGGCTTGCAGCGCCACGTATCCTCAACCAGTCTTTGGAGGTCGCGGGAGGGTCTGTAGTCGAATGGTTTTGTTGCCCCACTCTTCCGGGCATCCGCAACCAGCTTCGAGTTTGGTCCAGCGCCGCCATAGCGGCGCGTTGAATTTAGGCCGGTCTGTTAAGGCCGGGCAGTGTTAGGTGTGAAGTCTTTCGTCGCGTGAGCGACGGTTGAATCGCCCTCCCCGTGAGATCGCTCGTCCTTCTCAAGGATGTGATTCTTCAGAATAGTAAAGCGATGTAGACATGTTTGCCACAGGTATCCGCGGCGTCAGTCAACCGCCGCTGACGCGACGGACATATTGTCTATTCATGGACCCAACTTGATAGTCGCGGCCAAGATATCACGGGCAATGGTGCATTCTGGAAGAGATCTGCGCTTCTCCCTCCGTCCGTGATACAGTGCCGCGCCAAGTGAGCGGATAGCTCATTCCAACGCTGTGGGCACCGACAGGGAGGAATCAGAATGAACGATTCTACAATCCAGCCAGACAAAAAGGTGGAGAGCGCTTCTCAATGCAAGACGCGCAAGCGCTATTCAAGGCCTCAACTCACCGAATACGGGCATGTGAAGACCCTGACCGAAGCTATAGGGGTGAGCATTGTAGACGCGGCTACGCTGTTTAATGCTTAGGGATGAGCGAGGTAACTAGTCAGAGAGGCTGCCGAGTCTCGGGCTGCGTTGCACAAACCTAGCTCCCGTCCGAGGCAGAGAAGCTGGGATGGTCAAAGCTAGCTCGCTGCGTGCCACGTCCAGTGCCAATCGGCGGCGGTGGACCAGAATGCCGTTCCCGAGCCGTGAAAACAGCCGCGCTGCTGGAAAGCGAGGAAAATCGAAAAAACCGGCTTTTGAACCGTTCCTACGGCTCCTACGGCCGTTCACTTCGTTCTCCAGTCGTTGAAATTCCTCAACAGTCCCTAAGCCAGAGCCCCGCGAGGGGAAGCCCTAATTGCGGCGATCAGGCCAATCAATATCCCGGCCGCCCAATGAAGAGAAGTTTTTTACAGTTCGGATAGGAATTAGAGGAGAACCGAGATGTCAAATACAATCGAGTTTCGTATCTCCCGTATCGCCCAGATCTATATAACCGTCCACGACCTAGGGCGGGCCGCCGAATTCTACCGCGACAAGCTCGGAATGAGGCACTTGTTCACGGTGCCGAAGATGGCGTTTTTTGATTGTGGAGGCATTAGGCTCATGCTCGGGCTTCCTGAGACTGCGGAATTTGATCACCCCAGCTCGATTATTTACTTTCAAGTGGACGACATCCAGCAGGGATTTAGAGTCCTTTCGGAGCGCGGTGTAAAATTCGAAGGGCAGCCCCATATGATCGCGAAAATGGACACCTACGACCTGTGGATGGTGCACTTCCGGGATTCGGAAAACAATCTCTTAAGCCTGATGAGCAACTTGGCTCATGAATGAGGAGGAGCAGCGTGACGAATCACTCAAGAAGGAGCGTGTCTTAATCCTTGGTTTTCGGATCAGTGGAATTTGTCTCGGGTTTAGGATTTCGATTTTCGGATTTCCCGAATTTCCCTGAAAAATGCGAGTCAGGGATTCGGGTGCTGCCTCTCCGGCGTCGCCGCGACTTCTGTCGGCGGATTCTTTCCCGCGCCTCTTGCTGGGCAGACCTGACCCCATGAATTCTCTCCTCGAGACGGTCGGCCAGAATCCGCCGGGCGAGAAATCGGTTTATCGCTTGAGATCGTTCTTGCTGGACCTTAACTTCGATTCCCGTCGGGAGGTGTTTGAGATAGACACAGGTGGCGGTCTTGTTGACGTTCTGGCCCCCAGGGCCGGATGAACGAATGAACCTCTCTTCGAGGTCTTCTTCGCGTATGCTGAGTTTTCTCATGCGCGCCTGGAGCGCCGCCTCCTTGTCTGCGCGAACGCCGAACTTGCTCATGACTCTCCACTAGAGTTTCTTCACTCCGCTTCCGGCAATCAAGAACCCGAGCGCCGTCGACCCCAGGATCGCGCTTCCGGTAATCAAGGCAACCGAGGGGGAGAGCTGGGCCGCGAGATACCCAGCCGCGAGATTGCCCAGGGGCATGCCCCCGCGGAACGCCAGCATGAAGACACTCATCACTCTGCCTCGCATCTCCTCAGTCGTAGCCAATTGCACAAGCGCGGTGATAGAGGCGAAGAGGGTGATCAGGCAGAGCCCGCCCAAAAAGAGAGTCGCATAGCTGAGCACCATATTGCGGGAAAGCGCGAAGGTGGCCAAGAGAAGGGCAAAGGCCAGTTGTACACTCAATGTCAGCTTCCCACGGTTTTCCCGATGGGCTATTCCGGCATAAAGGAGCGCGCCCGTGATGGCGCCTGCGCCGGAAGTTGCCATCATGCTTGCGTATCCTGTGGCCCCGGTAAGAAAAATATTCTTAGCGAATATGGGCAACAGAGTAAGCAGTGGGATGCCGCAGAAGGTGCTGACGAAACCCAACACACTCAATTGCCAGAGCGATCCGCGGCTCTTTATGAAAGACAATCCATTCCGGATACCCGTGAGGACCGACTCATTCGTTCTCTCCGGCTTAAAGGTCGTACGGATCAAATAGAGGCTGATAATGACGGCAACAAAGGACAAGCCATTGAGTCCGAAACAAAGCGCAGCGCCGACCGAGGCAAGAGCAGCCCCGGCTAGAATCGGTCCGACCACCCGAGCGAGATTGAATTGAATGGAGTTCAGCGCGACGGCATTGGGAACCGCCTCGCGGTTTACCAGGCCGGGAATCAACGCCTGATAGGCCGGTCCGCCGAAGGATTGGGCCGTTCCCGCTACAAATACCAGCACCAGGAAGTGCCAAATTTGGACTCGATTCAGCAGGACCAGCGCGGTAAGAATGAATGCGCAGGTCATTTGTACATACTGCGACCCCAGCAACAGCTTCCTCCGATCGAAGCGATCGGCGACAACACCGCCGACGAGTGTAAAAAGAATGAACGGGACCTCCCCTAGAAAGCCAGTCAAGCCCAGGTAAAATGCCGACCCTGTCAAGGAAAGCACCAGCCATGACTGGGCCACGGTCTGCATCCATGTGCCGGTGCTCGATGTAAACGCTCCAAACCACATCAAGCGGAAGTCGCGATAGCGATAAGCTTGAAAGGTCCGGGAGAGATAACCCCAAGCGCCGTTCTTCGCGCCCTGCATTTCGATCGCAGCAGCCGAAGGCGGTTCGTTTTGAACGGTGGGAGAAGTCATGCGTAGGTCGGTCGCCGCGCGTCCGGTTAAATGAGATTCCCTTATGTATCATGACTCACGGGATCGGCGCGAGTGGAACTCGACGCTCACCCGAGCTTGCAGCTAACGCCATCTTTCCTACAATGTCGAGATAATGTCTCTTCCCCGTCGAGAGCGCATTCAGGTTTTTTGTATAATAGCCCTTCTCGTTCTTCACTGCGGGCCCTCGAACACAGTTGCCCGTCAAATGCAGAAAAAGAAGCCTGCCTCATCTCAGGGTGAGCCGTCGGAGAATGAACCCACTCCGAACCAACAAACGACTCCGACACAAGCTCCAAAGGAAGAAATCGAACCCGATCGCCCGGATGTTACGAATGGAACCCATGTCGTTCCGATTGGGCTCTTACAATTGGAATTCGGAGGTCACTATTCGCGCGTCACAGCAACGGCGCGTAACTTTGGTACGCCCATCACGGTACGAATCGGGCTTTTCGATTGGCTCGAAGCGAGGGTCGGGGCCGATGGATTCATCGGTCAAAGCGATACCGATGCGCGGGCGACGGGCATCGGTAATCTGCAACTCGGCGCCAAGATCCGGCTCTGGTCAAGCCCCCGGGGGCATACCCGTATTGGCTATATTGCCGACGGTGAATGTGCCGCTAGCGAGTGTCAGCAAGGGGCTAGGCACGGGCAGCCCGGATCTGACCCTGGGCGTCCTGACAGGCACCGATCTAGGCTCGCGCAATCATGTCGATTTCAATTATGGAATTGGGAGAATCGCAGGAGGTCCGGGGCGTGGCCATTTTGTTCAACATCTCGCCTCGATATCCGCAAGCAGAAGATTTGGAGAGAACGTAAATCCGTACTGGGAGGTTTACTGGATTAGCAAGCAGGACCCGGACGGCGGTCACGTGGGATCCACGGATTTGGGAATGATCTACACACTCGGCTCGCGGTTCGCCTTGGACGGTGGCGTCGATATTGGTTTCACCAGATCCGCGCCCAGGGTGACGTTCTTCGGGGGCTTCTCGGTGATTATTGGCGAGGTCTTAGGCAAGCACGGCGTTCATGCCCGGCAACGAAAGGCTCAAGAGAGTGCCCTGCGGCGGGGCCCACGAAGGAAATAACTCCTGGGCTCCGCTTGAACGCAGAGATGCCGGAAGCTCGTGTCGCTGGTCAATTGACTCGGCATTTAGGCGTGAGCCATCATGATGCCCATGAGAATTAGTATCGAGCTAGAGGATAAGCTGCTGAGAGGGGCGAAGAGAAAGGCTGCCGAGGAAAATCGGCCGCTCGAAGATATTCTCAACGAGGCGCTTCGCCTCGGGCTGGAACCATCGAAGGGTCGTCGCCGACCGCGCCTGAAGTTCCGGCTCAAAACGGTCGTCGGTAAGCTTATACGTGGAGTGGATCTGACAGACCGTCATAAACTGCTTGACCTTATGGAAAGTTGCCGATCTGATGACTAGTCATGTCTAGGATACCCAACGATGAACCAGTCTATGAAGGCTACCTGGATCACTTTGGACTGGTGAAACAAGTTGCGAATCTGATTCTTGATTGCGACCCACCATATGTGTTGGGCGTCTGCGGTTCCTGGGGCTCGGGCAAGACCAGTTTCCTTCGCAAGCTCTGGGCTTTCTTCGGTGGACCATTTGATGTCAAAGGTTGGGAGAGTGCAACTGAAGCCTTACGGCAACAGCAACGACTTGAATGGTTTGGCCGTGACTATCAGAAACCTTCGCCACCGCAGCCCGAGAACGGCTGGCATTTGATCTGGTTCAACCCATGGCAGCACCAGTTCGAGGAGACGCCCCTGGTGGCCCTGTTACAAGAGGTAAGGCAGCATTTCACGCTGATACACAAGGTAATTGATGAGGGAGGGAAGCTTCTAGACGTTACAGTCCATGCAACCTTAAATATGTTGAGTAAGTGTGCTAAAGAGCTCAAGGTCCCCATCCCGAGCGCGAAGGGAATTCTGGAACGTGGACGGGAATACGAAGCAGAGCACTTCTCAACCCCGCTCACCTCGCAGCGCTTCCGTGACTTCTTTGAGAAAGCCATCGAACAGGTGATTGGCCCGAAGGGGCGGATGGTCATATTTATTGATGACTTAGATCGCTGCGAGGGTACGGTTGCATACCGCCTTCTGGAATCGCTAAAGCTTTACCTCAACGCGCGCAACTGTATTTATGTTTTGTGGCTCGACCAGGCACACCTTGAGGAATCCATCGCTAGGGTCCTCTCGGGAAGCGAGGAGACTCGATTCTACCGACCACTGGCTCGCGACTACCTGAGCAAGATGTTCCAGAGTCTCTTCCTTTTGCCGGTTCCGGCGAGCACGGAAGTATTTGTGGAAAGGATCTTGAACCCGGAGGATGAAGCATTCAAGACGCTTCTTGAGGATCGCTTTGGGCTGCCCGCGAATCAGTGGTCGAGGCTGGTCGTCACTCTGAACGCAAACCTACCTCACAACCCACGCAAACTTAAATCCTTTATATCTTCCTGGAAGCTATATCTTGGGCTGCTAGCCGATCAACAGCCGGCCGATACTAAACTGAACTGGCGGTTGGCGATGGTTCTTCACTATCTGGCACAGTTCGAGGAGCCCGTCTTCCGGAAAGTTGAGGAGGCCCCAGGTTTTTACAGTGATCATCTGGTGCGTTTCTGTCGGGAAGGTTCGAGCAACCATCCTCTCCTCACGGATTTCGAGTTACCCTACCGAGCGGCCGAGAGTATTGAACGAGCTACGGGCGGCTTGGAAAGCGGTGTCAGCAGCGCGTCGCAGACGGCAGCGCCAAGTGAAACTGGCAAGCCTTTGCCACCGCCTCCGGGCATGTCGTTTCGAATTGGGCGCATTTTCTGGATCAGCAGGCTCGTGAATGACTTGGCGAGCGAAAGGCTTGTCGTGAGTGAGGCGGTATTGCGACAACATCTCATGCGGACAGGCGGACCGTTGCCGTTGATTGCGCAGGAATGAACAAGTGACAACATTCAGTCGTGACTTGCAGGAAGGGCTGGAAGGCGAATATCGGGTCCGCCTGGCCTGGCGCTATGAGACGGTGGAGTTCCTTGGACTTCCGTATCTCAAGGACGAGCGCCCGCTCACTCTGCAGGAGATCTATGTTCCACTAAGCTTGATGTCGGAGTATGGAGGAAAGGACCGCGTTTACCTACCTGAGGCATTGGAAAAGGACCGGCACCTCGTTGTGCTCGGGGATCCAGGCTCCGGAAAATCGACGCTAGTTAAACTGTTAACCTACTCCTTCGCTCGCATCGAACCTACACCGCTGGCCCGCCGTTTAGGTTCGCATCTGCCAGTGCCCATCATCCTGCGCGATTACAAGGTGCGTGAATGGAATTCGCCGGAGGACATGCTCCGAGATTTCGTGGCTCGGCTTGATGACGAGATCCGCGAAGAAGTGTCGGTCGAATGGCTGATCGCCGGGCTTCGGGAGGGCCGCGGTATTCTGCTTTTGGACGGCTTGGATGAAGTAGGGAGCAGAGAAGATCGGGAGCATTTGAGGGACAAAGTCGTGTTCCCGCTCTTGGAGAAATCGCTGGCGAGTTACGCAGTGCTTACCAGCCGAGTTGTTGGGTATGAAGAAGTGTCTTTCGAGCACGGCATGCGATTGGTCCCGTTCCCCGAACTCACGGATCTCCATCCCACCGAAACTGAATCTCTATTCGGTGAGTCCAGATATTCCGATGTCATCGTGCGCGGACTCAACATCGGACGCTTCTACGTTGCGCCATTCAATGACGAAGAGATTGTGCAATTCATCAACAAGTGGTATGCGGCGCGCGAGCGCGAACAGGACGAGCAAAAACGGCGAGTGACGTCGTTAGCTCGGGCACTGCAGCGGAACGATAGTATTAAACAACTAGCGACCAATCCATCGCTCCTGACGCTGATGGTGCTAATCCATCGTGTGACGGCAGAACTGCCATCGGGTAGAGCTAAACTTTACGACAAGATCGTTGAGGCGTACTTGGAGTCGATCCAACGCTATAGGGGACTCGGAACCTACGAAGCATCGCTAGACCAGATGAAGCGCTGGCTGGCGCGAGTGGGCTGGGAAATGCAGCAGCGCCGTTCGCGCACGAAGGAGAGGGATCTGCTTGCGAGGCGGGAGGAGGTCCTTGATTGGCTGGCCCAAGCGATCGAGACAGACCGATCTGACGCAAGGAAGGAAGCGAGCGAGTTTTTGGATTATGTTGCCCGGCGGAGCGGTCTGCTGGTTCCACGAGGTCCAGAAGAATTTTCATTTGTTCACTTGACCTTTCAGGAATACTTCGCCGCCTGGCGTTTGCGAGGGCGACTTCGACGGTTCGAAGAGCTCGTTGGGGAATGCGCCAAGCGTGCGACCGAGCGCGATTGGCACGAGACGTTAGTACTCCTATTCGAGTTACTCGCCGAATTTCCCGGTACCGGTGATGATTTGGTGCAAGAGCTAACAAAATATGCCAGTCAGAAGCCCGAATGGCGCCAAGCTGTCGCAGAGCTGTTTGCCGAATTGGTGCTTGATGATCAAAGCGGAGTGGGCTCAAATCAACGGAAGGAGATGGCCGAGTTTGCCATGGCCGCGGCGTGCACTGAGTATAATCAGTCCGTAATCGATCGTTTGACTCAGCTCACGCCGGAGCAAACTAAGATGTTGGTTGCGCCGTGGATTGACCAACGAATGAGCCAGGGCTCGCCGCAGGATGTTGGTGAAGACTTCTTCGTGGCCGCAGCCCAGTTAGATGGTCTCGAGAATTGGCCCAAGAAGTTAGGTCGGTGGGCAGTCAAGCGTGGCCACTTGAACTGGAGTAGGTGGCAAATCGAGCTTTGTGTGTTAACCGGCGGTAGCGACGCGGAGGTAAGTGCTTGGGCGGCCGGTCGTTTGCCCTTAGCGACCTGGTTCGTTCGACAAGTTGATTTGAAACCGGAGTCCATCGCTGGTATGGTGAGTTTGGCGGACTTCTACGGACCGATGCTTTTATTAATTCAAGACCGTTCTGCACGGCACAAGTTTTTGGCGCAGCTTTGTGCAGGTCATCGCGTCAGTCTGACACAGATCCTGCCGTACGTGTGTCTCATGTTAACAAGCCACGACGAGGTCAAGAAGGGAATGATATTTTCTCGAGTCGCGGTACTCGAACTACCCCGTGGGTTCGAGACTAGGGTAGCCGCGGTGAGCAGTGCTCTCGCTCAGGCTCGGGTTCAGGATCGACTGCTGGCGGCCGCTCTTAATATCGCCTTGGCTTTCGACTTCACCCGGGGGATGCTCCGCGACTGGATTCTTTCCAGTGAAATTGATTTGGCTTTACTTCTTGCTCGAACACTGGCCGACTCAGCAGGCAAATCGTGGCCGAGTGCCCTTCCGCCAAACGAGCCGTTGGCCACGAGGGTCATGCGCACGGAATGGTTGTTCGGTTTTCCCGACTGTGCTGTGGCTGAGTTCGAGGCGCAAGTCCGAGAACTGGAAAGGCTGGCTAGTGCATCCGAGGATTGGGTGCGACTGCTTGGCCTTACCTCACTGATGTTACTCGGAGAAGGCACACCGCAGCGGTGCGCGAAGCGGAATGAATTACTCGACAAGGGCATGAACAAGCCTAAGTCATTCACTTTTCCCACGGATGTGCAGGAAGCGATCGATGCAAGTGAGATTCGTATAGGGTTCCCCGATTTCATCAGGCACAGCTTCCTCCACGAACCGGGCGACCCATGGTTAAGACCCGAATGGTTTGATCCAGCTCATCCGGCGGCCCGCTTCTTCCGCGCGCACCCGCGAGAGTTTTTCACGGAGGCGGCGGAGGTATTGGACCCGAAAGGGGAAACTGGGCTGGCCAAGTGGCGGAAGCCGTAACTGGGACACTGTCCTGTTCAGTCGTGTCCAGTTCCGTCGTCGCTGTACCCGAGCAAACCGACCCTACGCCGTCCAGATAATAGTTCCTAATTCACAGGTACCAGCTTCAGGGGCACCGACCGATGAGCGTCCTGCCTTACGAAGCTTGCTCCGAATTGCGATCGGATCGCTCATCTGGCCAGGAACTGAGAGAGTGCGCCTGCGAGCGTCTGGGCGATTCGCTCTGCCGTTAGTGACGCGGGCAAGGCGATGTTCAGCGTGAGCAAGCCCGTTACTGGATCTTCCTTCACCACGGCCGAGACTGCGTCCTCTATAGCTTCCGCCAGAGTGAGGGGCTGCTCCGGCGGGCGGTGACGTTTCTGTTTCACACGTGCAGGACCTGACTGGACGGTGAGGGAGGCCCTTTGCGCCGATCGTGTCACGGTGGCTCCAGCCAGATTCTTGATGAAGTTCAATCCGGCCTCCAAGAGCATGCCCACGGCTCTCGTCGCAGCATCGGCGGGGGCGGGCTCGGGTGTGGGAGGCGCTACCTTCCCGGGCATGACTTCACCCGGCGATTGGGGCGCTCTCCGCTGTCGCTCCAGCGCCGCCGGTGCTTGCTGGACCGGGCCTTCGGGAAGAATTCCCTTCAGCACGTCCATCATCGGTTTCCGGCCCAGTTTTTCGAAGCTGACTTCCGATGCCGTGCCGTCAAAGAGTCCGCTAAATAGCGCCTTTTTCAGTCGAATGGTTTCCCAAACGCGCTCCTCGATGCTGTTCTCGGTAAACAAATGAATGGCGAGCACTGGTCTGGATTGCCCCATCCGGTGCACTCTCCCGATGCGCTGCTCAAGGCGCGCTGGATTCCAAGGCGGCTCGATGTTGATGACAGCAGATGCGGCCTGCAGATTGATGCCCACACCGCCCGCATCCGTCGAGAGAAAGACCTTCACCTCCGGATCTTCCCGGAATTTGGAAATCAGTTTGCCCCGCCGTCGAGCTGGAACGGCTCCATGCAGCGAGACGTGTCCGATTTTCATCTCTTCCAGCAACTCCCCCACAAGTGAGGTCATTCTTTCCCATTCGCTGAAGACCACCACCTTGCGTCCTTCCTCCAACACTAACTCGCGGAGAATCTCGCGGAGCTCCTCCAATTTCGGCGAGACGCGGCTCTCCTTGTCGAACAGGAACAGGGAGTCGCAAATCATCCTCATGTTCTGCAAGGCGCAGAGTAAGCGCTGCCGATCCAGCAGGGACAACCACCCCTGACGTTCAAACTTCCGCATGAGCGTCGCGACTACCAGTTGCTGATCGCTGTAATAGGCCTGCTGCTCGGGGGTCATCGTTACGCGGAAGATCTTGTCGGTGCGAGGCGGCAGCTCCTTGAGCACCTGATCGCGCCGCCGTCGCAGCATGATCGGCGACAGTTTCTCTCGGACTTGATCTAGGTTGCGGTAGCCTACCAGTTTGCCATGTCCATCCAGTTCGCGGTGCTCATCGAGAAAACGGAATATGGGTCCCAGTCGCCTGCCATCCACGAATTGCACCACGGAGTAGAGTTCTTCGAGCTTGTTTTCCAGAGGTGTCCCGGTGAGAACCAAGGCATAACGGCTGCGCAGTTGTTTAATCGTCTTAGCTGTGGCGGTCTCCCAATTGCGGATGCGCTGAGCTTCGTCCAGGACGATCAGATCCGGCGAGATACCAGCTACGTAGTCGAGGTCGCGCAAGACCAGCTCGTAGTTGACGATTTTGAAGAAAGTGGAGGAGGCATAAAGAGCCGTGCGCTTCTCCTGCGGGCCGTCGATGACTATGGCGGATCGGTCGCTGAACCGTCGGATTTCCGCTAGCCATTGGTGCTTCACTGAAGCTGGGCAGATGATGAGCGCCCGGCTGATTCCGCGGCGTCCTGCCAGGAGCTCGGCGGCGCCAATGGCTTGAATGGTCTTCCCCAGCCCCATGTCGTCGGCCAGCACCGTCCGTCCCCGGCACGCCGCAAAAAGCACGCCACGCATCTGGAACGGATATAGCGGGACCTTGAGCAGACGGTCGAGGTCCAATTTTCCGCGCTCTAACAACCGGAGTTGAGCCGTTTCAAATGCCAATCCTTCAGCCGTTTCCAATTCCCGTTCAATCCACTCCAGGGCATCGCCATAAATCACCACCTTCTCGTCCAGATTACGGAATCGATTGATTGCGGATGCGAACCGGCCCAGTTGCTCCATCCGCAGCGTAAACGAGGAGTCGAAGAATTCGTCCCTCAATCTACGCATCTCAGGCGAAGCACTCGGGGCCATCGCGAGCCGAACCCTGATGGGATCCCGGTAGTCCAGGTATATGGTGGTGTGCGTACGCTTGTACCGGGCGCGATCCACTTTGGAACCAAAGCGGCCTCGGGCATGCAGAAGCACCGCCTCTATGTGCTTGCATGTTCCCAGTGTATTTGCAGCAAAATCAGGGCAGGCACAGAAGTTATCGAACAGTCCGAGCCCACGCAGCGCCACGCGGTACTTTCGCTTGGTCGCGGCGGAAAAGACCTGGTAGTCTCTGAAAATGCTCCCATCTCCTGGCTCGATCTCAAATTTTTCTTTTCGTGCGCGAAGGCGGCGTTCCTCGATCTGTTCTTCAATAAGCATGTCTTCGTCCTTGTTCCCGCAGACCACCGGACTACAAGATG
>JACXTT010006395.1_pt1 | contig 16797 bp, 13 predicted proteins | sample 9270951 | NCBI WGS metagenome assembly JACXTT01 (sample SAMN15532306, study PRJNA645909) | rock metagenome | isolation source: weathered quartz diorite | place: Puerto Rico | collected 2017-06-21 | reverse complement strand
GGCAACCTGGTCGATTTGCCGGCCTAAACCTAGTGGGACCTGGTGGCTGCCAACGAAAGCCAAATCGATCAGGACGCCTCCTGCCATTTGATGCTGTATGTCGAAATGCCACTGTTCGACGTAGGAGGCCGGCGTGTGGTAAGGAATGTAACCGATACCCTGACCGTTCAACATATCCGGGGTCCGCGCCGAAGCCGAGGGGTAGACCGGCAATGGAGGCCCGTTGACCAATTGGAAAATCGGGGTCAACTGATCGGTGTTGCCGAGAAATCCAGATGTCCCCCAGCCTATCCCCTGTCCACCGGTGTAAGTATTCGCGCCCCACATCAGGTCGAAGAGGCCGAAAGCGCCGCGCACGGACCATTTTTCCTTTGGAGACCACGCGAAGCCAACTCGCGGAGCAAACAGATCAGTTATGGTTCCTTCCTGCGCCCGCGGGCAGTGGTGGCTGCCAAAAGTCTGGCCGGAAAAACACAACGCGCCGAGGGTTCCGGTGGCTGGATTCATCAGCGTGGGGTCGAAATTCGAAATGCGATCGTGAACCTCCGTCCATCCGGGCTGCAACTGATATCGCACGCCGATGTTCAGCGTCAGATTCGGCTTGATCTTGTAGTCGTCCTGCGCGAAGGCCTGTAGGTTCCAGACTCGCGTGCTCGTCGCCGGCGAGATACTCACACCCCAGGTATCAGGCAGGCCGAACAGAAAGTCCGCGTAACCCAACCCCACACTGTTCGGATCGGCGGGGTTGCGAGTGAACAGACCGCTGAAATCGAAGTCGCCGGCGTCTATGTCAGCCCAAGCCTGATTCTGCTGCCATTTGTTAAACTCACCGCCGAACTTCATGATGTGCTTCCCTTTTATCCAGGTCAGCGTATCGGAGGTCACGTAGCTATTGAAGGCGAGGACCGCATGAAGCCCGCCGCCGAGGCCGGTCCCCACCGCGCCGCCGATCGAGATATTGGGAAATGCGTCGGATTGGGCGTTCTTCAGGCCGATCTTTTGCGGGTATCCTTTCCCCATATCGGGCGTCGAATAAACTCCGAATTGCCGGAGGAAAGAGACTCTAGCTTCGTTCACAAGCGTCGGGCTGAAGGTCCAGGTGTCGGTGATTTGAGCCTGACTCAACATCCCGGTGGTATTGGTGCAGCCGTTCGAAGCACCCAGGGCAACAGGACAGGCGGGTGCGGCGTTGAAACTACTGCCCGGGTTGAGCATGGTCGAACCCGCCAGACGGTTCGACGCCGATACGTTGTAGTCGATCTTGGCGTTGTACGCCTGCCCGGTGTTAGGATTAGCAGCAGGGAAGTAGAGGTTGTTGGCCAATCCCGGCAGATTGGGTGCGGGAAAGTAGTTCTGAATGTTCGCGGCAACCGGATCGATTCGATTCTGTGGTATGCGATTGCCGGGAAAGGCCGTGCGCGTCCAGTTTCCGTTCACCTGCACCAGGCTTGCGGGATCGTAGACCGTCGGCAGACCCGGGTCCGAAAAATCGCCGGCTTTCATCGCTGCAGTGGGGAAGGTATAGTAACCGGGAGTCACCGAATTGCTGGGATTGTTCTGAAAGCTAAAGAAGAAAAAAGCCTTATTGCGAACAATCGGACCGCCGATGGTGGCGCCGTACTCATTCCATCGGAGCGGAGTTATGGTTTGCGCGAAAAAGTTTCGCGCTTCCAGCTTATCGTTCTGCACAAACTCGTACCCCGACCCATGGAACTGGTTTGTTCCACTTTTGGTGATCACATTGAAAATCGCAACGCCATTGCCGTACTCAGCCGAGAAGTTGCTGGTACTCAGGTTCACCTCGGCGATGGCATCGATGGGCACCGTTACCCCGGGGTTCTGGCTTACTGGCAGCGTGGTGACGCCGCCGTCGGTCAGCCAGTTAATCTGATAGGATCCGGTTCCGTTCACGCCAATACCCGGACCTGACGCATCCTGGCCGTTTCCGTTCTGCGTTCCACCGGGATTAATTCCCGGAAGCAAACCAGTGATGTCCATCCAACTACGTCCGACGTTGGGCAATTCGAGAATCGTTTTCTCCGTGACCGTGGCCTTTCGCTCAGAGGTCTCCGTTTGGACCACTGGCACCGCGGCTTCTACTGTCACTTCCTGGCTGATGGAACCTACCTCCAACGCTGCGTCGACAGTGATCGCTTCCACGTGCAACACAATTCCCCTGCGCACGAGTTTCTTGAACCCCTCTCCTGTGAACGCGATGGAGTAGTTGCCCGGCTCGAGCGATGGAGCCTCATACACGCCTGTGCCGCCTGCGACAAGCCTGGTGGCGACTCCGGTGTCCGTGTTAGTAATCGTTACGGTCGCGCCAGGAACTCGGGCACCGGATGAATCGCTGACCGTCCCGCGAATCTCGCCGGCATTCCGGTTCTGTCCGAAAACCAAGGCCAGCGGCAGTCCTAGCAAGAGCGCTACCAAGATGACATACCGGAAATTCAAGCACACGGGTTTCTCCCACCCCACGGAAAGATTTACCGTGGATTCCATGGTCCGGCAGTAAACTCCGTCGTGTACCGACAATCTGCAGAGCGGACCGTTCGTCAGCCACAATTTCGTTTTCCGGCCAAGCGGCGCGGAACCCTTTTTTTCGCCGGCTCTCACCTGCAGGCACCTACGCTTCTTGCTACTAGCGGTCGCCGGAGCGATCATGAAGCGAAAATCATGATATGCCCACCTCGCAACTATGTAAAGGCCTCCACGCCTCATGCTTCCGATAACGGGAGCATGAGGCGGGCGGCAGTTTATTACGGTCCGGCCCTCGCGCTGAGCCTGCTAATCACGCCTTCCCTGTGGCCCCAAGTGGGCACCGACAGGCAGCGGGAGATTCGGGCTCACGCTCAAAGGGCTCAAGAGGCCCTGAAATCGAATAATCCCGGCGCTGCCGATCGCGAGTTCCGCGCTATCCTCGCCCTAGATCCGAACGACACCGATGCCCGCGCCAACCTCGGAGTGATCCGATTTTTCCAGGCCGATTGGACGGGAGCCGCTGAGCAGTTCCGCCAAGTTCTGAAGGTTCAACCGTCCCTTTGGAAGTCGCAAGCCCTCCTCGGAATCTGCGAAAAGCGCTTGGGTCATCCTGTTGAAGCGCAGCGTTTGCTCGAGCAGTCGGTGCCTCACCTGGATGATGGAGCGATGCGTACCCAGGCCGGGCTGGAACTGGTGGAGATCCTGTACCGGGCCGGCGACCTCGACAAGGCGGCTGGCATCGCCGGTACTCTGGAGCACGCTAGTCCGGCGAACGCCGACGTGCTCTACACTGCGTATCGTATCTACAGCGATCTGGCCAACCACGCGCGCGATGCTCTCGCCCTGCTTGCACCTGATTCGGCGCGCATGCACGAGATCATGGCGCAACACCTGGTCAATGAGGGAGACCTTTCAGGTGCAATCGCGCAGTACCGGAAAGCTCTGGCGATCGATCCCAAGTTGCGTGGTATTCACTACGAGTTGGGAGAAGCGATTCTCAAGGATTCCACTTCGGATACCGCTATTGAGACGGCGGAAAAGGAATTCCAGGCTGCCTTGTCTGAGAATCCCGGCGACGCCAGCGCGGAGTACAGGTTGGGCAGGGTGTGCGCGCAGCGGCTGGATTTCAAGTCTGCCATCGAACATTATTCGCGCGCGCTGGCGCTTCGGCCTGATTACGTCTACGCTCAGATCGGGATGGGCGAGGCTCGAATGAAGACGGGCGACCCGCAAAAGGCGCTGGAGCATTTGCTGGCCGCAAGCCGCCTCGACGCGCTAAATGCAACCGTGCACTATCGCCTCTCCCTGCTCTACCGTGAAATGGGACGCGAGTCGGATGCGCACCGCGAGCTGGCCGCCTTCAAAGAGCTCCAGGAATCGAAGAAGAAGATCGAGCGGGTCTACCACCAAATGCATGAGCTGGTTCCGGAAAAGGATGCCCTTCCCCCTGACGCCCCCAAGGAGTAAATGTCGAGACCTTGCCTCAGAGGGCGTTCCGGGTGCGGACGCCACGTACAGCATTACGGGCCAAAAACCGGGATTCGAACAATTTCACGGAGACCATAGTGTGTAACGTTGGCGGCATCGTTGGTGCTGTCGCGCTGATCGATCTGAGTTGACCTCCCGCGCAGGCAATTTCCATGCTTCGTCTGTGGTCTCTTTACGTGGTCTCCGTTTTAGTAGCAGCGGTCGCCGGTATCTCCCCATCATCCAGCCCTATGAGCAACACGTGTCATCCTGACGAGAACCCCGTTTGTGGCCCGCGAGCGGACAAGGCCAGGTTGCCGATGTTGAACTGTTTGTGAGTAGGCGGCCCATCCAATCAGAGCACCAGAAACCGCCAGAGTGGCAGTTCTTAAAGCAGAGGGCGTTTTGCATCAGAAGTGGCGATCTGCGAAGCGCACGGCATTCCAGCGGTAGGCTGGAGAGGATGCTCGACAGTATTTATCAGGACGGCCGACGATATGATTGCCTGTTTGGGGACGACGGCAGGGACATCCGGTTCTGGGTCAATCACCTCGTAAAGTTGGGTGGCCCAATATTAGAACTCGCGTGCGGCACAGGTAAGTATGTTCTGCCGGCGTCGGGCGCGGGGCTGGACATAATTGGGCTGGATCGATCGGAGCCGATGCTGGCCGAGGCTCGCCGGAAATCGGGCGTGGGAACTCCGGCCATCAAGCTGGTCGCGGGTGATATGCGCGCATTCCAGTTCAAGAGGAAATTTCGATGCGTTTTCATCGCCGGAAATTCGTTGTGTCACCTGCTCACTAATCGCGACTTCGAGTCGTGTTTGAATTGCATCCGGAATCATCTTGAGCGAGGAGGATGTCTACTAATCGATGTGTTCGTGCCAGATGTGCATTTACTGGGCCGCGACCCAGAGACGCGGTATCCGTTTGCTCGTTTCCGGGACCCCATTGATGGCCTGGAGGTCGTCATGGAGTACACGCACGTCTACGATCCGGCGACTCAGGTGAACCACGTGACAACCTTCACGCGACGATCATCCTCACCCGAAGAAGTCGGACACCTTTCGATGCGGATGTATTTTCCGCAAGAATTGGATGCCCTCGTCCGTCACAATGGGTTCGAGATTCGCCAAAAATTTGGCGGCTATCAAGAAGATCCCTTCGCCGCGGACTCAGAGAAGCAGCTTCTGATCGCCACGCCAGCTTAGAAGTCGCGAATCTACGGGCGCGGTTGAGTTCCTCGTCGCGCCTGGACTATGGCCCGCTCTAAGGTTGGCGGTCGATTATCGCGTTGACGAGAAACGCCCGTTCGTAGAAGTGTACACTCAAACTCCCCGCAAGTCGGGTTCTATTCGTCTGAACGCTGAAGCGGTCGTCAGCGGCCATGATCTCCTGGATCGCGGCTCTGGATCTTTCCAGCTGAGTGCATCTCCTCAGCTGTCCGCACGACTCAGGCGGAAGGCGGCCATCTCCTCGCCATTCCGAACCAGCAGGATGTCGCCCGCCATCGCCGGGTGGCCCCAAGTCTTGCCCTCGATCCCTGGGACCCGAGCGAGCTCGGTGAAGTGATCAGGGGTCGCCTTGACCAGCGCGAGACTGCCCTCTTCCGACAGCACCAGTAGCAAGTCCTCATCGGCCAGGAGGACGAACTGCCCGTTGCCGTAGCGTCCGCCCTTCCACGCGCGCTTTCCGTCCTTGAGGTCGATGCAGGCGAGGATGCTACCATCAAAGCCGTAGGCATGGCCCTTGTGAATGACGGAGTCGTTAAAGCTGGGTTTCAACCCAGTCGACGTCCATCGCTCTTCGCTGGTCCAACCGGCAGGTCCGTGGACAAGAGCGATGCGGCGCATGCCGAGTCCACCCATGGCGTCACCAGAAGTGATCAGAAGGTCGCCGTCGGGCGTCACAGCCGGCTGCATGATGCGGGTATCCGTCGGCCACGAGTGTTTCCAAAGTGGCTTGCCGTCCGACGGTGCGACACCGGTGGCGCCGACCGCGCTCATGAGCACAATCTGCCTGACTCCGCCGATGGTCACCAGCTCTGGTGAGCTATAGCTATCACCGCCGTCCGGGCCGAACCAGCGCGGAGTGCCGGTGGCGAGGTCATAAGCAGCAAGCTTGCCGGCGGCGGCCACGACGACCAGGTCGCCAACGATCAACTGAGAGCTGGCAAAGCCCCAGCCTGGGGTCTTCACGGCGGCGTCGGACGCAGCGTTGCGCGACCAGACCACGGCACCGTCACCGGCGTTAAGCACGTTCAGGATCCCGGTGGCCCCAAAGGTGTACACGCGGCCATTACTGAGGGTTGGCGTCGCGCGGGGACCGGGACCGCCATTCGACTCCCAGAACCGGGCGGCGTCGCGGTGCGCCCACACGGGCTTTCCGGTGGCCAGTTCGTAGCAGGCGACGACTTCGTCGGGGCCGCGCTGCTCTTGGGTATAGAAGACGTTGCCGTGGATGGCGAAGGACGACCAGCCTGGTCCGATCGGCCGGCGCCACACAGCGACCGGCGGCGACGTATTCCAGTCGGTCTTGATCCGAACGCCGGTGACAATGCCGTCGCGATGGGGTCCGCGAAAGCCGGGCCAGTCGGCCCCCGTCTCTGTTGCCACGGCGGGCCGCGGGAGCGCCGGCGGCTCATTGCCGGACTTGGCCACGAGTTGTTTCTTGGGAGTCTTCAGTTCGGGCTGAGCCGGCGGAAGCGTTGCCGGCTGGTTGGCGGGTTGCGCGGTGGGCGGTTTCTCGGAAGTCGCCGCTGCCGAGGGAGCGGGCGCCAAAGCGCCAAGTTCGTTGGCGGGTTTGGCCAGTAGCCGTTCCTCGGGAGTCTCGGTCCACCGCCAATGCAAGTCGTTCTTGAAGCTGGCAGCGGTGAAGCCGCCGGTCCGGACGAGCGCCCACACGCCGCAGGCGCTGAGGATGGTGGCGACCATCGTCGCGCGCCGAATTCCGTCCGGGAGATGGCTAGTGGCCACGGCCCACGCGACAAAGGCAATGCCCAGGATCGGGATAGATAAGAACCAGAACAAGAACCCTTGCGCCCCGTAGCCAGCGACTTGTCGATGAGGCGCGATGTCACGAACAGCCCGACAACCATCAGGCCGACGGCGCCCACGCGCTCTAACCAAGGTGCCCGGCTAAGCAACAACCACCAGAGGAGGACGGCCAACGCACAGATGGGTCCTCCAAACAGACCAAACACCATGTCGTCGGGCACGACGACAGGGAGGGCGAACCGAAGCAGCAACTGCACGACAACTATGACCACACCGGGCCACAGCCGGAGCGGCTTCCTAGTGGGAATCTCCATTTGGCCTCCTACTCCTAGTCAGTACGCCAACGGGCATCAGATGTCATGGGCAATTATACGAAAGGCGATCGGTGGCTGTTCCTCATGAAGTGCTGTCCGCGCTCTCTCGAAAACATCACCGAGAGACATTGAGCCCACTCCGATTCACAGCGGCCGTTCGCCATCGTCATAGTTGGAGGTCTGATGGTCGCTATGGTACTGAACATTTTCTTGCTGCCCACTCTCTACGTTTGGGCAGCCGAGGAACACGATGTGCTTCCGGCGCCCGAGGCCGAGTTTGATGAAGCGGAATGATGGAGGAAGCCGGATCAATGAAAAGAGAAGAAGTTTGGCTCGGATTGTCCCGACACGGGGATCTCGGAGTGTGCCGAAAGGGTCTGCAAACGCTTGCCCGCAAGATGCTAATTGCATTCGCTCTTGTTTGGTTCGATTGAGCGTGTTGAAAGTACATTTTTTGCACACGGATGCCGGATCAACGCGTCCGTTTTTTTCTTCACGGGATGCGTAAGGAAAGAAGACAAAACCGGCCAGAGTGAGAAAACAGGCCGTAGCCATACTCGGCCTGTCCTCAATTTAACGAGCTGCTTGGACAACTACATCCGAGTCGACATCGGTGATTGCTGCCAGCGAAGAATTACCGAACCGCGCCCGAATTAGTCTTTTACGCAGTGTTAAACAGCCCCATGTCATCTGCGACCAGCAGGTCCACCGGCACGGGCTGGATGCCCAGTTGCCGGAGGAGCGTGGTCACTTGGCCGCGATGGTAGGTTTGGTGATTCACGAGATGGAGAAGCGCGCGCCAGAGGGGATACCGCCACGTCTCACCCCTGAAGTTCGTGTAAGTGAGAGGGCGTGCCAGTGCCTCCTCGTTGAGACCAGTCAGGTACTCCCGCACGCCTTGTTCGACGAAGCTCCAGCGTTCTGTTATGGCCCCCAGGGTGGGGAACTCCTCGGCGGCTGGCAGCTCCTGCGGCGAACGCCCACGCCAGCGCTCCAGCCATAACCATTCGGCGCCTACAAGGTGCGCCAAGGTATCCCGCACCGATGAGAAGCTGCTGCCCAGAGGGCGCTCAAATTGTTCTTGGCTCAGCGCGGCGCACGCTTCGAGCTGACGGTCACGCGCCCAGTAGTTATACGCGAACAGTTCGCACAAGCTCGCCAACGGAACCATGGTCGCCTCCCTCCATGCAGCCTTCGCCTCAATTGCGGGGCTTGGCACCTACGGCAAGATACGCTTCTCGCGTGTCTTCAATCAACCCACGCCAGCGAGTATGGAACTCTCTCATCACGTTGTCCCGAAACGACTCCCACTGTGCCGTGTTTAGCAACTCGATCATGAGCCTTCCCTGAAAGGTGAGCTCTCTGAGCAACAGGAAATCATCCACCGACACCCTGGTCGTATACTCCCGCCGGTGCACTTCGATCCGTTCGAGCCCCACGTCGCGGAGCGCCTCTTCCAGATGTCCGGCGTCCGAGAACCATTCCTCCCATGGGAGCGCCTGGCGGAGTCCGCGACTGAGTTCCTCCTTGCGAACGAATGCCTCAGCCCTTGCCTGCCACAGCGCTCGGACGTCACTTGGGCCGTACCCCATGCGCTAAATCCCAGGCTTCCTCCCGGCCGTAGCACGCGGACCATATCCAAAAGGGCCATCTGGTACGAGGAAACATGCGAGAGAACGAAGTTCGCCAGCACGCCATCGAAGACGCTATCAGGAAAGGGAAGCCGCGGAACCACCCCTGCTACCAGCAATGGTAGTCCCTTCCTCCGCGCGACGCGGAGCATGCCCAGCGAAGAGTCGAGTGCAACAATGAGACCTCCCGATCCAACGGACTCCAAGGCCAGGAGCGCGGTCACACCGGTCCCCGCACCCACGTCAAGCGCTCGCGCCCCCCGGGGCAGCTTAAGCACAGCTACTAGATCCTTGGCGGGCTGTGTAAATACATATGGTACGGCCAGGCGATCGTACGTTTCTGCAACCGTGTCGTAGGACCTCCACGTCCGAGTTTCGCCGATCGCGCGTAAAGTGTTGGCCTTAGCCATGTGTGATCGGCTCCTGTGTGTCGAGGTCAACCGGACAGGCAATAGCCGTAATCCCCTCCAGAATAGCTGGACATCGTAACACCCGGCGACGCGGCCTTCCGAATTATCGCTCAAGGATGGGCCCAAACGGTGTGGTTTCGGCACGCCTGATTTCGTCGCAGAAAAGTGAATGTAAGCAGCACCTTGAGGCCGAGCGTTCGAAGACCCTTTCAACACAGGCTTCCTGCATCGCCGCATCTCGGGAACCGGAGATCCAGGGTCCTTCTCAGGCCCATTATCCGGCGAGGTCGAGTTGCTCAGGCGGACTTGTGAGACGTAGGCCGTTTGGAGAGGAACGGGGATCACCGCAACGGGAAGTATTTCGGTTCTTCAGGTTCGGGCGGAGGAGCAACCGGCGTCGTCTTTGGATCAAGAATGTCATGCACACGCCGACGCATATCTTGAAGATGAGTACGGGTGATCCGGTCGAGCGCGGGACGCGCAGTTGCATGCGCGAGATCTGCCTCTAACCCTACCAGATCGCCGCGCACAATCGCGCGATATTCTCCCCCGCCGGCACCATAAAGCCGCGCCGCCATCACCTCAAGATAGGACCGCTGAAGGCTCCGGCGCCACAAACGAATCTGAGATCCGGAATAGACTTCGCTCCATATGCCCTTTCGGATGTCAGCCACAAAATCCGCTGGGCCGTAAGCCGATGCACCATCCATCTCTTCCTGCTCCATCATCCTGTTCAGACGTGATGGGCTTACGAGTGTCCGCAGCACCCACGCCTGCGCTTCTAAAATGTGGTCCGATTCGCCCGAGGGCTCAATGCGGCGCAATACATCGGCGCGAATCAGAAACTGCGGAGTAGCGAATGCGTTCTCGTTGAGGAAACGGATGGCCGCCTTCTGTCGTTCTTTCGGAACGATGGTGAAGCGGACGCCGTCGCCCACCCTTACCTTCTCCTCACCGGTCATACCGCCGACCCACCCAGCTACCGTAAGCATCTCGTTCGTCCACTGACCGAGCACGCGTTTGTAAAGATACTCGAGATCGTGCCAGCTCTGCTCAGCCGTGGCCGGTATTAGCATGTCCATAACGCGCCGCAGGTTCTTCAGACCCAGCTCTGTCGAGGAGGTCGGATCGGCGTCGCCAACGGCTTCCATACGATCTGCTGGGTCCGCTTCGCCTCCGTTTTCGGTAACCCAGCGCAGCCACGGCGTCTTCTCCTGCTCACGCGCCCAAACGTCTAGAGTCGGCTTTTCGTCCTCGGGGTTCCGCGCTCCACGAATCACCGTATACCCCCAGTGAATCGCCCAGCGGTCGTACGGACCGATGCGCGGAACGAGATCCTCCGGCAATAGGCCGTCTTCAGGTTGCGCAACATAGTTGAAGCGTGAGTAGTCTTCGATCGAAGGCGAATACCCCATCTCACGCACCCACCGCGCGTCGCGGACCTTCTCGGCGGGATACATGGCACTACTCTTCATGTTGTGATTCAGCCCGAGCGCATGCCCAACCTCATGCGCCACAACGTAGCGAATGAGTTCACCGACTATGTCGTCGGGTAGTGGCCACTTGCGTGCACGCGGGTCCAGGGGACCGACCTGCACGAAGTAGTTGCCGGCCATACGGTCAATTATGCCGTGGAAGAACTGAATCTGTGCACTGAGAATTTCACCGGAACGGGGGTCTGTCATCGGACCAGTAAATGCAAAGGGCCCGATCAACGGTTGCCAATTGACCACCGTGTAGCGCGCGTCTTCTGCACTCCAGTCCTTGTCGTCGGAAGGAACTTCACGAGCGATGATGGCGTTTCGGAACCCGGCTCCCTCAATCGCCGGACGCCAGTCCTCAATGCCCTGTTTCACGTATCGGACCCACTTCGAGGGAGTCGCAGGATCAACGTAAATCTCGATCGGCTTCACCGGATCTGAAATTGTTGCGGACGGGTCCTTCTTTTCCAGACGCCACCGTTCAGCGAATCTGCGAACGGGCGCACGATTTGTCTCCAAGCTGAAATCGACGCGCTTCCTTGTCAGGAAACCGACGCGCGGATCCGCCAATCGTGGTCGCATCGGCTGATCAGGAAGTCTGAGCATGCTATGGTGCAATACGAGCGAGGCGCTGCCAGGCGCCATCGATGACGCCAAGCCAGTTCCGAGATCCTCCGGCCGTGGTCTATCCGCGGGAGCAGTGTATGTGCAGGTCACTTCGATTTCGATATTGGACGGAAACGCAGCCACGCGCTCGATGAACGAGCGGCTGGCGTCAAACCCTTGACCCTTTAGTTGCGCGCGTGCACTGAATTCTGGCACATCCGTGGTGAAGAGACTCGTCACGTCGATGACTATATTGCCGTTCGGAGAGTAGGTTTGCACTGGAAACGACATAATGATTGTCGGATTCGAGGTTGCCGCAACGGCGCGCGCGATCGGCAGGTTGGGATCCGCTACGGGGTAGTCCAGTGTGCCGCGCAGCAGCAGAACCCTGTTCTTACGCAACTCCCACGCAATCATCTGCGACGCAACAGGTTCATTTCCATAACCCAGCATGCTCGGCGCACGAGCGATGCGGGTCCACCATAGGAATGGCTTACCCAATTCACTGCGCGGGATCTCATAATAGACGGTCGCGCCTACCTCATGGACCATGAAAACACCGTCTTGAGTTTTCGCGGAGCTTGGAATCACCGCTGCGTAGTCTTTAAGCTCCTGTCCGAAACAAAAAACAGGCACCAAGAAGAGCAGACAAGCACCTTGCATCGCAATCCCGATTGTATTCCACCATTTTGTTTGCCTGCTCTGCGCAATTGTAAAGGGGCAACCACGGCCCAAGCCGAATCGGGCCACTTGAGGGAGCGCGCTACCCGAGCGTGAACTAGCTTGAAGCCCTTCCAAAACCGGTTAGAGGATGTTGGCCGTGCACAGCCGACTGTACCGCAAGGATTACATTCCGAACGCCTATCTGGATCTCGTAGCGCAGCGGCTGCGTTCTTCAACAAATCTGGATGTCTGAGGAGCCGCACGAGAATCCCTCACAAGTTTTTTGTCACACTTTCACCTGATCCCTCAGCAGGATTTGCGCGCGGGCGGGACCCATTGCACCAATTCCGTTGGGAGACAAACTTCGCATGGATGAGAAAGTGTGCTTTTGGCTGGCAAACTCAGCACCTGGCGGAGTCGAGGCGAGGGCACGGAACGTACCAACTATGATGTCGCGAAAGACCGCTAAGCAGCGCGCCGTTCATATCGATGGTGCAGGCCACCCACCTGAGGAATGGCCACGATACGACCGTTCTCCGGTCTGTCTACGGCTCTCGGCTCCGGGGCGTCTTTCGCCAGGGCTAAATGCGTGCGCGACTTCTGGTAGTAATGAAAATAGCTTCGCAGAGTCCGCCGCAGCGACGTCTCGTTCCACACAATGACGTGATCCAGGCACTCGCGTCGAATCGATCCGATCAGCCGTTCCACATATGGATTCTGCCAAGGCGATCGCGGCGCCGTGACCACTTCTTCGATCCCCATGTTCTTCGTGATGGCAACGAATTTTCCGCCGAAAATCGCATCTCTATCCCGGATCAGATATTTTGGCGCTTCCCATGGAAACGCTTCTCGAATCTGCTGCGCCGTCCACTCTTCGCTCGGATGATCCGTCACGTTGCAATGCATCACACGGCGGCGGTCATGCGACAAGACGATGAAGACAAACAGCACCCGGAAGGTCGCAGTCGGCACACTGAAGAAATCCATCGAGGCCATTTCCTTCATGTGATTTGTCAGGAAGGTCCGCCAGGTCTGTGAAGGCGGATTCCGAAGTCGGCGCAGGTACTTGCCCACCGTCGACGGGGCGACGTCGATTCCCAGCTTGAGTAGTTCACCGTGAATGCGAGGCGCTCCCCACAAGAAGTTGGCCTGGCACATTTGTTGAATCAAATCGCGAATCGCGGCAGCGAGATCTGGTCTTCCTGGACGGCGGCGCGATTTGCGGGTCCAATAGCGCGCAAACGCCCTCCGATGCCAGCGGACCACTGTGTCCGGCTTCAGGATGCGCAGCCAGTGCCGCCAGCCCGGCCAGAAACGGGACAACGAGGGACAGAGAGAAGAATTTGGCCGGATGGAGTTCGACAGTCGCTGCCGCCCCCGACATTCAAAAGGAGTATCAATATGCAAAAGCGCAAACTTGGAAAAAGCGGCCTTGAAGTTTCAGCAATGGGTCTGGGTTGCATGGGCCTCAGCTTTGGGTATGGACCGGCGGTGCAAAAGGATGACGGTATCGCCCTTATACGCGTCGCCTTTGAACGCGGTGTGACGTTCTTCGACACGGCCGAAGCATACGGCCCGTTCAAGAATGAGGAACTGCTGGGCGAAGCTCTCGCCCCGATGCGCGATCAGGTGGTCATCGCGACCAAATTCGGGTTCAAGAACGGGACTCCGGCAGAGGGCGTCGATAGCCGGCCGGAACGCATTCGAGAAGTCGCGGATGCTTCACTGAAGCGCCTCAAAACGGACCGAATCGACCTGTTCTACCAGCACCGGGTCGATCCGAATGTGCCGATGGAGGACGTCGCGGGCGCCGTCAAGGACCTGATCGCGCAAGGAAAGGTCCGGCATTTTGGGCTCTCAGAAGCGGGCATTCAATCGATCAGGCGCGCGCACGCCGTGCAGCCGGTCGCCGCCCTGCAGAGCGAGTACTCCATGTGGTGGCGAGAACCGGAGGCTGAGAAGGCGCTGCGCTCGCGCTGTTCACTTGGCGGCCCTGAACTGGTTCCGAATAACACATAGTGACGGAACGAGGCTTTCCGTTTCAGACGAAATGCTCCCCCGGACGCCTACATCACCGGGCGATATGCCTTCATTGCCTTCTTGTTGAAGCTCGTGCCGCGCCCCGGGAGAAGAAGGGCATCGAATTGATCTGGCGGCGCTGCTCAGCGAATCTTGAGAGCCGTCCGGGTTGCCGCGTCAAGTTCTCCGGTTGGCGGCAGCGAATTTTCCTTTTGGAACTTCGTAATAACCTTGGTGAGTTGCGGCCCGGCGCCGCAGTCGATGATCGACGTATCATATCCAAGCCGGTCGAGAACACGCTCGGCGTCACAGACCGTACGGCCGGAATGTCCGGTGGGCGGCTTTGATCCAGCCTTTTGAAGCAGGTTCATAATCTCGTGGTCTCCCGGATCGGCATAGTCGATCGCGAGGCGTCCTTCGTGGTCGCGGGCGTTTATGGCCGCCTTACTCGCCAGCAACGCCTTGGCTGCCCCGGCCCAGCCTTGCATAGCGGCCATCATTAACGGCGTCCTCCCGTCAGCGTCGGCGGCGTTGACATCGGCGCCATGTGCCATCAGGTCGCGGACCATCGTCTCTGGCGCGGAACGTTCCGATTCAATATAGGCTGGCGGCATCCCGCGGCCCGGCGCCAGCTCAGCACGCCGCCGCGCAATGAAACAGCCGGCCGCAATAGTCAACGCGTACTCTCCATTGCCCATGAAGGAAGGGGTTCGCGTGCTATGGGCGCGAAGCGTGGCATCGGCGCCGCGATCCAGAAGCAGTTTCACGATCTGTGCCCGGCACTCCAGGGCGGCGTGCATCAGTGGCGTCCCTCCGCTCTCGTCCCGCTCGTTCACGGAACCGCCCGCGGCCAACGCCCGCAGAACGGCATCCATCCCGTCCTGCTCGTGTCCTACCGCATGACCCTTGTGCACTGCTTCGATCACAGACACGCGCTCGTGTTGTGCTATAGCCAGTGTGGAGCAAAGAAGAACTGCCACCATCTGGGCCAAATAGATTCGCACATGTCTCACGCGTCGCACAACTTCGCCGCCTCTTCGAGCGACTTGATCGGATCGCTCGACGCCGGCACGAACTCGTGCGCCAGGTATCCCTGAAACCCGAGATCCACGATCGCCTTGGCCACCGCGCCGTAGTTCAGCTCCTGTGTGTTGTCGATCTCGTGGCGGCCGGGCACGCCGCCCGTGTGGAAATGCGCCAGGTACTGAATGTTCTGGCGGATGGTGCGGATCACGTCGCCTTCCATGATCTGCATGTGGTAGATGTCGTACAGCAGTTTCACCCGCGGCGAATCCACGCGTTTCACCACGTCGACACCCCACGCCGTGTGGTCGCAGTGATAATCGTGGTGGTCGACTTTGCTGTTGAGCAGTTCCAGGCAGATGGTCACGCCTTTGTCTTCAGCGATTTTCTTGACCCGGTTGAGGCCGGTCACACAGTTCGCAATTCCTTCTTCGTCCGGCAATCCGCGGCGGTTTCCCGAGAATGTGATCACGTTCGGCACCCCGGCCTTGGCCGCTTTTTCGATGTTCTCGCGGAATTCTTTCTCGAGCTTCTCGTGGTTCTCGGTGCGGTTGAGGCCGTCCGGAATGGTACCGGCCCCGGGGGTCATCGAGGGCACCAGGCCGTACTTCTGAACCGTCGGCCAATCTTTGGAATCAACCAGATCGATGCCCTTGAGCCCGATGCGCACGGCGGCTTTGCACAGATCGTCCAGGCTCATCTTGCCGTAACACCAGCGCGAAACCGATTGCTTCAAGCGGCCCTTTAGCGGCGAGGCGGACTGCGCCGGTGCGGCCAGTGCGCCCACCGCGAGCGTCTCGAAAGCGGATCTGCGGGTCATCATGATAGCTGCATCCTAACAGGCAAAACGGCGTTTTGTCTTGACACCGGCTTCTATAATCGGGGTAGAAGGTCCGTTGCTCAAATCCCTCGACATCCTAATCGCTTTTTCGTCTGTCATGCTGCTGGTCAGCGTGGCGGTGACCCTGCTGACCCAGGCTGTCACTGGCGCTCTCGGATGGCGCGGCAGAAACCTGCTGCGCGGCGTGATCACCATTCTGAATCAGATCGATCCAAAAGCTACGCCGTTCTGCACCGAACAGATTGCCGGAGCAGTCTTGCGCCATCCGCTGGTCGCGCCTGCCGAAGGAAAGCCCGGAACCGTCATCCAGCGCGAGGAGCTGATACGCATTCTGCTGGAACTAGGCGCGGGCCGCGAGCCGGGGGGTAAGTTGCTCGACGAGTACGCACGCTCCACGCTGAAGCGCGCGCTCGAAACCAACGGCATCGCGGATCCGGCCGAAGTGCTCGAGAACATTCATCTGCTGGGATTGAAACTCGAAGGGTTGCACCCTGAATTGTCGGCACCGGTCCGGCACAGCATGGCGGTGGCGGCCGAAGCCCGGACTTGGTCCTACAGGGCGAACTTTCCATGCCCCATGCCCATACAGTCTCCGTTGATCCGAAAACACATCTCGTGTATTTCCCTCTTGAGAATGTCGATGGGCGTCCGCTGCTGCGGATCATGGAATGTGTTATTCCGTAGGTTCGTTCGGGACCAAGGCAAGCGATCGTCGCTTGTCACCTCTTTGTATCGATACCGGTGACTTTTCGGTTGCGTGTGTTGTAGCGATGAAGACCGGCTCGCCGACGCGGCACCGCTTGCGAACCAGTTGCGATTCCGAGGCTCAGTTAATCCAAATGTCGCGAAACGCCACAGGCGAATTT
>JACXTT010006394.1_pt1 | contig 16797 bp, 14 predicted proteins | sample 9270951 | NCBI WGS metagenome assembly JACXTT01 (sample SAMN15532306, study PRJNA645909) | rock metagenome | isolation source: weathered quartz diorite | place: Puerto Rico | collected 2017-06-21 | reverse complement strand
GTTGATATTTACACAAACTTTACTATCAACTGTTGGCCAATTATTGGTTGTTGAAGGCAAGGAGCGGGAGTTTATGATATCTGGGTGGATAGGAGGAATTATATTAGTAGCTGCAATTTTTGCAGGTGCTTCCGTTTCTTTAGTAGGAGTTGCTCAGTATTATTCATTGGCTTTCATTGTACTTATACTTATCTACAACTTGTTTTACATTTATATACGTACGTTAAAGTTTGATAAGCTAAAAGCAATGTCATTTTGGTTGCCAAAAGTAGCGTTTTCTGTAGCATTGTGGTTTAGCTTATATTTCAATGTGTTTAGCGCGAAGTTAATTTTACTTTTGTTGATTTTGATATACTTGATTTACGACGGCAGAAAAGAAGTTGGAGGCCTTACTCTGCTTATACAGACTAAGGTATTAAAAAAGAAAAAGGAAATTACAACCTCCGAATCATCTATATAGCCGAAGAGGAACAGTCAATTTTAAAGATACAGTTGTCATGGATTTAGCCCCTATAGTATTATTTGTATTTAATAGGCCATTGCATACGCAAAAGACGCTTGAAGCCTTGTCAAAAAACTATCTAGCCAGTGAAAGCAGATTATATATTTATGCTGATGGACCAAAAGAAAATGCAACAGAGAGCCAAATTGAACAAATTAAAGAAACCAGGCGAATTGTACAATCGGCAGATTGGTGTAAAGAGGTAATTATTATTGAATCGGATGTAAATAATGGTTTGGCAAACTCCATAGTAAAAGGAGTTACAGAGGTAGTCAATAAGCATGGTAAAGTGATAGTTTTAGAAGACGATTTGATTACCTCAAATGGCTTTTTGCAATACATGAATGATGCCTTAAATTTATATGAGCCCGATAATGAAGTAATGCACATAAGCGGATACATTTATCCGGCTACAGAGTTGGATAAAACAGAACAAACCTTTTTCGTAAATATTCTTTCGTGTTGGGGATGGGCCACATGGAAAAGAGCGTGGAAATATTATAATCATGATATAGACACTCATTTAAACACTTTTAAAACCAAAGAGAGCATCAAGAGATTTGATATTTATGGTAATGCAAATTACTATGTACAACTAACTGATAATAAAAGTGGTAAACTTTATTCATGGGCAGTAAGATGGTATGCATCATGGCTTAGTGCCGGAGGATTTTCTTTATTTCCGGCCAATTCGTTGGTGACAAATGATGGCTTTGATGGTTCTGGTGAAAATTGTGGCGTTGATGAAGGATTCAATACCCAACTTACTGCTAATGTGCAGGTAATCAGACAACCTATTGTCGAAAACCTATACAATCGAAAACGCATCGACAAATTTTACGCCAAAAAGGAGGCCACGTTTAAAAGGTTTCTTATAAATACTACAATGAAAATGGGGATTTTTGATCACCTGAAAAAAATTAAGGATGCTATTAAGTAAAGTAAAACAGGTTGTCTTTTTTTTTAAAAATATACACAACCGATTTCTCAGTATATATAAAAAGGTAAATGTAGGCAAGCATGTTAAAATTGCACCCAGGTACCAGCTATGGAATGTAAATATTGGCGACTATACATACGTTTCAGAAAATTCTAAAATGTCTTTTACAACTATTGGAAAGTTTTGCTCTATCGGTCCAAACGTATTTAGTGGATGGGGAATACACGAAACACAAGGAATCTCAACTGCTCCTATGTTTTATTCAACCGGAAAGCAAAATGGTATTACCTTGAGTAAAGAAAATAAAATAGTTGAACGAAAGCCAATAACTATTGGAAATGATGTATTTATAGGCGCCAATGTGATTATTTTAGATGGGGTTGAAATTGGAGATGGAGCAGTGATTGGAGCAGGTGCAATTGTGAGCAAAAGCATTCCTCCATATGCAATAGCCGTTGGAATCCCAATAAAAGTTATTAAATATCGGTTTGAATCTCAAATAATAGATAAGTTGTTAAAGATAAAATGGTGGGATTGGAGTGATGAGAAATTATCAAATGTTGAGCAAATGTTTTTTGAAGTAGATAAGTTTGTTGATAAGTATGATTCTTGAAAAGGGACTAATAAGCGTTTTACCGGTGGCAAACCAAAAGCCGAATTGGCCGTGGACCGTCGAATCTGATTATGCTCTTTATAAGAGTGATTGGAAATATCCTAAAATCTCGGTGATTGTACCGAGTTACAATCAAGGTAAGTTTTTAGAGGAAACCCTGCGTTCTATAATTTTACAAAACTATCCGAATTTTGAAATTATTATTATCGACGGAGGTAGTACCGATGATACCATCGATGTAATTAAAAAATATGAACCCTGGATTTATTATTGGGTAAGCGAAAAAGACGGAGGACAGAGTGATGCTATAAATAAAGGAATAAAAAAGGTTACAGGAGAATTTTTAGGGTGGCAAAACTCTGATGATATTTACTCAGCCAATGCATTTTATCATTTTGCTGAAACCTATAATAAAAATCCAGGCAACGATGTTTATTTTGGCAACATGCTTACAATCGATCAGAATAGTAAGCCATTAAATCTACATCGCTATGCTCCTTTCTCCTTTAATGAAATAAAGTTCTCAGGCTGGAATATTACCAATCAAGCCTGCTTTTTTTCAAGAAATCTTTTTGATCATATTAAAATCAAAAAGGAGTTTAGGTATGTTATGGATGGGGCGCTTTTCTTCGATATAGCAAACAGAACAAATAAATTTGTTCATATTAAACAAGTATTGGGCTGCTTTAGGTTACATGAAGAAGCAAAATCATCAACTATTAATATGAGTACGGGGTGGGATGAATGGGTTAAGCTTAGAAGTGAGTTTGGAATTGTGATGAAGCCAGACGTTCCGTGGAATAAGCAGTTCGTTTGGTGGAAATTATGGTTTAAAATCCGAAAAGGACTTTATTATCTACCCGAAATACTTTCCCTGAAAAAAAACCAGAAGTAATAATATAATTCCATTTCTATAAGAATAAATGAGTTAAGTAAAGGGTTATCATGGATAGAGTATTAGTATATTTTATAGTAATAACTAATTTTATCGTTGCAATTAGGTTTTTGCATAAAAAGAAGTGTGAAATACCTTTTTTCTTAGCCTTATTCAATATAATGGTAGAGTATAGATTAATATCTCTTCAGCTTGGATATGGGCATTGGGTAAATTTTGATTATGGCATTTCTCTAAAATTTAATTATGAGATAGCTTACGCTGTGAGCGATCTGATAGCGTTGGGTACAACAATTATGATGTACTGCTTTATATTTTTTTATCGGCAACCTAAACGTTTATTGAATGATTCGGACTATTATTTAGGCAAATATACACTTTCAAAAAAGTCGTATATCGTTGTCGGTTTGATTGTATTTAGTATTTTTCAACTCACGCTCGGAAAATCAATAAGTGACAATTTTGTTTTTTTAGCCAAGGTGGGCAACAACTCATTCATCATACTTCTTTTTTTGATAACTATTTTTACGAAAAGTAAAAACAGGGCAACTAAAATATTTTTTTACGCGCTATTTATAGCAATGGCATATATCAGCTATAGCCCAAGGTTACGGTTTCAATTCTTAGGTTGGATGATTCCTATTGCTTATTATCTAACGCGGGACGTAAAATCGTCGAGAAAGGTAACCTTTTTACTTATAGGCATAGTACTTACCCTAATTGTATTTTCATCTGCCGGGGTACTTCGCAATAAAAAAATGGATGAAATGTCATTCAAGGAGCTTGTTTCTGATAGCTTTCAGCGTATGCTCATTGCAGATGACATCAATTTTATTGATGGCTTTATGATGATGTATCAGATTTATCCTGATTATCTCGACTTTGATTATGGTAAAGAGCACCTGGATGTAGTTTTGCGCCCTATACCCCGATGGCTATGGAAAGATAAGCCCTTGGCTGGGTGGTTCCAGAATTATTCAGCTAAATATGGTACAAACATGACTACTATCGGTTTCTCCCCAACCGTATGGGGGGTTTTTTATGCTGAAATGGGAGTAATAGGGGTAATACTTTTTAGTATAATATGGGCATGGTGGTTAGCCAAACTTTATAGCTATTTCCGAAGTTTTGCATCATCTCTATGGGGCATTCTGGTAGGAATTATGCTCGCTGCTATGATCCCGCTTTTCAGAAGCGGTGATTTGGCTGGTGATGTGCTTCTTATATTTTTAAGTTACTGGGCGATGATACTGTTTGTTAGAGGGTACAGAAAATTTGTTGTAAAAGAACTTCGCAAAGAGTTTTACTTAAATAAAGCAGCGGCATGACAAATAAAATAGTTTGTATCCATATAGGTGCCAGAGCTCATTACCTTCTTCCGAAATCATTGGTGGCAAAAAATAAACTAGAGTGTCTGATAACAGATACATGGGTTTCGTCTAAATTGGTAAGGAGTATTCTCTCTAAAATTCCGGTAAGGATAATTAAGTCATTTGCTGATAGGTACTCAGCTGAAATATCATCTTCGGTAGTGCGTTCGTTTAGCTGGCATTTTTTATTTGTTGAGCTATCCTTAAGACTTAAATTTAAAAATGATTGGAGCCGTATTCTGGAAAGAAATATAAAATTTCAGCAATTAGCTTTAGCCCTGTTTAAAAAACAGGCACCAGATTCGGCGGTTTTAAGTATCAGTTACACTTCACTGCATATTTTAAGAGTGGCAAAAGAGCAAAATCGTAAAACCATCTTATTTCAAATAGACCCCGGTTACAAAGAAGAGGAAATAGTAGCGGATATTGTTGAGCAGTATGGCAGTGTTTATACAACAAATTGGAAAAGATCATCAGAAACTTATTGGAAAGAGTGGAGAGAGGAGTGTGATTTGGCAGAAGTTATCATGGTTAATTCTGAATGGAGCAAAATAGGTTTAATGGAGCAGGGAGTTGAGAAAGAGAAAATTAAAATTATTCCATTACCATTTGAAATAAAACAAAAGCATAAAGATTTTAAGAAAAGTTACCCCAAAAGCTTCAGCGCAGAGCAGCCGTTAAAATGTCTTTTTTTAGGAACGTTAACGCTTCGAAAAGGAATCCATATAGTATTGGAAACGGCTCGTGAGCTACTTGATTACCCCGTTGAATTTATATTAGTAGGGCCAAATGAGCTCGATCCTGGCTTATTAAGTTTAAAAAATGTTCAATATAGGGGTGTTGCTCCACGAAATGAAACGGATGCGTATTATCAAAATTCAGATGTGTTTTTATTTCCCACCCTATCCGATGGTTTTGGATTAACACAATTGGAAGCCATGGCATGGGGATTACCCGTTATTGCCAGCAAGTTTTGTGGTGATGTAGTGTTGGACACCGTTAATGGTATATTATTAAACGATTGTTCTGCAGAAGCGTTATCAGCGGCATTAATAAATTTGATAGAAAATCCATATTTGCTGAATTCTATGTCAAGCAATTGTTTAAAGCGAGTTGAGCAATTTAATTTAGCAAATTTTGCTGAAGAAATGCTGCTGTTATCATAAAAGCTCAATTTTATAGCCCTTGGATTTTAATAAAATAGAAAATACAGTTTATATGAGTGTATAAATATGGAAAATAAAATAGTTAGCAAGAATTTGAATATTCTTGATGCACTCAGAGGATTAGCATCTATTTATGTATTAGTTGGCCACGCCCGCTGGTTATTATGGGAAGGTTATCACGAGGGATACAAATTACATCCTGGCGCTTATAATTTTGTAGATAAGGTTGGAATGTATTTTTTTTCCCTATTTCAATTTGGTCACCAGGCTGTTCTTTTCTTTTTTGTTCTTTCCGGGTTTGTAATTCACTGGAGCGTATCAAAAAGAGTAGATAAAAGTGGAAAGTTTGAGATTGGTGATTATCTGTTACGGAGATTTAAAAGGATTTATCCACCCCTGATTGCCGCCATTATTTTTACCTGTTTTTTTGATAGGATAGGTTTATTTCAAAACTTACCTATTTATTTTTCACATACGCAATACTCGTCTATAAATGAAAATATACATCCTGTTCTAAATTGGAACTCGTTGCTGGGAAATCTATTTTTCTTACAAACTGTTTATACACCGGTTTGGGGCACAAATGGGGCTTTGTGGTCATTGATGTATGAATGGTGGTTTTATATACTTTATATACCTATTGGATGGCTGTTTCGTAAACACAAGGTGGCAACATCTATATTTGTTTTACTCGTTTGGATTTTAAATGCAGAGTATGGCGTAAATGTACTGTTATTAAAAATGGTAATTAATTATTTTATCGCTTGGTATATAGGTGTGTTACTAGCTGATTTCTTAATGTATAAAACGGTTAATATTAAAGCACCGATAGGTTACCTGGCTGTAATTTTAGCAGTGTCCTGTTTAAGATATTATAATGGAATAGGTAAAGATATTGCATTAGCTATTGGCATTGTTGTTTTTTTATATTTTGTACTTACCACCAATAAGTTTAGCTACCTGGGCAAACTTCATAAGTTAGGGGGCTTTTCGTATACTTTATATGTTGTTCACCTACCATTAATTTGTTTATTGTCTGGCTATGTTATGCATACTTCGGGTGGAACTTTACCTATGCACTCATTTTATGTTATCTGTGGTATTATTGTAGCATTACCATTTGCGTGGGCATTACACCTCATTACAGAAAAACCATTTGTTACTAAGCATAAAGTAAAATAGGTTAATTGTTAAAGTATGACTTCCAAACCCTCTCTTTCTTTTTACACAAATATTCCAACGCCTTACCAGTTATCCTTTTTTAATGAGCTTAGCAAGCTATTTGATTTAACGGTAATATACTATTCAAATACCGAAAATAACCGGGAATGGAAATTTGATTTAAATGTAGAATACAAGACAGTTGTGCTTTGCAATAATTTTATTGCCAAAATAATTCAAAAAAAAGTGATCGATTTTCATTTCAGTTGGCAAATATTTAAACTGGCATGGAATGATAAAAGTGATTATTTTATAATTGGGGGTAGCTATTGGATACCAAATGCGGCTGTTGCACTAATTTTTAGTAAAATTAAAAGGAAAAAGATAGCTTATTTTTCTGAGCCGCTGTTTGAAGTAAGAAATAAAGTCAAATACGCCATAAAGTGGCTGCTTCTGCGAATTTTGCAATTTAATTGCAATGCCATTTTTTGTGTTAGTAAACAGGCTGCTGTTAGTTTTGAAAACTTTGGCGTAAAACGGCCTAAATTTATAATACCCTATAATATTGATTCAAAACTCTTTTCGCAATTAAACTCAATAAAGCTGGAAGAATTTAAATCAAAATATAAAAATACTAATGAAAAGATTATTCTATCATCGGGGTCTTTAATTGAGCGAAAGGGGATGGATGTGCTCATAAATGCTGCAAAGGAAATTGAGAATCCTGATCTTAGATTAATAATTATAGGTGGTGGTCCTGATGAACAAAAATTAAAAGATCTTTGTGCTGATGATCATCGTATAATTTTTGCAGGATTCCAGACCCCTGATCATATCCCGTATTTTTTTGGAATCGCTGATGTTTTTGCTTTTGCCAGTAGATATGATGGCTGGGCAGTAGTGATCAATGAAGCAATAGCTGCCAATGTGCCTATTATAAGTAGTGATGCGGTAGGTGCCGCAAAGGAGTTGATTACTCATCCCGACTTAGGCTTATTGTGTAAATCTGGAGATGTTCAGGAATTTAAGAAAGCTATGGTATTGTTGTTATCCAACGAAAACAAAAGAATTGATATTAAGGAGCATTCGCAAAAGCTTATTCCTTTAATTTCTTCGGATTATAATGCAAATTATGTTTATGATATTTTTACCAGGCTTCTTGCATAAGTGTAATTCGATAAAGTACGACCAATAAATAAAAAATTAATGAAAGTTTTAATTATCGGCCCTTTTCCTTTACCTATAAATGGATGCTCATACGCAAACGAAATTTTGTTGAGAAATTTCGAAAAGGAGAATTTGGAAACAAAAATTATTGATACCAGCACTAAGTCTATATCTTCAAATCAAGGGACTAAATTTTCTATCGGAAAGGCTTTTAGTTTTATACATACTTATTTAAAAGCAGGAAAAGTAATATCATCTGATGTGATTTACCTTACTCCTGGACAAACTTTTTTTGGGATAGTTAAATATGCGCCATTTATTTTTATAGCTATCTTGTTTCGTAAGCCTTATATAATACACTTGCATGGTAATTACCTAGGTGCAGAATATAAAAGAATCACTGGTATAAAACGTAAAATATTCCATTATTTAATATCTCATGCCGCAGCTGGTATAGTTTTATCAAAGTCGTTATTAAAAAACTTTACCGGTTTATTGCCCGATGAAAAACTACATATTGTAGAAAACTTTGTAAGTGATAGTTTGCTTGGATTAAGTCAACACGAAAAGAATAAGGATAAAATCAGAATAATTTATTTGAGTAACTTAATGCGTGAAAAAGGAATAATTGATCTTTTGGATGCATTATTGGTTTTAGATAAACAAGCCGTAGATTTCAAAGTAGTATTAGCAGGCGTTATTGAGACCGAAATTAGTGAAGAGGTAGCAGCTAAAATGACCGAATTGGGAGATAAAATAGAATACGCAGGCACAATTACGGGGTTAACAAAGAAAGAAAAATTATTGGAAGCGAATGTTTTTGTATTGCCAACCTACTATAAAATGGAAGGACAACCAATTTCCTTATTAGAGGGCATGGCTACCGGGAATATAATTTTAACCACTCAACATGCTGGTATACCTGACATTATAACCGATTTAAATGGCTTTTTAATTGATGGGAAATCTCCGGTACAAATTCAGGCGGTTTTAGAAGATGTACATAAAAATCTGGGTTTTTATGTGAATAAATTTTCAAAATATAATATGGAATATACCTCTTCTAAATTCACGGAAGCGAAATTTACAGAGAACATATTAAAGGTTGTTAGAGCTGTTTGAGTTTCATGACCAAACAAATAGTTATATTATTTACAAAAAATGGAGACTGATCTTTCAAAATTTGATATTGGTAATTATAAAGTAGGTGCTGGAAAAATAAAAGTACTGATTTGGTATTTCTTTAACTATTACCTTCTTGATAGCTCGTTTCCATGGCCATACGGTATAAAAGTTTTTCTATTGCGACTTTTCGGCGCAAGAATAGGCAAAGGTTTGGTTATAAAGCCCAAAGTAAGGATTAAAAACCCCTGGCGACTTTCAATAGGTGACAATTGTTGGATTGGAGAATCAGCTTGGATTGATAATTTGGAGGATGTTGTTATTGGAAATAATGTGTCTATATCTCAGGGAGCAATGCTATTAACGGGTAATCATGATTATACAGTAGAGGCGTTTCCATATCGTTTGGGGAAAATACATATTGAAAATGGAGTATGGATAGGCGCCAAAGCCGTTGTGTGTCCTGGGGTACGGTGCAAATCTCATTCTATTTTAACAGTGAATTCTGTTGCTAATAAGGAGTTGGAAGAATTTGGAATATATTCCGGAAACCCGGCTATATTTGTTCGCGCCAGGAAGTTTAAATTATAATGTACTAAATTATATATAAGTAAGTTTTATTTGTTACCTGCCTCTGACCTAATTTAAATAAATGCTTGTAATGACATTTACTTCAATTAACCGAATCATTTGATAATTGTTAAAATTTAAATAAAATTACAATGAAAAAGCTTCTTTTATTTTTGCTGATAAACATGGTTTTTATCAGTATTTCGTTTGGACAGGCTCAAAAAAAGGTTTTTGCGCATTATATGGTTTGCTTTACATCATATGATAATGGTAGTGTTGATGGATATAAAAAAGATATTCAGGATGCTCAAAATTTAGGAATTGATGGGTTTGCCCTTAATTGCGGAAGTTGGGATGCCACTTACAAATTACATGTATCAAAGTTATTTCAGGCAGCAAATGAACTAGGGACTAACTTTAATTTATTTTTCTCAGTTGATAAATGCTGTGGCATTACCAGCGACCAGGTTAAGGATATGGTTCAAACTTACACAGGCAATCAAAATTATTATAAGTATAACAACCGGCCATTTTTATCGGCATGGGGAGGCGGTGATTTTTTTAGAAGTGTAATTACAGATTTAAGGCAGAAAGGGTATAACGTTTACTTTGTACCATTTCTTTATAACAAAGTAGGGTCTTATTCAACAGAAATTCCCGATTATGGAACCATCGTGCAAAATTATAATGCATATTGGAAAAATTATATAGATGGATATTTCTATTTTGGTGCAGTTGGCTTACCGTTCAAAAATATTAAAGGATCGAATCTGGATGCTGCAGAAGCAAGTGCTGCTGTTTTACATCAAAACAAAATGACATTCATGTCGTTTGTGTCCCCTCAGTACTGGGGGGATAGGCAACCTACTGCTGGTAGGCGTTATTATGAATATAATGGTGGCGAGGGAATAATTTCGCAATGGGAATCCATTATTAAATCCCAAAAACCCGACTGGGTAGAGTTATCAACATGGAATGATTGGACAGAGGGAACTTACTTTTCGCCTATAGATAATATTGATGATTACGTATATCCATTAAAACAATTACATCCCGAAAAGGGGTTCTATAAATCTCATAAAGGTTTTGCAGAATTGAGTAAATACTATATTCAATGGTATAAAAATGGAGTAAAGCCAGCAATTAATAAAGATAAAATTTTTTACTTCTATCGTACCCAATCAAAAAATGCTACCCCGACTGATCCCAAAGGAATGGTTCGTAGCCGTATAGGAAAAGTTGATGATATAATATACGTTACATCCTTTTTACGGTCGCCGGCAACGCTTGTTGTTAGTTCAGGTGGGGTTGTTACAAGCTATGACCTGGGCAGCGGAATCAACAATACAAGAATACCGTTTCAGGCAGGTCAGCAGATTTTTAAAGTAGTAAGGAGTGGTACTACTATTATAAATCAGCAGGGTGAAGACATTGTATCAACGCCTAAAAGTTTTAATTTTAATGTATACAGTGGCTTTGCTGTTAATAATAAATAAAACCAGAGATTATTTGATTTCCTTTAGCAGCTAAATTGCTACGGGTTAATTTGTTTATTACCATATAGATTAAACTAACGAGTTAGTGAATTTTAAAGAGCAGTTTAACAAAAAGAAGATCTTACTTATCAGTCACAATTTTTCTCCGGAACCTACCGGTATCGGAAAATATAATGGAGAAATGATGGACTGGCTTGCCCGAAATGGTTTTGATTGTACTGTGGTAACAACCTATCCTTATTATCCCTATTGGAAGGTTCAGAGTCCGTATAAGAATAGATGGTATAAAAAGGAGTTTGTTAATTACAATCAGAATGAATCTTCAATGACGGTTTATCGTTGTCCGTCTTACGTTCCTTCTAAACCAACAGGATTAAAAAGGATGATTCAGGATTTGTCATTTTGGAGCTCGATGTTTTGGACTATCTTAAAATTGATTGTAAAAAAGAATAAGTTTGATCTTATTATTACAGTAGCTCCTCCTTTTCACCTGGCATACCTGGGTTTAATGATCAGAAAATATACTGGTGGAAAGTTATTGTATCATGTTCAGGATTTGCAAATCGAAGCTGCGCAGGATTTGAATATGCTTTCAAGTACTAAACTATTTGAAAGACTATATAAAATCGAAAAAAAAGTTCTGGATAAGGCTGATTTTGTAAGCAGTATCTCGGAAGGTATGATCAAAAAAATTACTGAAAAGGCTCAAAGAGAGATTCAGTTTTTTCCGAATTGGGTTGATACAAATCGGTTCTTCCCAATAACAGATAGAGGAGAGTTAAAAACAAAATGGGGTTTTCAAGCTGATGATAAGGTTTTTCTTTATTCTGGTGCCATAGGAGAAAAACAAGGCCTGGAATCAATTTTATATGCAGCTGAAAAACTAATTAATAATGACAAAATAAAGTTCGTTATCTGCGGTTCAGGCCCATATAAAGAAAAATTAATTGAAATGGCCAATACTGCAGGCTTAATTAACGTATCTTTTTTGCCAGTTCAGGAAATGGATGTATTTAATGAGTTTTTAAATATGGCCGACCTACATTTAATTTTGCAGAAATCAAACGCAAGTGATTTGGTTATGCCATCAAAACTTACAACGATTTTGGCTGTTGGCGGGATAAGTTTAGTAACGGCCCCTGAAGGTACATCACTTTATAAAACAATTGATCAATATAATTTAGGGTACATTATTGAACCCGAAAACACAGAGTTACTATGCAAAGCCATAGTTGAAATGAAATTTGATGCAGACTTTGAATTAAAGAAACAAAAGTCACGTGAATATGCTTTGAAATATCTCAATATTGATAATGTAATGAATGAGTTCTTAACTAAGTTTGCCTTAATAAGTCACTCTTAAGAACCACTCTTAAACCCAGTGGGCTAATAAACCACCTCCTTCGAAACCTGATCATTATGAAATTAATTACTTTTCAAAGTAATTAATTTCATAATGATCAGATAAACTCTACTAATCTGTTGTTGATATTTTGTAAAACCGACCAGTATTTATTGTACTGATGTATTAGAGGCTGTTTGCACTTTTATTACAGCTGCGCTTGCAGCCGGAATATTAATGGTAAAGGTTTCTTTATTGATGACAAACTGCTCACTGATATTTGGTTTGAAGGTGCCATCGGTATTAACCTGACTGTTTGCAAATCTTACGCCGGTAGCTGAAATTACCTGAGGGGCAGTTAATCTGGCAATTGATATTGTTGAAGCCGATTTACTTAATTGTACGTTAACAGAAAAGTTTTTAGATACTTCCTTATTTATTATTGTTATTGCGTAACTACCATCGGCCTGTACGCAAGCATAGGCATTACAGTTGTAGGTGTTATTATCCATAACAGTTGGAACAATAGAGGCATTGCTGTTAGTAGCATATCTGAAAGCCAGCATACCATAATACAAAGGTCTGGCAGTTAGTGAACCATTATCAATAGTTATGGCGGTGTAGTGTTGGTCTGTTTTAATACCGCTATGAAAATTAACACCTGCACAATTATTTTGAGCTGCCTGCCACATAAAGTCAAGTCCCCATAACGCAGAAGCAAATACATCACTCACCCCAACTTTACCACCATAAGAAGCACTATTACATTCAGTGATACGGTAGGGTAAATTAACCCGCTTGGAGATGTCATGAAGGGTCTGAAAATATTTATCTAAAGCATTATCTTTTACTAAAATATCGTTGTACGCTAAACCCGCATCTGTACCCCGGTGAGGATAATAGTGCTGATCAATTAGGCGGAGAATGCCCTTTTCGTTATTGGCCAAAGCTTCTATCCAACCGGTATTATATCCAACATCAGGACCAGCAAACGGAAGTCGTGGGGCCACCGAGTTAATTGCCGAGTAATAGCTTTTCCATTCTCCAATAAAATCTGCATAGCTATAATTAGATTTTCGTAATTTATCGAACATGTAATAGTCTGGCTCATTCCCCATTTGTAAGGAATTAAGATTACCCTTTAATGTAGCTGCAATATATTTTGCTTCCTCTGCTGCACTTTTAGGGTCATTAGCTCCCAAGTTTAATCCAAATATAACAGGCCATCCTGTGGCCGTTGTAAATTTCGCCACCCGGTCGATATCAGTTGTATTTAGAGAATTTGTGCCATTATTAATGGTACGTGAGTTGCCTGTCCATGGAATTCGGTCGCTGGTGTTACCTCCGAAACGTAATACGCCCGGTCCCAGATTTTTAAATAGTTGGACTACTGCTGAATTTTGTTCATTTAAGAAATCTGGATTTTGAGTAAGAATTTCTACTTCGTAACTTAATCCTTCAAATGTTTTAGGTATAACCAGGCCTGGATTTTTTTGATCTACTGTAAGATTTAAATTAATAGGCTTACTTACGTCTGGTATTAACGCTGGGTCGGTTTGTTGAGTATTCTTGCTACAAGAAAAAAAGCATAGCAATGCTATGATGATAAGTACGGGTCTATTCATTTTAATTAGGGGTATAAATTGTAGCAAAGATATTATTTAGAGCATTAAATTTAATGAATGCAATTGTTATTTTTTTGTTATTTTATTTTTTTAATAAAGTTACTGTTCACAGTTGTGAAAAATTGGTATTGTATATTTAATATTAGGGGAATTCCGGTGTAGGTAGTTTTACTGATTTTGTAAAAATTTCAATTGAATAGCAATTTTAATGTTATCTTGCAATGTTTTTGTTACTAAATATAGCAAAAATAAAATTATTACAAACTTTGCATTGTAAATGTTGTTATAGGTCAAATAATTTAGGTCACTACAGTATAAACTATGAAAAAAATCGCCCTCATTACAGGTATAACCGGTCAAGACGGAGCTTATTTAACTGAATTGTTATTATCAAAAGGATATGAAGTTCATGGAATTAAACGTCGAAGCTCTTTGTTTAATACAGACAGAATAGATCACTTATACCAGGATCCCCATGATGATGATCAAAGATTAATACTTCACTATGGCGATTTGAGTGACAGCACCAATTTAATAAGAATTATTCAGCAGGTGCAACCTGATGAGATATATAACTTAGGAGCTATGTCGCATGTAAAAGTTAGCTTTGACACGCCTGAATATACGGCTAACGCAGACGGTATAGGTACTTTAAGGTTGTTAGAGGCCATTCGTATTTTGGGACTGGAAAAGAAAACCAAAATTTACCAGGCGTCTACTTCTGAATTATATGGTTTGGTTCAGGCGGTCCCGCAATCAGAAACTACGCCTTTTTATCCTCGTTCTCCTTATGCCGTAGCCAAAATGTATGCTTACTGGATAACGGTAAATTATAGAGAAGCCTACGGAATTTATGCCTGCAATGGTATCTTGTTTAATCACGAGAGTCCTTTACGTGGCGAAACGTTTGTTACCCGTAAAATAACAAGGGCAACGGCTAAAATAGCAATGGGATTACAGGATAAATTGTTTTTGGGTAATCTTGATGCACAAAGAGATTGGGGGCATGCCAAAGATTATGTAGAGGCTATGTATTTGATTTTACAACAGGAGACACCAGAAGATTATGTTATAGCCACTGGTGTAACAACCAGAGTACGTGAATTTGTAAGGCTTGCATTTGCCGAAGTAGGTATAGCCATTGAATTTAAAGGCGAGGGTGCAGCTGAAAAAGGATATGTAGTTAGTTGTTCTAATCCCGATTTTCAAATTGAAATCGGAAAAGAAGTAGTTGCTGTTGATGAGAAATATTTCCGTCCAACCGAAGTAGACCTTTTAATAGGTGATCCTACTAAATCAAAAACCAAATTGGGATGGCAGCCGAAGTATGACCTTCAGCATTTGGTACGTGAAATGGTTGCAGCCGATGTAGATCTCTTCAGAAGAGAAAAATTATTGAAAGATTCGGGCTACTCGATTAGAAACCAGTTTGAATAAGAAAAATGGAGAAAATCTCTAAAATATATATAGCCGGTCATAAAGGCATGGTTGGATCTGCTATATACCGGAAATTGATCAAAGAGGGCTTTGAGAATATTATAACTCGTAACTCATCAGATCTTGATCTTCGTGATCAGAAAGCCGTTACTGAGTTTTTTTCTGTAGAGAAACCTGATTATGTGTTTTTAGCTGCTGCTAAGGTGGGCGGTATTATTGCCAATAATACCTATCGCGCCGATTTTTTATATGAGAATCTGCAGATACAGAATAATATTATTCATTCATCATATGTTAATAGCGTAAAGAAGCTTTTGTTTTTGGGTTCAAGTTGTATTTATCCTAAAATGGCATCTCAGCCCTTAAAAGAAGAATATCTGTTAACAGGTTTGCTCGAACCTACAAACGAACCATATGCCATTGCAAAAATTGCCGGTATAAAAATGTGCGATGCATATCGTGATCAATATAATTGTAATTTTATATCGGTAATGCCTACAAATTTGTATGGTTATAACGATAACTATCATCCTCAAAATTCACACGTATTGCCTGCTTTGATTCGTCGCTTTCATGAAGCAAAAGAGCAAAACTTAGCCAATGTTACTATTTGGGGTACCGGATCACCTAAAAGAGAGTTTTTATTTGCAGATGATTTGGCAGAAGCTTGTTACTATTTAATGCAAAATTATGATGAGCCTGGTTTGGTGAATATTGGCACAGGGGAGGACATTTCTATTAAGGATCTTGCGATTTTAATTAAAGGTATAATTGGCTACAATGGGGAAATTAACTTTGATACAACAAAGCCGGACGGAACTCCGAGAAAGTTAATGGATGTTTCTAAGTTACATAGTAAAGGCTGGAAACATACAATTGAGCTTGAAGAAGGTATAAAATTAGCTTATCAGGATTTTCTTGATAAACAGTGAGGAGAACAATCAAAATATGTCAACTCGTAAACGGATATTAATAACCGGAGCAGCCGGCTTTCTGGGTTCGCACCTGTGCGATAGGTTCATCAAAGAAGACTACCATGTAATTGGTATGGATAATTTGATTACCGGCGATCTGCGTAATATTGAGCACTTGTTTAAACTGGAGAATTTTGAGTTTTACAACCATGATGTATCCAAATTTGTGCATGTTCCCGGCGAACTTCACTATATACTACACTTTGCTTCGCCTGCAAGCCCGATTGATTATTTAAAAATACCGATCCAAACCCTAAAAGTGGGTTCATTAGGTACCCATAACCTGCTGGGGCTGGCCCGTGCCAAAGGTTCCCGGATGCTGATCGCCTCCACCTCCGAAGTTTATGGCGACCCGAACGTAAACCCACAACCCGAAGAATATTGGGGCAATGTAAACCCGGTTGGGCCACGTGGTGT
>JACXTT010006393.1_pt1 | contig 16797 bp, 20 predicted proteins | sample 9270951 | NCBI WGS metagenome assembly JACXTT01 (sample SAMN15532306, study PRJNA645909) | rock metagenome | isolation source: weathered quartz diorite | place: Puerto Rico | collected 2017-06-21 | reverse complement strand
CAAGGACAAGGACAAGCCGCACGCCCGGGATTGAGCCGGGCGAGACGGCCGCGCGCGGCCGCCCCGCCCGGAGGTGTGGCAGCTACTTGCGGAAGGCTTCGAACAGCTCCCCGAACAGATCCCACTTCTCGCCGTTGAACTTGGCCAGCTGCTCCTGCTCGATCGGCGCGAAGTCGGTCGGCCCGGTGTTGATCTTGATCCCGGGCAGCAGCAGCGGCAGCTCGAAGTTCTTGATGTTGGCTGCCTGCCGCATGATGTTCTCGCGCGACAGGTCGTTGCCGCACTGCTTGAGGACCTGCACCAGGAGCTGGGCAGCGCTGTACCCGTAGCCGTTCGCCTGGTCGTCGAGGGCGCCCTCCGGATAGTACTTCTTCATGAAGGCCACCCAGTCCGTGAAGCCCTTGTCGTTGCGCCACTGCGGGTCGGTGACTTCCTTCATGTAGAGCGCGGTGATCAGGTCCTTCGAGGCCTCGAGCCCGGCCGGCTTGAGCACCGTGGCCAATGAGCTCGACACGTTGTTCAGGTAGTGGGTGGGCTTCCAGCCGATGTCGTGCACCTTCTTGATGGCCTGCACCGCGAACTTCGGGATCGTGATGTTGAAGAACACGTTGGCGCCGCTGTTCTTCAGATTCACGATCTGCGAGTCGATCGTGGGATCGGTCACCTCGTAGCTCTGCCGCATCACGATCATCTTCTTGTTGGCCTCGCCGAGCCCGTCCTCGAAGCCCTTCAAGTAGTCCTTGCCGTAGTCGTCGTTCTGGTAGAGGATCCCGACCTTCGCGCCGGGATGATTCTTGAGGATGTGCGCCGCGTAGACCCGGCCTTCCGTCTGGTAGTTGGGCTGGAAGCCAATCGTCCACGGGAAGTTCTGCGGGTCGTTCCACTTGGTGGCGCCGGTCGCCACGAAGAGGTGCGGCACCTTCTGCTGGTTCATGTACTTGTGGATGGCGCTGTTCGGCGGCGTGCCGAGCGTCTGGAAGAGCGCGGCGACCTGGTCCTGCTCGACCAGCTTACGCACCATCTCGACGGTCTTGGGCGGCGAGTAGCCGTCGTCGTAGGTGATGTAATTGATCTTCCGCCCGTTGACGCCGCCCTCGTCGTTGACCTTCTTGAAGTAGGCGCCGATCACCTTGCCGATCGTGCCGTAGGCCGAGGCCGGGCCACTGTAAGGGTTGGTGTTGCCGATCTTGATCTCGGTGGCGGTGACGCCGACCACCGTCTGGGCACCGGCCGGAACGGCGGCCAGGACGGCCACGCCCAGCGCGAGCACGATGGCGAGCAGCTGCCGGGTACCTCTCATGAGCACTCCTCCATTCACGTCGTGGTATGGGCCTGCTTGGGGACGGCGCTCCGCCCCTCTTGTGCAACTCGAGACCGGGTCGCGCGGATCCAGAGTAGCCGGATTCCCCCGGCGATGCCAAACGGCATGAGGTACATGAAGCCGATCAGGAACACGCCGAAGATCGCCCACGGCGCCGCCTTGGAGATGTCCTGGGCCCAGTTCGGGACGAACTGGATGAACATCGCGCCGAAGACCGCGCCCGAGATCGACGCCAGACCGCCGATGACGCTACCGATCAGGAGCGTCACCGACAAGAACACGTTGAAGGAATCCGGCGCGACGTAGGCGATGACGGAGGCGGAGAGCGCGCCCGCCACGCCGGTGTAGGCGGCGCTCACGCCGAAGACCAGCGACTTGTAGAGCGCGGTGTTGATGCCCATCGCCTCGGCGGCGATGTGGTTGTCGCGGATCGCGACGATCGCGCGCCCCACCCGCCCCCGCAGAAGATTGGCGCCGACCCAGAACAGCAGCACGAGCACGCCCAGGGTCAGGAAGTAGAGCCACTGATCGGGATTGAGCTTGAGGCCGAACGGCGCGTTGGGCTTGTTCAGCACGAGGCCCTGCGAGCCGCCCGTCCAGTGCTCGAAGTACTTGAGGATCTGCGGCACCGCGAGCGCCAGGGAGAAGGTCGCGAGCGCCAGGTAGAGCCCTTCCAGACGGAGCGCGGGCAGCCCGAACAGGAACCCGATGATCAGGCAGAGCACGCCCGCGACGGGGAGCGTCCAGCCGTACCCGATGTTCCAGCGGTCCATCATGATCGCCGAGACGTAGGCGCCGATCGCGTAGAACGCGCCGTGGCCCAGCGAGAACTGGCCGTTGTAGCCGGTCAGCATGTTCAGGCCGAGGATCGCGATCGCGTAGATGTAGACCTGCGAAAACTGGAAGAGCCGGAAGTTGCTCAAAAAGAACGGCAGGGCGCATGCGAGCAGCAAGAGCGCCAGCAGGCCGGCGACGCGCGGCAGCCGGGCGGCGTTCACACCCGCTTCACCACGGTGGTGCCGAAGAGCCCCGCCGGCTTGACCAGCAGCACCACGATGATCATCGCCAGCGCGACCGTGAACTTCAGCTCGGTGCCGATGAAGCTCACGTAGGTCCCGACAAGGTTCTCGACGACGCCGACGATGAACCCGCCCAGCACCGCGCCGCCCGGGCTCGTGAAGCCGCCGAGCGTGGCCGCGGCGAAGGCGTAGATCTGCACGCCGCCCATCAGGTTGGGCTCGAGGGTGAGGACCGGCGCGACCATCATCCCGGCGACCGCGCCGAACACGGCCGCCAGCCCCCAGCCGAGCGCCAGCATCCAGCCCACGCGGATCCCGACGAGCCGGCTCGAGACCGGGTTGTGCGCGGCGGCGCGCATGGCCAGGCCGAGCGGCGTGAAGCGGAAGAAGAGATAGATGCACAGGAGCACGAGCAAGGTCACCTGGATCTCGCCGAGGTCGTGGGCGCCGAAGACGATGTTGCCGAACTTGAACGGATTCTCCGGAAAGGGGCTCGGAAACGGCTTCTGCACGTAGGTCCAGATCCACCCGGCGATGCTGTTGCAGATGACCAGGAGGCCGAGCGTCACCATGACGATCGACAGGATCGGCGCGCTCTCGACGGGCCGGATCAGCACGCGCTCGATCACGACGCCGCCCGCGAACGCGATCGCCAGCGTGGACAGAAAGGCGACCCAGTACGGCAGCCCCGCGTTGATGAGCGACCAGCAGATGTAGGTGGCGAACATCGCGAGCTCGCCCTGCGCGAAGTTCACGACATCGGTGGCCTGATAGATCATGACCAGCGCGAGCGCCAGGCTCGCGTAGATGCCGCCGGTGGCGAGCCCCGATACGACCTGCTGGACGAAGATGTCCACGGGCTCAGTACCCCAGGTAGGCACGGCGGATCGCGTCGTCTTTTCTCAGCACGTCCGAAGGGCCCTCCATCACGACGCGTCCAGTCTCGAGGAGAAAAACGTGGTCGGCGAGGTCGAGTGCCAGCGCCGCGTTCTGCTCGACCAGGAGGATGCTGACGCCGGTCTGGTTGATCGTCTTGAGGATGCGGAAGATCTCGCGCACGACCAGCGGCGCCAGCCCCAGCGAGGGCTCGTCGAGCAGCAAGAGGCGCGGGCGCAGCATGAGCGCGCGCGCCACCGCGAGCATCTGCTGCTCGCCGCCCGAGAGCGTGCCGGCCGCCTGCCGCCGCCGCTCGCGCAGCACCGGGAAGTAGCCGAACACGCGATCGAAATCGTCTCTGAGGCTGCCGCGCTCGCGGCGACCCCACGCGCCCAGCCTGAGATTCTCCTCGACGGTGAGGTGCACGAAGGTGCCCCGTCCCTCGGGCGCGTGGGCGATGCCGAGCTGCACCACCTGCTCGGTGGCCTTGCGCTCGAGCGCTTCGCCCTCGAAGCGGATCGTGCCGTTCGTGCGCACCATGCGCGAGATCGCGCGCAGGGTGGTGGTCTTCCCCGCCCCGTTGGCGCCGAGGATCGTCGTGATCCCGCCCTTCGCCATGCTGAAGCTCACCCCGTGCAGCGCCTTGGTGCGTCCGTAGAAGGCCTCGAGCGCCTGCACCTCGAGGAGCGCGCTCACGCGGCCTCCCCGAGATAGGCCTTGATGACCTCCGCGTTGCGCTGCACCTCCGCCGGCGTGCCCTCGGCGATCTTCCGGCCGAAGTCGAGCACGACGACCTTGTCCGACACCTGCATGACGAGGCTCATGTGGTGCTCGACCAACAAAATCGTGAGCCCGCGCTCCGTGCGGATTCTCCGGATGAGCGCGCCGAGCACGCCGACCTCTTCGTGGTTGAGCCCGCCCGCGGGCTCGTCGAGGAGCAAGAGCTTGGGCCGGCTGGCGAGCGCCCGCGCGAGCTCGACGCGCTTGAGCGTGGCGAAGGGCAGGCCGGCGGCGGGATGGTGCGCGACGGGTCCGAGATCGAGGAAGTCCAGCAGCTCCTCGGCCTGGGCGCGGCACCGAGCTTCCTCGCGTGCGACCCAGCCGAGCTTGAGCGCGTTCGAGAGAAAGTCGCTCGAGGTGCGGCAGTGGGCGCCGACCATCACGTTTCGCAGGACGCTCTGCGTGGGGAAGAGCGCGAGATTCTGGAAGGTGCGGCCGATCCCGAGCCCGGCGATGCGGTGGGCGGGCACGGTCAGGAGCGGGGCGTCCTCGAACGAGACCGTGCCCGCCGACGCCGTGTAGAGCCGGCTCAAGCAGTTGAAGAGCGTGGTCTTGCCCGCGCCGTTGGGCCCGATCAGGCCCACGATCTGCCGGGGCTCGATGTCGAACGAGACCCCGTCCAGGGCGACGATGCCTCCGAAACGGACCGTGACGTCGCGAACGCTGAGGATGGGCACCTGACTCTCCGCGCGGGGACCCGGGCTCCCGCCGAGCGCGGAGAGTATATGCGAAGGGCGCTGTTTCGTGAAGCGGCGCGGCTAAGGTCCCGGAAACGCCATCGCGTGGGCCACGATGCAGTCCACGACCAGCGCCGCCCCCAGAACGCCGGGGCCCGCGAAGCGGCAATCGTCGCCCGCCCCGACGCCGGGGAAGACCTCGATGGTCGCATCCCGAACGGCCGCGAGACGCTCCGCGCCCGATTCGTCGAGGCCGCCTTCGGGCCGGCTGGCGAGGACGTCGAGGACGTAGCCCGAGAGCACACGCGGCCACGCCGCCGCGAAGAGGCGCGGGCTCGGCAGGGCGTCCATCCCCCACCACGCGCCGCCGCCGTACACGAGGGCGCCCACCTGATCCGGCCGCGGGCCCAGGGCCGCCGTGTATTCGCCGAGCTCGGGCGCGCGGCCCGTGAACGCGCCGGCCATCGCGGTGCTCTCGACGTTCAGCGCCTGCGCGCGCTCGGCCAGATCGCTCCAGATGCCGACCTGGTCCGATTCGAAGGTTCGGCGCTTCCGGAGCGACTCGTGCACGTGCGCGGCTTTCTTCAGGCGCATCGATGCGTAGAGCGAGTGCTCGCTCGACGAGAACCGCCGGCCGCTGTACCGCCAGCGCCCCTGCTCGACGCACGAGACCGGCACCTCGATCGTCGAGCGGGCCCGGACCAGCACCGTCGTGTTCAAGATTCGATTCTGCTTGGCGCCGACGAGCTCCTCGCCGTCGAGCAGCAGGACGTCCTGCGCGCCGCGGTTGGTGACGCGAAGCGTCGGCACCGAGCCCTGCTCGCTGATCTCTTCGATTTCGAGCGCACCGGCGGCGAGGGCCTCGCGCAGCAGGACCCACGACGGATCGACGGGCTCGGGCGCCCGCAACGGCAAGATCGCGATGGCGCGGAATGTGACCGGCGGCTCGACGCTCAGGGTCTCGAGCCAGCGCCGGCCGGCGTCGGCGGCGTTTGCGAATGCGGCCTTCGATGTCATGGTCGTCCCCCTCATGGAGACAGACACCACGGGCCGGCGGTTCTTTCGGAGCTGGGCCGCGCTGGCGCTACGACTTGGAGCGCGCCTGCTCGTAGAGCGGGAGCACCTTCTGGGCGTACTCTGTCAGATCCTTCATTCGCGTCTCGTTCGACGGGTGCGTGGAGAGGATCTGCGGCGGCGCGCTCCCGCCCGACAGCTTGGCCATCTTCTGCCACAGCCCGACCGCCGCCCTCGGGTCGTACCCGGCGCGCGCCGCGAGCTCGACGCCCATGCGGTCGGCTTCGGTCTCCTGGAGCCTCGAGTACGGCAGGAGCCCGCCGTACTGAGCGGCAGCGCCGGCGCCCGCGGTCGCGAGCTGTCCGGAGCCGGGCAGGAAGATGTCGGCCACCACGCCCGCCAGGGTGGCGCCGGCGCCGGCGGCCATCTGCTGGGAGGCCCGCTCGCGGCCGTGCTCGCGCAGCGCGTGAGAGATCTCGTGGCCCATCACCGCGGCCAGCTCGTCGTCCGTGATCTGGAGCTTCTCGATGATGCCCGTGTAGACCGCGATCTTGCCGCCGGGCATGCACCAGGCGTTGACCTCCTGCGAGGTGATGACGTTCACCTCCCACTTCCAGTTGAGCGCGTCCTTGCGAAAGACCGCAGTCTGCGGGATGAGGCGCGCGGCGATTCCGCGCACGCGCTCGGCCTGCTTGGGATCGCTGTTGACGTTGCCCTTGGGGCTCTCGGTCTGGATCACCTGCACGTACTGGGCGGCCGCCTGTTTCTCGAGGTCGGCCGACGACACCAGGAGAAGCTGGCTGCGCTGGACACCGACCGTACCCTCCTCGGTCGTCGTCGAGCACGCGACGAGAGTGATCACGGCGAACATCAGCATGGCGGCGTCATCGAGCATCCGCGTCTTCATGGGCGCCTCCTGGGTTCCGATGATAGCAAGACCTTGACGGGCCCGGGCGGCCGGCGCAGTATGGCCCCCCGGTCTTTTTCAGAAGGAGGACGTGATGGATCGTCGAGACATCCTACCCGAGCGCCCACTCGAGAGCGGCCGCGGCTTCATGCCCGGCGTCAGCGTCAACCCGTCGAGAATGCTGTTCACCGCCGGGCTCACCGGGCGAGGCCCGGACGGCAACCTCGTCGCGGGCGGGATGGGGCCGCAGGCGCGCCGCACGTTCGAGCGCCTGCAGGGCGTCCTCACGCGCGCCGAGGCCCGGTTCGACAACGTCGTCAAGCAGCTCGTGTACGTGACCGACCTCGACGCCTACAACGCGAGCGGCCGGGCCGAGCGGGCGAAGTTCTTCGGCGCTCGGCCGGCGTCGACAGGGCTGGTCGTGCGGCGGCTCGCCGATCCCGCGATGCTGATCGAGGTCGAGCTGGTCGTCGACCTCGGCGGCCCCGCCGCCGGCAAGCCGCTGCTCGACAAGTACAACTCCGAGAATCACGGCGGCGATTTCTACCAGGGCGTGATCGTCAACGGCGGCCGCCTGCTCTACCTGGCCGGCCAGGTCGCGAACAATCCCGACGGCTCGGTGGCGGGCGTCGGCGACTGGCGGCGTCAGGCCGAAAAGGTCTACGAGAACATCGGCCACGTGCTTCGCGCCGCCGGCGCGTCGCCCGCCAGCGTGGTGAAAGAAACCACGTGGGTGCTCAGTATCGATTCCTGGCGGCAGCACGGCCAGGCCGTGCGCCGCGCGGTGTACAAGACCGATTTCCCGGCGTCGACCCTGGTCGAGATCCCGGGACTGGCGCGGCCGGAGTTCCTGGTCGAGATCGAAGTCATCGCGGCCGTCGCGTAAATCGCCATCGCAGAGATCAGGAGGACGACGATGCCGTTCAGCACGATCGCGACACCCGAGGCCAAGCCGGTGGCGAACTACAAGATGGCGACGCGGATGGAGGGCGGCCGGCTCCTCTACATCTCCGGCCAGGTCGCGTGGGACGCGGCCGGCAACATCGTCGGCAAGGGCGACATACGCGCCCAGGCGCGGCAGGTGTTCGAGAACCTGCGCGGCGTGCTGCGCGCGGCCGGTGGCGACGCCGCGAGCCTCATGAAGATCACGACCTACATCACCAAGCTGGAAGACTTCCCTGCCGTCGCGCAGGCGCGCAGCGAGGTCTTTCAGGGCGAGCTGCCGGCCAGCACCTTGATCGTCGTCAAGAGCCTGTTCCACCCGGACTTTCTGCTCGAGATCGAGGGAGTCGCGGCGGTCTAGGCGCCGGCGGGACGCGCAGGGCAACCGCCAGCGCGACCCCCGCGGACGCGAGCACCGCCGCGAGCAGACACCCGGCGCTGAACGAGCCGGTCAGGTCGCGCACCCAGCCGGTGGCGATCGGGCCCACGATCGCGCCGACGAAGCTGATGCTGTTGCTGAAGCCGAACGCCGTGCCCAGCTCCTCCGCGCGCACCATGCGTGCCAGGAGCGTGTAGACCGCGCCCCAGATCGACCAGCAGAAGAACGCGGCCGCGAACAGGACGACCGCCAGCGCGGGGATCGAGCGCTCGGCGATCACGACGGCCATCGCCAGCATCGACACGACGACCCCGGCGAGCCCGGCCACGATGACGCTCTTCGACGCGTAGCCCCGCTCGACCAGGTAGTCGTGCGCCCATCCGCTGGCGATCATGCCGAGCGACGCCGCCACGCCCTGCAAGGCCGCCAGGCTGCCGGCGCGGCCCACGTCGGTCACGCCGACCTCGGCGAAGAAGAGCGGCGCCCATGTCGCCAGGATGAACTGGTCGCCGATCGCGCACATGCTGACGAGGGCCAGCACGCAGAGCGGTCCGTTGGAGACGAGACTCCGCAGCCGCTGCCCGACGGGGACGCGCGACGACGGCGGCGACGGCGCCGGCGCGTAGCGCGCGATGAGCAGCGCGGCGGCGATCGGTCCGAGGCCGAAGAGCATCATCACCTGGCGCCAGGGCATGACCTCGAGCAGCAGCCCGCCGACGACGAACCCGAACGTGAGCCCGATGCCGGGCCCGGAGAACGACACGCCCTGGCCCAGGCCGATCCGATCGGGCGGCGTGACGGTCGCGATGATGGCTCGGTCGTTCGAGAAGAGCGAGCCCTGAAAGGCGCCCGTCAGCGCCCGCGCGAGGAACAGCGCGGCGAACGAGCCGGCCAGCCCGGTCAGCCCGGCCGCGAGCGCGCTGCCGACGAGGCCGAGCAGCAGGATCCGGCGGCGGCCGAACCGGTCGCCGAGCAGGCCCGACGGAATCTGCATGAGCACGTAGGCGTAGAAGAACGCCGAGGCGAGCAGCCCGGCCTTCGTGTACGAAAGCTGCAGCTCGTCGATGATCGAGGGCAAGAGCGCCGAGAACCCGACGCGGATGACGAAGTTGGCCGCCCACGCGAAGATGAGCAGGACCCACACGACCACGTACGAGGGCATGAGCGGCACGCGCAGGCGAGTCTAGCACTCGCGGCCCGGCGAGCGAGCCGTGTCACGGCCGGGCCGGCGGGTTCAATCGCACCGTCTCGTCGCCCTCGATGCCGCGGTACCAGCCCGGCGGCGGCGGGTCGAGCTTCTGACCGCGCTGCCAGCCTTGCCGCCTGAGGCAGGCCCTGTACTGATCCTGCAGGACGGTGCCGAATTCCTTCGCCGCGTCCCGGTAGAGGGCGTTCGCGCGCGCGCATTCCGCGCTGTCCCGGGCGAATTCGTCCTCACCGGCCCCCGGCTTGCTCCAGTAGTGCATCCCGCAGCCGACCAGCCCGACGAGCGCCGCGAGGGCGAGACCGATCGCGCACGCCGGCCGAGCGGTGCGCGTCACGGCGTCGTCTGGGCCCCTGTATATCGCGTGCCGGCCATCTCCGACTTGCCCTTCGCCTCGTCGACCAGCTCGCCGTACACGTGGCCCACGAAGAATCCCATCGAGATGTTGAGGCGCACGTAGCGCACCTGCCCGGTCTCCAGGGTGAAGGTCAGCTTCTTCTCGACCTCGGTTTCGGTGGCGACCTGATAGCTCCCGGCCGGACGGTCGACGTAGAAGAATCCGTTCGGGACCGCCCGGCCCACCGCTTCGCCGTTCAGGCGGACAGCGGGCTGCACGGCCGCGCCGAGCATGGCGGTCCGGTAGAAGTAGATGCGACCCGTGTCGGGCTTCGCCGCGGGCATCGCCGCGTTCATCTCACTGAACTTCGGACCCGAGGTCGCGCATGCGGACAGCAACATCGCTGCGAGGACGGCAACGACAGCGGTGACGTGGATCTTCATAGGGCCTCCTATGGCTCGATGGCGAGCGGCAGCCTCTTGGCGGGAGAGAACGCGCGCTCGACCGGAAGATAGAAGCCGACCAGCGCTCCTTGGCTGACGACGATGTAGCCTTCGTGGATGTCGTCGCCCTGTAGGGTGACGACCTGATCTCGGGTGCGATAGACCTCGCCCTGCGACACCACGCCGACGAGCTCCCAGCGCGTGCCGGCGCGCAGGGTCGTCGCGGAGCCCTCCGACGGGCTCGGCTCGGCGGCGCGTCCCAGTCGAAAGCTCTTACCTTCAGCCGGCGCGAGCTGGGTCGGCTTCTGGACGATGGCCGGCGCACACGCGGCGACGGCCAGCACGATGAAGCCGGCGAGCACCAGCACGCGCGTCCAGACGACTGCGCCTCCTGTCGATGGCATCGGGTGCCTAGAAGCGGAACGTGACGCCGAAGAGCACGTGGTGCGTGTTCACGTCGGTCTTCACCGTGGTCCGCGTGAAGCCCGGCAGGCTCGTGTCGAAGTCGAACTGCGGGCTGAAGTGGGTGAACCGGTACTCGCCGAAGACGCCGACGTGCGGCGTGATCATCCACGTCGTCCCGAACCCGGCCTGCAGACCCAGCGAGACGTCGGTGCTCGTCTGGTGGTCGGGCGGCCCGAAGTTGTTACTGTCCTTCGCCGTCACGAAGAACACCGCCGGGCCGGCCGTGACGTAGGGCTGCAGTCGCCCGTTCGGGAATTGCGGGCTCGCCAGCAGGCCGGGCCAGCGGACCATGAGCTCGAACGCCAGGTCGGTCACGGCCAGATCCAGCCGGCCGAACGAGAGCTGGCCGACGTTGGCGTTCGTGCCGCCGATCGACACGTTCGTGTTGACCGTCTGCGAGCTGACATTCGGCTCGAAGTAGGAGACGTCGAGCGCGAGACCGAACGGGAGCGGGCCGAACCAGTAGCCGACTCGCCCGCCGCCCATGACGGAGCTATCGAATCGCAGGTCCCGCGCGGTGATCTCGAACGGCGCGCCGTTGAGCGATCCTCTGGCCGTCAGATCGTCGCTCTGGGTGACGGCGCCGCCGAGGTACAGATCGCCGAACCATTCGGCGGACGCCGGGGCCGCGCCGATCGCCAGCGCCCCGAGTGCCAGCGCGCCGACGAGCGCCGAGACGAGCCGGAATTTCGGGCTCATGGGCGACCCCCGTCACAGCTCGCCACCACCGGCGCCAGGACGTGGAGCGCCGCCCTCGCGATGATGTGGTGTCCGGCGCGCGTGGGATGGATGCCGTCCCAGAACAGATAGCGGTCCGGCCTCTCGCAGACGGCGCCGCGCACGACGCCGAAGGCCAGGCACGAGTCCACCACGTCGGTCAGCCCGAACGCCGCGGGATCGGCCAGCACGTCGGCGAGCAAGGTCGGGACGTCGAGCCGCACGAGCCGGATCTGCGGCAGCGCCTGCAGCCCCTGTAGCGCCTGCTCGAGCCCGTCGTTGTAGGCCGTCGTCAGCTGGGACGCGACCGCCTGCGCCGCGGGGCCGAGGGCGCGGACCGCCGGGGTGATCGCGAGGTCCGGCAGGTTCGGCACGAGCACGGTTCGCGCGCCGGCCACCCAGAGCGTCTGGATGCTGCCGGCCACGGCGCCGATCGCTTCCTGGATGATCCCGACGCTCGTCGCCCCGGTGGGATCGGTCGCGAGCGCGTTCAACGCGTCGTCCAGGTCGTTGGCGCCGATCCAGATCGCGTACACGTTCTCGGGCGCGGCGTGGCCGCCGAAGTCGGCCAGAAAGCGGTTCACCTGCGCGTGGAGGTCGTAGTCCGGGAACACCGGAGCGCCGGCCCGCGCCCTGGCCCGACCGACCGCGTAGTTCGTGAAGACGCCGGGCACGGCGAGCGCCGGCTCACCGCTGACCGGCCGGCGCAGCTCGCGCGCCAGCTGCTCGGCCCAGGTCGCGCCGTTGCTGAAGTGGAAGCCGCCGATGGCGTACGGGGCGTCGGGGATCGGCTCGAATGGCGGGCGCGAGACCGTCCTGAACGCGATGAAGTAGTTGCCGGGATCGGACAGGCTATCGCCGAAGTAGACGAGCCCGGCGACGTCGCCCGCGAACGCCGCGGGCGCGAACACCAGGGACGCCAGTACCAGCAGAGCCAGGATGCTTCGCCGAAGTGGGGACATCGTCGACCTCCCGTCGAATGGTTTCGGCGTCTCATGGACGCCTGGACGGGATTCTCGCGAGCGGGCGTCAGCGAAGCGTCACGAGCGGGGTCGGCTGGAAGGCGCGGCTAGCGCGCCGGGGCGAAGCGAGCGACGACGTCGGTCGCGAACCGCTCGAGCTGCTCGAGATCGTAGTCGCACGTGGCCAGGACCACGTCCTGCACGCCGGCCGCTTCGAGGTCGCGGATACGCTCGACGATCTCGTGCGTGGTCCCGAGAAAGTATGACTGCTGGAGGTTCTCGAACGTCCGATGCGTGCCCATCACGCGCTCGAAGACCGGACGCTGTAGCGAGAGCGCCTCCGCGCGGTCCGTCGTGTCGACGAGGTGAGCGAAGTTCAGGTGGCCGTAGCGCAGCGAATCCGGATCGCGTCCGATCTTCGCGCAATGGTCGCGAATCGCGCGGACGTCGTCCTTCACCATCTGCTGGCTGCCGGCCGCGCGGGCGAGCCAGCCGTCGGCGCGGGCGATCCGCGCCAGCACCGCCGGCGCGACGTAGGGCTTGTCGGGCGAGAGCGACGTCTGGATCTTCGAGCCGCCGCCGACCCACAGCTCGGGGAAGCGCGGCAGCCGCGGCTCGATCGTCACGTGCTGGAACCGGTAGTAGCGGCCCTCGAAGCTCACGTCGCGCTCGGTCGAGAGGCGGCGGAGCGCGGCGATGATCTCGTCGGTGCGGCCGCCCCGCTCCGAGAGCTTCATGCCGAGCGTCTCGAACTCGTGCTGATCCCAGCCCGGGCCGATCCCCAAGACGAAGCGCCCTCCGGACAGGTGCCAGAGCGTCTGGATCTCGCGGGCGAGCGGGACCGGATGGTAGTACGGCGCGATCAGGAGCCCGGTGGCGAGCTTGATCCGCGTCGTGACGCTCGCGGCGTGCGCCAGGCAGAGGAGCGGCGACATCCACACGGTGCCGTAGAGGCCCGGCGCCTCCAGGAAGTGCTCGGCCACCCAGAGCGCGTCGAACCCGAGCGCCTCGGCGCGCCGCGCGAAGTCCTTCACGCGCGCCGCCTGGTCGAAGCGTAGATCGCGCCAGGCGTAGGCGGGCAGGTAGACACCGAACCTCATCGCGTCGACTCTAGCGCATGAACGGCTGCAAATCCTCCCCGGCCGGCGGCCCCTTGCCGTAGCCTGAAATCGGGCCCGTCGACCGAGATCCCCGCGAGAAGATCGCCGCGATAGAGCGCGGCTGCCGCCTCGAGCGCGGCGGGCGTCCCCTCGCCGGCCAGCTGCTCGAAGTGCACCGCGTCGACGACGAGACAGCCAGCGTCGAGCGCGACGCTGTCGGATTCGGCTCGGAGAGCGGCCGACACCGATGCCGGAAGCGACGCGCGCAGCACGCAGAGCGTCTGGCGAAGATTGTGGCGGGCGCAGCTCTCCGGCATGTCGGGCCAGAGCAGGGTGGCCAGCTTGCCGCGCGGATGACTCTGGTCCGAGTGGCACGCCAGATATGCGAGAAGTGCCCGGCCCTTCGTCGTCCGGACGACGACGCTCTGACCCGACTGCTGTCGGGCCTCGAACCTGCCGAGGAGTGAGAGGACCAGGCGATCCACGTTTTCTCCGTCTCATCGAGAAAGACGCGGGGCCGTCCGAGACTCTCCATCTGGGAAGATCGGAGGGACAGCGGTGTCGAACTACTGGCCGGGGTTCTTCTTCTTCCGCAGCAGCCCGAGTTTCTCCAGGCGGTAACGAAGTGTATTCCGCGATATTCCGAGGCGCACGGCGAGGCGGCTGATGTTCCCTCCCTCCTCCCTGAATGCGGCGGCCAGATGCTCGACATCGCTGAGATCGGGCGGTCTCGACTCCACCGCTTCGAACGCCTGGAACACCGGCGTTGACGCGACAACGTCCGCGGGTCTCCTCCTGGGCGGGAGGTCGATCTCGAGATCCTCCGCAGTGACGACCTCACCGCCGGCGAACAGCGTGACACGCTCGATCAAGCTCGCGAGCTCTCGCACGTTGCCGGGCCAGCTGTGCGCGAGGAGCGCGCCATACGCGCTCGAGTCGAGGCGCTTGGGAGGTAGACCATACTCGCGGCAGGCGCGCTCGAGGAAATGCTCGGCCAGCAGAAGGACGTCCTCCCCGCGCTCGCGCAACGGCGGTAGACGGAGCGTCACCGCGGCGAGCCGATGATAGAGGTCCTCGCGAAACAGTCGCTGCCTGACCGCGGCGCTCAGATCCGCGCTCGACGCGGCGATGATCCAGACGTCGGCCGGCTCGCTGCGCGTTCCGCCCAGGCGGCACACGGCCCGGTCCTCGAGCGCCCGTAGAAGCTTGGGCTGCAGACCTACGGGCATGAGGGCTATCTCGTCTAGAAAGAGCGTGCCTCGGTAAGCCTGCTGGAAGAGCCCAGCTTTGGCTTCTCTGGCGCCCGAGAAGGCCCCACGCTCGTAACCGAACAGCTCCGACTCGGCCAGCTCGTCGGGAGTGGCCGCGCTATTCATCGCGACGAAGGGGCCGCCGCGCCGCGCACCGGCGGCGTGCACCGCCCTGGCGAGCATCGACTTGCCGGTGCCCGCTTCGCCTTCGATGAGCAACGCCGGCAGCGCACGGCCGGATGATCCCCGCAACAGGCGATCGATCTGATTCTCGAGCGCCGTGAAGGCCGGGCTACGTCCGATCAACCCGGCGGCGAGGAACAGCACCGGCCGCGGCTCGGGCGACTGGCGCGCGGCAACCGGAGGCGCCGGCTCGTCGGCGTGCATGCTCTGCAGGCGCGCCAGGGCGGCCGTGCACACGACGCACTGGCGCAGGTGCGCGTGCACGTGCTCGGCCTCTCGCGTCGTCAGCGTGTCGGCAACGAACCCTTCGAGCAAATGGCTCGGCAGACACGGGCGCTCGTCGAGCTGCTGCAGGAGCGCCAGCAGCACCTGGTGGTCGTCTGGAAGGCGCGGACCGATGTCTGGACTCATGGTTCGCGGATATACCTCATCATCTGGCCACGGAGCCTGTGGTAGCGCGTATCGATCGTCGCGAGCGCGAGGTACGTCTTGTAGGGCGGGCGGCGCAGGCTTGCCTGGACGACCTCGGCCTGCACGCCCGAGAGCTTGGCGATGAAAAGGTAGCGGTCCTCGGCTGACCAGGACTGCAGCAGCTTGTCCGCCCGGGCGAGCTGCTCGGCGACGATGGCCATCGCTTCCTGCGAGGGGTAGTCGTCCGCCACCGTGTGGGAGACCTCGAAGTCGCCGTGCTCGTCGAGGCTCGACTCGCCGGCGCCGCGCCTACGACCGTGGTCGCGCAGGAAGTTGAGTGCTTGATTGCGCACCGACCGGCACACGTAGCCGTCGATCTCGGCATTGCTTCGCCCACGGATCTGGTCGCGGCGAACCGCCGACATCAGATTCTTGAGCGCGTCGGCCATGATGTCCTCGCGGTCCGCCCTTTTCAGCTTCTCGAATGCCCCCAGGACCGTTCGGCCGCGCGTTTTGACCCGCGCGGCGAAGTCTTCCCAGGCGTCCGGATGCTCGGCGCTGCACCGCTCGAGAAGATCGCGCAGGACCCCCTCAGTCATGCCACGGGCTCCACGGCAGCGCAGCACAGGCGGCAAGCCGTCGGCCGATCGGTGGCTCGTGTCGTGTCACGCACTCTCCCCTGATCTTCTAGACCCCGCGCGCGGACATTCCTTCCCGCGGCGCCGGCCCCGTCCCGCCAGGGGAGAAGGTCGGCCCTACTGCACCCGGCCGCGCATCGACGCCGGCTGGCCCGGCAGCTGCAGCTTCTTGCCGGTGTCGGTGATCTTGGCGCCGTCGACTCTGAGGATCGAGACGTCGCGGTCGGTGAAATTGCCGACGTAGAGATATTTGCCGTCGGGGCTGAAGACCAGCCCCTCCGGCAAGCCGCCCACCTCGACCTCGCCGACCTTGGTGACCTTCTTGCCGTCGATCTTCAGCACGGCCAGGGTGCCATTGCGCTTGGTGTTGAACCACATGCTCTTCGGCACGCCGGCGCCGCCCAGCAGCACCGCCACCGCCACGTCGCCCTTCGGGCTGATGGCGAAGCCCTCGGGCGCGTCGCCGACCACGACGCGATCGATCACGCGGGGCGGCTGCGCCTCCAGATCGATGATGCTGACGGTGTCGACGTGGCCGTCCGGCGAGCCCGAGTTGCCGGCATGTCGTGCTTCGCATTGGTGACCTTCTGCCCTTCGATCGTGAGCAGCGCGATCTTGTGGGCCGCGAACTTCGTCACGAGCGCGCGCTTGCCGTCGGGCGTGAACGCCACCTCGTCGCCCATCGGCAGCGTGTCGACCAGCTTGACGTCGTTGCCGCTGATCGAGAGCACGCTGATCGACTTGTCCGCGCGATTGGTCACGAGCGCCAGGGTGCCGGCCCGGTTGATCGCGAGCCCCGACGGCTGCTTGCCCACCTCGACGGTGCCGACCTGGCTGGGTGGATTCGTTTTTAGATTAAAAACGTAGAGCTTGTTGTCGGGCTGTGGCTTCCAGGTGGCGCCGTCCTTGACCCAGTCCACCGAGTTGGCGACGATGGCGAGCCGCTCGTCGGCCGTGATCGCCAGGTTGACCGGCGGACCGAAGATCGAGTTCATCAGCGGGAAGCTGATCAGGATCTTCGGCGCCTCGCGGTTCGTGATGTCGACGACCGAGATCGAGTCCTTCCCTGGCGCGACGAACGCCCGGTTGCCTTCGGCGTCGAAGACCACCTTGTCGTCGTTGCCGATGATCATCAGGTCGGCGCGGGCCGAGCCCGGCCACGCGATCGGCGC
>JACXTT010006392.1_pt1 | contig 16799 bp, 11 predicted proteins | sample 9270951 | NCBI WGS metagenome assembly JACXTT01 (sample SAMN15532306, study PRJNA645909) | rock metagenome | isolation source: weathered quartz diorite | place: Puerto Rico | collected 2017-06-21 | reverse complement strand
TACACGCTGGTGGCGTCATCCGGTGCGTTGCCGAGCGCGACGAGCACGCCGTTCACGATCGGACCTTAAACCGTGACCTGGATTAGCAGGCTGCAGCTGCCGGGGGTATTAGGGAAGGCCCAAAACCGCTGCCGATGGGGCGGCCATTCCGCTGATAGAACTAACTGGCCACGGCCCGGTTCGATTTGACCGGATCCTGGTCCCCTTCGATCCAGCCGACCACCTGTTACCAAGTGGTTGCCATCAGCGGCGGCGTGATTCGCGTCTGATAATTACGGAAGGGGTCTAACCTGATGCTCACCAAGCGGTCCTGCAAGTAATTCCACCCAACCGCTAAGCTTTCCTAAGCGAGCCGATCTAGGGTTCCCTTCATCGCCGCTTGGATGTCGGACGCCATGCTAGCGACCCCGGCGGCGCCGACGAGCTTCCGAATCGCAGTGAATTCGAAGGAATCGCGGATCGCGTTCGCGATGGCACGTCGCTCGCGCTGTTCTACGGGGAACGCGCCCGCCTGTGCTACACCAGACAGGATGTTGGCTCCTCGGCGAAGCCGCCCAACCTGCGCCACCCGCACGCCTCCCCTCTCAAAGGCGTTCGCGATTCGCACGAGCCGTCGAGCGATAATCGCGCAGCGAGCCGGGGTTGCCCGCTTGTGGCGGGGGACGGGGATCACGTAGGCCACGACGAAGTATGGACGAACGGAACTGGGTTCACTACCTCTGCCTCTGAGCGACCCTCAGCACGCCCTGCCAGTTGGAAGGACCCCCCCAGCGACCCGCGAGGTTGTTTGGGGAGCCACTTCCTCAAGGGCAGTGCCTCCGGACAGTCGGGGAAACTCCGGCGACAACTCCGCGAAAGACTCCGGTAGAACCTCCGATGATGTTCCCCGGGACCTAGCCCCAAATGCCGGGCAGCTATTGCGCGCCGCACTAGGTTCGTCTTGTACCGCCACGATGGCCCTTCCTGAGGAACTCGAATGAACGGTGCTAGCCCGACGGCTGTGACGAGAGCGCAACTCTACGAGATGATCTGGACGGAACCCACGCGAACCGTTGCCGGCCGCCTTGGCATGTCGGACGTTGGCCTCGCGAAGATCTGTCGGAAGTTCCACATCCCGCGCCCCTGGCGTGGGTACTGGCGTGAGAAGGAGACGGGGCGCAAGCCCCGGCAACCCAAACTGCCCGCGTGGCCCGCGCACCTCGGCCCGGAACCCCAGAGCATCACGTTTCAAGCAGCCTCGCCGCCGGGCGAACCCCCGGCGCCGCGGCGGCCGGAGCCGGAGAGCGTCCAGCAGCAAGGCGCCTTCGAAGCATTGCCTGAGCATCAGATCGTCGTTGCGGATACCCTGACCGACCCTGACCGCCTCGTCCGCAGAGCGGGCCGCCTCCTCAAACGCCCTGGGGATCGAGGTCGGCTGTGGGCCCGCGAACACCCCTGCCTCGACATCAGCGTCACGCCGAGCTCGCTGGATCGAGCGCTCCGCGTCTTCGACGCGATCCTCAAAGCGCTCCCTGCGCGGGGTTGGCCGGTGACGATTCAAGCGGAGCACCCTTTTCACACGCGGGTGACGGTCCTTAACGAAGCGGTCAGCATCGGTATCACCGAGAAGACGCGCCAAGTGGAGCTCGCCCAGCTGCGAACGAAGGACTCCATCTACGTCCCCCGCTATGAGCGCTTCCGATACGAGCCCACCGGCCAACTCACTGTCCGGCTCACGGACGGACCCTCATTTGCCTACGGGGCCATGAGCTGGAGCGATGGGAAGCGCCAACGGGTCGAGGACTGCCTCCACAAAGTCATGATCGGGATGGTGCAAATCGCGGAGCGTCAGAAGGCCGCCCGGCTCGAGACGGAGCGTCGGCGGCTCGAATGGTTAGAGGAGGAGCGCGGCCGTATCGCCGCAGCTCAACGCCTGGAGCGCGAGAAGGACCGGCGCGAGGAGCTGAGACGACAGATGGACGCGTGGTCTCGGGGACACGAGGTCAGGGCCTATCTCGGCGCGTTACGCGAGGCCGCGAAGGAGCATGCTGCGCAAGAGCCGGACGGGCGATTGGCGCGCTGGATTCGATGGGCGGAGTCCTACGCGAACCGGATCGATCCTTTGCTCCATGTCCAGCAGCTCCCACGCGATCCCGAGGGCTATGGGCGAACGCCGTTGGACTTGGCAGACGGTGGCCTGTCGGCGACCGCGGCGCCCGCTGCATTCTGACCGGGCACCGAGCTGGGAAGATTCCGGCGCAGGTTTCGGGCAGGGGTTCGGGAAAGAGTTCGGCGAAGAGTTCGGGAAACGTGCGAGGTTGCCCCACCTGCTCCGATCTGTCCCGGCGGACGCTCCGAAATCGTTGCCACAGCCCTAGACGCAGCCCTAGACGCAGAGCTAGGCTGCGCACGAAGCGGGTGGCAACCGGTGCTAACCGGATGGCGTGTCCTAAGAAGAGGGCCGGAGACGCCTGCCACTCCCTGACCCCCAGCCAGAATTCCGAGCGAAAGTTCCGGAAAGAGTTCCGGAAAAAACTCCGAGAAAAGCCCCGGGAAACCGCTGCGAAACTGCTGGGAAAACGGCATGGAAAACTGAAGGAAAAACTGAACGAAAACGCTGGGGAAGCTCAAGGAAAAGGCCTAGGGACGCCCACTCAGCAGGTCCCGGCGCCGGGAGCAGACCGCAAGATCGACGGGCTGGTGGCGATCCGGGCCACCAACCCGTTGCCTCCCTGCCCTAACGCCGTGCCGGCGTACGTCGCTTGGTGGGTCTGCCTCGCCCGCGTTTCGCATGCCGGGGCGGCTCCGCAGCCAACACCCGGCCCGCCACTGCACGGTCCTCCTCGCTCAGGTCCGGCGTCCGGACGGCCTGGCGCGCCCATCGTGCCGCCTCCCGCCGGAGCCGCTGCTCGACCTCGGGCGGCGGGCGTCGCTCACCCTTCCAGTAGTAGCGAATCTCGCGGCCTCCAAGCCCTGTCACGGCCTCTAAGCGTTCGAGAGGGACCTGACATATGGCCGGGCGGTAGATCAGGTGCCATGGCGTCAGCTGGGGCGGTTGGTAGGTAGGCTGGACCTCCGCTCGGGAGTGGACGAGCCCCTGGCCGACCTGTTCCAGCTGGTTCGATTCCTTGCCCACGTAGACGAGCGAACCCAGCTGCACCGGCCGGCGGACCAGGAGACCACGGCTTGCCCGGCCGCACGGCTGACTCGACGTATCGAGGCTCTTGGGCTCTGGATGGACTCGGTACTCCAGGATCACGTCGCGATAGGACTTGACCTGGACCATATCGCCAGGCGTATCCCGCCCCACGCCAATCCGAAACGGGCGCCCAGAGTACTTGTCGAACCAGGGCATGGCGAGCCACTGCGTTGGGTCCTTTTCGTAGGCGCCAAGCAGATGAAACCGCTCAGGATCGACGCCATCGGGATGGCCGAACGTCGCCACTGTCGGGCTCAAGCCAAAGCTCATTGGCTTAACGGACTCGGCGTACGTCCTTCCCTCGTTCAGCTGGGCAAACGTGCGCCAGATGCCCGTCGTGCTGACGGTCACTCGCGACAGGGCCGGCCGATCGACCCACGCCGGCAGTACCAGCGGTTGGCCCAACGCCTCCCGAATCAGTGCCGCCCACACCTGTTTGATCCAGCCGCGATCCTCTTGTCCAAGGTCCATCGGATTCAGGAGGTGGCCGAGGCCGTGCTCTTTGGCCTCAACCACGTCGATGTCCCCGTTCTGGCGCTTGAGGAACAAGGCGTATCGCTTCGCGGAGATCGCGAAGGCGTAGAGCTGCCGCTGCGTCTTCGTCGTAGGATCGAGGTTCACCTCCTCGATCTTGAGAATCGATTCGCGCACGATGTCCCGGTCATACGGGCTCAACGGGCGAAATCGCTCGGTGAGGAGTCCGACCTGTTCCCAGCTGAGTGCACGGACCGCCTCGGCGCCGGCAGGCAGCCGTTCGGGGCCACCCGTGCACAGGACGAGCCCACCTTTCCGGGTGGCGATGACGGCGGCACTATCGGTATCGCCAAACGCGATCGTGCCACCCAGATCTCGCACGCAGCATTCGAGCAGAGCCAACATTAGGCGCGCTCCCGCCGTCGTGAGTGCCGCAAACGGTGGGAAGCAGAACTCCCCGGGGTCCTCCGGTGACCGCGTGGCGCTGGCAAACACGCCCTCCAGCCCGTAGACCTCCACGGGCGTCGGCGCATCGCTGCGCGTGGGCTGGGGATTCAGCTCGGCATAGATCCCGTAACTGGCGCTGTTGGCCATGACTTTGAGGAACCGGACGAGGCGCTCGCGTTCCTCTTGGGTCAGATCCGGCCGGCGCCGGGCGCCCTGCCGCTCCTCAATCAGGCGCCGGAAGAAGTCCTCATTAGCGGGATCGATCGGCACCTGACGCCGGAGGTCGACCGACTGCAGTCCCTCCTCTTGCCCGACGGGTACGAACCGCACGGCCTCTAGGATCTCCGGCGGACGTCCCGTGAGGAGCCTGGAGGCGACGAGATCAGGGCCCGCCACCCAGACGGGGACATCGCTCCAGAGCGGATTGAGCCCGATTGTGAAGTTGTCGTCGGTCGGGCCGTAGGCGGCTCGGACCGGGAGGATATCGCCCTGCGGGCGGATCTTGGCGACGAAGCGGAGCTCACCCCAGAACTCGCGGGCGAAGCATTGTTCTAACGTGACCGATGAGACCAGCTCCCGCACCTCAGCCGTCGCTGACTGGAGCTTGAGTCGCTCCGCCGTGAGCATGCGCCAGAGGCCAAGGAGCGCGTTCACCGTCGGGTACATCGAGAGAAAGTCGAGGTAGACGACTGGGACGCTCTCCCGCCGTACCTTGACCTCGGTCCGCCCCCCATAGTACGCGGTCTCCCACGCGCCGAGGATGTCGGGCCCGATGTCGCCGAACTTCCGCGACGGCGGTGTCACCCCGAGGGCTCGGAGATAGCCCTTGCCCAGGCCTGCCGGCGACATGACTTTGTCGGGTGAGAGGGCGAGGGGGTGCCGATCCCACTCGGCGCGCACCGCCTCCAGAAGCCCTGCCGACACTTCGACATCGCGGCGGTTGTAGTCGATATACTCCTCCGTGACGACGCCGTGTTGCTCAGTCCCCAGCTTCCCCGCCTGAATCCCGAAGGCCTGAGCTGCCTTGGCCAGGCTCAGGTGCTTGTCAGTGAGGGCAAAGACCAAGTGCTTGAGGTCAAGCAGCCGCCCGAGCGCCTCCAACGGCTGTTGCCGCTCCTCGGGCCGGGCTCCCCTTCGCCGCCCGACCCCCAGGAGCGTGCGCTTGCTGTCGAGCACCTTCATCCGGAAGCGCGGCCGATGTCCGTTCTCGTACCGCCGGCCTTGGTGCTCCCACTCGAACATCGCCACCGAGAACCCACCGAGAAACATCGGGTGCCGTGACTCTCCAACTCCAACTGCCAGGCGGGTCAGGTCGAAGGCCAAGTTGTAGCCAACGATCAGCGCCCCACCGTCGAGCGCCTTCCACAGCTGGTCCTGGACAAACTGGCGCCGGGCGACCAGGAGCAGCTTCGGCCGTCGACGATTGCGCGTCGCCGGTCGGTGGGTCCTCACATACTGCTGCAGCAGCGGCCAGCCCTTCGGGTCAGCGGTCTCCAGATCGTCAGCGTGGACGAGTCCCTCCTCCAAGCACTCGAATTCGCCGTGTGGACCGAAGAGCCCATAGCGCCAGCTACCGAACAGGAATCGCTGGCTCGGGTCAGTGGTGGTCTCGGTGTCGAGGACGAGCACATGCTCCGGCCACCCGAGGACGGGTGGCCGGTATACGCCTTTGGGATCCTGGGCTACCCGGGTAATCCATGCGCGGAGTGCCACCGGGAGCACGCTCGGTGTTACGCGGCCCATGGCTTGGTCCTCCAGTCTGGGTAGTCCGCGTCTAGGCCGGTGATGAGATCGCGGCCTCGAAGGGCCCATTCGAGCAGGATCTTCGCAAGCGCACCGAGGAACGAGACGAACGCGTAGAAGATCGCGACCAGCCGCTCCAGCAGCGTCGGCTGTGGGTCGAGCGGGACGCCATCGTCCACCTGAGCGGCCGAGAAGATGGCGTGGCAGTTCCGGCAGACTGGCACCCACGCGTCGGGGGCGTGCGCTTGTCCCAACGGGTGGTGCAGCTCCAACAGGGTCCGCTTGACGCGGATCAGAATGGTTGGATTCGAGGCACCGCAGCCGATGCAGCGAGCATCAGGCCCGAGCTTCTGGCGCCGGCGGTGTTCGCGACCGCTCGGGCCCACAGGATCGTAGCTCATTGTCATTTCGCCTTTCCCCACGGTCAGGCCGTGGTCTCGTAGAGATCTTCGAACCGGACTTCACCCGCTTCGGCGAGCCGAGCGAGGAGGTCGGGGTCAGTGATGAAGGGGAACAGATGGCCACCCGCCCGGAGCCGCTTGCCTTCGAAGGGGCGGAGTCGGCTCCGATCCCCCGTGCGGAGGTAGTGGTCCACGGCGCCCCAGTACTTCGAGAGCCGCGAGGCCACACGCGAACTCCGCACGTCGACGACGGCGACCTCCTGCTCCGTAAGCACCCGCATGGGCCGGCGCATCTGGTCCGCCGGCAGAGCGTGATAGCGGCCTTCCCGGCGGCGAATCGCCGTCTTGCCGTACTTCTGCATCGTTGGAGGTGTCGTCTTCGCTCGACGCGCTGCCTGCTTGCGGGACAGGCCCTTTCGCATCAGCGACACCCCCCGAGCCACCCGCCGTTCGGCCTGGGCGCTCGCCTTGGACGGCCGGCGAGCAGGAGTGCGCTGCCTAGTTCCGCCCTTCTCCCGGGCTGGGCGCGTTCGTGCCTTCTGCTTCTTAGCCATGGTGCGCCCCCTTCTTCTGGAGCGCCCGTCGGCGGGCGAGGGCGGTCACGTCGGCCCGCCGGAACAGTCGGATGCGGCCGTCAGTCGTTGCCGCAGCCGGGAGCGCACCCACACGCTCGAGGCGCCGCACGCTGGCGGCGGTGAGGCCGAGCAGGTGCCCTGCTTCGGCTGGGGTCAGAAATCGCTCCATTGTGGCTTCCTCCCATGTTTGGCCAGGGCCATGGCGCCCCAGCATCCCGTGTCGCGCGCAGATGCTCTGATTGCCGAATAGCTAGATCTGCACACGGGAAATCTCGAGCACGACTGTAACAGTAGCGACAACTGGCGCGCTGATGTAACTTGGAGAATGCCGCAAGCTGCCTCGGAGATCACGCGGGACGATCTTCTCGCCTTTCTCAAGGGACAGGGCTTCCCCGTCACGCCTTATCAGCTGCTGCGGTGGCATGACTGGGGACTGTTGCCGCAACCCCGGCGGGAGGGGCTGGGCCGGGGGAAGGGAACGGTGTCGTACTACCGGAGAGGTGCGGCCCTCCAGGCACGGGCGCTCGCCCGGCTCCTGGCGAGACGGCGGAGTCTGCATGACGCGGGGTGGGGCCTATGGATGCTCGGCTTTCCGGTCACGGATTGGGCACGGCCCTATCTGCTCGACGAGTTGAAGCACCAGAAGCGCGAGTTCCTGAGAGCGGCGCGATCCCTCAGAGGGAAAGGGTGGTTGGCCAAACAAGTCAGTCGCCGGAGAGCGCCCAAGGGGCTGGAACGCCTGCGGAAGGTGGCGCCCCCGGAAAACACACCGCGGGTCTTCCAAATGCTCGTAGCGTTGCGCCTCGGTTCGTTGCGCGCTGAAGACTACTCGGAAGACGACTGGGCCCTACTCCAAGACGCCACCGTGAATGAGTTCTTCCCGGACCTCATCGATGACCCTGAATTGCCCGGGCTGGAGGAGGTCGCCGCAGGCATGGCCAAGCTCTCCTCGGAGATCAACCTTGACCGGACCATCGCCGAAATAAAGGCGCTGCCGAACAAGCGACTGGAGCAGTATCGCAACGAAGTCCAGTGGCTCTTCGAACTGTACTCGCCACCCGACGAACGCCCCACCGTGCTCGTCTCTCGGGACGACTTCCTCTTGTTCTTTCGAGCCCGTCACCTCAACCCAGACGGAGAGCTCGGGATAAGAACGTGGATGCAGGCCCTAGGGCAGACGCGGCCCCCCGCCTCACCCCTGCAGCGGTGGCTCGCCGCCGGGCGATCCGCCGCGGCAGGCTCTAACCTGAGCTCGACCCCAACCTCAACCTCCTAGCGCCGGGCGGTTTCCTCTATGCCAACAACGCTCCCTCAAAGTCGTGCCACGCCCCGCGTTCGCCGTCCGACTGCTATGGGCCATGTCATGGTGCTCAGGGGATACGGCCTTCGCCTGGCAGTGGAACGGAGCCATCTCGTTGTCGAAGACGGCATCGCCGATCGGCGCCGTGTCCGCCGCTTGAGCCGGATCGACCGACACGTCAAGCGCATCGCAATCATCGGCCACGCCGGCACGATCAGCCTGGATGCCATCCGGTGGCTCCATGACGTGAAGATCCCACTGGTCCATCTGGACACCGATGGACGCATCCTCGCCCTGGTGGCCCCCGACAGCCCGGATCACCCCACGCTGCGGCGGGCGCAGGCGCGGGCGGTGGACACAGACGTCGGACTCCGCATCATGTGCGATCTCCTCCGTCAGAAGCTTGACGGCCAGGAGCAGGTGCTACGGTGCTTCACGGCGGGCCAGCTCGCCCTGCCGCCCGTGGAGGTCGGACGGCGGGCCCTTTCCCGGGCCACCGACTACGTCGGTCTGCGGGCCGGCGAAGCACAGGCTGCCGCGGCCTACTGGAGCGCGTGGGCGACGGTTCCGGTCCGGTTCCGAGGAAGTGAACGGGATCGTGTGCCGCAGTACTGGTTGACCTTTGGCCTGCGGGCCTCAGTGCTGACCGGAGCGCCACGGCTTGCGGTCAATCCCGCCAACGCAATGCTGAACTACCTCTACGCGATCCTCGAGGCCGAGGCACGGCTGGCCCTGCTCGCGGTGGGGTGCGATCCAGGCGTGGGCATTCAGCACGCCGACCAGAAATCGCGGGATTCGATGGCCTGTGACGTGATGGAGGCGGTGCGGCCGAAGGTCGATGCGTGGCTGCTGGAGTACCTCACCACGCGGGCGCTTCGTCGGCAGGACTTCTTGGAGCTACGAAATGGGCAGTGCCGGCTGATGCCGGATCTGGCCAAGGAGCTAGCGCAGACGGCCGCGCTGTGGGCCGCGAACCTCGGACCAGTGGTGGTGGAGTCCGTTGCTCAGCAGCTCTACGCGAGTGCGACCGCCCCGGGTCAGCCAAGGCGCTGGGCACCGGGGAAGCCAGTAACCCAGAAGCACCCCCGCCCTCTGCCGACCCCGCTCACGGAGCGTCGGCGGAGCCAAGGAAGACGGCAGAAGTCGCCGGTGGCCGCATGGGAAGCCGCGCGATCCGGCGATCGCGAACGCCAGACCGCCAAGATCGCGTCCCCTCTCCCAGTTGTAACTAAGGAGCACTTCCTGCGGCACGTTGTGCCAGCGCTTCGGCAGATCCCCGCGACTCAGATCGCGGCCGCCGTCGGCTTGTCAGACGTGTACTGCGCCAAGATCCGCTCGGGGCGGGGCCTACCGAACCGGAAACACTGGGATGCCTTCATGCGGCTAGTGACATCGGCAACCATGGGAGATGGTCGGCGTCCGGTGTCCCCTTCAGCGCGCGGTAGGTAAAAAGTGGTCAGACCGTGTAGAGCCTGTTGTTTCTGAGCACGAACACGCTCTCACCGAGCATCGCACGAAGGTGGTCCTCGATGGCCTGCTGTAGATCGGGCCCAGTGCGTTGGAACCCGAACATCCGCGCCACTTCCACGATTGCCCCTTGCGGTTCGACGCCTACATGGTCTGCCACGATCTGCCGTAGCCCTGTTCGAATTTCAACCGACGGCAACATTTCCGGCCTTCGCAGGGAGCTCGAGCGGGTCGCCGAGCGATCGCGAGGCGGGCACTCGGCCAAGGGTTCGAGCGTGTAGAACGCCCCGTCGGCATGCAGTTTGTTCTCGCGCACTGCGCGGCCCAGTCCCTGTCTGACTGCTTCTTGGATGCGGTTGCCAGTGCGCTCCTTGCCGCAAACCCAAGCGTAACGCCGGGCGATCTCCTCTTCGTGGATCGGCCCCTCAATGGTGACGATCCGGACCAAGATGTCCACGCGTCTCAAGACCGGTACCTCGTGGGGCTCGAAGGTGATCTGTTCAGAGAAGGTCGCCTCGACATAAGGACGCCCCAGCGCCGCCGCGGCGGTCCGGGAGGAAGCTGCTGTGTGGGAAGAATCGGGGTCGGGTCGGAGCGGTGGCTCTCGCACCGGCTCGGGCTCATTCGCTACAGGGGGAGTCGGCCGTCCGGTTGATCGGGCTGCCTCGATGGCCACGACAGCGCGTTGCAGCTCCTCGTGCCGCCGTCTGAACCAATCTGCACTCCACACTCGGTGGATGTGCCACCCTCGGTCTCGGAGCACCTGTTCGCGCAGCCGATCCCTGTCGCGTGCCGATCGAGAGCTGTGGTACGTCGCACCGTCGCACTCGATGCCGACCAGGTAACGCCCGGTGCACTCTGAATCCTTGATAGCGAGATCCACGAAAAAGCCTGCGACCCCAACCTGGTGCTCGACTTGGTATCCGAGCCCTGCTAATGCCACCCCCACCTCGGCCTCGAAGTCTGAGTCGATGGCTCGCTGCCCAACCTGAGAGCGATCGAGTTGTCCTGTCTCAGCGTACCGGAGAAATGTCTTCAGGACCCGCACTCCGACGCTTTGCGTGCGGCCGAGATCGATATCGTCGGCGGTGATTGACGAGAAGACCTCGCAGCGACGCCTCGCGCGGCTGATGAGGACATTCAGCCGGCGTTCGCCGCCTTGATGTGACAGCGGGCCGAAATACATGGTCATATAGCCGTCCGCATCGCGCCCGTAGCCGACGGAGACAAATACTACGTCACGCTCGTCGCCCTGAATGGACTCGAGATTCTTGACAAAGAAGGGCTCGGGAGCGTTGGGATCGAAGAACGCCACTAGCTCGGGATGCTGGCGCCACAGCAACTCAAGTTCGTCGAGAATGGCGTCTCGCTGCGGCACCGAGAACGTGCCCACCCCGAGCGACATCCCGTTTGGGAACCGGGCCGAGCGGAGGTGCCGACGAGCGTGCTCGATCACCGCTCTCGCCACCTCCTGAGCTTCCACGTGGTTCGTAGCGCTCCGCCCACGATCATAGATACCGTTCACTCTTCTGAGGCGGAGCCCGAGGTCTTCAGACTCTGCGCTTGGGACGATGAAGAGTCGCCGGTAAAACTCGAGGTTTGAGACGGCAATCAACGACTCATGCTGACTTCGATAGTGCCAGCGAAGCATCCGGTCGGGGATGCCCTGCGCGGTGCAAAGCCCTAGGATGCTCTCGACGTCGGCCACCTGGAAGTCCTCTGCCTCGACGGGCTCCGCGTCCTCCGCAGCGACCCGGTCGAAGAATGACGTCGGTGGCAGCTGCTTGTCGTCACCGACAACCACTACCTGTCTCCCTCTGGCGATCGCGCCTAGGGCCTCTACTGGGCGAACTTGGCTTGCCTCGTCCATCACGACGAGGTCGAACTCCACTGCGCCGGGTTCAACGAACTGAGCCAGCGACATAGGCGACATCATCCAGACGGGTTTCATGAGCTGCATGGCCCGACCCGCAGCCTTGATGAGTTGCCGCAGGGGAAGGTGCCGCCGCTGTTTCCGCCACTCGCGGGCGAGGATCCCCACCTCCCCGAGCTCGTGACCGCCCTTGGGCATCAGGCCTATGTGTTGCGCCCCAACCTCGCGCCTCGCCAGCGCCAATCGCTCCCGATCCAGTCTTTGGAAGTCCGCCAACACGCGCTCGTGCGACCGCCCATCGAAGGCCGCCAACTCAGGATGTTCTGAAAAGACTTGCCTAGCCAACACTTCGTAGCATGCGTAGCGGAAGACGTCGGCCGCCGAGGTTGCGTCGATCCGGCCGTCCGCCAACCGGTCGACTACTTCCGCGACGCCCGCGTTGCGTGCCTCTCGGCTCCAAATGCGCCAGGTAGACCACTGCTGCAACCGCTCTGGCGTCGCCGCCAAGGTCCCCAATCGATCGGCGAGTGCGGGGAGCGGGATGGAGTCCAGGCCAGCGACCCCAAACCCCTGCGTGACATCGAAAGCCATGTCGTCGAACAGCGCTCGGAGGGCCAAGACTTGCGCCTCGACGTTGCGCGCGAAGGCTGCGACCTCTTTGGAGAACCCGGGTAGATCGCCAAGCGCCTCAAGACGGCTTTGCCAGCCTGGGGCCAGGCCAGCACTGTGGGTCCCACGCTCCCAGATCTCGATGGCTTCTAGCCCTGCCCAATCCGATGCGTCGGCCATCCACATCTTACCGAACGCGGAGCGGCCCAACGCGTCCTGGACGCGAACATCCTGCCGGGCACGCCGACCTGCTAACAACGTTCCTAGTATCTCCAGGCGCCTAGCCACGAGTTTCGGAGGCGGGCCGATGTGAAGCGCGCGGAATCGGGCTACAGCGGCCCGGTACCCGCCGCGGAACCAGCGAAGCCATGAATCGCCATGCGTCGTGAACTCGCGCCGAATCCCGGTCAAGTCCTCTTCCCACGCCTGAGGGACGAGAGCTCCCTTGAGCCGGGCTCGCGCACTTGCGTAGGCCAGACCCCGCTGGACCAGCTCGCTGATCTGACCACGAGCATCGGTCCACGCCGGGTGCGCCAACGCGGCGGCGTCGAGCATTGGGGCTCGACCCACCACTTCACCGAGTAAGATCAGCTGTTGGGCCTCAGCCAAGGTTGTGCAGGAAGCTCCAGCGCGAGCAGCAAGTGCCCCGCCCTGTTCGGCCAGTGAAGCAATCGCGTCGTGGAGCAGGCGCGCCCGGCCAGCAATTCGCTCCGCATCCTGCGGGAGCACCACATCGAGGCCGGCACCTCGCCATGGATGCTCCAGGGGGAGTCCCATTAGGAGGACTTGGTCGGCGAGTCGCTCCAGCCGGCGCGCCCGGTCATCAGTGTCGCGGCGCGTCCAGCCACGCGAGGCCGGAAGTTGGAAGTCAGGGGATGCGACGCCACGAACTGCTAGCCGCGCGAGCTTGCCAAACACCTCGAACGGGGTTGTCCCTGATGGTTCGAGGGGCGTGTGAATCCGCCGGACATGACTGTTCAGCGCATCGCGCGCCGCACGTAGCTCGTCGGCCAGGCTCTGTTGCCCTACCTCGTGCGCCGCGCCGGCCAACTCGTAGGTCTGTTCGAGGTCTTCGAGGACGCGTTTCTTCTGCGCCTTGTGGCTATGAAGCTCCAGACAGAGCTGACCGAGTTGAACGCGATCGAGATTGCTCCGCACCACGTTCAGTGCAGCCATCTTCTCCGCCACGAACAGGACGCGCTTGCCCTCGCGGACAGCTGAGGCGATGAGATTGGTGATGGTCTGGGACTTTCCAGTCCCAGGCGGCCCCTGGATAACGAGGTCGTGCCCCCTGCGCACGTCTTCGATCGCGAGCATCTGCGAGCTGTCGGCGTCGACGACATGCCCGGCGCTTCCAATGTCGATGAGTGTGTCAAGCGGCACATCGTCGGGGAGCAGCGGTTCGCCCTCCTCGCGGAACCCGTCTCCCAAAAGGCCTTGTATGAGGGAATGCTCGCGCAGGCCTCGTTTGAGCGGCCAACGGTCGGGCTCGAGATCCCGGTACATCATGAGCTTGGCGAACGAGAAGAGGCCGAGCGTAATCGAGTCGGGGAGCAGTTCCCAGTTCGGCATGCCTGCAATGGCTCGACCAACGTCCGCCGCATAGGCCGTCGGTGAAAGATCATCGGCGTGGGGAAGGTCCGGCAGCTCGACTCCCTCTTCTTTGAGGCGCTGCTGCAAGGACAGATTGGTGGAGAGTTCCTCCCCTGAATAGGCAGCCTTGAAGCGCTCATTGGCGCTCGCTCGCGTCAGGGTAACCGGCACGAGGATCAGCGGCGCGTAGCGGGGCCTCTCGGTATCCGTCGGCTCGTACCACTTCAGGAATCCAAGGGCCAAGTACAGGATGTTGACGCCCCGCTCGTTCTCGAACGTCTGAGCGTCGTAGGCGATACCACGCAGACGGGCCTGAAGCTTGGTGGACGAAAGAGCGGTCTGGAGTCTCGTGTCCGTATGGCGGCGGGCGAGTCCGCTCTCGCCGACGTCGTCGTCCTCTGGCTGCCGCAGCGCTATGAAGCCTTGCTCGTTCTCTTCGGCCGTATCTGGCGCGGCGAGGAAGCTCATCGACTTCCCCTCGCGGACCAAGATCCTGAACACCTGATCCGCCAGCTCAGCCTGAACCTCAACAATTTTCGCGCGGGGACTACCGAGCGGAGTGTGGAGTAGCCGTGACCGCGTGGAGGTTTCGAGCAACTCCTTACGGGCCTCCTCGAGCTTCCGCTCAAGGCGGTGCGGCACCTGATCTTCAGGCTCGCTGGATGGGTCGGAGGGTTCGGTCATGACTGGCAGATTACGGCAGTGATGCACCTAGGACCAGCGCCACCTGTGTTGGGGTGGCCCGTGAGGGCCGCCTTGAGTAAGGCGCGGGGAAATCGCTACAGCTTTAGTGCGATATCCTTCAGGCGTTCTGCGTAGATCGCTACCCTCCGCCGACCGTCGAAGACCGCCTTCAGGTAGGATCCAACATTATGGACCTCGTTTAGACCGCGATCGAGGTGCCGGTTGTGCGGTCCGTGAGCCACAACCGCGAGCAGTTCATTCATTCGCTTTTTGGCCCCGGAGCTTTGGTGAGCGATGAAATCCCGTACGGCACGCGCGGTGTCGATAAGCCGCTCATCATGATCGGTAAGAGCGTGAATCCTGGTCCTATGGGCCGGCGCTAGCCATTCATCACCCCTCGTTCGGATGTCATTCGCTGTCTTGAACGTCAGGTTCATGCCGTCGGGATCGACAATCGCTTCGAGGTCGTCTGCTTTGACGTGCGCCACAGTGTCAAACCTGGTTCGGCGCCGCGCCCAAAGCCCGACCTTGGCTTGGGTGGACTGGAGAATCCTTTGCTCAACGTATCGCTGATATTGAGAGAAATCCCTGTTGAGATACGCCAAGAACAGGTCGGACAGAAACCTCTCAAAGGCGACGTAGAGGCTCACGAAGACCATCGCAGCTAGCCGACTCACGTCCTGCTTTTCGGTCGACTCGCCTTCCAACGCCCGGCGCGCCCGGTTCATGTAGGCCATTAGGGCATCCGTGTCGCTTGGGAAATCGTGGCGTACGGCGGCCGGGTTGATCTTACGCATGCGTGACCTGCCCGCCTAACTGTCTTCAGCTGCAGACGGAATTTCGCGCATTCCGAATTCTTTGGTTCATAGCTCGCCAGCGGCGGACATCGGGGGCTCCCAGAGCCGCTCTCCGGCCCCTCCCGCTGCATCTCGCTGGCTAGGCCCTGCTGCGCATCGTCATAGATGTTGGTCCACCCAGCTCTGGAGGCCCCTCGCAAGCGCCGCGAGTTCCGGAAAGATCAGCATTGAAGCCTGCACTGTATCAGGCGTAATGGGTTCGATGCTGCTCGGGTGACCAGCGTCGTTCCTGGCCAGCCGTATTTGGTGCGTGAACGCCGACCAATAAGCCTCAAACGCCTCCAAAAGCGGGCGTGGCAGATCGTTGCCCCTAGCCACGAAGAAAGACTCGATCGCTCCGAGGACCCGCTTGATGCGCCAATCGTCTAGGTCGGGGATCTTGCTACCCCCGGTGGCTTGCAACTTGTCACGCAGGGCGTCACGGAGCGCTAAGACAGTGGCCTCCGCCGCTGCACCGACCATCACAGCTGCTGCTTTGAACTGGCCTGCATTGTACGTCGCGAGTGCCTCCTTCACGTAGGATGCCGAAATCGGGTTGAGGGTCACCCGCGAATCCAAATAGGACATGTATCCAGCCGGATTTGCCGGATCGCGACTGAAGTTAGCCAGCGCTCTTCGACCTTGCTCCGTGATGTGGCAGAACGGTGGATCGATGTTACTGAGATTGTAGCCCCACGCGAGATAGCCGGTCCGAAAGAGATCACTCCAGAAAGTCAGAAGCGCCTGCTCTTGCCTGAGATCGTTGCGAATGCCCAGGCGCTCGGCAGCCTCTCCGATTACAGCGCCAGCCTGAAGCGTGTGGCTGTCGGCTCGCTGGCGAACAATGTCGAGAAGGACCGCTCGCATTTCTTCGCCAGTCATCAGTCCTCACTTGCCCGCACCCTACCCAAGAAACTGGGCGGCGATGCCGGCCCCTTTGAAGCTCAAGACTCCAGCTTATCAGCGGTGGCGTGGTTCAGATAGGGCGGGGTTGCGTCAGCAAGGGTCGCGCTTGCGACAGCCGGGCGGAACGCGCGCTACGTGGGCTCGCCAGCTGCCGTCCAGTGGGCAGACCGGCACGTGACTGTTACGCAAACGGCTCACTCAGCCGCGCTAACTGCCATCCCGTCAAATGGATCTGGATCGTGCGACAGTGAACAGTGCGAGGGCGCCTGTCTCTTATCCCTTGGGCTCATTGACCGCGCCTTGTTTCGGCTTATATTCGGTATAATACCGAATGGATGCCGAAACCATGAGCACCGCCCGCCTGGCCCCTACCATCTGCATTTCTCGCGAACTCCCTCACGCTCCGGCCCCGTGCCCCGAGGTTGAGTCGGGTGCTCCGTGCCCCGAGTGCCGCGCTCCGGTTGTCCGGGCGTCGGCCTGCGTGGGCTGCGCCCGCTGCGGTTGGGGCAAGTGCTCGTGAGCGCTTCCACCGCATCGGGGGCCGCGAGTCGACGGCGCCAGCTGGATCTCCTGCCGACCCTGCCGGCACCAGATCCGGGCCTGACGCAGCTCGATCAGCGTGCCCGGGGCACGGAGTTCCTGGCCCTCCCGGTCCGCTCGGTGCTCAACTCGCCGCTGTCCACGGGCATGGGCTTCTGGTCGCTCAATCCGTA
>JACXTT010006391.1_pt1 | contig 16800 bp, 16 predicted proteins | sample 9270951 | NCBI WGS metagenome assembly JACXTT01 (sample SAMN15532306, study PRJNA645909) | rock metagenome | isolation source: weathered quartz diorite | place: Puerto Rico | collected 2017-06-21 | reverse complement strand
GGCGTCGCGCGAGGCGGCGAGGAGCTGGGTCGCGATGCCGTAGCCATGCAAGGGGCCGCGCGCGGCGAGCGTCTTCAGGACCAGGAGGGTGAGGGTGCCCTGGAGGACGTCGGTCAGCTTCGTCGGCATGCCTAGACACCTAGGTAACACGAAGGTTTTAGGAACACAAGGGGGTATTTGCCGCCATCGCACGGGTATACAAACCCGGGGATTGAATGCGCTCGCAGTAACGCTCGAACTCCGGCCTCGGGCCGTTCCATTGAAGCTCGTCTACCGTCTCGAACACCGGCACATCCCGCTTCAACGTCGCCAGCGTCCGGTACAGGAGAGCGTCGTTCCACTGATCGAACAGCACCCCGCACAGGCGCTGGGCGCCGCGGATGGAGGGATGCCACTCCCGCCAGTCCCTTGGAACATCTTCAAAGTGGGGATACCGAGAGAATGTCAGCCCCGCGGCTTTGGCGCCCCATCCGGGCAGTCCCGGATAACCGTCCGCGCTGTCGCCGACCACTGCCAGATAGTCCGGAATCGATTCGGGCCTCACGCCCCACTTCTCGACGACGCCGGCCTCGTCGCGCAAGATCCCGCGCCGGCGGTCCAGTTGCACGACGCGGCTTCCTGACACGCACTGAGCGAGGTCTTTGTCGGGAGTGCAAACCAGCACTTGCCTGACCCGCCGATCCACGGCGGCTTTGGCGGCGGCCGAGGCAAGCGCGTCGTCGGCCTCGTAAGGGATCATCGGCCAGACCACTACGCCCATGGCCTGCAGAGCTTCTTCGAGCACGGGGAATTGCGCCATCAGCGGTTCAGGCACGCCATCGCCGGTCTTGTATCCGGAATAGAGATCGTTGCGAAAAGACTCGACGACGTGATCGGTGGCGACCCCGACGTGAGTCGCGCCTCCTTCGATCATGCCGAGGACCGATGCGAGGACTCCGCGCACCGCGCCCACTTCGTTGCCCTTTGTGTCGAGGCCCAGGGGAACGGCGAAGAAGTGCCGGAACAATTCATAGGTCCCATCTACCAGGTGCACATCCATGCTGCTTCTATTCTGACGTCAAATCGAAGCGACAGGAGGCCTGATGCTGTAGGCCGTCTCGGCTCTCAACGCGGTCCGGACCAGGCATCATCCGCCGAAGGGCCGTACATGCCGGGAATGGCGATTTCATTGAGCCGCAGGTACACACCCAGTTGCGCCCGGTGGTGCACCAAGTGATTGATGAAGCTGCGCACGACCTTAGTGCGGGTTTGCGTAAACGAGATCTGATCGCCGAATTTGAAGGTCCAGTCCTTCCGCATGTCGGCGTCCGTGGCGGCGGCGAGGCTGGCGCGGCCTTCCTCCACGCTGCTGTCGAAGATCTCGAGGAGTTCAGGAGTCGTGGCCGCAATGCGGGGCTTGAACCCGGGTTTGAGCTCAAACAGCTCGTTCTCGAGCGCCATTTTCATCCACGACGGCAATTCCGCGACGTGGGTGGCCAGCCGGTCTAGCGGCATGGATTTGTTATGAGGCTGGTAGCAGCGGTGGGCGTCGTCGAGCGGAACGCGCTCCAGCAGTTTTCGCGTGGCTTGCATTTCGTCGTCAAAGTCGAGGGTGATGGTCTGGCAAGTCGTCATGAAGAAACGATACCAGCCATTGCGGACAGGTTTGGTCCTCAATCCGTGGCACACTGGATTTCATGCTGGAAACATCGGCGCGGCTGCTCCGCCTTCTCTCGCTCTTTCAGGGACGACGGTACTGGTCTGGGCCGGAGCTGGCCGGCCGGCTGGAAGTCACCAGCCGCACCTTGCGGCGCGACGTCGATAAGCTTCGCACTCTTGGGTATCCGATCCACTCGACGCCGGGCGCGGAGGGCGGATATCGGCTCGGCGCCGGCTCCACGATGCCTCCTCTCCTGCTGGATGACGAGGAGGCGGTTGCCGTGGCGCTGGGCCTGCGATCCGCGGCGGCCGGAAGTATCGAGGGAATTGAGGAGGCCTCGGTTCGGGCGCTGTCGAAGATCGAACAGATCCTCCCGGCCCGACTCGGCCGCCGCGTTGCTGCGCTTCAAGCTATGATCGTGACCCGGCCCGGCGCCGAAACTTCCGTGGACGCTCGAACGCTTTCAGCCATCGCCGGCGCGTGCCGCGAATTCGAAATGCTGCGGTTCCGCTATCGCGATCACGGTGGTACGGTGAACGCGCGATCGGTCGAGCCGCACCGCGTGGTGCATACCGGACGGCGCTGGTACCTGGTGGCATGGGATGCGGACCGCAAGGACTGGCGGACCTTTCGCGTCGACCGGATCCAGCCGCGCGTGACGGCCGGATCCCGTTTCGCTCCGCGCGATCCTCCGGCGCGCGACCTGGCCGAATACGTGTCGCGAGGCGCGTGGCAGGCACCTCCGTGCCGGGCTCGCGTCAAGCTGCTGGCGGCAGCCGAGGCAGTGGCGGCGAAGTTGCCGCCCGGCATCGGGCTGATCGAGCCGATCGATGGGCACAGTTGCTTTTTCAGTGCGGCGGCTTCCACATTCGAGTCGCTCGCTATGCATCTGGTCTTTCTCGGCGTCGATTTTAGAATAGTTGAGCCGAGGGAACTGGTGGATGAAGTCCGGCGGTTGGCGACCCGCTATCGCCGGGCTACAGCCGCCATACGATAATGGAATTTCCGTGGCTCGCAAACTGTGTTATCTCGATGCTTTCTCGGGTGTGAGCGGCGACATGCTGGTGGGCGCGCTGGCCGATGCCGGCGCGGACACGGCCCGCATCGTCGAAGCGCTGGACTCACTTGGCACTGGTGCGTCTGTTTCGTTTGAAAGAGTCAAGCGGTCGGGAATCGGGGCCACCAAGTTTCATGTCCGGATCGAAGAGACGCACAAGCACCGGCATCTGGGGCCGATCCTGAAGATGATCGACGCGGCGGTGTTGCCGGATCGCGTGAAACAGAATGCATCCGCTGTGTTTCAACGCTTGGGTGACGTGGAGGCGGCGGTGCACCAGGTCCCGATCGAAAAAGTCCACTTTCACGAGGTCGGCGCCGCGGATTCCATCGCCGACATCGTGGGCGCCTGCCTCGGCTTTCACCTGCTGGGGATCGAAGAGATCGTCTCCTCGCCAATCAACGTCGGCAGCGGCACCGTGAAGACTGAGCATGGCCTGTTGCCTGTGCCGGCGCCCGCCACCGCGGCGCTGCTGCGCGGGTATCCGGTTTACTCTCGGGGCCCGGAGATGGAGCTGACCACGCCGACGGGCGCAGCCGTTGTGACCACGCTCGCGTCGCGCTTCGGAACGATGCCGGCGATGAAGATCGCGGGTTGCGGCTACGGTGCGGGGACGCGTGAGTTTCCCGAACAGCCCAACGTCCTGCGCGTGCTGACGGGCGAGGCTTCGGGAGCCACCGAGGCCACCGAGATAGTCGTGCTGGAAGCCAACATCGACGACCAGAGTCCGCAGATTCTCGGCTTCGCGGCGGAGCGACTGATGGGCGCGGGCGCCCTGGACGTCTCGCTCCAGGCCATCGAGATGAAGAAAGGACGCCCCGGGACGCTATTGCGCGTGCTGGCGAAGCCCGAGGACCGCGAGCGCCTGGCATCCATCGTATTCGCCGAAACCTCCACGCTTGGGCTGCGGATGTACTCGGCCGAGCGCAGAGTACGGCCCCGGCACTGGGTAGAAGTGGAAACGCCGTTCGGCACTGTGCGAATCAAGGCCGCCGACGACGGTAGCTTCGCGCCCGAATACGAGGACTGCCGCAACCTGGCGCTGGAATCCGGCGCGCCGCTCAAGGACATCCTGTCGGCGGCGAATTTCGCTTACCTCAAGAACAAGCAATGAATCCATACTATTTGACAACCCCCATCTACTACGTGAATGCCGCCCCGCACCTGGGCCACACCTACACGACGCTCTTCGCCGATACGATCAAGCGCTTCAAGCGGATGCAGGGTTACGACACTTATTTGCTGACGGGCACCGACGAGCACGGCCAGAAGGTGGAGCGCTCCGCCAAGGCCGCCGGCAAGGAACCACGCGAGTTCGTCGACGCCATCGCGGGAGAATACAAGAAGTCGTGGGATGCGCTTGGCGTCGCATACGATCAGTTCATCCGCACCACCGACCCGCGGCATCACGAAACGGTGCGCTGGCTATTCGAGCGCTGCCAGGAGAACGGCTACGTCTACAAAGGCAGGTACACCGGGCAGTATTGCGTGTTCGACGAGCTATATGTGAACGACGCCAATCCCGGCGACCCCTGCCCGGACTGCGGACGCCCGACCGAGACCGTCACCGAGGACAACTATTTCTTCAAGCTGTCGGCGTTCGCGGAGCCGCTGCTGGAACTGTACGAGAAGAAGCCGCTCTTTATCCAGCCGGAGACGCGGCGAAACGAGGTAATCTCTTTCGTCAAACAGGGCTTGCAGGATCTTTCCATCTCACGGACCACGATCCAGTGGGGCATCCCGCTGCCGGTGGAAGGCCGGCATGTCGCCTACGTATGGTTTGACGCGCTGACCAACTACCTCACCGTGGGACGGGAGCAGAACCGCTGGCCGGCGCAACTCCACCTGATCGGCAAGGAGATTCTCCGCTTTCACGCGATTTTCTGGCCGGCTTATCTGATGGCGGCGAAGATACCGTTGCCGGAGCGCGTGTTCGCCCACGGCCATCTGCTGTTCCAGAACGACAAGATGTCGAAGTCGCGCGGGAACATGGTGCGGGCCGAGCCTATCCGCCAGGTTATCGGCGCGGATGGGCTGCGTTACTTCCTGGCGCGGGAAATCGTGTTCGGGCAGGACGGCAACTTCAGCTTCGACGCGCTGATCGGACGCTACAATTCAGACCTCGCGAACGGGCTCGGCAACCTGGCCAGCCGCACACTGACCATGATCCAGCAGTACAACCAGGGCGTGATTCCGCCGCAGTGCCCCGCGCAGGACTTAGCGGCGAGTAACGCCGTCACGACGGCAGTGAACGCATACGACGAATTCGCGTTCTCTCGGGCGCTCGAAACCATCTGGGCGCTGATTGCGGAGGTCGACCGCCTGATTGTCCAGCGGGCGCCCTGGAAACTTGTGAAGCAGCCGGAAGGGCGGGCCGAACTCGAAGCAACGCTCTATACGGCCGCCGAGACGCTGCGCATCGTCACGGCGCTGGCTGCGCCGGTGATGCCGGAATCCTGCGCGAAGATCTGGAGCCAGTTGGGGATGGCCACGCCTTTGGACAAAGTGCGCGTGGAGGACCTGAAGTGGGGCGGACTTCCGGCGGGACAGAAGATCGGCAAGATCGAGCCCGTGTTTCCGCGCCTGGACGTTAAGGAGGCGATTCCAAAACTCGAGGCGCTGGAAGCAGAAGTCAGCTCGCAGCAGGCTGTAGTAATGGGCAAAGCGCCTGCCACTCCGGCTCCGGCGCCGGCCCCGCTGGCCGAGAAGATCGGCATCGAAGATTTCGCCAAGGTCGACCTTCGTGTCGGCCTGGTTCTGTCAGCGGAGCGCGTGAAGGGCGCCGACAAGCTGCTTCATCTGAAAGTGGACATCGGCGAGCCGCAGCCACGATCCATCGTGGCCGGCATCGCCGAAGCCTACACGCCGGAGCAGATGGTCAACCGCAAGGTGGTGATCGTGGCCAATCTCGCGCCGCGAAAATTGCGCGGCATCGAATCGAACGGGATGATCGTGGCGGCGTCGGTGGAGGGCGGCAAGCCGGTGCTGGCGGGCTTCCACGAAGAGATCCCGCCCGGGGCCCGGCTTAAGTGAGGCTGGCGGATTCCCACTGCCACCTGGATCACCGCAAGTTTGCCGAGGACCGTGGCGCGGTGATCGAGCGAGCCCGCGCGGCCGGCGTGGAGCGCATGCTCGCCATCGGCACCGGCGAAGGCCCGGACGACCTGGAAGCGGGCCTCCGGCTCGCAACGGAGTATCCTTTTATCCTCGCTACCACCGGCGTTCACCCGCATGACGCGTCGAAGACCAACAGCGGAACTTTCGATCGCCTCAGGGAGTTGGCGGCGCATCCAAAGATTGTAGCCATCGGTGAAATCGGGCTGGACTATCACTACGATTTCTCGCCCAGGGAGACACAGATGGAAGTGTTCCGCCGCCAGTTGGAAGTGGCCGCCGAGGCGAAGCTGCCGATTGTGATCCACACGCGGGAGGCATGGGCCGACACGCTGGCGGGCCTTCGGGAAAGCTGGCAGGGCGGCGGAGTTTTTCACTGTTTCACCGGAAATGCGGACGAAGCGCGCGCGGCACTGGACTTGGGGTTCTATCTGAGCTACGGCGGCGTGGTGACGTTCCCGCGCTCGGAGGAGAATCGAGAGGCCGCCAAGCTGACGCCCGCCGACCGCATGCTGATCGAGACCGACGCTCCTTATCTGGCGCCCCTTCCGCACCGGGGAAAACGCAACGAGCCGGCCTTCGTGGCGGAGACAGCGCGCTTTCTGGCCGCGTTGCGCGGCGTGCCGCCGGAAGCGCTGGCAGAGGCCACTACAACCAATTTTGAACGCTTTGTGCGCTACACTGGTTAGCATTCAATGGGATTGAGCAGACTAGGTCAGGCGCTGACCGCCAAGGAGATCTTTGACCTGATCAAAGACGACTTGCGCCGCGTCGAGGACCAGATCGCCCTGGAGTCGGTTGCGTCGGTCGAAGCCATCACCCTGATCGGCCGGCAACTGCAGGCTTCGGGCGGCAAGCGGCTGCGGCCTTCCCTGCTTCTGCTCACGTCAAAACTCATCAGCGGCGATGGCGCCGCATCCTCAAATGCTATCCGGCTGGCCGCCGTGGTGGAGATGGTCCACACGGCGACGCTGGTGCACGACGACGTCATCGACGCCGCCGAAACTCGCCGCGGACGCCCGTCCACCAACGCCCAATGGGGCAATCATACTTCCGTGCTGGCCGGAGACTGGCTCTACATGCAGGCCTTCCACCTGGCCGTGAGGGAGCGCAATTTCCGCGTGCTGGACATCCTTATAGGGCTGACCCAGATGATGGTGGAAGGCGAATTGATTCAGTTGGAGCGCATCGGGAAGCTGGAAGTCTCCGAAGCCGACTACATGGAGCTGGTGGACCGCAAGACCGCCGGCCTGTTTTCGGCATGCGCTCGCCTGGGCGCTCTCATCGGCGGCGCCGACCCGGCAACCGAGGAGAGGCTCGGCGACTACGCCTGGAACCTGGGGATGGCCTTCCAGCTTGTGGACGACGTTCTGGACTTCACCGCGCGGGAGAAGACGCTGGGCAAGCCGGTCGGCGGCGACTTGCGGGAGGGCAAGGTGACGCTGCCGCTGATCTACGCCCTGGAGAACGGCACGCCGGACGAGCGCAGGGACGTCGCCACCATCTTGAAGGATCGCAGCTATAACCAGATTCCCTTCCGCCAGGTTCTGGGCCTGATCAAGCGGCATCAAGGTTTTGAGCGGGCCAAGGAAAGAGCCTCGGCATTCACCGCTAAAGCCCGTGAAATCATTGGCTCCTTCCCCGAATCGGCCTTTCAGCGGGCGCTCTACGCAGTGACTGATCTGGTGACGGATCGCGACCATTAGCAGGGCATTTCTCAGCTAAACACCTTAGTACTGGTGCAATCCTCTATCCGGGCGGTTGAAAAGCTGCTATAGTCAGTGACCGGAGGTTCTGGAGTGAGCCAGGAACCGGAAACCCCCTTCGATTCCATCGAGGGTTCCTATGAGTATGTAGCTTTGCTGGCGGCGGAAATCGCCGAGGCGCGAAAAGAGGTCGAGGCGGACATCAAGATCGCCGAGGAACAGCGCGCCGACCGCACCAAGCAAGCGCTGCTGTTGGTCTCTTACAACCTCACCAAGCTCGAATCTCACATCACCTGCGGCCGCAGGATCCTTAACGATCTGCGCACTCTACGCCGGCTGCTGCTCGATGAGCGCCAGGCGGTAAGGCCCGCGGCGAGAGTTCGTGCTTCAGGAGCCGGCGAGGACTGATTCGATCCGGATGTCATCCGGCGCGAATGGCGGGCGGTTCGCCCGACTAGCTGAAAAATCGGGTCGGCGACGAAATTGGTCTGAGACAACCACTTTTACCGGGTGTTACTTCTCCCTGATTAGTCCTAGACCATTAGTTCTACTTATTTGATCGAGATTGCTACACGGGGCCTCAGTGGTACGCTTCAGACCCCGTTTTCCGGGCATTCTCACCGATTAGTCATTGACAGCCAGGATGAATCAGATTATGATTCAGTTTCGCGTAGTCAGCGTTTCAGGGGCAAGCAACCAGAACCCAGTGTAAAGAGGTCTCCGCGTATGCAGACTTTCATGATTGGTGAGAAGGTGGTGTATCCGAATCAGGGTGTCGCCACCATCGAGAACATCAGCACTCGGTCTTTCGGAGCCCAATTCGAGAAGTTCTACTTGCTCCGATTGGTATACAACAGCATGACGGTAATGGTCCCGTTTTCGAACGTGGCCAACGTCGGCCTCCGCCGCGTCACCAAGATGGCGGAGATCAACAAGATCCTGCACTATCTGGCGACGGGCCGTTGCCAGATCCTGGCGGACTGGAAGATCCGCTTCAAAGAAAACTCCGACAAGATGCAGAGCGGCAGTCTGCTCCAGGTCGCCGAGGTCCTGAAGGAACTCGTGATCCTGCAAACCGACAAGCCACTTTCGTTCCGCGAGAAGAAGATGCTCGATCGCGCGCGCCACATGCTGGTCAGCGAGATTTCCATCGTGCGCGGTTTGAAGGAACCCGATGCCGAGCAACTGCTCGACAAATCGCTGAACAAGGCCGGGCTGAGCCTGCCGGACATTCTGTAATCCGGATTTCAGCCGTCCAACCGTTCACACGAAAATCCTTCGGATGCAGCAGGCGTCCGCCTGCCTGATTTTGATCCCGCTTCATCCTCCAAGCAGTGCGAAAATAAAGCCCTGTGAAAGATCTGGAAGGAAGAGTTGCCATCATCAGCGGGTCCAGCCGCGGCATCGGGCGCGCCATCGCCCTGGAGTTTGCCCGGCAAGGGGCTCGTTGCGTCCTCTGCGCACGCAGCGCGGACGCACTCCAGAGTGTAGTTGACGAGACGGCCACTTTCGGAGCCGAGTCTGCTTACGTCGCCCTCGACCTGCGCGATCCGGAGGCGCCGGCCAAGCTTGTTGGATTCGCCGTCGACCGGTACGGCGGTATCGACATCGTCCTCAATAACGCCGGGGCCACAAAGCGCGCGCAGTTCCTGGACCTGACCGAGCACGATTGGGCCGACGGCTTCGCGCTGAAGTTTTTCGGCGCCGTCCGGCTTAGCCGCTCGGCATGGCCGCATCTGAAGAAGGCACACGGCTCCGTGCTCAACATCGCCGGCACCGGGGGCCGCACACCCGGTGCGGCGTTCGCCGTGGGAGGGTCGGTGAACGCAGCCCTGCTCTCGTTCACCAAGTCGCTCGCCGAGACCGGTATCGCCGACGGAGTGCAGGTCAACGCAATCAACCCGGGCGCCGTCCGGACCGGCCGCCTCCACAAGCGCCTCCAGGATCTGGCTTCGGGTAGGCAAACCGGTCTGGCCTCGGCCGAGCGCGATTTCGTGCTCGCCGAGAGGATCACACGCATCGGGGAACCGGAGGACATCGCCGGCCTTGCCGCATTCGTGGCTGGGCCTCGCGGAAGATTTCTCCACGGGGCCTTGATCGACATGGACGGCGGCGCGACGAAGACGATTTAAGGAGAGCTGGTGGAATATCGAAAACTGGGAAGAACCGGACTGGATGTATCGCGGATCGCGTTAGGATGTATGACTTACGGCGCGCCCGAACGGGGCACGCACTCCTGGACCCTGGATGAGGGGGCCAGCCGCCCATTCATCCGGCAGGCGCTGGAGCTGGGGATCAATTTCTTCGACACTGCGAACACCTACTCGGACGGCACCAGCGAGGAGATAGTGGGACGCGCCCTGAAGGATTTCGCAAGGCGCGACGAAGTGGTGCTGGCGACCAAGGTCTACTTTCCCTGGCGAAAGGGCCCCAACGGCGGCGGCTTATCGCGGAAAGCGATTCTCGAGGCGATGGATGCGAGTCTCCGCCGGCTTGGGATGGATTATGTGGACCTTTACCAGATCCACCGCTGGGACACGCACACGCCTATCGGAGAGACGCTGGAGACGCTGGACGGACTAATCAAGTCGGGGAAGACACGGTACATCGGCGCATCATCAATGTATGCGTGGCAATTCTCCAAGGCGCTTTGCGCCTCGGATCGCCACGGCTGGAACCGGTTTGTGTCCATGCAGAATCACTACAACCTCCTGAACCGCGAAGAGGAGCGTGAGATGCTGCCGCTCTGCGCCTCGGAAGGCATCGGCGTGCTGCCCTGGAGCCCGCTGGCGCGTGGACGCCTGGCGCGCGACTGGAACGAAAGCACCAACCGGATGGAGACCGATGAATTCGGCAAGAAGCTTTATCAGGGTGCTCTCGAATCGGACCGAAGCATTGTCGGGCGTGTCGCGGACATCGCGAAAAAGCGCGGCGTCCCACGCGCCCAGGTGGCGCTGGCCTGGGTCGCGCAGAAGCCACAGATCACCGCGCCGATCGTTGGGGCCACAAAACCTCATCACCTGGAGGACGCGGTGGCGGCGCTGTCGTTGAATCTGACCGCCGGGGAGATGGCTGCATTGGAGGAACCTTACACACCACGTCCAGTAGCCGGGTTTTAGCCGGCGGCCACGATCTGCAAATGATCTATAATCAAAACACCCCGATGCGAAGGGGACCAAGAAGGCATCACTACAGGGTCAATTCCGAACGACGCGGCGGGTGGGGGCAGGTTCTTTACGAGCCTGCCCCTCCGCCCTTTCAGGCCGCAACGTTCTTCTTGAGAAACTTCACTCCCTCAAAAGCGATCGAATCCGGCGTCTGTTCGATGTTCCGCCAGATGGCCGCCGCCGCCGACAGATTCGGCAGCGCGAAGCCGAAACTCTCGATGGTCAGCCAGCCGTCGTATCCGGCATCGCGCAGCGCGGCGAAAACGCCGCTCCATTCAACATGGCCGCTGCCCGGAATGCCGCGGTCGTTCTCGCAAGTGTGGACGTGTTTGAGGTGCCGGGCGACCAATCGGTAAGCCGCGCCGATGTCCTTCTCCTCGATGTTGGCGTGAAAGGTGTCGAACAGAATGCCGACGTTGGGGTGATTGATCTCATCGCACAGCGCGACGGCATCGGCGGCGGTATTTAGGAAGTACGTCTCGAAGCGGTTCAGCGGCTCAATGGCGATGGTGACGCCGTGCGCGGCAAGCACCGGCCCAAGCTCCTGGTAGCAGCCCACCGCGCGCTTCCACTCGTCGGCGGTGCGGCGCCTTCCCGGCAGGTAGCCGACAGGCGAGTACAGCGGTCCGGCGATGATCTTCGCGCCCACTTCCGCGGAAACCTTGACGCTGTCCTTCATGTGCTGCAAGGCCCGCGCTCGCGTGGCCGCGTCGTCGGAGATAATGTTGACGTCTTTGCCGACTACCGAGCAGATGGTCACTTCGAGGCCGTTGTCATCGAGCCCCTTGCGGATGTCGGCGGCGGCGAAGGTGGCGGGATCGAACAGCGAAACCTCGATGCCGTCGAATCCGCCGGCCTTGATCCTGGGCAGAAGGGGCCAGTTCTCGCGGGTGAAACTCTCGGTCCAGATGAAAGTGTTGACGCCGAATTTCATTTTGTGAGTCCCTCCGCTTCCGGGTTCCCCGGACCGAAATGCTTCAGCATCACCAGCGGCTCGGTCTCGCTCTTATTGGTGATTTTGATTCCGCCGGCGGCGGCTTTGGCCGTAACGAACAGTTCGTCTTTGGTCATCTGGCCGTAACGGATTAACGAGGGCGTTTCCACTTCCAGATTGCCGAACTCGCCCCAGCCCTGCACGGTGATCGTGCCGTAGGCGGCCGCGTCGCGGATGACGGCGCTGCGTTTGGGAAGAATAGTCAGTTCCTTCGCCGAATAGTAGCCGGTGGAATAAACCACCCACTTCTCAGAGTATCCGTCCTCCTTCATCTCGCCTTCGGGCCGCACCGGTTTCGGATTGAAGAGACGGTGCGAAGCGAACTCAGGATCGACGTTGGCGTCCCAGTCCAGCATTCCGATGATGTAGTCCAGGTCCCGGTGATGCTCCGGCGGGACGTCCTTCACCAGCAGGTCCCATGGCACGGCGCGGCCTTCCACCATCGACTGGAACATGCCAAACACGTCGGAATTCACCTGAGGCTCATAGGTCACCAGCGACCCCGGCGCGTGCAGGATGCCGGCGTCGATCTGCCAGCCGGTGCCGGGCTGAAGGCGATAGGCCTTCGAAAGATAAAGAATGCCGTTGTCGCCTTCATTCCATCGCTCCAGACAACGCCGGATGTCGTCCTTTCCGGTGCCGGGCTCCAGACCCATGAAGGTGTAGGGGAAATTGTTGTCCTTGAAGTTGTACTGCGGCGGGAAGTAGTATGCTTCGGGTTTGCCCTTCTGCCCAACCCTCTTTGCATCGACCTCCATTTGGTGCATGTGGTGGGGGATCGGCCCGAGGTTGTCGAAGAATTTACAGAGCACGTTCCAGCCGCCGTGCCTGCTCATGACAGCAGCGCCGAGGAATTCGTCGCCGATAGTCTCGATGGCTTCTCTGAGCAGGATGCGGCTGCCGTTGACCGCGATGTAGCTGAGTCCTTCGTCGGCCGGAGTGCCCGGTCCGTTAGAGGCATTCGTGGTCGAGGAGAACCAGCGCTCGTCGATGCCTCCTCGATGAGCGCCGAGCGCGTAGAGATCGCGTGGGTCCAGCTTCAGGCGGCCGCCGGGCATCAGGAACGATCGCGGTACCCAGCACGGCGCCAGGCGCACTACGCCTTCGTTCGCACCAAGGGCTTCTCGTAACAGGGAGGTATTGGACATGTCGTGTTTCCTTTGGAAATGTATCACAGCAGCTGCCTGCCAAGGACACAGACAGGAATGTCTGCGTCACTCGGGAGGGAACTTTGCCGGGTCGTCGTAGTAGCCGAAGGGGGGCTCGAAAGCGTGCCGGTCCTCGAAGCCGATGACGCTCCAGCCGAAGCGGCCGCGGTTGCCGCCCCAGTCTGGGTGCGCCAGGAAGCCGGTGACCGCGTGCACGCGCACTGCTTCGAAAAAGCCCGACTTCTCGATCGCAACGAGCAGTTCGTCCTGCGCGGCTGGAGGGAGGGAGTGGAAGTCGCTCGAAGCCGCATATCTTGCCAGCCGCAGCGACTGGAGACCAGCCAGACCCTCACGGTAGATGCCGAGTTTGTCGCGGTCGAAGGTGGCGAGGGCGCGGTCGATGAAGTAAACCACTCCGGCCTCGCGGGCGCCGGGGGTGGAGTCGGAAGGGATAATCCGGGCGGCGATAGCTTCGATCTCGGCGGCCATGGAGGCGTCCAGCGCTTCGAATTTTCCCGGAGGGGACTGAATGGCGTCCCGCGCGTGCTGGAGCGCGGCAAGCACTTCAGGTCGGGAAAGCGAGAGGCCGGCGAGGCCGGCTCCAATCGCCTGACGGCGTGAGATCAGGTAGTCTTCCGGCATTCCCTACAGCGCTTCCTTGACGCTCTTCTCGATGAGCCCGCACATTTCGTCGAGGTCGGACTCCTCCGCGATCAGCGGAGGCGCGACCGCGAACCAGCTGGGGTCCACTCGCAGGATGATACCGTTCTGCAGGGCCGTCTTCTTCAGCCGGAGCCCCAATTCGGGCTGATTGAATTCGACGCCGAGCAGGACTCCGCGCCCGCGGATTTCCCGCACCACGCCCATCTTCTTCAAGCACTGCAGCCGCTCGAACAGATATGCTCCAAGGCGCGCGGCTTTCGCGCAAAGGTCCTGCTCCACGATCTCCTGGATGACGGCGAGGCCGGCGGCGCTGGCCAGCGGATTGCCCGCGAACGTGTGGCCGTGAGCGAACTGAGTTCCCGGACCCTGGTCGAAGGCCTCGGCGAGATCTTCGCGGGCGATCATCGCGCCGAGTGGGATGGCGCCCGAGGAGATGCCTTTGCCCGCGCAGAGGAGGTCCGGCGTGACGCCAAAGGTTTGCGCTGCGAACATGCGGCCCGTTTTGGCGAATCCGGTGATGACTTCGTCGAAGATTAGCATCACCTGGTAGCGGTCGCAGATCTCGCGCAGGATGCGGAAGTATTCCTCGGTCGGGGTGATGATGCCTCCTGTGTTGCCGATTGGCTCGACGAGGATGCCGGCCACCGTATCGGGGTCCTCCTGTAGGATGACGTCCTCGAAGCTTTGGGCGGCGAATCGGTTGGCTTCTTCCCAGGAAGGGAAGCGGTCGCGGTAGAACGTGGGCGGAAATACCTTAAGGAATCCGCCGAGGTGCGGCTCGAACTTCGATTTCCGGGTGCCGGTGCCGCTGGCGGCCATGCCGCCGAAAGTTCCGCCGTGATAGCCGAAATAGCGGCTGACAAACTTGTACTTGCCAGGGCGGCCGGTCTGCTTGAAGTACTGGCGGACGAATTTCATCGCCGCCTCCACGGCTTCGGAGCCGCCGCTGAAAGGTTTTACGTACTTCAGATTCCCAGGCGTGACCTCGCCGAGCGCTTCCACGAAATCGAGCGTCACGTCGGCGATTCCGTGCAGTGGCGGCACGAACGTCGCCCGCTCCATCTGGCGGCGCATCGCCTCCATTACCCGCGGATGACCGTGGCCCAGCACAGCGACGAAGATGCCGCCGATGGCGTCGAAATAGCGCTTTCCTTCGACGTCCCAATAGTACAGTCCCTTGGCCCTTTCGATGATGAGCGGGCTGGCAAGGAACTCCCGGGTGGGATAGAAGTCGATAAAGGTGCGCTGGAGCAGGCGGCGCTGGCGTTCGGTAAGGTTCATGCCGACTCAGAAATGATATCGCGTGAGCGGGGGAAACCGAAAACAGGCGATTCCAATTTTTACAGGCCAGCGGCCCTATGGCACCGGCGCACGAAAGCCGTAGACGTCGGCTTCGGCGCGATCGGGGTCGGAGGGATGAAGGAAGATGGCGATCTGGTCCCCCGGGTGCCAGCGGCCCGCGCGGCGCGGCGGGAGCAGCGGCGAGATACGGCGGTGAGGCTTTCCGTCCGGACCGTACCAGGTCCAGCAAATCCGACGGTGGGATCTTTCGGCCAGCGATCCACCGCCCAGGATTTGTACTACGGTACCGGTGGCCGGCTGGCCGTGGGACAGGGAGATGACGCGCCCCCTGACGTCACGCACGAGGCGCCAGAGGCTGACCGCGCCGGCCAGAGAGGCGGCTGCTCCGAGCAGCACCATCGCCCAAGCCGGCGCGGGCACTGGCGCCTCGCTTAGCTTCTGGATTCCTCCGCCGGGTATGATACGAACCGGCAAGGGCTGTCCGGGCTGATAGCCTTCGTACTCGGCGGCCGCCACCTGGATATACCCCTCGCGCAACCGCGCGAAGCGGTCCTGATAGCGAAAATCCACCAGGAAAACCGGGAAGCCGAAGATGCGGTCGGCAATGCGCTTTCCGCTAACCGTCGCCGTGGCGGCAACGCTGTGCAGCATCCGCTCGCGGGCCTCGGTAATGGTCCAGGCCGCAGCGGACGTCACAACGAGTCCGGCCGCGGCGGCGATGAGCGCGAACCAGAAAGCGGAGGACGCGCGCAAATAGCGCCAGAACACCTGTCGCTATTGTACCCCTGACGGGGGATCGGGGCAGACAGACCTATGCCAGGTCGAATTTTTCCTGATGCAGAGTCGGATCGCTCTTCACGAAGACGGTGCGCTTCAGAATCTCCTCGAGTTCCTGAAGGAATTCGTTCTTGTTCGACTTCAGCGTCTTCGCAACTTCCGGGCTGACGCGCAGCATGACGTCGGCGCCTTCCACGGCCTTGGCGATCTTGTGCGCTTCCTGGATGATCTCGCCGATAATCGTTCCGACGCTCTTGACGTAGCCCGCGCCCTCGCAGTACGGGCAGGGAGAGCACAGCGTGCGCTCCAGCGACTGCTTGACGCGCTTGCGGGTGATGGCGACCAGGCCGAAATCGTTAAATTGGAGGATCTTGTTCGGCGCTTTGTCGGACCGCATCGCCTCCTCCAGAGCCTGCATCACCTTCTGTCGGTTTTTGCGCTCGTCCATATCGATGAAATCGACGACAATGATCCCGCCCAGGTCCCGCAGCCGGATTTGTCGGACGATCTCCTTCACGGCGTCCGTATTGGTTTTGACGATGGTGTCTTCCAGCCGGTTCGACTTGCCCACGTACTTGCCGGTGTTGATGTCGATGGCCACCAGGGCTTCAGTCTGGTTGATGACGATGTAGCCGCCGGACTTCAGCCACACTTTGGGCCGAAGGGCCTTTTCCAGCTCCTGGGTAATATTGAACGAATCGAAAATCGGCACTGAGCGCGTGTAGAGTTTTACACGGCTCACCAGGCTCGGCTGGAAGCGCTCCACGAAGCGCAGCACCCGCTCGTAGACTTCTTCGTTGTCCACCGAAATGCTCTTAAAGCTGGCCGTGAGCTGGTCGCGCAGCACCCGCTCCACGACGTCGAGGTCGTGATAGACCAGCGCCGGAGCTTTGCGCTTTTCGGCTTTGGCGCGAATCTCCATCCAGAGGTTGTAGAGGAAATGCATGTCGGAGCGAAGTTCCTCCTCAGTCTTCCCTTCCCCTGCGGTGCGGAGGATGAAGCCGCCCGGAATGCCTTCGCGATGCTTTTGCAGAATGCGCTTCAGACGCAGGCGCTCTTCGTCCGAGCCGATCTTGCGGGACACGCCGACATGTTCCACGGTAGGCATGTAAACCACGTAGCGGCCGGGCAGCGCCACATAAGAAGTGATGCGGGCGCCTTTGGCTCCCAGCGGCTCCTTGGCGATCTGGACGATGATCTCCTGGCCTTCCTTCAGAAGGTCGGCAATAGAGG
>JACXTT010006390.1_pt1 | contig 16807 bp, 15 predicted proteins | sample 9270951 | NCBI WGS metagenome assembly JACXTT01 (sample SAMN15532306, study PRJNA645909) | rock metagenome | isolation source: weathered quartz diorite | place: Puerto Rico | collected 2017-06-21 | reverse complement strand
TTACGGAGTGGGGCGCGGACGCGGTGGGAGTGAACTGCTCCGTCGGTCCCGCCGGCGTGCTCGAAGCAGTGGAGAAACTGGTGAAGGCCACGGATCGCCCGATCTCCGCGGTCCCGAACGCCGGCCTCCCCAAGGACGTCGGCGACCGGAAGATCTACCTGGCGTCCCCCGAATACATGGCGAGCTACGCCCGCCGCATGATCGAGGCGGGCGCGCGCCTGGTGGGAGGCTGCTGCGGCACCACACCGGAGCACATCAAGAAGATCCGCGACTACGTGGCGAGCGTCGTGCCGCGCCATCAGCCCCCGGTGGTGTCGCGCGAGACGATCACGCTGCCCGCGGGCGTGGAAGAGGTGCCGTTGTCCGAGCGCTCGTGCTGGGGCGCGAAGCTGGCCCGGGGTGAGCTCGTGACGAGCGTCGAGATCGTCCCGCCGCGGGGCGTGGACCCGGCGCCGATGCTCGAGCAATGCCGGGCGCTCAAAGCGGCGGGCGTGGATGCGGTGAATGTTCCCGACGGGCCGCGGGCCCAGAGCCGGATGGGCGTACTGCCGTCCGCGATCCTGATCCAGAAGGAAGTGGGGATCGAGACCGTCATCCACTACTGCTGCCGCGACCGCAACCTCCTCGGGATGCTGTCGGACATCCTCGGGGCGCACGCGGCGGGGCTGCGCAACATCCTGATCATCACCGGCGATCCGCCCAAGATGGGCCCCTACCCCGAGGCCACTGCGGTCTTCGACATCGACTCGATCGGCCTCACGAACCTGGTGTATCGCCTGAACCATGGACTCGACCCGGGGAACAACCCGATCGGGACGCCAACGCGGTGGGCCATCGGCGTCGGGGTGAACCCCGGCGCGGTGGACCTGGACCGCGAGCTGTCACGCTTCCACTGGAAGGTGGACGCGGGAGCGGAGTTCGCCGTGACGCAGCCCGTGTTCGACGTGCGCCAGCTCGAGAGCTTTCTCAAGCGCGTGGAAGCATCCCGCATCCCGATCGTAGCCGGGATCTGGCCTCTCATGTCGCTACGGAACGCGGAGTTCCTGGCGAACGAGGTGCCGGGTGTGGTCGTGCCGCCCGAAGTGCTCGAGCGGATGCGGAAGGCGCAGGATAAGGGGAAGGAGGCAGCGCTCGCGGAAGGCGTGAAAATCGCGCGCGAGATGTTTGAGCAAGTGAAGCGGACGGTGCAGGGAGTGCAGGTGAGCGCGCCGTTCGGGAGGGTCGAGGTGGCCTTGGAGGTGTTCGGGTAAGGCATGTTCGTCGGCCATTATGGCGTGAGCTTCGCCTCCAAGCGCGGCGACCGGAGCATCCCGCTGTGGGTGCTGTTCCTCGCGGTGCAGCTGCTCGATGTGTTCTGGAGCCTCTTCGTCCTCGCCGGCATCGAGAAGGTCCGCATCGTCCCCCGCATCACCGCGTCGAATCCGCTCGACCTCTACTACATGCCTTACACCCACAGCCTGGTCGCCGCACTGCTGTGGTCGCTCGCCGCGTACGTCGCCTATCGGGCCACTCGGGCCTTCGGGGCGTCGCACCGCGCGGCACTCCTCGTGGGGCTCGCCGTGTTCTCCCACTGGGTGCTCGACCTCGTGGTGCACCGTCCCGACCTGCCGCTCTACGACAACACTGCCAAAGTCGGTCTGGGTCTCTGGAACTACCCCGCCCCGGCGTTCCTACTCGAGATCGCTGTGTTATTTGCCGGCATGTTCCTCTATCTCCGGTCCACCACGGCGACGACCCGCCTCGGCCGGTACGGCATGCCCGTCTTCGGGGTGGTGATGCTCGCCGTCCAGGCGTTCGTGTTCTTCGGCCCGCCACCGTCGAGTGATCGAGCGGCCGCCGTGACGGCGATCGGTTCGTACTTGCTGTTCGCCGCGGTCGCCGGCTGGCTGGAGCGCCGGCGGGTTTGACGTTGCTGCCCGGAATTGTTGCGGGGACGCATCATTGCCGCCCCGCCTTGGGCGCTCCACATTGAAAAACGCCCACCGTCGCTCGGTGCGGCGCGCTCCGTCGTATGCTCATGCCGTCGCGCATTGCTGTTGCTTGGCTGCAGGCGCTCGCCCTGGTGCTGCCCGCCTTCACGACCCCCGGGCACGCCCAGCAATCTCCGCTCGCCCGCTTCATCCACCAGACCCGGCTCGACAACGGCCTCGACATCATTGTGGTGGAGAATCACGCAGTGTCGCTCGCGACCGTGCTGATCGCCGTGCGCAACGGGGCGTTCACGCAGGATTCGGCGGAGCAAGGACTCGCGCACCTGTACGAGCACCTGCTGTTCCGATCGTACCGCGGGCGCCCCGACGCATTCGGCATCGAGGTGACGCGCATGAACGGCGGCTATAACGGCGCCACCAACCAAGAGGTCGTCTACTACTACGTCACCGTGCCGTCGAAGAACGTCGAGCGCGCCCTCAAAATCGTGGCGCAGCTGGTCGAAGAGGCCCGTTTCTCCAACGGCGACCTGAAAGCCGAGCGGCCCGTCGTGCTGGACGAGCTGCAGCGAGACGAATCGGATCCGGAGCTCCAGTTCACCCGCCAGGTCGACCGGATACTCTGGGGCGCTTCGTGGAGCCGCAAGGATTTGGGAGGCGACAGCGCGTCGTTGGCCGGGATCACGCTCGATCAGCTGAAACGCACGTACGCCCGCTACTACGTTCCCAACAACGCCGCGCTGATCGTCACCGGCGACGTGACGAGCGGGCAGGTGATCACCTGGGCGCGGGAGTCGTTCAGGGACTGGAAGGCAGGGCCTGACCCGTTCGCGGACCGCCCGATCCCCCCGGTCGCCCGGCGCACCGGGAACGCGGCGGTAATACTCGCGCACGACGTTCGCGACGTCACGATCCGGATCGCCTTCCAGGGACCGAGCGTCGGACGGGACACGGCCGCCACGTACGCGGCCGACGCGCTGTTCGCCGTGCTCAACGACCCCGCGTCGGCGTTCCAGCACCGGCTGGTGGACGGCGGCCTGTTTCAGTCCGTGTCAGGCTATTACCTCACCCTCGATCACACCGGGCCGATTCACTTCGTGGGGAAGACGACGCCGGAGCAGGCGCAGGAGGCGCTGCTGACGCTGCTGAACGAGCTCGACGATCTCGACGCCCTCGAAGGCCTGCTCGACGAGGATCTGGCGATCGCCAAGAAGCACCGAGAAGTCGCGATGGCACTCACCCTCGAGCGGATCTCGGTGCTCGCGCCCGAGCTCGCGGACTGGTGGGCAAGCGCCGGCCTGGAGTATTACCTCGGCTACGACGCCCGCTTGGCCGCGCAGCGGCTGGACGATCTGCGCCGGTTCGCGCGCGCCTACATCGCTGGACAACCCCGGGTCATCGGCGTGCTCGCCCCCGCGGCCACCACGGACCAGATCGCCGCGTGGCTGCGCCAGGGCGGGAAGCGGACGGCTCCGTGAGCCGGCGCGTTCCTCTACGCGTGGCGTGGCTCGCCGCCCTGATCCCGTTGCTGTTCCTGGCAGCGGGCGGGCCCGGCGCGCGTTCCGCCGGCATCCCCACCGACACCCTGACGAGTGCCTACGACGTCGCGGGCGTCCGCGTCATCCACCGGCTCTACCAGGCGAACCCCATCGTCGCCGTACGACTCTACTTGCTGGGCGGCACGCAGCAGCTCACACGGCGCACCGCCGGCATCGAGGCCCTGCTGCTGGGGACGTCGGCCCAGGGCACCGCGCAGTTTCCGGGAGCGGAAGCGCATCGCGCCATGGACCGAACGGGCAGCGTCGTGACGCTCGACCCGGACGTGGACTGGACCGTCTTCGGGTTTACGGGCCTTGCCACGGATCTCGACGCCGCCTGGCGTGTCTTCGCGGATCGAGTCACGCATCCCACGCTCGCGGACGAGGACGTCGCGCGAGAGCGCTCCAGCCTCCTGGTAGCGGCGCGGCGCCGCTACACCGAGCCCGATTTGCGCCTCCATGCCATCGCGATGCAGTCGCTGTTCCGCGACCACCCCTACGCGCTCGATCCCGCGGGCACCGAAGCGTCGCTGGCCGCCCTGACGGGAGAGGACGTCAGGACCTATCACCGCGAGCAGCTCGTCACGTCCCGCATGCTTTTGGTGGTGGTCGGCGACGTCACCCGGGCGCACCTCGAGTCATTGGTGACCGCCACGCTCGGCCAACTGCCGCGCGGCACGTACCGCTGGACCCTGCCGCCGCCCGCTCCCGAGCAGAAGGTGGGATGGCTGATCCAGCAGCGTCCGATTCCCACCGCCTACATGCTCGGCCTGTTTGCGGGGCCCCGCCCGACGAGCCGCTACTACTGGGCATTCCGGGTGGCGACGGCGTTGCTGTCCTCCGGACTGAATAGCGCGATTCGCACGGAGCGGGGCCTGTCCTATGCGGCATATGCCCCGTATGACGAGTGCGCGATCCCGGTCGGGGGAATGTACGCGAGCACACCCAAACCGGACAAAGTCCTCCCCCTCATGGTGCGCGAGATGCAGCTATTGGGCGAACGGGAGTACGACTACTTCGCGTTGCAGCGGTTCATCGACAGCTTTAGCTTCGAGTATCTGTCGGCCAACGCGACCGCGGCGGGCCAGGCGGACCTGCTCGCGCGGGCGGAGCTGTACCTGGGGAGCTACGAGAACGGCGCGGCCTTCACCAAGCGCCTCCACGAGGTGTCGCCCGCCGACATCCAGGACGTCGCCGCTCAATACCTGACCAGGATCCAGTACGCCTACCTCGGCGACACGGCGCGTATGCACGGGCGGTGGTGACCCTTCGGCAACGCTTCCTTGTGCCGCGCAGGCCGACCGGTCATACTCCTCTCTATGCGTACACTGCTTTGCGCCGCCATGGTCCTGGTTGCGTGCGCGCCGGGCGATGGATCGCGCTCATCGCCGGCACAGAAGTACGCCGGGACGTGGGAAGGGCGATCGTTCCGCAGCTCGTCGGATACCGGGGTGCCATGGCGCATCGTCACCACCGTCGTGCAGGATGGGTCATTGCGCGGGACGATGACCTACGCCTCGGTCACCGCGCCCCCGGTGCCGATCCGCGCGCGGGACGTCAGCGACAGCGCCGTCGTCAGCGAGATCGGACCCTACCACAGCATTACGGCGAAAGCGGACGTCGTGACGATCACCACGGGCAAGGTGCGGGGTGACTCACTCAACGGCACCTTCGAGATGCGGCCCGCCGCCGGCGGGAACACGATCATGACCGGCACCTTCCGCTCGAAGCGGGTCGCACCGTAACGGAGCGACGCGCGCGCCTCGCCCTCACCGCCGTGCTCGCGCTATACGGCGGGTTCTTGATTCTCCACCCCGGCCATTACGGTTGGCTCGATAGCCTCGATCTCGCGATCCACGAGGTCGGGCATCCCCTGTTCGGCGTGTTCGGTGAGTTCATCGGCTTCCTCGGCGGAACGCTGATGCAGCTGCTGATGCCGACGATCTTCGTGGCGTACTTCTGGCGCCGGGGGGACCGCCATGCGGCCATGGTGGCGCTCTGGTGGGTGGCCCAGAATCTCTGGAACGTCTCGGTCTACGTGCAGGACGCCCGCGCCGAGGAGCTGCCCCTCGTGGGGGGCGGCGAGCACGACTGGAACTATCTCCTCGGCACGCTCGGTCTCCTGAACCAGGACCAGCTCATCGGCGGCGCCGTGCGGTTGGCCGGCGTATTGGTGTACGCGTGGTCGTGCCTGCGAGGCTGGACCTACGCTGGCGAGCAAGCCGAGCCCACGTAGCTTAGCTCTCGACCCCAAGGAGCGCTCATGCCGACCGCCAACATCAACATCCTCGCCGTCATCGTCGCCGCGGTCCTGACCTTCGTCCTCGGCGCCGTGTGGTATTCCCCCGTCCTGTTCGCCAAGCAGTGGATGGCGGCGCAAGGGTACACTCCGGAAAAGCTGGAGGAGATGAAGCGGAAGGGCGTGACCCGGGCCTATGCCGTCTCGGTGCTGTGCTATCTGGTAACCGCGTACGTGATGGCGCTGCTCGCCTCGTACACGAATTCGACCACGCTGGCGCAAGGGCTGTGGCTCGGGTTTCTCACATGGCTCGGGTTCGCGGCCACCATCGGGCTGACCGCGAACCTGTTCTCGGAGAAGCCGATCGCCGCCTGGGTGCTCGACGCGGGCTATCAGCTGGCGTATCTGGTGCTCATGGGCGTGCTGCTCTCGCTGTGGCGCTGAGCACCCGTACGGCCCTCGTCGCCGGCGCGTCGGGGCTCGTCGGCAGTCAGGTGCTTCGCCTGCTGCTCGAGGATCCCACGTACAGCCGCGTGACGGTCCTCGCCCGCCGCGAGCTGCCCCTGTCACACAAGAAGCTGGAGCAGCGGATCGCGAGCTTCGATCGCCTTTCGCAGATCGCCGATTTCCCCCGCGTGCACGACGTCTTCTGCTGCCTGGGCACGACCATGAAGCAGGCGGGCTCGCCGGACGCCTTCCGCAAGGTCGATTTCACCTACGTCGTCGAGCTGGCCCGGGTCGCCGTGCGGCACCGCGCCTCGCAGTTCCTCGTGGTGACGGCAGTCGGCGCCGATCCGCAGTCACGGATCCTCTACAGCCGGGTGAAGGGGGAGGCGGAAGAAGCGCTGCGCCGGCTGCAATTCGAGAGCATCCAGATCTTCCGGCCGTCGCTGCTCGTCGGGGCTCGGGCTCAAAGCCGCCCCGCCGAGCGCGTGGCCGGGGTGCTCAGCCCGCTCGTCGCCTGGGCCTTCGTGGGGCCGCTGTCCCGGTACCGACCGATCAAGGCCGAGGCCGTGGCGCGCGCCATGGTACGGATCGCCCGCGAGGCGCCCCGCGGTACGCACGTGTACGAATCCAAAGAGATCCGCCGCCGCGCCTAATGGCGACGGATTTCCACGGGCCCGTTGGTGGTCACGGCCCGTACGGGAGCGCCGCCCGCGCCGAGGGTCGTCGTGATGCGGCGCCCGACCCTTCCCTGGATCGTCACTGTGAGCGGAAATCCGACGGTCATGGGACCGTTCACGGTGCCGAATTCGAGTTTGGCGGAATAGCTCTCAGGAATCGCGAGCTCCACGGGCCCGTTGGTCGTCTCGGCATCGAGCCCCGCCCCCTCCCACCGCGCGCCCGTGAGCGTGACGTCGATCGGCCCGTTGGTCGTGCGGGCCTGGACGTCGCCGCTCACGCCGTCGAGGGATACGGGGCCGTTGTAAGCGGTGAGCGCCATCCGGCCGGTGACGTCCCGGACGCCGATAGGTCCGTTCTGAGTGTCGAGCCTCAGGTCGGAGCGGCGCGGCGCGTAGATGACGAAGCTCACGGCCCACGATCGGCGGCGTCCCGAGGGAGGCCCCTCGGCCCCGATCCGGGCGCCGGAGGTCACCACCTTTATGTCGCGCGCGAGCGCTGCGGCATCCTCGTCGGTGGCGCCCTGCGTCTGGATGCGTGCATGCACCTCGATGCTGTCCCGGCTCCAGCCTTCGACCTGAACGCCGCCGTTCTCGCCGGGATCGACCGTGATGGTGCCCCCCTTTGCAAGCGTGACGACGCGGGTCTCGCAGTGCTTCACCTGCCAGTCACCTGAGTAGTCTCGACATTGCGCGGTCCAGCGCGCATCCGCGGCACTTTGGGCATCGAGCATCCTGACGGAAAGAGTGAGGAAGACGGAGACAATCACAATAGGGCGCGGAAGCACGGGTTCCTCCGGACAAGAGTGGGCCACTCGACACAGTTGGACACGCGCGGGTCGAAAGGGGTTGGCTCCGGGGGGCTAACCCGCCGGGCCCAGGCGCCACATTTTCCCGCGTGCGGTTCCCTCACCCCCTGACGCTGCTGTGCGGCTGTGTGCTGCTCGCCGCCGCTGCCAGCCACCTGCTCCCGTCCGGGCAGTACGACCGCCGCGACGATGTGGCTACCGGCCGCCGGGTCGTGGTCGCGGGCACCTATCACGCCGTCGCCCCCCACCCGGTGGGGCCGTTCCAAACCCTCGTCGCCATCCCACGCGGCATGGCGGACGCGGCCGCGGTGATCTTCTTCGTGTTCCTGATCGGCGGCGCGTTCACGGTGGTCGACGAGACCGGCGCGCTGCGGCAGGGCGTGGACTGGCTGGTCCGGCGGCTCGGGCACTCCGACGCGCTCGTCGTTCCCGCCGCGTCGCTCGCGTTCGCGCTGGGCGGAGTGCTCGACAACATGAAGGAAGAGATCATCGCGCTCGTGCCGGTCATGCTCCTGCTGGCGCGCCGCCTCGGGTACCGGCCGGTGGTGGCCGTGGCGATGAGTCTCGGGGCCGCGGCGGTGGGCGCCGCCTTCAGTCCGATCAACCCGTTTCAGGTGGGGATCGCGCAGCAGCTGGCGCAGCTGCCGTTGCTCTCGGGATCGCTCTATCGAATCGCTTTCCTGGTGGCCGCGCTCGGGATCTGGACGTGGGGCACCGTGCGCTACGCCACGCGTACCCGTACGGCGCCGACCAGCGAGCCCGACCCCGGCGCGAGCACGCTCGACGCCCGCCGCGGCGCCGTCCTTGCCCTTGTGCTGGCGGCGTTCGCCGCACTCGTGTTCGGCGTCCGCCGGTTCGGCTGGGGGTTCAACGAGATGGCGGCGCTCTTCTTCGCGATGGGGGTGGCGGCCGGGCTGGTGGGCGGGCTGGGCGTGGGCGGCACGGCCAACGCGCTCGTCGCCGGATTCCGGTCCATGGCCTACGCCGCGCTGCTCATCGGCTTCGCGCGGGCGATCTTCGTCACGCTCGAGGACGGGCGTATCGTGGACACCATCGTCCACGGGCTGTTCACCCCGCTCGCCCAGCTGCCGGTCGTGCTCGCCGCGCTGGGGATGATGGCCGTGCACGCCCTGGTGCACGTACCGGTGCCGAGTCCCAGCGGCCACGCCGTGCTCACGCTGCCGATTCTCGTGCCACTCGCGGACCTGCTCGGGCTGTCGCGTCAGGTCACGGTGCTCGCCTACCAATACGGCGGCGGACTGTGCGAGCTGTTCACGCCCACGAACGGTGCGCTCATGGCGATCCTGGCCGCCGCGCAGGTCCGCTACGAGGACTGGCTGCGTTTCGCGCTGCCGCTGATCCTCACCCTGCTGGCGCTGGGAGCCGGCGCCATCGGACTGGGCGTGGCGATCGGTCTCCAGTAGGTTAGGAACACCCTTCCATCCGCTCCGGAGAATGCATGTCTCGACACCAGCCGATTCGTCTCCTGTCGGTCGCGCTCCTCCTTCCCGTCGGGCTCGGCGCGCAGACGCCGGCGCGCCGGCACGTGGACGTGCCGGCGGTCGCGCCCCGCGCTGCCGACGTGGCCACGGTGGACGGTGTCGTAAAGGCCTACTACGACGTCATCACCGGCCCCGCCGGCCAGTCGCGGCAGTGGTCGCGCGACCGCTCGCTCTACATCCCCGACCTCCGGTTCGTCGCGACGGGGGTCGGAAAACAGGGGCCCTACGCCCGCATGATGGATCACCAGGCGTTCGTCGACGGCTCCGATTCCAGCATGGTGCACGACGGGTTCTTCGAGCGGGAGGTCCACCGCGTCACCCGGTCGTACGGAAACATCGTGCAGGTGTTCAGTACCTACGAGGAGCGGCGCACGGCCGACGGGCCGGTGGAAGGGCGCGGCATCAACGCGCTGCAGCTGTTCTGGGATGGAAAGCGGTGGTGGGTGGCGTCGGCCATCTGGTTCGACGAGGATCCCGCGCACCCGATCCCAGCTGAATTCCTCCCATAGGTCGATGTACCGGCGCCTCGATGGCACCCGCATCGTGGAGACGCTGGAGCGCCTGCGACAGCGCATCGGGGAGCGGTTCCCCGGCTCGGGGCTCGAGCGCGTGTCGGGCGACCTGCTCGACGCCGCGAGCGAATCGATGGCGCGCGTGGCCGCGCTGCACCGGCCCAACGTACCGCTGCGGATCGCCACCTGGGCCCTGATCGCGATCATCGTCTTCGTGGCGGCCGAGGCCCTGTTTCACCTCCGCGTCGCTCCGCGCTGGGAGGAGTTCGCGGCCTTCCTGCAGTCCTCCCAGGCCATTCAGAATGTCGTGTTCCTCGGCCTCGCCGTCTTGTTCCTCGCGAACGTCGAGACGCGCATGAAGCGTCGCCGGGCACTGGCCGCGCTCCACGAGCTGCGGAGCATCGCCCATATCGTAGACATGCACCAGCTGACGAAGGACCCGGATCAATTGCTCGGGGAGGGCGCCACCACCGCGACGTCACCACAGCGCACCATGACGCGCTTCGCGCTGTCGCGCTATCTCGACTACTGCTCGGAGCTCTTGTCCCTGACGAGCAAGGTGGCCGCGCTGTACGTGCAGGATTCCCAGGATCCCGTGCTGCTCGATGCGGTCAACGACGTGGAGACGCTGACCACCGGGCTGTCGCGCAAGATCTGGCAAAAGATCATGATCATCGACACGCTGGAGCCTTCCCGGAGGCTCACGTGAGCACCGATCGGCGCATCGCTCTGCTGCTCGACGTGTTCGACCAGGCGTTCGATCGCCGGGCCTGGCACGGCACGGCGCTGTGGGGTTCGGTCCGGGGCCTCACCCCCCGCGAAGCGCTGTGGCGCCCGGGCCGCCGCCGCCACAACATCTGGGAGATCGTGCTACACACGGCCTACTGGAAGTACATCGTGCGCCGCCGGCTGACGCGCGATACTGGGATCGTGTTTCCGCGGAGGGGGAGCAACTGGCCACCGCTCCCCGCGAAGCGCGACGCGGCCGCGTGGCGACGCGACGTCGCGCTCCTCAAGGAGCAACACCGGCTGCTGCGGGCGGCCATCGCTCGCTTCCCGGTGGCACGGCTCAACGCCAGGGGGTGGCGGTCCACCTGGACCAACGAGCAGCACGTGTACGGCATCGCCTCGCACGACTTGTATCACGCGGGGCAGATACAGCTGCTGAAGGCTCTCAGTCGTCGGTAGTCACTCGCCCCTGAGCTTCTCGATCTCACGACGCTCTCGCTTGGTCGGCCGGCCCTTCCCCTCGTAGCGCAGGGACGGAGCCACACGGAGCTGCTCGGCAACCTGCTCGCGCAGCCGCTTCCCTTCGGCGTCCTCCTCATAAAGGGCTGCCGCCGCCGCCGGAGGGCCGCGGTGCTCCGACAGGCCGCGCACCACCACCCTGTACTCGAACGGGCCGCGGCGAATCCGCAGCCGGTCGCCCACGGCGAGCAGCTTGGCGCGCTTGGCTCGCGCGCCGCCCACTTCGACCTGGCCGCCACCAATAGCCGCCGCCGCGAGCGCGCGGGTCTTGAAGAAGCGCGCGGCCCACAGCCACCGATCGAGCCGCACGCGGGACCCCTCCGACATGGCGCCTCCCCCTTCGGCAGGGTATGGTCCCACAGGCGACGCCGGGTATGCGTATAATGGGAACCGCGGCCCCGCCCAAACCCTTTTTCGTGCAGAGTACAATGCTCGCTCGGTTCGCGACTCGTCCGCCAGACGTCACGGTCCGCAAGGTCGCGCGCCCCCAGACGTTGCGTCTTGTAACCCTTGGCCTCACCGCCTGCGCCGCGCTGCTCGGTTGCGGGACGCCAGGGGTGCGCGGGGTCGCGGGCACAGCCCCAGCCCCGAACGTGCTCTGGACGCCTCCCCCCTCCCGGGAGCCGGCCGCCGGACCGGCCGTAGCGTTGCCGGAGCTGCCGCCGGATCTCGCAGGGCGGATCGCGCAACTCAGGCTCACGGACGTCATCGACATCGCGCTGCGGAACAACACAGCGACGAGCGCCGCCTGGGCGGACGCGCGGGCGGCGGCCGCTACGTACGGCGCTGCCAAGGGGCAATACTATCCCACGATCGCGGTCAACGGCACCGCGACCGCGATCCGGCGAACCGTGGCGGCAGCGGGGCAGCAGGCGGTGAAGCAACAGTTCTACGGACCGGCGGTCACGCTCTCGTGGCTGCTGTTCGACTTCGGCGGCCGCTCGGGCGCGGTCGGGCAGGCGCGCGCGGCGCTCCTTGCAGCGGACTGGACGCACAACGCGACACTGCAAAGTGTGGTGCTGGAGGTGCAGCAGGCCTACTTCCTGTACCTGGGCGCCAAAGCACTGCTCGACGCCCAGCAGACAACGCTAAGGGAGGCGCAGACGAATCTCGAGGCCGCGGAGCAGCGGCATCGCGTGGGCCTCGCCACCATCGCCGACGTACTGCTGGCGAGGACCGCGCTGTCGCAGGCCCGGCTGGCGCTCGAGGCGACGCAGGGCGCCCTGCAGACCACGCGAGGCGCGCTGGCGCTGTCCATGGGACTGCCGGCCAACATCCCTTATGACCTCGAGGTCGCGCCGGACACCACACTGCCGCTCGGCGTCATCGAGGGCGTGGACACATTGATTGCCCAGGCGCTGCGCCAACGACCCGACCTCGCGGCCCAGCGCGCGCAGGTCGAGCAAGCCCGGGCCCGGGTGAGCGTCGCCCGCTCCCAGGCGCTCCCGACGCTCGCCCTCGGTGGCAACGCGGGCGAGACGTACTTCATCAACCCACCGGCGGGCAGCGCCCCTTTTGGCAACAGCTACAACGCGACCCTGACGCTCTCGTTCCCGTTGTTCTCGGGGGGGACGCAGATTTACAACGTGAAGGCCGCATCCGCCGCCGCCGACGCGGCCGCCCGGCGCGCGCAAGGATTCGAGCAACAGGTGGTCTACCAGGTGTTCAACGCCTATTACGGACTCCGCACCGCCACGCAACAGGTTCGCACCAGCCGGGACCTGCTCGCCAGCGCCACGGAGTCCGGGCAGGTGGCGCTGGGGCGCTACAAGGCGGGGGCCGGAAGTCTGCTCGACCTGCTCACCGCGCAGGCGGCCCTCGCCGCGGCCCGGGCCCAGGCGATCCAGGCGCGGCTCTCTTGGAATACCGCGCTGGCTCAGCTCGCCCACGACGTGGGGATCCTCGGGCTCGACGGATCGAGCCCGCTTCGACTGCAGGCCGACACGACCGGAGCGCCCAAGTAATGAAGCTCACCACCGCCGGTGCGGCGCTCGCGCTGATCCTCATGCCCGGCTGCTCGAAAAAGGGCGCAGGCAGCTCATTCCGCGTACCCGTCACGGTCGCCCGCGCCGAGCAGCGGCCGGTGCCCTACGAGCTTTCAGGAACGGGCACGGTCGAGCCGCGCCAGACCGCGTCGGTCCAGGCGCAAGTCGCGGGGATCTTGTTGCGCGTGGCGTTCCACGAAGGTGACGATGTCGCGGCCGGACAACTGCTGTTCCAGATCGACCCCCGTCCGTTCCAGGCCGTGCTCCAGCAAGCCCAGGCGATGCTCGCCCGCGACCAGGCGCAGGCGCAGAATGCCGCGGCCGATGCGGCGCGCTATGCCGAGTTGGTGAAGCAGGACTACGTGACGAAGGCTGATTACGACGCAAAAAAGGCCGCCGCCGAAGCGCTTCAGGCGGCGGTCCGGGCCGACTCGGCGGCGGTCGCCAATGCCCAGCTGAACCTCGAGTGGGCGGCGATCCGCGCGCCGATCGCGGGGCGGACGGGGCGGCTGCTGGTGCGGGAGGGCAACCTGGTGCGTGCCAACGCGGCGGATCCGCTGGTCGTGATCAACCAGATCCGGCCGATCCTGGTGCGCTTCGCCGTGCCGCAGAAACACCTCGGCGACATCCAGCGCTATCGCCAGAACCGGCTGCCCGTGTTCGTGAGCCCATCGCAGGCCGACACCGTGTTCAGCGAAGGCCTGCTGACGTTCGTGGACAACAGCGTGGACACGAGCACCGGCACGGTGCTGCTCAAAGGGGAATTCTCGAATCGCGACAACGCGCTGTGGCCGGGCGAGTTCCTGAACGTACGGCTGCAGCTGTACATCGACCCCAAGGCGCTGGTCGTGCCGGCGCAGGCGGTGATGACGGGCCAGCAGGGGACGTACGTGTTCGTGCTGAACCAGGACGGCACGGCGCGCTCGCAACCCGTTACGGTCGAGCGCCCGGCCGGCGCCTATGCCGTGATCGCCCAGGGCGTGCGGCCGGGAGAAGAGGTCGTGACCGACGGCCAGGTCCGGCTGGTGGACGGCGCGCCCGTCGAGGTGAAGGGCTCGGCCGACCCGGCGCGCGCTATGGAGGGGGACAAATGAACATCTCCGGGTTGTTCATCAGGCGACCCGTCATGACGACGCTCGTCATGCTGGGGATCCTGTCCTTCGGGCTGATGGCCTACCGGCTGCTGCCGGTGAGCAATCTTCCGAACGTCGACTTCCCCACCATCCAGGTGAACGCGAGCCTTCCGGGCGCGAGCCCGGAGACCATGGCGTCCGCCGTGGCGACGCCGCTCGAAAAGCAGTTCTCCACGATCGCCGGGGTGGACCAGATGACCTCCTCGTCCAGCCTCGGCAGCACCAATATCACGCTCCAGTTCACCCTGGACCGCAGCATCGACGCCGCCGCGCAGGATGTCCAGGCGGCGATCTCCAAGACGCTGCGTCAGCTTCCCACGGGGATCGTGCCACCCTCGTACCAGAAGGTGAACCCGGCCGACCAGCCGATCATCTACTACGCGATGAGCTCGAGCACGCTCTCGCTCCCGGAGCTGGACGAGTACGCCGAGACCTTCATCGCGCAGCGCCTGTCCACGGTGTCGGGCGTCGCGCAGGTGAACGTGTACGGCGCGGCCAAGTACGCCGTGCGGATCCAGCTCGACCCCAAGGCGCTGGCGACGCGGACCATCGGGATCGACGAGGTCGCGGACGGCGTGGCCGCCGGCAACGTGAACCTGCCGACCGGCATCTTGTGGGGGCCCCACCGGGCCTACACGGTGCAAGCGAACGGCCAGCTCCGGAGCGCGGCGGAGTTCGGGCCGCTCATCGTGACTTACCGCAACGGCGCGCCAGTGCGCCTGCAGGACCTGGGGCGCGTGCTGGACGACGTGCAAGACAACAAGAGCGCCGCCTGGTTCAACGGCAGCCGGGCCATCGTGCTCGCCATTCAGCGGCAGCCAGGCGCGAACACCGTCGACGTCGCGGGTCGGGTGCGGACGGTCATGCAGAGCCTCAAGCAGCTGCTCCCCGCGTCCGTGGATCTGCAGCTCCGCTCCGACCGCTCGGAGTCGATTCGCGCCTCGCTCGCCGACGTGAAGTTCACGCTGTTCCTGACCCTGGCGCTCGTCGTCCTGGTCATCTTCCTGTTCCTCCGCAACCTGTCGGCGACGGTCATCCCCAGCCTGGCGCTGCCGTTCTCGCTGGTGGGCACGTTCGCGGTGATGTACGCGCTCAACTACAGCCTCGACAACCTCTCGATGATGGCGCTCACGCTGTCGGTCGGGTTCGTGGTGGACGACGCCATCGTGATGCTCGAGAACATCGTACGCCATATGGAGAAGGGCACCCCGCCGCTCGAAGCAGCGTTCACCGGCGCGCGCGAGGTGGGGTTCACGATCCTCTCCATGACGTTGTCCCTCGCCGCGGTGTTCATCCCGGTGCTGTTCATGGGCGGGATCATCGGACGGCTGTTTCACGAATTTGCGGTGACCATCGGGGCCGCCATTCTCGTCTCCGGCGTGGTGTCGCTCACCCTGACTCCCATGCTGTGCAGCCGGTTCCTCAAGCCGCCGCGCGAGGCTCAGCACGGGAAGTTCTACGTCGCGTCGGAGCGGGTGTACGAGCGCGTGCTGCACTGGTATGAGAACAGCCTTGCGTGGGTAATGGAGCGGCGGCGGGCGGCTCTCGTCTTCTCGGGGCTCATCCTCGCGGGGACGGTCGTGCTCTTCATCGTGGTTCCGAAGGGCTTCCTGCCGAGCGAAGACAACTCACAAATCTTCGGGACGACCGAGACGGTGCAGGGCACTTCGTTCGACGACCTCGTCCGTCATCAGCAGCAGGTGATGGCCATCCTGCAGCAGGATCCCAACGTGGACGCGGTGATGTCGTTCCTGGGCGGCGGCCAGATCAATCAGGGGCGCGTGTTCATGCAGCTCAAGCCCAAGTCCCAGCGCGCCATGAGTGTGGACGAGCTGATCCGCTACTTCAACCGCAAGCTCGCCGGCATCCCGGGGATTCAGGTCTTCCTCCAGAACCCGCCGCCGATCCAGATCGGCGGCCGGCGCACCAAGAGCCTGTATCAATTCACGCTCCAGAGCCCGGACCCGGCGTTGTACGACTATTCGACGCGGCTCCTGACCGAGCTTCAGAAGGTGCCGATCCTGGTCAACGTCACGAGCGATCTCCAGATCTCGAACCCCCAGGCCACCGTGACCATCAACCGGGACCGGGCTGCGGCCCTGGGCGTCACCGCCGAGCAGATCGAGCAAGCCTTGTACAACGCATACGGGTCGCGTCAGGTCTCCACGATCTACACGTCCACCAATCAGTACTGGGTCGTGATGGAGCTGTTGCCCGAGTATCAGCGAGATCTGTCGGCGCTCAGCCTCCTGTACATCCGGTCGCGCAGCGGTCCCCTCGTCCCGCTCGCGTCGCTCGCCACCCTGGGCTCGAGCGCGGGCCCCCTGACGGTGAATCATGCGGGGCAGTTGCCGGCGGTGACCATCTCCTTCGATCTGCGCGATGGCGTCGCCATCGGTACCGCCGTAGCCCAAGTGCAGCGCGTCGCGCGGCAGGTCCTGCCCGCCAGCATCACGACAAGCTTCGCCGGCACGGCACAGGCATTTCAGTCGAGTCAGGCGGGCCTGCTGTTCCTGCTGATCCTCGCGGTGCTCGTGATCTACATGGTGCTCGGCATTCTATACGAGAGCTTCATCCACCCCCTCACGATCCTCTCGGCGCTGCCGTTCGCGGGCTTCGGGGCGCTCCTCACCCTACTCCTGTTCCGGATCGAGCTGACGGTGTACGCCTTCGTGGGAGTCATCATGCTGGTGGGTCTGGTGAAGAAGAACGGGATCATGATGATCGACTTCGCCCTCGAGGCGCAGCGCACCGAGGGCAAATCGGCCCACGACGCTATCCTCCAGGCGTGC